>Ga0316577_10000004_pt1 | contig 48694 bp, 40 predicted proteins | sample S5NA_FD_203073 | JGI IMG/M metagenome (GOLD analysis project Ga0316577, IMG submission 203073) | Rhizosphere microbial communities from salt marsh grasses in Alabama, United States - S5-7_050615r2r1 | ecosystem: Host-associated > Plants > Roots > Rhizosphere | place: USA: Alabama | collected... | reverse complement strand
GAGATCCGGGAAGGGGGCACCGTTCCGCCCCTCGAAGGGACGCCCAGGAACAGGGCTCTCTGGGAGGCTGCCCGCGTGGCGGGTCTGGACCTGGGCCTGGCCCTCGAAGAGGAGACGGCCGGGGGTGGATCGGATGGGAACACCACCAGCCAATTCACAGCCACCCTGGACGGTCTTGGAGCGGTGGGGGACGGGGCCCATGCTCCCCACGAGTTCATCTTCGTAGGCAGGCATGTGGAGCGATGTGCGCTCCTGGCGCGCCTTCTCCTGCTGGGACCCTGAGAGGGATGTGCCGTGGGTTCTTCGCCTTCCTACCCCGGGGATCTCGTCATCCGACCCTTTGCTACCCTCGACGAATACGAGGCGTGCGCCGCCTTTCAGGAGGAGATCTGGGGGGTGGGCTTCACCGAGCGGGTATCTGCGGCCATCCTTCACGTTGCGAACCGGATCGGCGGCCTTGCCGCGGGGGCCTTCGGAGAGGACGGAGTCCTCCACGGCTTCGTCTTCGGCCTGACGGGGTTGGAGGGGGGGGAGTTGGTCCATTGGTCCGACATGTTGGCCGTCCGGAGCGGCCTCAGGGACCGGGGGCTGGGAACCCGCTTGAAGCACTACCAGAGGGAAGTTCTCCTGGCTCGGGGCGTGCGGCGCATGCGCTGGACCTTCGATCCCCTCCAGAGCCGGAACGCCTTCGTGAACTTTGCGAAGCTCGGCATCACCACTGGGGAATACGTCAGGAACATGTATGGGGAGACAGGGTCCCCCCTGCACAGAGGGGTCGGCACCGACAGGTTGGTGGCCCTCTGGGAGATGGATTCGGATCGAGTGAAAGGGCGCGTTTCCGGAGAGGGGGCACATCCCGGTCCCTCTGACCTGTCGGATCTCCCCGCGGCCCTCTCGGCGCGTATCGGTGCGGGTCACCCAGGCCCGGGAAAACCTGTCCTGGATCTGGACGAACCCGCCCTGACCCTGGCCATCCCCGCAGATATTCACGAGATCATTTTCGACGACACCGATCTCGCCGTCCGATGGAGGGAGGCCACCAGGGACGCCTTCCTCCATTACTTCTCCCGGGGGTACCGCGCCACCGAGCTCGTACCCTGGGGAGGAGTTTCACTCTACCTTCTGGAGCGGTGAGAGAGGGCTGCCCATGAAGATCCGAGCCGCGGAGCTCAGGGAGATCCACCTCAGGCTGAAAGAGCGTTTCGAGATCAGTAGCGGAGGCTGGGACCTCCGGCGGATTCTCCTCCTCAGAATGGAGGGCGAGAACGGCGACGCGTGGTCGGAGTGTGTAGCGGGGGAAGCCCCGAACTACTCCTACGAGACTCCCGAGACAGCCTGGCACATTCTCACCGCCTACGCCCTCCCGGCCGTCGTGGGGAGAGAATTCGATGGGCCGGGGGACATCCTGAGCCCCGTGTCCTGGATCAGGGGCCACCTCATGGCCCTGGCCACCGTGGAGATGGGGGCCTGGGGATTGAAGGCAGTGGAGGAGGGGGTATCTCTCCGCAGCCTGGTGGGAGGGATCAGGGACGCCGTGCCGGTCGGGGTGAGCGTGGGCCTGCAAGGGACCGATGATGACCTCCTGAGACAGGTCGAGGAACGCCTGACCGCTGGATACCGGAAGATCAAGCTGAAGATCAAGCCGGGGCGGGACGTGGAAATGCTTCGGAAGGTGAGGGATCGGTTTCCTGAGGCTCCCCTGATGGCTGACGCCAACTCCTCCTACTCCCTGGCCGATGCGCCGAGATTGGTGGCGCTGGATGCGCTGGATCTGATGATGATCGAGCAGCCGCTGGCCTACCACGACCTGCGTGAGCACGCGTTGCTCCAGAAGCGCCTGAAGACACCCATCTGCCTCGACGAGTCGGTCGTGTCTCCCGGGGATGCTCGACTGGCCCTGGAGCTGGGGTCGGGCCGGATCATCAACGTCAAGCCGGGTCGGGTGGGAGGTTTTGGCTCGTCAAGGGAGATCCACGACCTGTGCGCCGCCCGGGGCGTACCTGTGTGGTGTGGCGGGATGCTCGAGGCCGGTGTGGGGAGGGCGTATAACCTGGCTCTTGCCAGCCTTCCGAATTTCACCATCCCGGGAGATATCTCCGAGAGCCGACGCTACTGGGATGAAGACATCGTTCGCCCGGAGTTCGTCATGACGAAGGGGATGATGCCGGTGCCCGACGGTCCCGGGATCGGTGTGGAAGTCAGGATGGACCGGGTGGAGGCCTTGACCCGGAAGTACTGGGAAAAGAGAGCCTGATGTACGGGTGACGTATGAGCTTCGTGCCTGACTCGTCGCTCTTGGCGGGGGGAGGAGGGTCCGGGAGCGGTGGTTCGACTTCGAGGGGAGGGTCTCGAGAGGGACCGGGCAGGTCCGAAGGGTGGACCTCGAATGTGGGAGAGCGAACGCGAAACCTCCTGGCGGGAAGGCCCAGCATCCGGACCAGGAATCTCCGGACGCCTCGTGCCATCGCGCCTTGCACGTCCTCATCCCTGGCCATGGCTGGGGCCAACTCTCCCTGAAGCCATCGTTGCAGCTCCTCGAAGTCACTCAGGGAAAGGGTCTCCATCTCTACGTCCGCTTCGTAGTAGTAGCGGCCCTCCTCCGATGGGACAATCGGGATGTCCAGGGTCAGCTGAAGAGTCTGCCGGGCCTCCTCCAACGTGTTCACCTCGTGGACGACCCCTTCCTCCGTCCCCGTCTGGACCCGGTAACGGCGGGTAAGGGGGTCGTACAGGACGCTGGCTCGCCACTCGTAGCGGCCTTTGACGTTGTCGAAGAATCCATCTTTCCAGAGCTGCGTGAGGATCCTGATCCGGAGGGGGAGCCCGGAGTGAATGGCTTCGAGGAGGCTCTGGTCCGCCAGGAGGTACGCCACCTCCACCGCCGCCTCTCCCGTCTCCGGCACGATGTCGAAACGGAGAGGGGCCTCGTCCTGGGCGGTCAGGCTCGAGGCAGGAAAGCCCAGGAAGGCCAGCATCAGGAGGAGAACAGCTCCCAGCCTGGCCAAGGAAAGGTCAAAAACGCCTGTTGAGGCGGATGAAGAAGTTTCCGTCCCGTCCTCCGCTGGGTTCTTCAGTCAGGGGGTAGGCATAGAAGATGCCGAAGTCCCCCAGCATCAGCCCCACTCCCACGTCCATGAGGGTCTCCGTATCTCCCAAGCCGTTTGCCATCCATCCACGCCCCATATCGAAAAAGGCCGTCCAGCTGGGCGAAAGCTCGAAACGTGGGGCCCAATCCCAGTCGTCCTCCCAGACATCACCCCCTCCGCCTCCCCCGAAGCCCCAGTCGAGGAAGAGGCTCCCCCTGAACTCAGCCTGGAAGAGCGCGATCTGGTCACACCCGTAACTCGGGTATACCGGATCCCGGACGGTGACGTCGCTGACGGTGACATCGAATCCGCGCGTGACATCACGAGCTCCACAGTCGACGGAGAACAGTGCGTATGCGGGGAGAGAACCTACCCCACCCATAGCGTGCTGAAACTCCGGCGGAAGAGGCTGATCGTTGAGGGTTCCTCCGAAGATCCCACGGAGGTTCAGGAAGGAGCCAGGTCCCACCCGATTGTAACGCCTGACGTCCAAGAATCCGGAAAGAAAATCGGTGTCATAGGCGGATTCCGGGATCAGCTCCGCCTCGGGGTCATTGGAGGTGCGGTGTGCCGGGAGAAAGATCTCGCCCCCGAGCCCCCTGCGCCCGGTGGCTTCGACGTACCACCCATCGAAGGGTTGATCCCTGCTGTTGCGGCTATCGATGGTCAGGTGCGCCTCCAGATACCGGAGGTCCCCCTCGGCCACCAGAGGTTGGTTCCGCCAGGGCCTGTTGTTCTTCGTCAGGGACCACGGACCCGCCACGGGGGTGAAGGCGTGATCCTCCTGGAAGTACTCGGCCCTCAGCTCGACGGGTAGGAAGGGGAAGCGAAAGCGTGCATACGCGCTCCACCCCTCCCTCTCGTAGTAGTCCCGGTAGTCCTTGTGCAGGACGAAGGTGGCCAGTGAGGCCTCGAGATTCGAAAGGCCCCAGTCCTCGATGGGATCGATGAATGAGAAGGCCGTAGCTCCCAGGCCAATTTGATCCCTTCCCCCCAGGGCCTGCTCGGCCCTGAGGAGGTAACCGAAATCCTCCTTTCCCAGCTCCAGGCCCGTTTCCGTCCGCCATACACCCCAGAGATCGAGGCGAAGCGGGTTCGGGCCTCCGGTGCGGATGGACGGCCCGAATATCACGGGGAGTCCCTCGACCCGGTTATAGTTCTGCCCGGCCTTGATGGTGAAACGAGCGTCGCCCCACGGGAAATCGTGGGAGAACCTCTCCTCCTCCCCTCGTCGGCCTGCGGCCGAGATGCGGTCCCCACTCTGAACGTAACGGAGCGGCTCGTCGAAGACTCGCAGGTTTCCGCTGATATGCCCGAGCTCCTCACCGAGAATACGTCCCCCGACGATCAGGACGTCCCCGTTGACGGTACCGCCCTCTTCGAAGATCAGGTCTCCGTTTACCACCACCAGGTCTCCCTCTACCTCCCCGGCGATGGTGAAGGGACCCCCGAGGGCGCCCACGTTCCCCGTGACGACACGGGTGGAGGGGATCCTCGACCTGCCGCTGAACTGAATGGTGCTGGGATCGTTGAAAAAGTTGATGACATCCTCCTCCACCCAGCGGGGTAGGTCTGCGTTTCCGATCTGCCGCGCCTGCCCCGTGAGGAGCTGCGGGACTGTGAGGAGTAATCCTGCCAGGAATACCGGACCCTTCTTCATCGTTTCCTCCCAGGAGAGGGACGTGCATCTCTGCAGGCCCCTCTGGCAGGGGTCGTACCAACATCCGGAGTAACTGTTAAATAGCAGTCCGACTTTATCTTACTACATATCCGACCGACACGAGGTCTGTGTCGGATTGTCCCGTGGCACCTGCGGTGCGTTTCGGATTGACACACCCAGAGATTCCACGAGGTTCCCGAGGTGGAGGGGGGGCTTTGGACCCGGAGCCGAGGCGTCACCCGGCGTTCTCCCGAATCCCGAGGCGTCTCATACGCCGATAGAGGTTCGCACGGTCTGTCTGGAGGCGCCGTCCAGCCTCCGCCATATTCCCTCGGGAGCCCTCCAACGCGCCCCGAATGAGTGCCCGTTCGTAGTCGTCCATGCGGTCCCTCAGGGAGCGGGGGTCTCCTTCCTGGTAGCCAGGCGTCGCGGCGACGGTGGCCGGGGTCTGGGGGAGAAGCCGGATCACCTCTCCTGCCTCGACGGGGCCTCCCGGGCTGAGAATGCTCAGTCGCTCCAGGATGTTCATGAGCTCCCTCACATTCCCCGGCCAGGAGTAGCGAGTCAGAGCGTCCATACCCCGAGGGGTGATGTGGGGCACCGGGAGCCCCTGCCGCCTTCTCAGCCTCTGGAGAGTGTGAGCCACGAGGAGGGGGATGTCCTCCATCCTCTCCCGGAGTGGAGGAAGATGGATGGGGACGACCTCGAGCCGGAAGAGGAGATCCTCTCGAAAACGGTTCTCTTCCACCTGGGCCCTGAGATCATGGTTCGTGGCAGCCAGGAGTCTCACGTCCACCTCGATGGGCTTGCTACCCCCCACCCGCTCCAGGACTCCGGTCTCGATGGTTCGCAGCAGTTTCGCCTGAGCTTCGGCCCCCAGGTCTCCCACCTCGTCCAGAAACAGAGTGCCCCGGTGAGCAAGCTCGAAACGTCCGCGTCGGCGGTCAGTGGCCCCGGTGAATGCGCCGCGCTCGTGCCCGAACATCTCGCTCTCTACCAGATCCCTGGGGATCGCGGCGCTATTGACCCTCACGAAGGCCTGTCCACGTCGAGGCGAGAGGGCATGGATGGCGCTGGCCACCAGCTCCTTTCCGGTCCCGCTCTCCCCGGTGATGAGGACCCTCGCTTCTGTGGGGGCTACCCGCTGAATGCGCTCCCTCACCCTGTTGATTCCAGGGGACCGACCCACCAGCTCCGCCTCCGGCCCCAGCTCCTCCCGGAGGGCCCGGGTCAGGTCCCGGGCTCGGCTCACCTCCAAAGCCCCTCTCACCGTAAGGAGCACTGCTTCCGGCGTGAGAGGCTTCTCGATGAAGTGGAAAGCGCCCAGGCGAGTCGCCTGAACGGCGTCCCCGAGGGTCGCCCTCCCGCTCATCATCACCACCGGGACCCCGGGGCAAAGGTCCCCGATCCGAGGGAGTGCCTCCAGCCCGGACAAACCGGGGAGCCTCAGATCCAGGAGGACGACTTCCGGAGACTCCCGGGATATCTCTTCCAGCCCGGACTCGGCGGACTCTGCCTCCCGGACTCCGTACCCCTCCTCTTCCAGGAGGGCTCGAAGCATCCGTCGAATATTCCCCTCGTCATCGATGATGAGGATGTCCATGGCCTGTTTTCCGCGCCTCGGGGCTGGCTACACCATTCCGGGGGGCCCGCTCCGGCCCGGGGAGGGTGTTTCGTGATCCCATGTGACGGGGAGCTCCACGACGAAGACGGCCCCTCCCTCCGGGTGGTTTCCGCCCTCGATCCGTCCATGGTGGAACCGAATGGTCTGGAGGGCCATGGGTAGCCCGAGACCGGTTCCGCTGCTCTTGGTCGTGAACTCCGGGTCCCAGATACGGTCCAGGTCATCCGGAGCGATTCCGGCCCCCGAATCCCGGATTTCCACCCTGACACCACTCTCCAGCGCCGCGGCCGTAACCCTGACCTCCCCCTCCGGGCCGGCGGCCTCCATGGCGTTCAGGAGAAGGTTGCGAAAGCACCGCAGGAGCGCGTCGTAGTGGCCCCGTACAAGAGGGAGATCCGGGTCCGCGTGGAATTCTATGCGCGGTGCTCCGCCCGAGCCTCTGCTCCCCTCTAGGTGGTGTTGCACCACCAATCCCTCCAGGAGCTCGGTGACGTCCACCTGCGAAGCGGGGCCCTCCGGCATGCGGCCGAACTGGGAGAACGTTCTTGCCATCTCGTCCAGGCGTCCGATCTCCTCCAGGAGCACCGCGCCGGCTTCCTGGGCAGCCTTTCCTTCCATGCGGGTCACGGTGGCCGCAGCCATCTTCATGGGTGTCAGGGGGTTCTTGAGCTCGTGGGCCACCCGACGTGCCATCTCCGTCCAGCTCCTCAGCTTCGCGGCATGGATGGCCTCCTGTCGCCGTTCTTCGAGCTCCAACGCCATCTTCCGGAGTGCGTCCCTGAGGAGGGCGAACTCCTGGACTCCCCTGTGGCCCCTCGGGTCCGGGGGGGGGAGGGGCTCGTTGCGGGCAATCATATCGGTCCATCCCACGAGGTCCCGGATCGGGCGGGAAAATCCCCGGGACAGCTGGCGAGCTGCCCAATAGGAGAGGGCCAGCACAGCCAGGGCCAGGACCAGCGCCAGAAGGGACACACGTCCCATGAACCGATTGGCGACGAGGGAGAACATCCGAGAGAAACGAAGGCTCTCCGAGAGGGCTTCCTGATGTGCGGCTGCGGCTGCCGCGACGTCGGGATTCTCCAGCTCAGCGTCTTCCAGCTCTTGAAGGAGCACCTGACCCGATTCGGCCAGCGAGCTCCACGGCCCTGCTGTGCCTGTCATGTCGACGACCTCCCTCAAGGCCAACACCCCGGAAAGGAGGAGGACGGCCGTCGGTATCAGGGCCACGATGAGAAGGGCGAGAAGGATCCGCCGCTGGAAGCTCTTGATCCTGAACATGATATCGTTGGAAGGTAGGCTTCCGCTGATCGCACCGGCAAGCATGAAGATGGGACAGGTGGGAGAGGGGAGGGAGGACGGGAGCCCGCCCGTCCATGGGGGTCTTCACAGCTTGCGAAGACACTCCGGACAGAACTGCCAGCCAGGTCTGATCTCCCTGCCGCAGCGGCAGAACCGGGACCGGGCCACCCCGCACCAGGGGCAGGCGCGGCTTCCCGCAGGGATCTCTCCCTGGCACCTGGGGCAAGGGAGGCTGGAGCCCAGCTCAGCCTGGAGTATCCTCCCCACTTCGTGAGGAGAGGTGGTTCCTTCCGAGACCTTCCGAAGGGCATCGTCCCGGAGGGAGCCCATCCCTCCCTCTCGAGCCATCCTGCGAAGATTGGCCAGGGAGGCCCCCTGTACGATGCCTTCCCGGAGCGCATCGGTCACCGTAAGGAGCTGGAACACACCGGTCCTCCCCCGATACCCGTCTGGACAATCCGTGCAGCCCTTGTCCCGTCCGCCTCGGCAACGATCGCAGAGTCGGCGGACGAGCCTCTGTGCCACGACCCCGGCGAGTCCCCCGGCCAGTAGATAGGGAGGTACACCCATGTTGAGGAGGCGGGTGATGGCCCCCGGGGCATCCACTGTATGGATCGTGGAAAGAACCAGGTGCCCTGTCACGGCAGCCGCCATGGCGATCTCCGCGGTCTCCCTGTCCCGGATCTCTCCAACCATGATGATATCCGGGTCCTGCCTCAGGACGCTCCGGAGGGCGGCGGGGAAGGTGAGGCCTGCCTTGGGATTCACCTGAACCTGGTTGGCTCCCGGGAGGCGGTACTCCACCGGGTCTTCAAGGGTAACCAGGTTTCGCCGGTCCCGGTCCAGCTCTGCGAGGGCTGCGAAGAGAGTGCTGCTCTTTCCGCTCCCCGTGGGTCCAGCCGCCAGGATCACGCCCTGGCCCACAGCCATGAGCCGGCGGAGCCTGGCCAGATCTCCCGAGGATAACCCCAGCTCCTCCAGGCCACGAGGAGCCTTCTCAGGGTCGAGGATTCTCACGACGACCTTCTCCCCGGTCTTCACCGGGAGGGAGGAGACCCTCAGGTTCAGCTCCCTCTCGTCCTGCCACAGTGCCATGCCGCCGTCCTGTGGCTTCCGTTTCACGGAGATGTCCATTCCGGCCATGATCTTCAGTCGAGACGTGACGGCTTCCTGCGAGTCGGCCGGCAGGCTCAAGGTCTTTCGGAGGATCCCGTCCATCCGATACCGGATGATGAGCTCTCCCCCCTGTTGCTCGATGTGAATGTCGCTGGCACCCTTTCGGATCGCCTCTCGAAGGACGTGTTCCACCGCCCGGACCACGGGAGCGGCCCGAGCCGCGCGCTCCAGGTCTGCGAACTCCGCTTCCTGGGGTTGTCGGGCCTTCTCGGGGAGATCCTGGAGGAGGGCCTCGACCTCTCCTCCATAGTCGTGAGCGATCCCTTCCAGCACGGCCTTCGGCGAGGAAACCACGGGCTCCACTCTCCTTCCACACTGGAACTGAACATCGTCGAGGATGGGAAGGTCCAGGGGGTCGGCCATCGCCAGTCGGAGGACCCTGGGGGTGGCGGAGAGGGGGAGGACCCGTCCTCTCCTGGCCAGATCCGAGCTCACCGTCCGGAGGGCCGGAGCCTCTCCACGGAGGGGAGGTGGCTCGTAGGGAAGACCCAGCTGGAGGGAGAGGCAGCGGGCAACGGACTCCTCGTCTGTGTGGCCCCCGTTCACGAGCAGCTCCCCGATTCGTCGCCCGCTGCCGAGCTGACGGGCCAGTGCCTGCTCGAGGTCCGCCCCGGTGATGGCTCCGGTCTCCAGAAGAAGTTGCCCAAGGATCTTGGGTCCTGGTCTCTGCATGGTGCTCCTGGTCGGCAGGGTCCCGGGAAGTGACGCTCCTTCAGAGCCGTCCCCGAACGGGGCGCGATGGGTGTATCGCATGAGCTGATCCACCCGCGCGTGTCCGCTTCTGGGGTGGAGTACTCTGGATTGGAAGCTACGGGAGCAGGTGGGCGGAGGAATGGAGATGAGGGTCGCGAGGAAGGAGGGGCGACGCGAGACGAGCGTGGGGAGGAAGGGACGTGGAGACGGAATTGCGGATGTCTCAGGATGTCTTCGCGTGCCCCTCCCGCGAGAGAGCCGTGAGGATGAGCCGGGACACGTGCGTGATGCGGGTCAATCCGCGGCGAAGCTCGTTGGCGCCGGGGCCCAGGAGCAGAGTGAGCACGGGATTGAGGGTGTGGCCCGTCGTCACGTTCTCGAGATTCCCGTGATCGCTGCACAACACCAGGAGCGTGTCCGACGGAAGGAGCTCCACGACCCCCTCCAGGAAGGAATCGACGCGCTCAAGGGCCCGAACGGAGCCGGGCATCCTCCCCCTGTGACCGGCGTAGTCGGTGCCGTAGTGTGCGAAAAAGGTGAGGTCCGCCTCTTCAACGATGCGGGCCAGATTCCGTCCAGCCTCCTGGGGCGTGATCTCGGGGAGATCCGTGTACCCCAGCCGGTTCCTCCAGGCGGTATTCACGATTTCGCTGGAGAGCGCTCTCCCCTGCGCCAGGGCATCTGCTTCTCGCGTAAGAAGCCCCGCTGCCATGGCGGCGAGTGCGGGACCTGCTGGTCGGCGAGCCCACGGGGAGTCGTGGAATTCCTTCGGGTGGGCGTTTGCGAAGGCGCATCGGTATCCACGGTTTTTGGCCCTGGAGAGGACATTCTTCCTCTCCACCACCGGCCGGAGTCTGACCGGGACCCATGGGCCGAAGTGCCGCCCGTAGAGGGCCGGTGCGTTTTCTCCTGTGAGGAGGGCGGTGTGCCCGGTACCGCTCTGCGGAAGACCCTTCACTCCCAAGAGCGGATCCAGGGGGAAGGCGACACAGCCCTCCCGGGAGACCTCGGGGTGGTCGAGATGGGGAGGGTCGCCACCGAACAGACGGTTCAAGGTGGGGATTCGTGCCTGGAAGAAGGGGTTCGTGTCCGGGTCGGCAGCACCGATTCCCACACCGTCCAGGAAAACGAAGAGGACCCGCCCCATGGTTCAGCTCAACATCGAACTCGGACTGGGTACGGCTCCCTCACTGCGCCGTTCGGATGTCCATGGTCACGGTAGCGGAGAGGTGTCCGATGTCCGCACGCTCCCGCAGGCCGTCCCTCAGGCGGGGTTCAATCTTCTTGTATGCGGACATCACTCCCGATCTCAACTCTTTCCGGAGGATTCTCAGGGCATTGACGTCGGCCCGAGTGCTCTCCGTTTCCTTCTTGATTTCCTCCAGGTCAGCCGGCCGGATCTCGAACGGAGACATCCCGACATCGTCGGGGCGGGCGGAATCGAGATAGTGGATCGCGACGCTGACATCACCCCGGGCGTGGTGATGGTGCAGATCTCCGATGGCTCTGAAGCGGGATGCAAGCCTGCCGAGCTCATTGCCCTGTGCGGCTTTCATGTACGCTTTCTCCACGAGCTTGAATACCCTCTTCATCCTCTCGGGGTTGGTGGCGTCCTTCTCCGGGGTCGTTGTCTCCAACTCTCTACCCACGGCCTGCCGGTCATCGGAGTGCCTCCCACCCTCTTCGTCCCGGGTCCGCTCCCGGTCGATACTCTCCAGAATGCGATCCGGGTTGGTCCGAAAACTCATTGCTGTCTCCCTTGGGGATATCGCTCACGCTTGCCGGGAATAAAGGATAACCCGGCTTCTGGACGATGGCCAAGGGCTCGTCGACCCTGACAGCCCGTCGACCCTGTTCGAAGACTGCCTGCCCTTGTTCCGTAATGGGTGAAAACCCTATATGAGAGCAGAATCACCTCATTCCAAGGCCCGTCCCCCAGCCAGAACAGGCGGGGGCATGCACTCTCCGGAGAAAAGCCCATGAAAAAGATCGTCACGTCTCTCGCCCTCGCCCTGGCTCTGGCGGCATGTGCCGGACCCGGGGGTACGGGCCCAGGTGGGGGCCTCATGTACCGGGTACCCGAGAGCCCTGCCGTGGTGTACCTCACCGGCGATACCTCCAACATCGATATCGACGCCGGGGCCATGGGGAGCTTCCGGATGCGGGAGACCGGAACATCGACGATGGAGTTCACCTTCGCCCGCGGGGCCGACGGTGTCCAGGTCACCGCCACCTTCCAGGAGTTGAGCGCACGCCTCACCCAGCCCATGGGGGGAGCGCAGAGTATCACCGAGGCGGACGTGGTCGGGGACATTGTCTTCACCCTCGATCCCCAGGGACACTCCACCGCCGTGTCCATGCCGGAAGTGAGAGGCGTGGCAGCTCAACTGGCGAATCCCCAGGCCCTGGCCTACGAGTTCTTCCCGATTCTCCCCGGGGGTACGGTGAGCCCCGGGGACAGCTGGACCGACACCCTGACCTATGCGCTGGATCTGCCACAGGGTGACAGTGAGTCCACGAGCGTCATGACCTACACGCTCCAGGGCGACACGGTGGTGGGCGGCAGGACTCTCCTCCACATCACCATGACAGGGACGGCGGATGTCTCCGGCACGGCGGTCCAGGAAGGCATGGAGGTCGTCCAGACGGCCTCGGGTGACATCGAGGGAACCATCTTCTGGGATCCTGCCCGCTCCCTCTACGTTTCAGGTGATTTCCAGCGGGACATGGACGGCACGGTGGAGGTGCCGGCGGCGGGCATGCCGCCCATGCCCATGACCATGACGGGCAGGAGCCACGTGCAGCTCCAGGAAGGCTGAAGGCATCTGGGAGCCCGGAGATCATCGATCTCCGGGCTCACCTGACTTCCACTCCAACCCTCCGGAGATGCTCCCATGGAAGACAACGAGACGCACACCTCCATGTCCCTCCCCACCCGGCTCTGGAAGGTGTTCCTCTCCCCCGGTGAGGTATTCGAGAGCGTCAGAGAAAAGCCTTCCTGGTTCGGGGTCCTGGCGGTTGGCGCGGTCCTCGTCGGTCTCTCGATCATGTTGGTGCCGGCGGAGATCTGGGTTCAGACAATGCGAGAGCAGGCGGCCCAGCAGGGGACGGAAATGCCTGCGTTCATGGCCTCTGCCGGACCCGCGTTCCGCCTCATTTCTGTTGTCTCGGCCGTGGTCTTCTGGTTCATCTGGGCGTTCATCCTCGCCGGGATCGTGACCTTCGTATTCTCTTTTCTGTTCGGAGACGAGGGTAGATACAGCCAATATCTCTCGGTCGTGAGCCATTCCCTCTTCATCGGATCCGTGGGTGCAGTCCTCCTCGTTCCGCTCAAGATCGTTCAGGGGGATCCCAGTCTGACCCTCAACATCGGGACGTTCTTACTCTTCCTCCAGGAGGGGTACGTCTTCAGGGTCCTCAAGCTACTGGACCTCTTCGGTCTGTGGGGTTATGCCGTCATGGCCCTGGGGGTCACGAAGATCGACCCCCGGAGGGGGATCGGATTTGCCCTCTCCTTCTTCTGGGGGTTCGCACTCGTGTTCGCGTTGGCCTTCGGGTTCTTCGGCGGCTAGAGCGGGGCTTCACCATGCTCAGGGCCCTCCTCCTGGCCCTCTCTCTCGGGGCAGCGCTCTTCCATCTCTACTCGGCGGGAGTGGCTCCCTTCACGGCACTGATCCAGCGCCCAGTCCATCTGGCTTTCATGGCCGCTCTCGGGTTTCTGGGGGTCGGGGTAAGAAAGGGTGGGTTTCTTGGGAAGGGAAGGAGCAGGGCTGGGCGCGGGAGGCGTGGGGATGGGGACGCCGAGTCGGGGGTAGGCGACTCGGGGGGATGCGTGGAGGCTCCAGGGGAGGAGGAGGAGAGGAGGGGCGGAATCGGTGGAAACAGCCGGAAGATCGCAGTACCGCGGGTCGCCAGCCTGGTGGTGACGGGCTTCCTGATCATGGGGGCGGTGGGGAGCGCGGTCTATCTGGTCATGGAACACGAAGCTCTGGTGAGGCGGGCCGGGTCGCCCACCGCTCTGGATTTGCTGGGTGGGCTGGTGACGCTGGTGGTGGTTCTGGAGCTGGCCCGCAGAACGACAGGGTGGGGGCTGGTGGTGGTGGCTGTTCTCGCTCTCGTCTACGCGGTGACGGGTCCGGTCCTTCCTGGAATCCTCGCCCACAGGGGGTATGGGTTCACCCGGCTCATGGAACACCTCTACCTCTCGACTGAGGGGGTGTGGGGTGTGCCGCTGGGTGTCTCGGCGGACTTCGTCTATCTCTTCGTCCTCTTTGGAGCGCTTCTGGACATGGCTGGTGGTGGCGAGCTCCTCATCGGGCTTGCCGACCGGATCGCGGGAGGTAGCCGGGGGGGGCCTGCCAAGACAGCCGCCGTGGCGAGCGCATTCATGGGATCCCTCTCGGGGAGTGCGGTGGCGAACGTGGTGACCACCGGCACCTTTACCATCCCCTTGATGCGACGATCAGGTTTCAAGCCGTTCTTCGCGGGAGCCATCGAGGCAGCAGCCAGCACGGGAGGCCAGCTGATGCCTCCCGTCATGGGAGCCGGGGCCTTCATCCTGGCAACCTGGACGAACATCCCCTATACCCGGGTCGCCGTCGCGGCCATTCTGCCGGCCCTTCTCTACTACGGGGCTCTGCTGATGGCCATCCATTTCCGGGCCGGCCGGGTGGGGCTGGGCACGCACCGACTCCCGGAAAGGGAGCCGGTCCTGCCCCGCCTCCATCTCCTCGCGCCCCTGGCGTTCATCGTTCTCCTGCTGGCCATGGGGAGGTCCCCCATGAGGGCCGCGTTCTGGGGGGTCGCCACGGCCCTGGGCGTCTCCATCCTCTCCAGAAAGACACGCCCGAGCCCGGCGCGCATCGAGAGGGCGCTGTTGGCTGCGGGGTCCGGGGCGGTGCAGGTGGCGGCGGCTTGTGCTGCGGCGGGTGTCGTGGTGGGGGTGGCCTCCCTCACGGGGATCGGCCTCAGGATGTCGGAGCTGATTATCACCGTGTCCCAGGGAAACCTCCTCCTGGCGCTTCTCCTGACGGCTCTCGGCTCCATCGTTCTGGGAATGGGACTGCCCACCACGGCGGCGTATGTCGTCCTCGCAGCTCTGGGAGCGCCGGCCCTGATCCAGCTCGGAGTGCCCATCCTGGCCGCCCACCTGTTCATCTTCTACTTCGGGTGCGTGTCGAATGTGACACCACCGGTGGCCCTGGCGGGCTACGCCGCCTCCGGAATAGCCGGAGCCCCTCCGTTGAGAACGGCCTTCACCGCGATGGTCCTGGCCTCTGCCGGCTTCCTCGTCCCGTTCATGTTCGTCTACGCTCCACCCCTCCTCCTGGAGGGCTCTCCCCTGGAGATCGCTGTCGTCGGTGGGACGGCCCTGGCGGGAGTCACGGCATTGGCTGCCGCGAACATGGGCTTCCTTCGACGGAGGCTGGTCGTCTGGGAGAGAGCTCTTCTTCTCACCAGTGCGGTGGCCCTCATCTTCCCGGGCCTCGTCTCGGATGGTTACGGCTTGGCCGCTCTCCTGCTTATCTTCTTTCGATCCGAGTCTCCCACCAGGGGATCGGAGGAAGTACGGTTCGGGCGCTGATTCCTGGACGGATTCCTGGCATCGGGGAGGGAGGCACGCCAGACGGCAGTGTCCTGTCTTTCCGAAAGACGAAAGCTTGGTTGCAGATGCTCCGTCGCCTCTCCTCATCTTCCGCGGTGGTTGTCCTGGGCCTCCTTCTGGCGTGCGGGGGGGCGAGCACCGGAAACCGCCAGTTCCTGAGTATCGGAACGGGTGGCACGGGTGGGATCTACTACCCCATCGGTGGTGCCATCGCGAGCCGACTCTCCGCAAGAGACTCGACCCGGCAGTACACCGCGGAGGTAACCGGGGGTTCTGTCGAGAATGTCAATCGGCTCAGGGAGGGGCAGATCGACCTGGGGTTCGGCCTGGCGGTCACGGTCTACGAGGCCTATCACGGTGGGCTCGATTACGATGCACCCTTCCGGAACCTCCGCGTGGTGGCCCCGCTCTATGCGAACATGATCCACGTCCTGGTTCCCCGGGGGTCGTCGGTGGAATCCATCGGAGAGCTGGCGGGAGCCCGAATCTCGGTGGGTGCGGCGGGGAGCGGGACGGAGCAGGTGGCTCGTCAGATACTGGAGGCCTATGGGCTCTCCCTCGATGATGTGGAGGCCAGGTATCTGACCTTCTCCGAATCCGCTGCCTCCCTCCGTGACGGTGCCATCGACGCCGCTATCATCTCGGTGGGGTACCCGGCGGCGGCGGTCCTGGAGGCCACCACAACCGGTGGAGCCCGCCTCCTCCCGCTGGATCCGGATCGGATCGAGGCCTTGAGGTCGGAGTATCCGTATTATTCCTCCGGCGTGATCCCGCAGGGCTCCTATCCGGGAGTCAGCCGGGACATCCCCACCGCCGCCATGATGAACTGGATCGTAGCGACGGAGCAGCTCGACTCGGATGTGGTGGAAACACTGCTGGAAGTCCTGAGGGATGACCGGAGGGCCCTGGGGCAGGTGCACGAGATGGCCGGTCAGATCGACCTGGCTGCTCTGGCCGAGTCCCCGGTGCCCCTGCATCCCCAGGCGGAACGATGGCTTGCCGGAACCCCGGCGCGGAGGGAGCAGTGAGACCTTCAGAGGCAGAATCCGACTTCCTCGAGTGCCAGAAGGACGCGTTCTCCCTCCCCCCGGATATCCACTATCTGAACTGTGCGTACATGAGTCCCCTTCCAAGGGTCGTGGAAGAGGCGGGGATCGGGGGGATACTCCGAAAGAGGAATCCGGCCGTCCTGGAGCCGGAGGACTTCTTCCGGGAAAGCCAGGAGATCCGCACCCTCTTTTCGGATCTGGTGAACGCTCCTGACCCCAACCGCATCGCGATCCTCCCGTCGGTCTCCTACGGGATCGGCGTAGCCGCTCGGAATACCCCGCTGGACCCTGGACAAAACGTCGTCCTGCTTCATGAGCAGTTCCCGGGGAATGTATATGGGTGGCGCCGATTGGCGTCGGAGAGGGGCGCGGAGATCCGCATGATCGCTCCGGGGGAAGGGTCCAGCCGAGGGCGCGAGTGGAACGAGCGAATTCTGGAAGCCATCGACGCCGGGACGGGTGTGGTGGCCCTCGCCCCGGTCCACTGGACGGATGGAACCGCCTTCGACATTCGGGCCATCGGCGCCAGGGCACGAGAAGTGGGCGCTGCGCTGGTCCTGGACGGGACACAATCGGTGGGGGCGCTACCGATGGACGTTCAGGCCCTCCAACCCGATGCGCTCGTCGTGGCCAGCTACAAGTGGCTCCTGGGGCCGTACTCCATCGGCGTCGGGTATTTCGGGACCCGGTACATGGATGGGCTCCCCCTGGAGGAGACGTGGATTGCCAGGGAAGGGAGTGAGGACTTCAGGGCTCTGGTGGATTATCGTGACACGTATCAACCTGGAGCCATCCGGTTCGACGTGGGTGAGCGGAGCAATTTCATCCTGGCTCCCATGCTGGTTTCGGCACTCCGGCTCCTGGGTGGGTGGCGTCCTGAGAGAATCCAGAGCTATGTGAAAGGCCTCTCCGGCGGACTCCTGGAGGAGCTACGAGAGCTGAGCTACTCGGTCGAGGATGATGAGTACCGGGTGGGACACATCTTCGGAATCCGGATGCCGAAGGGGTTGGAACTGGCGTCGGTGAAGGGTGCTCTGGAAGGAGAACGGGTGTCCGCTTCCCTCAGAGGCAGTGCCCTCAGGATCTCCCCGCATCTCTACAACGACGAGGAAGACATGGATGCCCTTCTTCGGGCCCTGAGACAGGCTGTGGGCGCCTGACGAGGGCATCCTGAGGGGGTGATGAAGGAAGAAGGCCTGTCCCGAGAGGTGCTCTTCCCTTGTTCCCGGTGGGTACTCAGCCCGGCCCGAAGACGATTCTGGCCTGGGTGCCCACCTCGATCCGCTTCTTCCCGAACCAGCCCCTGGGGACCTCCAGTGCGAACATTGCCGGCCGGGCCGATGGGTGCGGATCATCCGTTTCCGCCTCCATCCCCTGGAGATCCACGATCCTCAGACTCTCGTCGAGGTAGGCGATGTCCAGAGGGATGAGAGTGTTCCGCATCCAGAATGAGCGAATCTGGGAGTCGGAGAAGACGAACAGCATCCCCTTCCCCTCCTCCAGGGATTCGCGGTACATGAGCCCTTCCTCCCGCTCCGAAGCGGTCCTGGCCACCTCGGCCAGTACGGTGTCGGTCTCGAAGATGACCCAGGCCTTCCCCCTCGGAGGGAGGCGCTCCTGGCCGGCCGAGGGTGTCTCCTGCAGGCTGGAAGCGGACTCTCCACCGCTCATGGTCTGGCCCCCGGAGGCGTTGCAGGCCAAAAGAATGCCCGCCACGAAGAGGGTGGAGACGCGATTTCCGGGTGAGTGCCTGACAGTGCGTTGAAAGAGATCGAGTCCGGGCATTTGGCGGCGCCACTCCACAAAGAGTAATTCTCGTTTTACCTTTATCGGCTCAGGCCATGCCCGACAAGGGCCGTGGTTGCCATCGATACATATGCACAACGGCGCGATCAACGCCAGGGCGAGCATGGTGAATCCGGAGCTCCTCGCGATTCTCGTGTGCCCGGAGACGAAGCAGAGGCTGAGTCCCGCGGGTGACGATATCCTGGAACGGGTGAACCAAGCGGTGGAGGAAGGGTATCTCCGGAACCAGGGCGGGGATCGAGTGAAAGACCGGATCGAGGAGGGACTGATACGGGAAGACGGGAAAGTCATGTACCCGGTATGGGATGACATCCCCGTCATGCTCCTGGACGAGGCGATTCGGCTGGACACCCTGAGGTAGAGGAGGCGAGACCCGGCCCTCTCAGCGGCAAGAGGATCGGCGGTATTGCCCCTCCTGTCTTCCGGACCCTTTCGGGTCCATTCAACCCAGCGGTCGATGGATGCTACCCCCTTGAGCCTCGGCTCACGGGACCGGAGGGATTCGTGCGGTCCCCGGGTTGCAGGGGCTTTCGGGAATCGTGGAAAGACGTCAGCAGGAGAACGCTGAAACAGGCGAGTGGGATGAACAACGCGAAACTGATGCGCTGGATCGGGAGCCTGGGAGCGCTCCTCACGGTGGCCTTTTTGTCGGCCTGCGGAGAGGAGCACCTGCAGTCGACCATCAACCCGGTGACGGACTATGGAGAGGTGACCCATCACCTCTACGTCCAGGTCTTCTGGTGGACCATGATCATACTGGTGGTGGTCCTCTCCGTCCTCGCCTACGTCTTGATCCGTTTCCGGGAAAGACCCGGCCAGGAGAGGCCCGAGCCTATCCACGGTCACATGGGGCTGGAGATCGCCTGGACGATTGCTCCGGCCATCATCGTCGTGGCCATCGTGATTCCCACCATCCAGGGGGTGTTCGCGGTGCAGCGGCCTCCGGAGGAGGGCGCCCTGGTAGTGGAGGTGACGGGGAAGCGATACTGGTGGGCCTTCCACTACCCGGAGCTTGGTGTGACCACGGCCAACGAGCTCCACCTCCCGGTAGGACGGCCCGTGAGCCTTCGCCTGGAATCCGGTGACGTGATCCACTCATTCTGGGTTCCGCAGCTTGGAGGAAAGCGGGATGTGAACCCCGTGGTGGCGATGCCGGAAGGTGAGGAGGCGAAACGGAACTGGATGCACTTCACCATCCGGGAGGAGGGTGTCTTCTGGGGCCAGTGCGCGGAGTTCTGTGGGGAGGCCCACTCCCTCATGGGGATACGGGTCGTGGCTCAGAAGGAGGAAGACTTCCAGCGCTGGGTGGAGGACTGGAGGACGCCGGCGCCGACGGCCAACGCACCTGATTCCACGGCGGATACCGCGGGTCAGGGCGCAGGTGGCGGGAGTGCAGGGGGAAGCGGGGTGTCGGGTCCCAGCGACGGAGATCAGGATACCTCGATGGCCGCCGCCCCGGCGGAGGACCCTCTCGTGGCACGAGGCCGACAGGTTTTCTTCCGCGAATCCTACTGTGTGCTCTGCCACGCCATCCAGGGGACCACGGCGGCGGGCGTCATCGGACCCAACCTCACACGCATCGGGAGCCGCGGCACCATCGCCGCCGGGCTCCTGGAAAACACGCAGGAGAACCTCGTCGCCTGGATCACCGATCCGAACAGGGTCAAACCCGGAGCCCATATGCCCGGGGCCGACTACTCCGTGACCTTCGAGGGCCAGACCTACCCGCCCTTGAACCTGAACGACGAGCAGATCCGGGCCCTGGCGGCCTATCTCTCCAGCATGAGGTAAGGAGACGGCACTCATGTCTGTTGCCACCGAGACCCTACGGGCAACCAGCGTCGCTCACTCTGCCGGAGACACCGGGATCTGGAGCTGGCTCACCACCGTCGATCACAAACGGATCGGCGTGATGTACTTCCTCACCTCCCTCTTCTTCTTTTTTGTGGGGGGGGTGGAGGCCCTGATCATACGCATCCAGTTGTTTCGTCCGGAGAACGCCTTCATCTCTCCGGAGACGTACAACCAGATGTTTACCATGCATGGCACCACCATGGTCTTCCTGGTGGCCATGCCCATGGCGGTGGCTTTCTTCAACTACATCGTTCCGCTCCAGATCGGCGCCCGGGACGTGGCCTTCCCCAGGCTGAATGCCCTCTCGTACTGGGTCTATCTCTTCGGGGGCCTCTTCATCAACTCCAGCTTCTTCTTCGGGGCGGCTCCCGATACGAGCTGGGTAGGGTATGCCAACCTCACTACCGCCACCTTCGAGCCGGGCAGACACGTGGAGTTCTGGCTCATCGGCCTCTCCATCCTGGGGGTGAGCTCCATCATGGGGGGGGTGAACTTCATCACCACCATCGTCAATCTCCGGGCTCCGGGGATGAAGATGATGCGCATGCCCCTGTTCAGCTGGATGAGCCTCGTAACCAGCTTCCTTCTGGTGACGGCTCTTCCCGTGGTGGCTGTAGCCCTGATTCTACTCGCCTTCGATCGTTTCTTCGGGGCCAACTTCTACGAGGTGACGGCGGGAGGAGACCCGATCCTATGGCAGCACCTGTTCTGGCTCTTCGGGCATCCGGAAGTCTACATCCTGATCCTGCCTTCCTTCGGGATCATCAGTGACGTGATCCCCACCTTCTCCAGAAAGCCCCTCTTCGGGTATCCGGTAGTAGTCTACGCCGGTATCCTCATCGGCTTCATCGGCTGGGGTGTGTGGAGCCACCACATGTTCACGGTGGGATTGGGGCCTATAGCGGACTCCTTTTTCGTGGCCAGCACCATGATCATCGCCATCCCCACGGGGATCAAGATCTTCAACTGGCTGGCCACCATGTGGGGCGGGGCGTTGAGGTTTCCGACCCCCATGCTCTTCGCCGTGGGGGTGGTGGCGGTCTTCACCATCGGTGGCCTGAGCGGGGTCATGCACGCCTCGGCCCCCATCGATCTCCAACAGCACGACTCCTACTTCGTGGTGGCACACTTCCACTACGTCCTGGTGGGCGGCGCCATCCTGGGGCTGTTCAGCGGGCTCTATTTCTGGTTCCCGAAAGTCACGGGGAGGATGATGAGCGAGAAGATCGGGAAGTGGCACTTCTGGCTCACCCTGATCGGATTCAACCTCACCTTCTTCCCCATGCACTTCTCCGGCCTCTTCGGAATGCCCCGGAGGACCTGGACCTATCGAGCGGAACTGAACCTGGAGACCTGGAACCAGCTCTCCACCGTGGGGGCTTTCATCTTCGGCTTTGCATCCCTCTTGCTCATCTGGAATCTCTTCCGAAGCGCCAGGAAGGGCGAGGCGGCTCCGGCCAACCCCTGGGAGGCCGGCACGCTGGAATGGTCCATCCCTTCCCCTCCGCACCACTACAACTTCCCGGAGCTCCCGGAGGTCAGGAGCCGGGAGCCCCTCTGGGAGGAAGGGGAGCGGAGGGAGGTGGAGAGGGCCACCATGAAGGAGCCGGAGGAGGAGCCGCATATGCCCAGCCCCTCGTTCTGGCCGTTCCTGGTGGCCTTCGGGATCGCATCCACCTGGGCCCTGGTCATGACGGGGATCTGGTGGGTCCCTCTTCTGGGTCTCGCCTTCACGGCCTTCGGGGTTTTCAGCTGGGCCTTCCAGCCGGCCTTTCGGTAGGAGCAAGGGGCAGCTAACGGGTGCGAGAAGCGTATAGGCGCGTGAGACAGGCGCGCGAGATGGGCACGCGGGGCAGGCGCGTGAGACAGGCGCGCGAGACGATGCAACAGGGAGCCCTCCAGGGCCAGGGGAACTGAAACCATGAACGCAGGAATCGGAGCAGCATGATGGCAGAAGCCACCGCCGTCGCCCACGACGATCACCACTATTCCAGCACGGGACTTCCAAGCTGGAAGGTGGGTTTCTGGGCGTTCATCGGGTCGGAGTGCCTCTTCTTCGCCTCTCTCATATCCACCTACCTGGTCTACAAGGGACGTAGCGTCACGGGGCCCTTCCCGGAGGAGATCCTGAACATCCCCCTCACTTCGGTGAGCACGTTCATTCTTCTCATGAGCTCCCTCTCCATGGTCCTGGCCCTGGACGCGGTGCAGCGGGGGAACCGAAGGCTGACTCTCATCTGGCTGGCGGGAGTGATCGTTCTGGGAGCGGGATTCCTGGGGTTCCAGGCCTATGAGTTCAATCACTTCGTCCATGAAGGGCTGACGCTGGGGACCAACGTCTTCGGCTCGTCGTTCTTTGTCCTGACGGGTTTTCACGGGGCCCACGTCACCGCTGGCGTGATCTGGATGATCACCCTGTGGATCCTGGCGGCCAGGGGGAAGATCGGGCCCGCCGATTCGCTGAAGGTGGAGGTGGCGGGTCTGTACTGGCACTTCGTGGACATCGTCTGGATCGTCATCTTCACCCTGGTCTACCTCATTCAATAGGGGGCGGAGAATGAGCTCGGAAGTGGCAACGCACGTCCAGGAGGGGAACGGGGGCCACGCCTCTCCGGGGTTCTACTGGGCCATCGGAGGGATCCTTACCGTCATCACTGCGGTGGAGGTGGCCATCTTCTACATTCCGGCCCTGGCGGGGGCGATGGTTCCTCTCCTCTTGACTGCCTCGGCGACCAAGTTCCTTCTGGTGGTCATGTTCTTCATGCATCTGAAGTTCGACTCGAAGATCTTCTCCGGCCTCTTCCTCGCCGGAATGGTCCTGGCCACCTTCATGACCGTGGCCCTCACCGTCCTCTTCCACGTGCTGCCACGGTTGGGCGCGTGACTTGACGTCGACCTGCCTGGGGCGGGTCACGGACGGAGCGGGGGGGATCCTGGTGGGGAGGGGGAGGTAGGGCTGCCGTTCCGGCGCTTCGTTCCCGGAGTTGAATGATGGGTCTCGAAATCCAGCCGACGCTTCTCCTGGCCTCTGCCAGCTGGGATCGCCTGACCGTTCTGGGGTTCGAGATACACGTCTCGGTTCTCATCGGAACGGCCTACCTGGCGGCCGTGTACCTCTTCGCGGTGGGTGCGGCCCGGGAGAAATACGGCTGGTGGCCGGAGCCCCCGTCGATGTGGCGGAAGGCCTCGTACCTCGGAGCTGTGGGCATCATCTTCTTTGCCCTGAACGGACCACTCCACACTCTCTCCGACGAGTACCTCTTCAGCGCCCACATGGTGCAGCACATGCTGCTCATGATGGTCATGCCCCCCTTCCTCATCCTGGGTGTCCCACCATGGCTCATCCGGAAAGCCATGGAACGACCGGGAGTGGCTCGGTCCGCCAGGATTCTCACGCACCCGGTCGTGGCCTACCTGGCCTACAACGTCACCTTCATCGGATGGCATGTGCCCCAGATGTACAACTGGGCGCTGGTGAATCATGATCTCCACATTCTCCAGCACCTCATGTTCATGGGGGTGGCGGTGATGATGTGGTGGCCGGTGGTGAACCCGGTGCCGGAGTTGGAGAGGATTCCCACGGGTCCACTGCTCATGATGTACGTCTTCGCCTTCGGGATACCCTCGACGATCCTGTCCGCCTTCATCACCCTGTCGGACACCGTCTTCTATCCGTGGTACGCGCTCGCCCCTCGTGTGACCTCCCTCTCTCCTCTGGAAGACCAGCGGCTGGGTGGTCTCATCATGTGGATTCCCGGAATGCTCATCTTCTGGGTGGGGATCACCGCCGTGTTCTTTCGATGGACGAAGGATGAGTATGGCTCGTGGGGACGGGGGACCGGCGACGCGACGGGCGACAGGAAGGCCTTGCTGGGCAACGGGGGTTGAGAGAAACTGAACGGGGTCGTTCTCGCCCCTACCGAAGGATCGAGACGTGGCTCCGATTCCCTTCCGGCTCACGTGGGCTTTGTGCACCGGACCTTGACCGAGACCGACGCTTGGCCTTGAAATGACGAGAATCGACCGTCCTTCACCCGCCAGAACCGCTTCCTTCCTCCTCCTCGCACTCTCCCTCATCGGTGCCTCAGCCCTCTCGGCTCAGGATGAAGCTCCCCCTCCTCCGAGATGGGCCTTCGAAGGTGAGATCGGTGCCAGCGTCTTCTTCGGCGCGTCAGATCAGACCACGGTGGCCACCAGGGTCGCCGTGGACCGGAGAAGCCCGGACTTCGAGCTCGAGAACGAGGTCTCTTACCTCTATGGGGAAGCCTCGGATGGCTCGGGGAATACCTTCGTCAACAAACGCGCGTGGGCTCTGGAATCGAACCTTGACTATCGACGGTTCTCCCGGGTTAACCCCTACGTCTTCGCCGGTGCCCTATCCAGCCTGGAAAAGGCCATCCAGGTCCGATACAAGGGAGGAGCCGGCGCCAAGCTGACCGCGCTGGACTCGGAGACCTCACGCCTGGATTTCGCCCTGGCCATTCTCGGTGAGAAGACGGTGGAGAAGAACCCGGGAGACAGCGGGTCCGAGATCCTGGCGAGATGGGCCGGTGAAGGCAAGCTCCGTCGCTCTTTCGCCGCGGACAGGACGGTGGTGGAGGCGAAGGGGGTGTACAGTCCGGTGTTCGACGAAGCCGACAACTACGTCATTGCCGCCGAGGGCAGCATCGCCTTCAAGTTATCGGAGATCATCAGCCTCAAGCTGTCCGTCGTGGACAACTACGACAGCCGAGCGAAAGACCGTGGTGCCCGGGACAACAACGACGGCCGGGTCCTCTTCAGCGTCCTGAGCTCCTTTTGAGGACCCGGGTACATCGGCCCTGGGACGCTCGGGCCCGATGGAGTGGGGAAAACAGCGGTCGAGTGAACAGTCTGCCCGCTTCCGCGCGTCAAGCGTAGGACGAAGCGATCAGGGCAAGGAAAGACTCCCTCGAACCACCGTCACGGCTCTACCGGAGACCTGGACCCGGTCTTCGTCGACGCTCACCCGAAGCTCTCCACCGCGGGACGAGATCTGCCGGGCCTTCATCACCCCCCGTCCGGTCTCTGCAGCCCAGTAGGGAGTCAGGAGAGTGTGCGCCATCCCCGTGACCGGATCTTCGTTCACTCCCACCCAGGGACCGAAGAACCGGGAGACAAAGTCCACGCCGCCATCGTCTCCCGGTGCCGTGACGATGACCCCGAGTGCCGTGTCACCCACGTCCACTCTACCCAGGCGGGTGAAGTCGGGGTCCATTCTCCGGACTGACTCTTCCGTCGGAAGGCGCACGATCCAGCCCTTCACCCCCAGGAGGGTGGGGGTTGAGGGAGGACACCCCAGGACTTCGAGCAGTCCCTCGGGTGGAGGGACCGGAGCGGGTGGGTCCACTGGAAAATCCATTCGGAGCCACCCGGATTCCTCTTCACCGACCGAGAGAACGCCGCTGAGGGTGTCGAAGAGGACGGGGGCTCTCGCACCTTCCTCTCGAAGGAGAGCGTGCGCGGTGGCCAGCGTGGCATGGCCGCAGAGGGGGACCTCGACCTTCGGCGTGAACCATCGAAGCGGGCGGATCCCCTCCGGGCCCGGGTCCTGGACGAAGGCCGTCTCCGAGAGGTTCATCTCGGCTGCAACGGCCTGCATCGTCTCGGCCGGGAGGGGAGCGGCAAGTATGCACACCGCCGCCGGGTTTCCGGAGAAAGGCCTGTCTGTGAAAGCATCGACCTGGTAGAATGGGATTTGGATGCCACCTGGCATGAGGTCGTCCTCCTGGCGAAGTATTTCTTCAACGGCCCTGGCCCCGGAACGGCCTTCCGGCGGGGATGGATCGCGGACCCGTCGACGCGGTGCAGACCGAGAAACGCTGGCCCTGTCCGCACAACATGCACCCCTCCCACGCGAATTGGCCATGCCATTGGACCCACCGAGACGCACCTTCGACGTAGAGAGGTCCAGGAAGGGACCGAGGGAGGTGGATGTCGCCGCTCGGGCCCGGAAGCTACACGCCTGGGGGTGGTCTCTCTACGGGGGAGTGCCTTTCGGCGTCGGTGTGGGGCTCCTCACGGGTCACCTGCTCCTGGGAACCCTCCTCGGGCCCGTGATCATATACGCCGTCGTGGGCGGAATCGCAGCCGTCTCCGGCAAAGGCGCTTCGGTCTTCTTCATGCCCTCGGGGGCCACGACTCCCCCCAAGAAGGGCTACTCGAGGGCCAAGGCCCTGGAGGTCCGTGGAGAGTACGAGGATGCCATCAGGGCCTACGAAGTGGAGGTCCTGGACGCTCCGCAGGTCGCTGAGCCGTATCTGTGCATCGCCCGTCTCTATCGAGATCACCTCAAGGAGCTGGACACGGCCCTTCATTGGTTCCGGCGGGCTCGGCGAGAGGCCGTGCTCTCCCCGGGTGAGTCGATCCGTGTCTACCGAGAGGTGGCGGAGATCTTCCTCCACATCCGGAAAGAGCCCAGAAGGGCCGCGCCCGAACTGGCACGACTGGCGGAGGAATACCCCCACACCCCGGATGGGAAGTGGGCGGCCCGGGAGCTGGCGGAGATCAAGGAGGCCTTGGTCAGGGAACTCCGAGACCCATCGCCCGACCTCTGACGGGTCTTCAGAACCTCACGAGGTACGTCACCTTCGCCACCAAACTCCGGTCTGAAAGGTCCCACAACTCAGGAGATCTTGCGGCGCTTCCCCTTCAGGAAGTCCATCATGATGTATTGACCCAGCGTCATCGTGCTGGTGAAGTATGCCTTACCGTGGGCGATCTCGCTGACCTTCTGGACGAATTGAACGAGATGGGGATCGCGAGCCAACATGAAGGTGTTGATGAGGATCCCGGACTTTCGACAGGCCGCCACCTCCCGAAAGGTCCGCTGGAGGATATACCGGTCCAACCCCCCGGAATTCAGATACAGCTCGCCGTTGGGAAGGGTCATGGCGCTCGGCTTCCCGTCCGTGATCATGATGATCTGCTGCATGTCCTTGCTCTGGGCCCGGAGAATCTTCCTGGCCAGCTCGAAGCCCTCCGCGGTATTCGTGTGGTACGGACCCACCTGGGTCTTGGCGAGCTGGGAAAGGGGGATTTCCTGCGCTCGGTCCCCAAAGGTCACGACCTTCAGAGTGTCTCCCGGATAGTTAGTGCGGATGAGGTGGGAGAGGGCCAGAGCCACCCGCTTGGCCGGAGTGAACCGGTCTTCTCCATAGAGAACCATGGAGTGGGAGATGTCCAGCATGAGGACGGTGGCGCAAGAGGATCGGTACTCGGTCTGGTGGACCATCAGGTCGGAATAATCGAGGTTCAGTGGGACCTTCAATCCGTCCCGCTTGAGGGCGCCCTTCAGGGTCGCGGGGATGTCCAGGTTGAGAGTATCTCCAAACTCGTAGGGTCTGCTTGCTGCATCCGACGCCACTCCTGTAGCTAGCTCCGCCGTGTCATGGGCCCCGAAATCGGCCTTCCCGAGGGCACCCAGGAGGTGCCGGAGTGTGCGGTATCCCAGGAAGTCCATCCCCTTCTGGGTCAGGTCGAAGTGGACGTTCTGAGCAGCACTTTGGGCCTCGTCGACCTTTCCCATTCCCGTCACGTCCTGGGATGCCCCTGGCATCATGGGTTGGCCACCCTCCAGGGTGAGGTAGCCTTCCTCCACGAGACGTTGGATGAGATCGTCCAGCATCTGTGCGATCTGGGCCTGAACATCCGGGTCGCCTTCCCCCTCCCCTCGGAGTTCCTCCAACATCTCCGGCGTGAGCTTTCCGCTCTCCATGAGGGCGCTGATGAGGGCCTGCTTCAGGGAGTCGAGTGAAGAAGGGTCCTCCAGCCCCGACCACCCCCAGTAGGGATGGTAGCTGGGGCCCCCGGCGAACCCTCCATCCAGAAGAAAATCCGCCAGTCGTTCCATGAGGTCTTCGAGGTTGAGAGCGTCCAGCCATCTCCCCTTGTATTTGGTGTAGGTATGGAAGCGCATATGCCTGTGATACCTTCCTGCCATGGGAAAGGGGAATATCAGAGTCGGAGCCGACGCTCCGGGAGCGGGGAACAAATCCGGCTCGAGCCGCGCCGCTGCCCGAGCCCCGGAGATCCGGAGGCTCCTTCTGGGAGCGTATGACGCCGGGAAGCGAGACCTTCCCTGGCGTGGGGAATCCGATCCGTACCGAATCTGGGTCTCCGAGGTCATGTTGCAGCAGACCCGGGTGGAAACCGTCATCCCCTACTACAAGGAGTGGGTGACACGGTTCCCGAACCTGGAGACTCTCGCCATGGCCGACGAGGAGGAGGTTCTTCGAGCCTGGCAGGGTCTCGGCTACTACTCCAGGGCACGAAATCTCCATGGTGCTGCCAAGGTCGTGAGGGAGAGGCTAGGGGGTGAGCTTCCGCCTTCGTCCGTCGCTCTTCGGGCCCTTCCCGGGGTAGGAGACTACACGGCCGGGGCCGTGGCCTCCATCGCCTTCGGGGAGGCTGTGCCCGCGGTAGACGGGAACGCCAGAAGAGTCCTCTCTCGCATCTTCGATCTCCCGGCGCCGACGCCCCGGGCGATCCGCAACCTCGCCGGAACGCTGGTGGACCCGGCCCGCCCCGGGGATTTCAACCAGGCGCTCATGGAGCTGGGATCGCGGATCTGTACGCCCCGTTCTCCCGGGTGCGAAAGGTGTCCCATCGCGTCCTCTTGCCTGGCTCGTGAGCGGGGATCGGTGGAGGATCGGCCGGGGGCCCGGGTCCGAAAACCCCCGAAAGAGGTGGATCTCCTGGTTCTGGTAAGCGTGGCGTTGGGGGGGGGATCACCACGTTTTCTGGTGCGGAGAAGGCCGCCCACAGGTCTCCTCGCCGGCCTGTGGGAATTCCCGGCGGTTGAGGTCGAACCCGGGGAGGCTGCCCTTCGATGGGCGCTGGAAGGGGCCCGGGAACTTGGAATCCTGGGGGAGGGGGCGTGCCCGGAAGAGGAGCTCGATGAGGTGGCCCTCGAAGGAGGGATCTCGATGGATTCCAACGCGGGTGGACAAGCCATGTGCCGGCGTCTGGACTCGGTGGAACACCTCTTCACTCACCTCAGGGCCCGATACCACCCCTTCCTCATCCGGCTCCCCGGGGAGATCGGGCCTCCGGCGGACGGAAGGTGGGTCTCCCTGGAGGAACTCGGAAAGCTCCCTGTCCCGGTGGCTCAGCGGAGGATCCTCGAGGCTGCCATGGCGGCCATGGTGTTGGACGGCGGCTGAGTGGAACCGGCTCCCTGGCCCGAAGGCAGGAGGAAGGCGTCACGGCACTCTGGCGCGGGCTCGCCCCCCTGAGTACCGTGAACCCGTGACCACACAGGGGTACGATTTCATGGCCAGTGGACGCCGGGGCTGAGTAGAAGGAAAGGCTCGAATGCCCGTTCCGGAACGAAGGGAAAGGTTCGACCGGGTCAGAGAGGCCATGGAAATGGTCCGCTCCGGCCAGTCGGACCGGGAGGAGATCGACCTCCCGTCCGGTGACAAGGTCATCATCCACAGGGACGAGGGGCTTCCCAGCAAGATCCGGATCCAGACGCCGGGGAGGCATAGCCCCCATGCCCTCGGTGACCGTCGCCTGAGGGCCGCTTCAGCAGAGATCTCGACCGCAGCGGAGCGAACCAGACCCGAGGAATCCGAGGGCGAAGACGTGCCTCCGGAAATTGGAGGTGCGACCCGGCAGGGCCCGGATGGAGGTGAGGCAGGCGGATCCGATGGGGGGGGGCTCCAGAGGGGGATCAGCTTCAAGGCCCAGGCCTTCGGGCCCGGTGAGGAGCGACCTCCGGACTATCCGGCCGATCTTCCGTTTGTCCCGCACTCCACAGCCACAATCTCCACGTTCGGATCTGAGGATGCCGTCGAGGAAGCCCGAAACGTGGCCTGGATGAAGCTGTCCGATCCCGACAGCGCCATGAAGGAGATCGAAGCGCAGCTACGAGGGAGTGGGTGGAAGGAAGCCGACTCTCCGCGGGGGGGACCGTTTCTCGGTCGGATACGCACGTCGTTGTTCACCCGGCGGCGGGTGGAACGGGTGGTCGCCCTTATTGCATTCGGAGAGTTCTCCCAGATCATGCTCTTCGAGCGAAGGGGAAAGTAAGGGGCCCAGGGGCCCTTCCACCCTCGGTCCGCCTTCTCCCCTTTTGCTTGCAGCTTCCCCTCACTTTCCCTGGAGGCTCTCCACGGGGTTCACACGGGTGGCGCCGAATGCCGGAATCAGGCTCGCCAGGACGGCCAACGTGAAGAGGCCAACGGACACGGAAACGTAGGTCAGGGGATCGGTGGCCACGACCCCGTGCAGCATGCTCTTGATGAAACGGGAAAGAACCAGGGCCAGGACGACCCCGAGCCCCACACCGATTACGGATAACGCCACCGATCCTCCCACCACCTCTGCCAACACTTCCCCCCGTTGGGCCCCCAACGCAATGCGAATTCCGATTTCCCGGGTTCGGGCGGCCACCGAGCGTGACACCACCCCGAAGATCCCGACAACGGCCAGGAGAAGAGCGACCCCCGAAAAGACCGTGATGAGGAGCATGTTGAACCGAGGTCCCACCAACTGGCGCTCCAGGAGCTCATCATAGGTGCTCACGGACCCCACCTGGAGCCTGGGGTCCACTTCCCTGATCCGATCGGCCACGAGCCCACTGATGCTCGACGGATCCCCGTCGGTCCGGATCTCGAAGAAGGTGAAGGGTCGGGGGTACTGGGCCTGAGGCCAGAACATCTCCAGATCCACGCGTGCGTCGGGGTCCAGTGGAGGAACGTCGGCAACCACCCCAACCACCTCCCGGGACATGTCGTGGCCCTCCAGCCAGATGCTCCGTCCCAGGGGGTCTTCTCCCGGCCACAGCCGGTCGGCCAGCGACTCGTTCACGATGACGACCTGTGAAGTCTCCGGGCCGTCCCGTGTGTCGAACGGGCGCCCAGCCAAGAGGGGGATCCCCATGGCCTGGAAGTACCCTGGGCTCACGTCGTACCATCGCGCTTGCCGGCCCGGTCCGCCGACCCCGGCCTCCTCGGCGGGGAGAATCTGGTCCAGCTCCCGACCCCCGAACAGGGGCCCTGCCGAGCTCCGACCCACCGCCAGGACTCCCGGCAGCGCGCTAAGCTCCTTATCCAACCGCCGATAGAGGTCGACGACGGCCACCCCGGTCTCGTACCGCCCGGTGCTGGAGGTGTTGGAGACGATGAGAAGGTGCTCCCGATCGATTCCCGGTTCCCACCGCATGAAGGAGCCGAGGCTCCGGGTCAGGAGCCCAGCACCAACCAGCAGTGCCAGCGCGAGCGCTACTTCAGAGATGACCAGGACGCCGTTCAGGCCGCCGAGGCGGCCTCCGGGGTTCCCGTGCCGTCCCCCCCTCAGGGCTAGCATGGGACGAATCCGGGAGGCCCGAGCCAGTGGTGCGATGCCGAACAGGAGTGTCGCCACCACCGTGAGACCCAGGGTGAACAGGAGGACCGGGACATCCATCCCCACTTGGCCCAGCCGGGGAATCCCAACAGGAGCCAGGGAGAGAAAGAGAGGTGTGCCCACCCAGGCGATCCCGAGTCCCACGATGCTACCCAGAAGAGCCAGCACCAGCCCCTCGTTCAGCAGGAGGCCCACCAGTCGAGGCGTGCTTGCTCCCAGAGCCGTCCGAATCCCCAACTCCACCTCCCGGCTTGCCATCCGGGCGAGAAGGAGATTCGCGATATTGGCGCAGGTGATGAGGAGGACCAGCGCCACGGCCCCGAGGAAGAAGAGCAGAGTGGCCCTCACGCCTCCCACCACCCGATCTCGCAGACTGCTCATCTGAAGGCCCCATTCCGCGTTCTCCTCCGGGTGTTCTTCCAGGAGTCCCTGGCGGATGACCCCCAGCTCCTGTCGTGCTACGTCGAGAGTGATTCCGGGGGCCAGCCGACCGACAGCATAGAACCCTCGCCAGTCCCTCTGATCGTTTTCCCGGGGATCGAAATGGAGGGGAAGCCAGACATCGGCGCCCCGCTCTCCGGTCATGGCCGGGGGCTTCTCCCCCTCCTGGAGGACTCCAATGACCAGAAAGCTCGCACCGCCGAGGGATATCGTGGATCCGACGATATCCGGATCGAGCCCGAATCGGGAGGCCCAGAAATCGTGATCGAGAACCGCGACATTCCGGTTCCCCTCCAGCTGATCTTCAGGACGGAATACTCTTCCGATTGCCGCGTCGTATCTCATGACCCGGAAGAACTCGGGGGTGGCGATGAGGCTGGAAACACGCTCGGAACGCTCTGGGGTCTCGAGGATGTGACCCCACCAGCGGAATACACCGATATCCAGAAAGGAGCTGCTCCGCTCTGCCCAATCCTCCACGTTGGGGGTGGAAGCTGTGACGCATCGAGGGGCGTCTCCGGGCATGGTCTCGCAGAGGGAGACGAGGCGATCCGCGTCCGGGAAGGGGAGGCTTCTGAACAGGACTCCGTTCACGACATTGAAGATGGCGCTGTTCGCCCCGATCCCGATCCCGAGTGTGAGGATGGATACCACCGCGAAGGTGGGATTCCTGCGAAGGGCTCTGAGGGTGTGGAGGGCATCCCTCCTGAAATCCTGTACCATCCCGATTCCCCAGCTTTCTCTGGCTTGTTCCTTGTGGTATTCCGTTTCGCCAAACCGCCTTCGGGCCATTCGGGTCGCTTCCGCAGGTGGCATCCCTTGAGCCAGGAGCTTCCTCGTCTCCATCTCCAGGTGGAAGGCCATCTCCTTCCTCATGGCGGCCTCCATCCTTCCCGGAAAGAGAGAGGCGCGGAGGCGGAAGAGCAGCTTTGTGATGAGGCGCATTGCCGAGTCTCCTTCGAGGAAATGCCTTTCGGGGATGGCCGGCGGGCACCGCCGCCGGGGGGCTCCGGGATCTCAGGATGTGGCCATGACCCTCGCGACCGCCGTGGCCAGCCGCGCCCAGTTCTCGGCCTCCAGAGCCAGCTGCCTCTCTCCTGCCTTCGTCAACCTGTAGAACCGGGCCTGCCGGTTGTTCTCCGTCATCCCCCAATAGGACTTGATCCAGCCTTCTGATGCGAGCTTGTGCAGCGCCGGATAGAGGGATCCCTGATTCACCTGGAGCTCATCCTTTGAGATCAGCTGGATCCTCTCCTGGATCCCCCAACCATGGAGGGGGCCCAGGGAGAGAACCTTCATGATGAGCATGTCCAGGGTGCCTCTGATCATGTCTCCTTGCTGTCGTCCCACTCTTCGCGCCTCTCGTCCGGAGGGTCCTCTCCGTCTGGTTGCTGATGAACACCGTCTCGGTCCTTTCGCGTCCCCACGGGGCCCACCCAGCGCCCCCCCCTTTCCCGGCCAGGAACCCTTCCCCTAGAAAACCGACCTCTAGAAAACCGAGAGGTACGCCTGAATAAGACGGGTTGGGAGGGGAAAAGGTTTCCTGAGGGGGTCCCCATCGATACGCGAGGGGCACCGCAATTGTCTGAAGGCCGATCTCGGCGAGGCGGGGAGGGTCCACCGGCGGTGGTCTCGTCAAGGGGTCTCCGGTGGCGAGGAGGCCTCTTCACCTGCACCTTTACAGCGACGGCATCTCGTCCCGGATAGGAATCTCTGGCGGCGTCACTGTCCGGGGCTCTGCGACGGCCCAATCCACCCATGAGGAGGACCGCCTTGCGAATCGCAGACATGAACTGGATGCAGGTTGAGGAATACCTGGAAAGGGACGATCGCGCGGTGGTTCCACTCGGAAGCACCGAGCAGCATGCCTACCTGAGTCTCATGGTGGATTCGCTCATCCCCGAGCGACTCGCGCAGGAGGTGGCCGCGCCCCTGGGGATTCCCGTCTTTCCCGTGGTGCCCTTCGGACTGTCACCTTATTTCTCCGCCTTTCCGGGAACCGTGACCCTCAGGCTGGAAACCTACGGGCACCTGATCCGGGACATCCTCGACAGCCTGGCTCGGTCGGGTTTCCGGAGGATCCTCCTCCTGAACGGACACGGGGGGAATGCTCCGGCGGGATCTGTGGCATTGGAGTGGATGGCCGAGAACCCGGGAATGAAGGTGAAGCTCTACAACTGGTGGATCGCCCCACAGACGCTGGCGAAGATCAAGGAGGTGGATGGCGTCGGCTCTCATGCGTCGTGGATGGAGAACTTCCCCTGGACCCGGCTGGCCGACGTGACTCTTCCGACGACCCGGAAGGCCCCCATCGACACGGCACTCAAATCGGTCCTGGACAACCAGGCGTTCAGGGAATACGTGGGGGACGGTAACTACGGCGGATACTATCAGCGACCCGACGAGGAGATGATGGCCATCTGGGAGGTAGCCAAGGCAGAGGCCACCCAGGCTCTGGAGGAGGGGTGGGGATGACGGACGCGGGACATGGGCCCCTCCTCATCTGGGGGGCGGGGGCCATGGGGGGGAGCATCGGAGCGGCCCTCGTGGAGGCTGGCAAGGACGTCCTCTTCATAGACAGGGAGAAAGCCCATGTGGAGGCCATGAACCGACGGGGCCTTCGGATCACGGGGCCTGTGGCCGAGACACGCGTGTGGGTGGACGCGATGCTTCCGGAGGACCTCACGGGAGCCTTCTCCACCGTCTTTCTCTGTGTAAAAGCTCATCATACTCCAGAGGCCATGCAGGGGGTACGGTCACACCTCGAAGATGGAGGGGCCGTCGTGTCCATCCAGAATGGTCTCTGTGAGCTCGAGATTGCCGAAGTGGTGGGGCGACGGAGGACCGTTGGAGCGTTCGTGAACTTCGGCGCCGACTACCTGGAGCCCGGCGTGATTCATCGGGGGAACCGGGGGGCGGTGGTGGTTGGGGAGCTGGATGGACAGGAGACGGAGCGGGTCAGGAGAATCCATCGGTTGCTCGGGGTCTTCGAGCCGGAGGCCATCCTCACAGACAACGTCTTCGGGTACCTCTGGGGGAAGCTCGCCTATGCCGCGCTTCTCTTCGGCACCGCCCTCACCGATGATCCCATCGCGGACGTCCTCGACGCGGAGGAGCATCGACCCTTGCTCCGCGCTCTGGCCGGGGAGGTGGTGGGAATCGCAGAGGCTCGAGGTATTCGACTCCTCGGTTTCGACGGGTTCAATCCGGATGCGTTTCGTCCCGGAGGCTCGGACGGAGCCGCCGACGAATCTCTGAACCAGTTGGTGGCCTTCAACCGAGCTTCGGCCAAGACCCACAGCGGGATATGGCGGGATCTGGTGGTGAGGAAGCGACCGACGGAGGTGGAGGCGCAGCTGGGTGCAGTCGTGAGGTTGGGAAGAGAAGCCGGAGTCGAGGCCCCCCTCCTGGAGGCGTTGATCCGGCAGATCCACGAAGTCGAAGAGGGGAAGCGTGCGGTGGGGTGGGAAAATCTGGAGGAACTGGGGAGAGGATCCCTCGGCCAGGCTCCAGGACCGAGCAGCTGAGGTCTTCGATAGGCCTTTTGGTCCCCGGGAAGGAGAGTGATGAAAGATGCAAGTCCGCTTCGACGGAAAGACGGTGATCGTGACCGGGGGTGGGCACGGGTTGGGTCGGGAGATGTCCAGGGCCTTTGCGTCTCTGGGCGCCACCGTGTGGACCTGCGACCCGAGCCGGGAAAACCTGGAGGAAACCCGGAGCTCGGCGGAAGGACGGGTGGAAGTCAGAGTTCTGGATATCCGGGACCGTCAAGGAGTGACGGACTTTGTGACGGAGGCCACTGCGGAGTCCGGTCAGGTCGATATCCTGGTAAACAACGCCGGAGGGGTGGTGGGGCAGGTGGGCCGGCCCCTGGAAGAGGTGTCACCGGAGGAATGGCAGGTCATCTTCGACGTGAACCTGACCGGGGCGTTCAGCTTCTCCCAGGCGGTCGCTCCGGGGATGAAGGAGCAGCGCTTCGGTCGTATCGTGAACATCTCCTCCGGCGCCGGATTGAGGGTGAGCCTGACGGGGATCCAGGCATATGCTTCCGCGAAGGCGGGGCTCATCGGCCTTACACGTCAGCTGGCACACGAGCTGGGGCCCTTCGGCATCACGGTGAACTGCGTAGCCCCCGGGTTCATTCGCTGCAACCCTACTACCGAGAAGCAATGGCAGTCCTACGGTGAAGAGGGCCAACGGCGGCTGGTGGAGTCCATCGCTACCAGGAGACTGGGGAGGGCGGAAGACATCGCCCACGCCGTCCTCTTCTTCACCTCTGACTTTGCCTCCTGGATAACGGGCCAGACCCTGAGTGTGGACGGAGGGCGTTAGCCACAAGCCGTGGGGAGCTGGGGGGGCGGGGGCCCCCCACGACTCTGGAGGGGTCAGGAGCCGAAGGGCTCGAACCCCTTGTACCCCTTTCCGGTTGGACCCTCATGCCGGGCCCGCCTGTACCCACCATCGGTTCGGCTGATTCGCCGCTCCGCCACGAGCGCCTCCAAGACCAGCTCACAGGCGGCGGTCTTGAGTCCGCTCGGGGCCGAGGCGGGTACGAGGCCCACCGTCTCCACCATCTCGATCAATCCCGGGACGGACCTGAATCCCTCGACGCAGGCGTCGGCAGCGGCGTCCGGCGATACCTGGAGCGCCCCACCCTCCTCGAAGTAGGCCACGACCCGCTCCACATCCATTCCGCCGGCCCTGAACTCGTAGGTGAGCCCACATGCAGCCGAGATGAGCTCTCGGGCGATCTTCTCCGGGCCGTGCATCTCTCCCTCGTACTCCAGCTCCATCTTCCCGGTGATGGAGGGCAGCGCGGCGTAGAGATCCCCGATGCGGGGCACGACCTCCACCTCCCCCAGGCGAAGGGAGCGCTGCTCAGCGCTTGAGATGACCCCTTCCAGGAGCGTGATGGGCAGGCGCTGGCTCACCCCGGAGCGTTGATCCACTCTCTTGTCTTCCCGGGCGAGAAACGCGACTCGTTCCACCACCTCCGAGAGAAAATCCGGGATCTGGACATCCAGGTCGGTCCTCTCGACCCACGCTTCCTGGCGAGTGATCTCCATCCCCGTCTCCACCTCATTGGGGTAGTGGGTCCGGATCTCGGACCCGATGCGGTCCTTCAGCGGCGTGATGATCTTTCCCCTGGCCGTGTAGTCCTCAGGGTTGGCGGTGAAGACCATGAGGAGATTCAGGGGGAGGCGAATCGGGTAGCCTTTGATCTGGACGTCGCCCTCCTGGAGGATGTTGAAGAGCCCTACCTGGATCTTTCCGGCCAGGTCGGGGAGCTCGTTGATGGCGAAGATTCCCCGGTTGGCCCTGGGGAGAAGGCCGTAATGGATGGTGAGTTCATCGGCCAGAATGTGCCCTCCGCGGGCGGCCTTGATGGGGTCCACGTCTCCGATCATGTCCGCGATGGTGACGTCGGGGGTCGCCAGCTTCTCGACATACCTCTGGTCTCGTCTGACCCAGTCTACGGGAGCATCGTCCCCCATTTCCTGGAGGAGGAGCTTTCCGTGTTTCGAGATGGGATCCAGGGGGTCGTCATTCACTTCGCTTCCGGCAAGGATGGGGATCTCCTGATCCAGGAACTCGACCAGCTGGCGCAGGATCCGGCTCTTGGCCTGTCCTCGAAGACCCAGAAGGATGAAGTCGTGTCTGGACAGGAGAGCATTCACCAGTTGCGGGACGACGGAGTCTTCATATCCCACGATACCGGGAAAAAGCACCTCCCTTCCCCGAATCTTGCGGATCAGGTTCTCCCTGATCTCGTCCTTGACGGGGCGAGTCGTGATGCCGGCGGCCTTCAGCTCGCTAACGGTGCGGGGGCGCGATTGATTCATCATCCGTGCGGAGGGAAGGAGGATTGACTAAGGTTGTCCGGAAGTGGAGTACCCATTACCCCCGTTGGGGGCTGGTTGGTCCCCTTGGCGAGTCGGATGCACGGAGCGGATACCCCTATGGCATGGATTGAGCCGGTTCTGGTCGTGGTGGTCCTTCTGGCGAGCGTGGGAGCCTTCGGTAGAGTCCTGTGGTCAAAGAGACTCCGTCACGTCTGGCCAAAGCGGAAGGAGATCCGTGTAGTGAACCCCCCGGGGCTCTTCACGGGACTGGTGGAGGTGATCAGCCAAACCGTCGTCCTGCGAAATCGACCCTGGGTGGGGCTCTTTCATCTGCCACTCTTCTTCGGTCTTCTGGCCTTCCTGGGGAAGAGCGTCATCCATGTGCTGTGGGGGTTGGGTGTGGAGGTGAGCACACCCATATGGTACACACGTCTCCTGGACGTCATGGCGGTGCTCGTCCTCTTCGGAGTGGCGGCTCTGGCCGTCCGCCGCTACCTGCTGGAGCGGGAGAAGATGACTCATCCTCTGGAATCGGGGGTCATCCTCCTGTTCATCGCCCTCCTCATGATCACCCAGGTTCTGGAGAGCGTCATCGCGACGGAGTCCCTGACCTGGAAGGCGGACTGGTGGGTGCACTTTCTGGTGCTGGCGGCCTTCCCCGCGGTCATCGCCTATGGGAAGCACCTCCACCTCATGCTGGCACCGGTCAACGTCGTGCTGAAGCACATGACGGAGGTGCCATCGGATCGCCCCGTCTTCGGGAACGACCTCGACATGGATCTGGAGGACGAGGCGAAGCTCGAGAGAGAATATGCCCGCCTCGGCATGGAAGGTGGGGTGGGGGACTTCAGCTTCGGGCCTCTCTTCGATCAGGCGGCCTGCATCCAGTGTGGCAGGTGCAACGACGCTTGCCCCGCCGGACCGGCCTTGAAGCCCAGGGATCATTTTGTGCTGGCGCTTCAGAATCCCGCGGTTACGGGGCCGGAGCTGGCTGACCTCGTGGAAGGAGACACGCTGGCCACCTGCGTTCAATGCAGGGCCTGCGAGGTCGCGTGTCCCACCGGCTGTCGACCGGGCAGGAATGCGCTGGAGATCCGAGGGCGTCTCATGCTGGAAGGGCTCTATCCCCCCAGAGCTCTCCGTGACACCGCCATGAAGGCACTATCGGGGTCCGGGAACATCTTCGGTCAGGATCCAGGGGAGCGAGCCCGTTTCATCGAGGCGAATGACTTTCCCATCTACGATCCCCGCACCCACGACGTACTTCTGGTGCTGGGCTGTCAGGGGGGAAATAGCCCGGAGGTCCAGCCCGTGGTGGTAGCCACAACCGAACTGCTTTCGGCGGCAGGAGTCGAATGGGGCGTGCTGGCGGAGGAGCAATGCTGGGGTGAAGGGCTGCTCCATGGAGGCGGTCTCATGGAGGATTGGCCCCTCTGGGCCCAGGACCGAATCGAGTTCCTCACCGGGGCCCTGGGTGGAGACCAGAGCCGGACGGTGCTCACCATCTGCCCTCACTGCCGGGACACCATACAAACGCAGTACCAGGCCTTCGGCGGACGATTCACCGACGTCCGGCTGCATACTCCATACCTCGCCTCTCTCCTGGACGAGGGGGACCTGGAGCTGGAATCCATCCCTATGGATGCTGCGATCCACACCCCGTGCAAGGTGTTCCACAACCGGGAGCATGAACAGATGAATGCCGTCCTGAGAAGCGTGGGTGTGCGGTTGCACCGGCCCGAAACGAGCTCGGCGGCCTTCCCGACGACCTGCTGTGGTGGGGGGGGCGGAGGGTTCCTCTGGGATTCCCCGGCGAAGGTCAACCAGAAGCGATGGGAGCAGATCAGGGCAACGGGACAGAAAGTGGTCGTCACGGGTTGCCCCGGTTGCCATCGGATGCTCGGCGTCATGCGGGACGAGGACAGTCGCATCGCGGACGTGGCGACCGTGCTGGCGGAGCGTTTGAAGCCCGGGGGTGGCCAGGGCGGCGCCTCATCCACGGGATGACCGCGCCGATAGAACCCCGCTTCCGGACCGGGACGGGAAGGAGCCTGGACACCGGACCGGGGCGTCAGCACCGGAACCCGGTGGATTTGTGTGCCACGGTGACGGAGGTCAGGCCGGCGGTGCGATACGGGGAGTAAAGAGAACACCGCTCCCCGACTCCTCCACCTGAGGAAGGAGGCGTGGAACCTCCCTCTCTCCGAGCTCCCTGAGGGCGTCTGCAGGGGTCTCGAAGGTCATCAGAGCCTCGAGGGTCACCAGCGTCGGGAACACCATGGGCAGTGACCCCTCCCGATTCAGGGAAAGGGCCTGCGAAGGCGTCATCCAGATGGCTTTGAGCATCTCCTCACCATCCGGAAAGACGGGGCAGCTCCCCGGGAGCTCTGCCGCGAAGAATCGGGCATCGTATCGTTGACGTTCCTGGACCGGCGTCACCCAGTGGCCGATGTATGAGATCTTCGTACCTGCCAGCTTCGACCCCACGGTGTCGACAACCGTCCGGAAGTCGATGGCTCCCCGGTGAAGTGCCCCTCTGAGACGACCCAGGTCATTCTTCTCGTCCTGGGGGGCGAAGCGGTATCCGGCACTCCCGGATGCCAGCAGGACCCCCGTTTCCTCGAAGGTCTCTCTGAGGGCTGCCACCCAGAAAGCGAGGCCCGGGGGGAAGGTGCCACGGATGTCCAGACGGGCATCGGCCGCCTCGAGGCTGGGACCGTCGAGGCGTTCGAACAGATCCGGTGCGGCATCCTTCTGGTCTACCCGGCCTCCGGGGAAGACGTATGCCCCAGGAATGAAGCGAGTGCGATGGCTCCTCTGCAGGAGTAGAACCTCCATCCCCCTTTCTGCCATCCGCAGGAGGGCGAGAGTCGCAGCCGGCCGGGGGGTTGCCGGCCCGGACGGGGCCAGACGCAACGAACGCGCGTACCCGGAAGGGAGCCGGTGGAAGGGGACGAGCATGGAGGAAGGCGTGAAGATCGATTTCATCCCTGACATCAATAGCCCGCGGCCATGCCGTCCTTTCTGGGATCGGAGGCCGCCGCCCACCCCCTGCCGAGGCACAACACCAGCTGGGCTCCGCCGAATGCCACATCGGTTTCGTCCATCAGCGTGTGGCCCATTGATTCCAATGCCATCCTGACCTCGTCGGAAATCGGGGATTCCAGAGCCAACCGGGTGCCGTTGTAGCTCCTGAAGCGGGGTGCGTCCACCGCCGCCTGAGGATCCATGCCGAAAACGAACAGGTTGAGGAGGAGTTGGACGTGTCCCTGGGGCTGCATGGATCCCCCCATGACTCCGAACGCCATGAGAGGCTCGCCGTTCCGAGTGACGAAGCCCGGTATGAGGGTGTGGAAGGGGTGCTTCCGGGGACCGATTCGGTTGGGATGGCCCTCCTCCAGGGTGAAGCCCGCGCCTCGATTCTGCAGAACGAAGCCGGTTCCCGGGGCCACTACCCCGGACCCGAAGTATTCGAAGACGCTGTTGATGAACGAGACCATGTTGCCCTCCCGGTCCGCCACGGCAAGATAGATGGTCTCTCCGTTCTGGAAGGGTTGCCCCGGCTCCACTCCAGCAGCCGCGACGGCAGGGTCGATGAGGGCGCGCCGATCTGTGACGTAGCCTTCATCCAGGAGGGCCTGCGGGTCGCCCTCCAGGTAATCCCGATCCGACACGTATCGGTCTATGTCGGCGAAGGCCAGCTTCTTTGCCTCCACCAGATAGTGGAGGTACTCGGCGGAGTTATGGCCCATCCCCAAGAGGTCGAAGGGCTCCAGGATCTTCAACATCTGGAGTGCGGCGATGCCTTGACCCGAAGGGGGGAGCTCCCAGACTTCGAAGCCCCGAAAGGTGACCGATAGGGGTTGGACCCACTCAGGGCGATGATCCCAGAGGTCTTCCAGGGTGAGAAACCCACCCTGAGTACGGACCGTTTCTACGATGCGTGCTCCCAGGGATCCCCCGTAGAGCACCTCCGGCCCCTCCCGGGCAATGAGAGAGAAACTCTCTGCCAGGTCGGGATTCCGGAACCACTCCCCGGCATCCGGTCCCCGTTCTCCCTCCAGGAGAAAGGTGGCGCTGGCACCCGGATCCCGCCGAAGCACCTCTTCCGTTCCTCGCCACCGGGCTGCGATGATAGGGGTCACGGGGAAGCCGCCCTGGGCGATCTCGATGGCAGGAGCGAGAGCCTCGGCCAAGGTGATCGTACCGTACTCCTCCAGGAGGGCGGCCCAACCAGAGAGGGCTCCTGGGACCGTAACCGCGCGAGCCCCCCTGTAGGGAACTTCGTCCAGTCCGAGAGCGAGGATCGTGTCCGGGCTGGCCAACGACCCGGAGCGTCCACTGGCATCCAGACCGCGAAGCCGTCCCTCCCTGGCAGACCAGAAGAGAGCGAACATGTCCCCGCCGATCCCCGTCATGTGCGGCTCCACCACATTGAGAACTGCGGCAGCGGTCACCGCAGCGTCAAAAGCGTTGCCTCCCGCCTGGAGGACTCGAAGGGCTTCGCCTGTGGCCAGGGGTTGGCTGGTGGCCACGACTCCGTTGGGGGCGTAGACCGTGGAACGGCCCGCCAGGGTAGATGGCCGGGAAGATGGAGTCATCTGGGCTTCGGCCTCTCGGGGTGGGAGGGAGAGAGACAGGATCGCAAGCGTCGTCAGCAGGTGGGAGAGCCGATGGCTCATCATGGTGCCTTTCGTTCCAGAATCCAGACTCTTCCGCCGAAGAGCTCGGCGATTCGGTCGGCGTCCCTGGGATCCTCTGCGGGGGTACCCCAGTGGATCGGTACGATGACGGAGGCCCCACAGGCTTTTCCTGCCTTGGCGGCTTCCTCGGGGCCCATGGTGTAATCCGAGCAACAGGGGAGGAAGGCCACGTCACAGTTTATCCGATACATCGATTCCAGGAAGTCCGTATGGCCGGCGTGGTAATAGGTCACGTTACCGACGGTGAACACATAGCCCAGCCATGCCGAATCGGGAGGGTGGAACTTCCTTTCCCGATTGTGGGCGGGGACTGCGAGTATGTCGATCCTGTCCAGTTGGATCACGTCTCCGGGATGCATGAAGTGGTCAGCCTCTTCCAGCTGCTTCTTCATGCTGTGAGGTGCCACGACAATGGTCTCCGGACCGCGCACCCTGGCGATATCCTCCTCCGAGAAGTTGTCATAGTGGGGATGGGTGAGAAGTATGAAATCGGCCTCACTCTCCTCGGATACTCCCCAGGGATCCACGTGGATCTCAACGCCATCTCTGCGTATCCGGACAGAGGATTGGCGGAACCAGGTCACTCCATCCAGCAGGTCGGACATGGATCCTCCAGGGTGTAGCGCTTCGGATTCTGGTTAAAGCTAAGGCGGCCAGAATGGGCAAAAAAGGTTCCGTCCGGTCATCCTGGTGTGTCAGATTGGCAGAAAGCCTGCTGTTTCGGCATCTTCCCTGCATCGGAGCGTGGCAAGGTTCCTGCTAACTAGAGGTTTCCCGCTCTCCCACCTCATGGTAAGAGCCGTTCCGCGAGGTGGCGAGGAGGATCAGACGAACGGATAGAAGAGAGGACTCATGGGTGAGCGATACTCCCTCCCGGTACTTCCTCTCCGGGACACGGTGGTCTACCCCGGAGTGGCGGTCCCCATCTCCGCAGGGAGACCGGGCACGGTGGAGGCGGTGCAGGACGCTCTGGAAGGGGACCGGAGGCTGTTCGCCGTAGCCCAGCGAGAGAACGTAGACGACCCTCATCCGGACATCCTCTATTCCGTGGGCACGGTGGTGAGGATCATCCAGACGCACAGGGTTCGTGGCGGCATGCAGTTGCTGGTCCAGGGCGAGGGGCGTGCCCAAGCCCTCTCGTATGTGAGGGAGGGTGAGGCGATGCTGCAGGCCAACCTCATCACCATGGAACGGCAGGCCCCCACTCAACCGGGCGACCCGGCGTTCCAGGCTCTGGACGGTGAGCTGAGAGAGAGAGCCGCCGAGCTGGGGACCCGCCGCGGCGTTCCGGTGGAGGCCCTGAATCAGCTGATCCAGGGGGTGGATGATCCCGGGGCCTTCGCGGACCTCGTGGCCTTCTATCTCGAGCTTCCAACCGGGGACAAGCAGAAGCTCCTGGAGATTCTGCCCGACGAGGAGCGGATGCGAGCCGCCCTGGTTGCGGTTGAGCGGGAGTTGGCCCGTATCGACGCCCAGGAGGACATCCAGGCCAAAGTCCAGGAGGAGCTGGGGGAGCGTCAGAGGGAGATGCTCCTTCGGGAGCAGCTGAAACAGATCCAGAAGGAGCTCGGGGACGAGGACGAGCGAAATGACGTCGAGGAGCTCAGGGAGCGGGTGGCTGCCCTCGAGCTCACCGAGGAGGCTCGCACCGAGGTAGAGCGGGAGCTCAAGCGCCTGGAGCGCACGAGCCCGCAATCGGCAGAATACCAGGTGATACGGACCTTCCTGGAGTGGGTGACCGAGCTTCCCTGGGGAGACCGTACCGAGGACAAGCTGGATCTGGCCACGGCATCGGAGATCCTGGAGGAGGATCACTACGGGCTGGAGGACGTCAAGGACAGGGTGCTGGAGTTTCTTGCGGTACGGAAGCTTCAGCTCGACCGGGCTGCCGAGGATGCCGAAGCGGAGGAGAGCGACGAGCCCGAGGGCGAAGGCGAAGGGGAACGGAGCGAAAAGGCAGACGATGGTGTCGGCAAGGGCCCCATCCTCCTGTTCGGGGGCCCTCCAGGGACCGGAAAGACCTCTATCGCCCAGTCCATCGCTCGGGCCCTCGGCCGGAAGTACGTTCGGATCTCCCTGGGAGGGGCTCGTGACGAAGCCGACATTCGGGGGCACCGTCGCACCTACGTCGGAGCCATGCCCGGCCGGATCATCCAGGGAATGCGTCAGGCGAAGACCAAGAACCCCGTGTTCCTCCTGGACGAGGTGGACAAGCTGGGGGTCTCCTTTCAGGGCGACCCCAGCTCTGCCCTCCTGGAGGTGCTGGATCCGGCCCAGAACTCCACCTTCACCGACCACTACCTGGGAATCCCCTTCGACCTTTCCGAGGTTCTCTTCATCGCCACGGCCAACTACGTGGACCGAATCCCGCCCCCACTCCTGGATCGAATGGAGCGGGTGGAGTTCGTGGGCTACACCGAGAAGGAGAAGCTGGAGATCGCCAAGCGGTACCTCCTCCCGAGGCAGGAGAAGGAGTCCGGTTTGAGGGAAGAGGAGATGAGGATGGGCGACGATGCCATTCTCTCGACAGTCCAGAAGTACACGAGGGAATCCGGTGTCCGCCAGCTCGAACGTGAGCTGGGGAAGCTTTCGCGGAAGGTGGCCCGGAAGATCGCCGGCGGTGAGGTGAAGGTTGTCGAGGTCGACGAGGACGTCGTCCGGGAGCTGTTGGGCCGTCCTCGGGTCCATCCCGAGCACATGGCTCCTACCGATGCGGTGGGAGTGGCGACCGGAATGTTCTATACCCCCATGGGGGGGGACATCATGTTCGTCGAGGCCTCGATCATGCGGGGGAAGGGTGGGCTGGTTCTCACGGGTCAGCTGGGGGATGTGATGAAGGAGTCGGGCCGGGCGGCATTGAGCTACGCGAAGGCCCAGTACGAGCACCTGGGTATTCCTGAGGAAGCCCTGGAGGACAGGGAGGTCCATATCCACGTTCCGGCAGGGGCCATACCGAAGGATGGACCCTCTGCAGGAATCACCATGGCAACCGCCCTGGTCTCGGCCCTTTCGGGTCGGAGGGTCAGGAGGGACGTGGCCATGACCGGTGAGCTGACCCTCACGGGCAGGGTCCTACCCATCGGGGGCCTGAAGGAGAAGATCCTCGGTGGAGTCCGGGCCGGGATCAACGAGTTCATCCTGCCCAGCGAGAACGAGGCCGACCTGGAGGACATCCCAGAGGAAGTCGCCGAGAATCTCACCTTCCACACGGTGGAAGATCTTGATCAGGTCATCGCCGTCGCCTTGATGCCCGAACCCCCGACATCTCCCGGGAAGGGCAGGGTCGGGCGAGGTAGGAAGAGGACCGGGGCGAAGGCGTCGAAGGGGGCGGAGTCCCCTGGGAGGGAAACGGCCGAAGGGGTCGTCGAAGCCTGAGGGCTCCCCCTGCGGGCGGCGGGGACAGTCGGAGAGCTGTCTCTCATCGCCCGCAGGTCCTGAGCTTCACTTCACGTCGATCCGGCCCGGAGGGCCATCTTCGATTTCCCCGATCTCGGCGAACACGGGCGCGCTCTCCTCGAGGGAGAGGAGCAGGTCGGGGACCAGCTCCGGACGCACCGCCACCAGAAGTCCGCCTGAAGTCTGGGCATCGGCCAATAGCAGTCGGCGCTCCCTGGGCATTCCCCTGGGGAAACGCACATCCCGCCTGACGTCTGCCAGATTCCGCAGGCTTCCTCCGGGGAACCGGGAGGTGGACGCCAGCTCCAATGCGCCGAGGAGGAGGGGGACCGATGCATTCTCTACCCGGGCGGAGACCCCCGAAGCCCTGAGCATCTGGCGCAGGTGGCCCAGGAGTCCAAATCCCGAGACGTCGGTGACAGCCCGGATTCCAAGGGCCCTCACGGCCTCTGCTGCCCCTCGGTTGAGAGCAGCCATTGAGCGTATGGCGGAGTGTGCCGTCTCTGGGTCGGCCCGGTCCTCCTTGATGGCGGCGGCGATGATTCCGGTTCCCAGGGCTTTGGTCAGGACGAGACGATCGCCGGGGCGGGCCTCCGCGTTGGTGGTGATCCTGTCGGGATGGACATCCCCCACCGCGACCATCCCGTACTTCGGCTCCGGGTCATCGATGGAATGCCCCCCGAGGATGGGAATCCCGGCCTCACGGGCCTTGTCGGCGCCTCCTCGAAGGATCTCCGCAAGAGACCCCTCCTCCAGGTGTTTCCGGGGGAAGGCCAGGAGGTTCAGGGCGAAAAGGGGTCGGGCGCCCATGGCGTACAGGTCCGAGAGGGCGTTGGCCGCGGCGATCTGGCCGAAGGCAAACGGGTCGTCCACGATGGGGGTGAAGAAGTCCGTCGTCACCACCAGGGCACGCCGGGAGTCGAGGAGGTACACCGCGGCATCGTCCCCGGTGGAGGCATCCACGAGGGCGTGTGCGTCCTCAGTCGGTAGCACGTGACGCAGCACCTGCGCCAGCTCGGCCATGCCGAGCTTGCAGGCTCAGCCGGACCCGTGGCTGAGCTGGGTCAGGCGGAGCTTCGGGCGTTGATCTCTCGGCTCTTGGGCCATGTACTCGGCTCGGTCCCTGGAAACATGTCGAGAAAAAAGGGTACTCTGATCTCGCAGACCGTGACGGTCTGTAGGGAGTGCTAGTCTAGCGCCGCAGGATTGTGCCCGCCACAGAGTGCCTCACCTCTGGATCCGTGTGTGGTGGGGCATGGACATACGGGAATGCCGCGCCGCCCCTCCACCGGAGAGGGACACACAGAGAAGCCAAAAGAAGGAAAAGGAAGCACGAGGGTATGACCCCCCTTTCCGGCTCCGTCCGGCAGCGATTCGCTTCTGAGATCCAGAAGCCCGAGGAAAACATCAACCTGGCGCTGGCCGCGCTCCTGGTGGCCCAGGAAGAGTACCCTCAGCTCCCGGTGGAACGTTATCTGTCTCGGTTGGACCTCCTCGCCGAGGAGACCCGAGATCGGCTGGACGGAGAGACGGCGCCCCTCCTGATCCTTCAGGAGCTCCTCACGACACTCTACCATAGACACCGCTTTCGGGGGAACCGGGAGGCCTACTATGACCCCCGGAATTCCTTCCTCAACGACGTATTGGATCGTGGCCTGGGAATCCCTCTCACCCTCGGAATCGTCCTCATGGAAGTCGGGTGGCGCCTCGGTCTGCCTCTGGAAGGAGTGAACTTCCCAGGTCATTTCCTGGTTCGCTTCCACGGCGACGCGGTGGACCTCCTGGTGGATCCCTACGACGGAGGCGCGCTTCGGTTCCAGGACCAGGCACAGGAGCTCCTGGACCGTGTATACGGCGGGATGGTCCGTGTTCACGACTCCTTCCTCAGGACCGCCCGCCGCCAGGAAATGGTGATCCGGCTTCTTACCAACCTCAAGAGCCTCTATCTCAACATCCGGGATCAGGCCCGGGCTCTGGCGGCGGTGGAGCGAATCCTCCTTCTCCGTCCCATCGCTCCCACCGAGATCCGGGACCGGGGCGTGATCCTCGCGAGGATGGGGAGGCGGCGAGAAGCGCTGGAGCAGCTCGAGGCCTACCTGAATGTCGCGCCGGAGGCCTCCGATTCCCAGCGGATCCAGGGGATGGTGGAGGAATTGCGGAATGGGGAAGACCGTGATCGATAGCAGAGGTGGGAGGGTGGCAGCGAGCCTGGCGTACCAGGCCGCGACGCAGGGGGCGGCTGCGCTCCGCCGGAGAGATCGGCGCTTCGTGTCGGTGCAGGGGAGGGAGCCGGGACAGATGCTGAACGGGATCCTGTCGGGCAGAATGCCGTCGGAGATTAGGACCTCGGATGGGGGATGGAGTGAAGGCGAAGCACCGTACTCGACAATTCTGACTCCGAAAGGGAAGATGATCACGGACCTCCGACTTCTCCCCTTCGAAGGCGGTGGATTCCTCCTGGATCTTCCGTTGGCGGGGTTGGAGGGGGCCCTCCACCACTTCGGGAAGTTCCTCAATCCCCACTTTGCACAGTTGGTGGACCGGTCGGATGAGCTAGAGATGCTCACGGTCCTGGGGCCGGAGGGCCTGGAGCTGGTTTCGAGGGTGGTGGGGCTCCATCTCCCGGCTCCGGGAGAGGGGAGAGTCTCCTTCCGCGCAGGAAGCTCCGGCCCGGGGCTCAGAGTCCTTGGGAACTCGGAGGTCCACGCGCCCGCTGTCGACCTTCTCCTTCCCACGGAGGCTCTGGAAGGGATCTGGGAGCAGCTGGAGGATTCGGGAATCATGCCCATGGACATGACTTCCTGGGAGATCCTGAGGATCGAGAGAGGGACCCCCCTCTTCGGGGTGGACATGACCGAGGAGACTCTCCCCGTGGAGGCGGGAATCCACGGACGTGCCATCGACTACCAGAAAGGCTGCTATATCGGACAGGAGGTCATCGTACGTATCCGGGATCGTGGGAGGGTCAACAAGACCCTCCGACGGATCCTCTTCGGGGAGGTGGAAGTGCCGCCGGGTGGTACGGACCTCTATCTTCCCGAAGATCGGCCTCTCCCTGCAGCGGGTGCTGAGGTGGACCCGCATTCCGA
>Ga0316577_10000003_pt1 | contig 53158 bp, 56 predicted proteins | sample S5NA_FD_203073 | JGI IMG/M metagenome (GOLD analysis project Ga0316577, IMG submission 203073) | Rhizosphere microbial communities from salt marsh grasses in Alabama, United States - S5-7_050615r2r1 | ecosystem: Host-associated > Plants > Roots > Rhizosphere | place: USA: Alabama | collected... | reverse complement strand
AACGGGAGTGCTCCCCGACGTGGATCCCGAACGCGGCGCCCGGGTTGTGCGTGTAGGTGAGACGGAACCAGTCGCCGAGGACCTCCCGACGTTCGTACATGGGGATCGTGCGGACGACCCACTCCTTCGTGAGGTAATCGAGCAGGACGACGACGCCGACCACCCATGCGAGAAGGGCGCCCTTCCGGACGCCCCCGCTCGTCTCTGTCGCCGGGATCGAGCCCGCCTCGATCTCAGCGTGCGACACCCGTCTCCTCTTTCTCCTTGCAGCGGATGCAGAGGCGCGTGTGGGGAAGCGCCTCGAGCCGCTCGACTCCGATCTCGTCGCCACACTCCTCGCAGACCCCGAACTTGTCCGGATTCCGGTAGAGACGACGCAGCGCCTCGTCGATGTGGTAGAGGTAGCGCCCCTCCTTGCTCGCGAACAGGAAGGCTTTCTCCCTCTCCATGGCGTCCGTCCCCTGATCCGCCATGTGGAAGCTGTACGCGGACAGGTCGCCGTCCGAGGCCTGGAGCGAGCTGGCGAACGACTCGTCGTAGTTCGCGAGCTCCTTGAGGGCCCGCTCCCGCATCCGGAGCAGACGCTCCTCGAACTGCTTGAGCTCCTTCTTCTTCATCGATCCCCGCTCTGCTCGTCGCAGTGTTGTCGTATGGTCCAGTGCGGCGCGTCAGCGCGCCGTCATCGTCGGTGTCAGGGCGGCCACCACCCGGTCTCCCTCGACGTCCAGCTCGGCCTGATGCTCGAGACGTCCGACGGCCTCGCCCCCGGTCGCGAGCTCGACGGCCAGCGTCTCCCCGCCGATCCAGTCCGCGTGCGTCCGAACCGCGGCCTCGATCCGCTCCGGGCCCGCGATCGCGAGCCGGATCCGGTCGCTCACGTCGAGTCCCGCGTCGCGGCGCAGCCGCTGTACCCGGCTGACAAGCTCGCGTGCCAGCCCCTCCGCGATCAGATCCTCGGAGAGCGCCGTGTCCAGCCCGAGAAGATAGCCGTCGCCGGCCTCCACGGTGAGGTCGCCCTTCGCCTCCTCGATCACCCGGACGTCCGCGGGCTCGACCACGACCTCGTTTCCATCGAGCTCCAGTCCGACCGGCTCACCGGCGCGGAGCCGCCGCAGGTCATCGGCTCCGAGGGCCGAGATGGCCCGTGCGACCGCCGGCGTGTCGGCTCCGAACCGCGGACCCAGTCGACCGAACTCGGGCTTCGCGGACAGCCGCACAATATCTGCATCGCCCGCAGGAAAGACAACCTGTTTCACGTTGAGCTCGTCCCGGAGCGCGGCCTCCAGGTCGGGCGCGAGCCGCCGCCCGCCCGGCAGGACGGCCTGGACCGAGGGGAGCGGCTGGCGAACCCGTATTCCGGCCTCCTCGCGGGCGGCGCGTCCGAGCCGCACGAGCGCCCGCGTGTCCTCCATCCCGGCCTCGAGCTCGGGATCGTGGACGCCCCTCGGCACGGGGAAGTCGGCGAGGTGCGCGGACCGTCCCGTGAGCTCCCGGTGCATCCAGTCCGACAGGAACGGGGCGAGCGGAGCGAGGAGCAGCGAGACGGTCGCGAGGGCCTCGTGCAGGGTCGCGAAGGCGTCGCCCGTATGGAGATCGCCCGCCGCGCCCGGCCGCGTGGCCCAGAACCGCTCGCGACTCCGACGCACGTACCAGTTCGAGAGATCGTCGAGGACGAACTCCGAGATCCGCCGGGCGGCCCGGGTCAGATCCTGCGTCTCGAAATCGGTCCCGAGCTCCGCGACCAGCGAATCGAGCCGGCTCGCCAGCCAGCGGTCCATGAGAGGGCGCCCGGCCACCTGGGTCGCCGCCTCCTCGCCGTGCCTCCAGCCCTCGAGACCTGCGTAAAGCGAAAAGAAGCGGTAGACGCTTCGCAGCGTGTCGAACAGCTTCCGGTTCGTCTCCCGGATCGCCTCTCCGTCCCACCGCTTCGGCAGCCAGGGATTGCTCGACGCGAGGAGATAGAATCGGATCGCGTCGGCCCCGTGCTCGGCGATGGCCGCCCAGGGGTCGACCACGTTCCCCCTCGACTTCGACATCTTCTGCCCGCTCTCGTCGAGCACGAGGTCGTTCACGACCACGGACCGGTACGCGGGCTCGTCGAACAGCAGGGTGGAGATCGCGAGCAGCGAGTAGAACCACCCGCGCGTCTGGTCGACGCCTTCCGCGATGAAGTCGGCCGGGAAGTGCGCCGCGAACGCCTCCCGGTTCTCGAACGGGTAGTGCCACTGCGCGAACGGCATCGAGCCCGAGTCGAACCAGGTGTCGATCACGGCCGTCACCCGGCGCATCGTTCCGTCACACCCTTCGTGCGCGCAGGGCCAGGCCAGGTGGTCGATCCAGGGCCGGTGCGGGTCGAAGTCCGGAGACAGGGGCCCGGCGAGCTCCCCGAGGCGCGCGAAGGAGTCCGGGACCTCGCGGTGCGCACCGTCCGCGTCGCAGACCCACACGGGAAGCGGCGTTCCCCAGTACCGGTCGCGCGAGATCGCCCAGTCGACGTTGTTCTCGAGCCACTCCCCCATGCGCCCCGACCCGATCTCCGGCGGGTGCCACGCGATCCCCGCGTTGTGAGCGAGAAGACGGTCCCGCACCGCGGTGGTGCGGATGTACCAGGAGTCGCGGGCCATGTAGAGCAGCGGGCTGTCGCACCGCCAGCAGTGGGGGTAGGTGTGGCGCAGCGTTCCGGACCGGAACAGCAGGCCCCGCTCCGCGAGCAACCTCTCGAGCTCCGGGTCCGCGTCCTTGACGAACGTCCCGCCCACCTCGGCCACGTCCCGCTCGAAGCGGCCCGCGTCGTCCACGGGGCGGACCACGGGGAGCCCGTGGGCGCGGCCGAGCTCGAAGTCGTCCGCGCCGAAGGCCGGCGCGATGTGGACGAGTCCCGTCCCCTCGTCGTCGCTCACGAACGGCGCGGGCCAGAGCCGGCCCCGGCTCTCCGGGTACGACGGGACGAAGTCGAACGGCCGCTCGTACTCCAGCCCGGAGAGCTCCTCCGCGGGCACGTCGCGTGTCACGCGCGCCTCGTCGCCGAACAGCGTCGACACCCGCGACTGGCAGAGCACGAAGCGCTCGCCGTCGCGCTCGACCTCCACGTAGCGCAGGTGAGGCCCGAAGGCGACGGCGACGTTGGACACGAGTGTCCACGGCGTGGTCGTCCACACCAGGAGGCTCCGCCCGGGCTCCCCCGCCACCGGGAACCGGACCGTCACCGACGGATCCGCCCGTTCGCCCCACCCCTGCGCGACCTCGTGGCTCGACAACCCCGTTCCGCACCGCGGACAGTACGGAAGGACCTTGTAGCCGAGGTACAGCAGCCCCTTCCGGTGGATCTCCGAGAGAGCCCACCACACGGACTCCACGTAGTCGGGCGTGAACGTGACGTAGGGGTGCTCGTAGTCGAGCCAGTATCCGATCCGCCGGGAGAGGCGCTCCCACTCCTCCTTGTACGTGAATACGCCCTCGCGGCAGACGCGGTTGAACTCCGCGATCCCGATTTTCTCGATCTCCGGCTTGCCGGAGATCCCGAGCCGCTTCTCCGCCTCGATCTCGACCGGCAGCCCGTGTGTGTCCCAGCCCGCGATCCGGGTGACGTGAAAGCCCGCCATCGCACGGTGCCGGGCCACGGCGTCCTTGATCGTCCGGGACAGCACGTGGTGGACGCCGGGCTTGCCGTTCGCCGTCGGAGGTCCTTCGTAGAACACGAACTCCGGCGCGCCCTCTCGCCGCTCGAGACTGCGGCGGAAGGTGTCCTCTCGCTCCCAGGTCGCGAGGAGCTCCCGCTCGAGCGCCTCGATCGAGTCCGGAAGGTCCCGGTAGGCCATCGTCCTCAGCCCGCCGCGGGACCGGCGTCCGGCGCGGGACCGGTGTCCGACGCGGGACCGGTGTCCGGCGCGGGACCGTTCCCGTCCCGCGGCACGTCGGAAGACGCCGTCTCGCGGTTTCCGTGCGCCGGCCGGGCGCCCGGATCGCGGCGTTCTTCCTCCTCCTGCGCGAAGCGCCGCTCCTCCTCCGCGAGCTCCGCGAGATACCGCTCCGTCGAGGCCCGGAGCGAGCGCAGGAACCCGAGGCGGCGGACCTGAAGATCCTCCAGGGTGCGTCGGGCGCCGTGCACCGCCATCTCCGCCTCACGGCGGATCGTCTCCGCCTCCCGCTCGGCCTCTCGGACCTTGAGGTCGGCCGATTTCTCCGCCTGGGCCCGTGCCTCCTCCCGGAGCTCCTGCGCCGTGACGAGCGCGTCGTTCAAAGCCCGCTCCCGGTCGCGAAACGCGGCCAGCTGCTCCTGCAGGGACTCGACCTGCCCGCGGAGCCGCCCCTCGCGGCCGACGAGCTCGTCGAGCCGATCGGCCACGAGGTCGAGAAAGCCGTCGACCTGGGCCGCATCGTACCCGCGCATCACGCGACGGAAGTCTTCCTTCTTCTTTCGGACATCGAGCGGAGTCAGCTCCATCATCGCCCCGGCCTCTCCCCCACGAGCACCGTGCCGAGGCGGAGCTCCGTGCTCCCCTCCTCGACCGCGATCTCGAAGTCGTTGCTCATCCCCATCGACAGGACCGTTCCCCGGAATCCCGGAACCTCGTCCCGACAGCGCGCCAGGGCCTCCCGGGTGGCCCGGAACGTGGCCCTCAGGACCGTCGTGTCGTCGGTCCACGGCGCCATCGTCATCAGCCCCCGGACCTCGAGCCCGCCCAGGTCCATCACCCCCGCGACCGCGGTCGCGGCCTCCCGGACGTCGAAGCCGCCCTTGCTCACTTCCCCCGACGCGTTGACCTGGACGAGCACGGGGAGCGGCGGGCCCTTCGCCCGCTGCGCCTCCAGGGCGAGCCGCCGCGCGAGGCGCAGGCTGTCCAGCGACTCGATCACGTCGAACGCGACCACGGCGCGGCTGGCCTTGTTGCGCTGGATGTGCCCCACCATGTGCCAGGCGACGCCGAGATCGTCCAGCTCGGCCCGCTTCCGCTCGGTCTCGCCGACCCGGTTCTCGCCCACCCGGTCGAACCCGGCTTCCGCCAGGGCCCGGATCGCGTCCGGTCCGTGCCCTTTCGAGATCGGCAGCACGAGCACCGTGCCCGGATCACGCCCGGCCCGTTCGGCCGCCGCCGCGATCCGCGACCGGACCTCCGCGATCCGCTGCTCCAGCGCGTCCCGATTCACGGCGGGGAGTCTACACGCGCCGACCGGGGCGGGCAACGCGACGACGGCGGCCCGCGCACCCGACCGTGCCCCGAAACGACGGGAGGCCGGCCGCGCGATCCGCGGCCGGCCTCCCTGGCCTCGCTCCGGAACGGGGTGCGGCCCGTCAGTTCGTGACCTTGAAGTCGATCCTCTGCGCGACCCAGACGCCCACCGGCTTGTCCCGGTTCATCGCCGGCGAAAACTCCATCTGCGCCACGATCTGCTCGGCCGCGTTGTCGAAGGCGGGATACCCGCTCGACTTCTGCACCTGCGACTTCGCCGCCTTGCCACTCTCGTCGACGAACACCCACAGGGTCACCTCGCCCCCGATGCCCGCCTCGCGGAGCATCGACGGGTAGAGCCGCTCGAGCAGACGCCGGATCTCGGAGCCGTTCTTGAGCCGAGGCTCGACGTCGCGCGGGATGTAGGACGGCACGTCCTGCGGGCGCGCGCCCTCGGGCGGCGGCGGCAGGTTCTCGACCGGGTTGTCCTCGAACGTGGTCGGGGCGATCGTGACGTCCTCGTCCATGTCCACGTTCGCGGACACCCGCGGCGTCGCGGGGCGCGCGATCTGCTCCGGGGGCGGCGGGATCTTGACCTCCGGCGGCAGGTCCACCGAGATGATCTCCTCGGTGACCGACCCCATGTCCGCGGCCTGCAGCTGCGGGAACCAGTTGAACAGCGCGAAGTGCAGGAACGTCGCCAGCAGGACCCCGACCCACGTCCAGCTCGAGTAGTCCCGCTTGAAACGCTCGTTCGCCGTCATCCACGCGAGGTCGCCCTCGCGCCGTTCCTTCCGACGGCTCCGCCGGACCTCTTCGTCCCGATTCAGCGGATTGTTCATCCGACTCACCTCCTGGCGCGCTGAACCCGCTGCTCGACCCGCGTCGCGAACGTGACCCGAACCGCGCCCGCCGCCTGCAGCTGCTTCGTGATCGTGTTGATCTCGTTGTAGGGAACGTCGCGATCCCCACGGACCGCCACGACCAGCTCGCGATTGTCGGCGTAGATGGGGCGGACGACGGCGGCGATGTCCTCCTGCGGCACGACCTGGTCGTTGATGAACACCTTGCCGTCCCGCTCGACCCAGAGATGCAGGATGTTCTTCCGCTTCTCGTCGATCTTCTGCGTCGCCTCGGCCGTCGTCCAGTCGATCGGCACGTTTCGCTCGCGGCGGAACACGGTCGACACCATGAAGAAGATCAGGAGCAGGAACGCGATGTCCGCCATCGACGACGACGGGATCTCGCTGCTCGCGCCCGACTTCCGACTGAAGCCCTTTCTCGTCGCCATGCTATTCCTCGAGCATCTGCAGGGAGATCCGCTCGGCGCCCGCCATCTTCACCTCGTCCAGCACGTTGATCATGTGCCGGTAGGCGGCGGCGGGATCCGTCTTGATCGCCGCGATCAGGTTCGGGTTCTGTGCCAGCTCCTGGCGCAGCAGCACCTCGACCTGGTCGTACGGGATCACCTGCTCCTCCTGACTCTCCCCGCGCTTCACCGTCACCGCCCCGTCCGGGCGGACGAGGAAGAAGATAATGTTCTTCGCGGAGACCTCCTGCGTCTCGGCTTCCTCCGGAAGCACGATCGGGAGGCCCTTCTCCTCGTTGAACACGGTGGTCGTGAGGAAGAAGACCAGCAGCAGGAACGCGATGTCGGCCATCGACGCCGTCGGGATCTCGTCCGACACCCGCTCTTTTCTCTGCAGAATCGCCATGCGTGCCTCGTGCTCCGCGTCGGTTGCGTCCGCGTCGGGCGCGTCCGATCGGCTCCTACCCGACCGGACGCGGTTCGGTCCTTCCGTTCAGGCCGACCGCTGACTCTGGATCCGCCAGACCAGGTCGAGCACCGCCTGCGCGCCCTTCTCCATGTCCGAGATCAACGTGTCGACCCGGGTCACGAAGTAGTTGTACGCGATGTTGACGGGAATCGCGATCGCGAGCCCCGCGGCGGTCGTGATCAGGGCCACCTTGATCCCCGAAGCGACGAGAGTGGGCTCCACCTGGCCGGCCTCCTCGATTGCCGCGAACGCCTGGATCATCCCGATCACCGTCCCCAGGAAGCCGAGCATCGGGGCCACGTTGGCGATCGTGGCGAGCACGGTGAGCCCTCGCTCGAGGAAGTCGAGCTCGATGGAGCCGGTCGTGCCGATCGCCTTGCCGATCTCCTTCTGGTGGCCCCCTTCCTTCACGCGGCGGAGGCCGGTCAGGAGGATCGCGGCGACGGGGCCCCGCGTCTGCCGGGCGAGCTGGATGGCGTCGTCGAGGCGGCCGCTCTCTCCGAGATCCCGGATCTCGGCCAGCAGCTTCTTCGAGTCCCGGTGCGCGACGAACAGAGTCCAGCCCTTGGCGAGGATGATCCCGAGGGCGACGAGGGAGCAGAGGACGAGGGGGATCATCATGAACCCCCCATCGCGGAAGATCGTCAGCAGTTCGTAACTGGTGTCTTGCACGCGTCGCGCTCCGTTGTGCGGCGGGTTCCCGCCCGCCTGTGATCGGGAGAAGCAAGTTTACCCCGGCTCCGGGGCCTCGTCAACGCGCGGTCAGGCGCTCCCGCCGCCCCCGGCGGCGAGCGGCCGGCGCTCTCCATCGCGGGCCGCCGCCGTCCCCTCCTCCCGTTCCGACTCCGTGCCCGCGGCCTCGATCAGGCGCCGGTGCAGCTCGTCCGGCTTGAGGCCCCGGAGCAGGCGCCCGCCGACGGCCAGCGAGATCTGTCCCGTCTCCTCGGAGATCACGACCACGAGCGCGTCGGTCTCCTCCGAGAGCCCGAGCGCCGCCCGGTGCCGCGTGCCCAGGGCCCGATCCACGGCCGGAGACTCCGACAGCCGCAGGATCACCGAGCCGGCGTAGGCGACGCGGTCGCGCTTCACGATCACCGCCCCGTCGTGCAGCGGCGAATACGGCGTGAAGATCGTGGTCAGCAGCTCGGGTGTGACGGCCGCGTCGACCGGCGTTCCGTGGTCGACGTGGTTCAGGAGGTCGACCTCGCGCTCCACCGCGATGATCCCTCCGATCTTCGCCTTCGCCAGGCGGTCGGCCGCCTGCACGATGTCGCCCAGCACCTCCTGCTGCTCGTGTCGCGCGAAGGCGCGGAACAGGCGGCTTCGCCCCAGCTTCGCGAGAGCGGCTCGCAACTCGGGCTGGAAGATCACGATCAGCGCGAAGGCGCCGTACGTGAACACCTGGGACAGAAGATACGGAATGAGCCGGAGCTGGAGGGCCTCCGAGACGACGTACACCGTGATCAGCAGAACCAGCCCCACGAGCACCTGCAGGGCCCGCGTTCCCGTGTAGAACAGCAGGATGCGGTAGACGAGGTAGGCGACGATCAGGATCTCCGCGAGATCCTGCCAGCCGAGCCTCAGGAAGCTCAGATAGTCGAGAAGCGCCTGCATCTCCCTCTCGTCTCGCTCGCGGTCACGCCGGAACGACCCCGTTTCGGAGACCCGCGTCCGGGACCTCTCGAAGGACCGCCTCGGCCAGGTCGAGCGCCCTCCGGACCCGGGCGACGTCGTGGACGCGGAACAGCCGGGCGCCCCGGAACAGCCCTGCCACGCAGGCCGCGATCGTACCCTCCAGGCGTTCCTCCACGGGCAGGTCGAGGACCCGACCGATGAAGGACTTCCGTGACGGGCCGACCAGCACCGGGTAGCCGAGAGCGGCGAGCGCGTCGCAGCGGGCCAGGAGCTCCAGGCTTCCCTCCGCCGACTTGCCGAACCCGAGGCCCGGGTCGACCACGATCCTGTCCGGCTCGACGCCCATCTGGCCGGCCAGCGCGGCGCGGGAGGCGAGGAACCGCGCGACCTCGCCGACCAGGTCCTCGTAGACGAGGTCCGACTGCATGGTGCGCGGATCTCCCCGCATGTGCATCAGCACGAGCCCGGCGCCCGCGCGCGCGCACGCCTCCGCGACCTCCGGCTCGAACCGGAGGGCGGACACGTCGTTCACGGCCACCGCGCCGGCATCGAGGCCCCGCCGCGCCACTTCCGCCTTCGTCGTGTCGAGGCTCACGCCCGCTCCCGCCGCCGCGAGCGCCTCGACCACGGGGCCCACGCGCGTCCACTCCTCCTCCACGCCGACCGGCTCCGCCCCCGGGCGCGTCGACTCACCGCCCACGTCCACGAGGTCGGCCCCTTCCTCGATCATCGCGAGACCACGCTCCACGGCGCGACCGGGCTCCCGCCACCGGCCCCCGTCGGAGAAGGAATCCGGTGTCACGTTCAGGATTCCGAGCACGACGGGACGGGAGAGTGAAACGTCGCGACCCCGGACCCGCCAGCTGGGACCCGGGTTCGCGCGCTCCGCCACCGGACACCCCTCCGTCAGGCCGGGACGGGAGATGGCTCGCCGCCCGCGCCCTCGAGCGAAGGGCCGTCCGCCCTCGGCTCCGGGACGGCAGGAGCGGGCGTCGCGCGCTCCGGGGGCGTTGGCGGCGGGAGCGGCGGGAGCGGCTTGCCGGCCTCGAGGAGCTTGATGTCGTCGGCGTCGAGCGTCTCCCGCTCGAGCAGGGCGTTCGCGATCTCGTCGAGCAGGGTTCGGTTCTCGGTGAGCACCCTCTCCGCCGACGCGTAGGCCGTATCGAGGATCCGCTTGATCTCGGTGTCCACGAGCTGGGCCGTCTTCTCGCTCACCTCGCGCCGCTGGCTGAGCTCCCTCCCCAGGAAGATCTCGTGCTCCTGGTCGCCCACGGCCATCGGCCCCACGGCCTCCGACATCCCGAACTGGGTGACCATCCGACGGGCGAGGTTCGTCGCGCGCTCGATGTCGTTTCCGGCTCCGGTGGTGATCTTGCGCTCGCCGAACACCATTTCCTCGGCGACCCGCCCCCCGAACAGCATCGTCAGCTGCCCTTCCAGCCACTCCTTCGTGTAGTTGTGGCGGTCCTCCTCCGGAAGCGACGCGGTGATCCCGAGGGCACGTCCACGGGGGACGATCGTCACCTTGTGAAGCGGGTCGAGGCCCGGCACCCGGAGGGCGACCACGGCGTGTCCGGCCTCGTGGAAGGCGGTGACGCGGCGCTCCTCGTCCGAGAGCACCAGGCTCTTCCGCTCGGCGCCGAGCATCACCTTGTCCTTCGCCTCCTCGAAGTCGTCCATGTAGACCCGGTCCTTGTCCTTCCGGGCCGCGAGGAGGGCGGCCTCGTTCACGACGTTCGCCAGGTCGGCGCCGGCGAGGCCGGGCGTCCCCTTCGCCAGGACCTTCAGGTTCACGTCGTCTCCGAGTGGAATGTCGCGCACGTGGACCTTGAGGATTCCCTCCCGGCCGTTCACGTCCGGGTTGTCGACGACGATCTGCCGGTCGAACCGGCCCGGCCGCAGCAGCGCCGGGTCGAGGACGTCGGGGCGGTTGGTCGCGGCGAGCAGAATCACCCCCTCGTTGGACTCGAAGCCGTCCATTTCGACCAGGAGCTGGTTGAGCGTCTGCTCCCGCTCGTCGTGCCCGCCCCCGAGCCCCGCTCCGCGGTGACGACCGACCGCGTCGATCTCGTCGATGAAGATGATGCAGGGTGCGTGGGCCTTTCCCTGCTCGAACAGGTCGCGGACGCGAGAGGCCCCCACGCCGACGAACATCTCGACGAAGTCCGAGCCCGACATCGAGAAGAAGGGTCGTCCGGCCTCGCCCGCCACGGCCCGCGCCAGGAGGGTCTTCCCCGTGCCCGGCGGTCCGACGAGCAGCGCGCCCTTCGGCAGGCGGCCGCCGAGCCGGCGGAACTTCGCCGGGTCCTTGAGGAACTCGATGATCTCCTTGAGGTCCTCCTTCGCCTCGTCGGCGCCCGCGACGTCGGCGAACGTGACCTTGGGCGTGTCCCCGGTGAGGAGCTTCGCCTTCGACTTCCCGAAGCTGAACGCCCGCGAGCCGCCGGCCTGCATCTGGCGGAAGAAGAAGAACCAGAGGCCGATGATGAGCACCCAGGGCAGCAGCGTCATCAGGTAGCTCACCCAGTTCGCGCCCGACTCCTTCGCCTCCACCTCGACCCCGGCCTTCTCGAGCTGGTCGAGCAGCTCCTGACTCGCCTCGGTCGGGAGCAGCGTGCGGAAGCCCCCCACCTCCACGTTGTTCTCCTGGAGCGCCCTGCGGAATTCCCCCTCGACCTTCGTCCCTTCCGTGATCGTCACCTTCGCGATGTTCTCCGCCTGGAGCTGGGCCCGGAACTCGCTGTACGTGAGCTCCTTCCGGACCTCGCGCGAGGTGTCCATCACCTGGAAGATCGCCAGGGGGATGAGGACGATCAGGGCCCAGAACGACGCCGTCCGCAGGAAGCGGTTCAGCCCGTTCTCGGGTCGCTTTTCGTCGGACTGCTTCATGGGCTCTCCCGTGACCGTCGTCGCGTCGCCGCTCAGCCGTCGATGCTGGCGACGAAAGGCAGATGCCGGAAATCCTCGGCGTGGTCGAGACCGTATCCGACGAGGAACTCGGGCGGCGCGTCGAATCCGACCCAGCGCGGCTCGAGCCGGAGATCGGGCGCCAGGTGCTTGTGCAGCAGCGCGCAGAGCTCGAGCGACGCCGGGCGTCGCGTTTCCAGGGCCGCCGCCAGCCGGTTGATCGTGTTCCCGCTGTCCACGATGTCTTCGACGAGGAGGATGTGACGCCCCTCGATCGGCGCCGTGGGGTCGTAGAGCAACTTGACGTCGCCACTCGTCGTCGTCCCCGCACCGTAACTGGACGCGACGATGAAGTCGACGTGGAGCGGCCGCTCGATCTGCCGCACCAGGTCGCTCATGAAGATGAACGAGCCCTTGAGGAGACCCAGCACGAGCAGCTCCTCCTCCGGCGGATAATGCGCGGCGATCGCTACCGCCATCTCGCGGACCCGCCGCTCGATCTCCTCGGACGAGAAGACGATGGAGCGGAGCTCGCGGCCCCCGGTCCGGGCGAGCCAGTCGCGCTCCGCGAGGGGCGCGGTTCCGGTCCGTCGATCAGACATTCTCGAACTCGATCACAAGGGTTCCGGTCTCGCCCCCGGGCGTCGACGCGCGCGCGGCCGCGACCTCCTCGACCCACAGGATCCGGCCCTGTCGATCGGCGAGGACGAGACGGCGGCCCCTCTCCTCACGAGGGACCCGGGCCTCTCCGAACAGCTTCTTGAGCTTCCGGGTCCCGCCGGCCGTGCGCATCCGGTCGCCGGGCCTCCAGGACCGCAGCCGAAGGGGAAAATGCTCCGGCGCAACCGGCAGGGCAACGCGCCCCCGCTCCGTGCCCGGCCGCGTCCCGTCGGCGGCCCCCGCCGCTCGCCACCGCACGGCGACCCGACGATCCCCGGCCTCGGCGATCCCCTCCCCCGGCGCCGCCTCGATCCCGAGACCGGGGGTCGCCGCGACGCTCCGCGGGTCGGACGATCGCGAGGCGGACGCCGGCGCCAGCCGGAGCTCTCCGAACGATCTCTCGAGACGGAGCCCCGCGCCCACGTCCACGCGCGCACCGCTGAAGCCCCGGCTCATAAACTCGACCCCTGCACGGGTTCCTCCGCGCGTCAGCCGCGTCCCCGCCTCGCGCGCCAGCTGACGGAGCAGGCGCGCACGGAGCTCGGGGGGCGCCGCGAGCAGGCCATCCCGGTCGATCCGGACCCGCCCGTCCGGGGTCGTGCCGAGATCGACCCGCCGGCGCAGCCCGGCCGCCGCGGCGTCGAGCGCCGCGTCACAGGCGGCGGCCCGATCGGCCAGTCGGACGAGAGACGGCGTCGGGTCGCGACCCGGAGCCGCCAGCGCCGGCAGAAGGAGGGTCCGGACCCGGACCCGGGCCCAGCGCGGATCGAGGTTCGCCGGATCGCGCTCCCAGGGGATGCCGAGCTCGTCCAGCCACGCGCGGAGCTCGGCCGCGCGGAGCGTGAGAAGGGGACGGACCAGCCGCCCGCGCCGGGCGGGGATCCCGGCGAGACCCGGGAGCCCCGTCCCCCGTGCGAGTCGGAACAGCACGGTCTCCGCCTGGTCGTCGGCCTGGTGCCCGGTGGCGATCCGGGTGGCTCCCTCCTGCTCGGCCACCCGTCGCAGGAACGCGTACCGCGCGGTCCGGAGCGCCGCCTGGGTGCGGGCGGGCGGCCGCTCCGGCCGGCCGAGCCGGATCTCGACGCCGAGCCGGGCGGCGCGATCCGCGCAGCGCGCGGCGACCCCGGCCGAGTCCGGTCGCAGCCCGTGATCGAAGTGGGCCGCGGTCACCGACAGACGCAGTTCGGCGCCCAGCCCGAGCAGGAGGTGAAGGAGCGCGGTGGAATCCGGCCCCCCGGACCAGGCCACGAGCACGCGCGCCCCGACCGGCAGCAGGTCCGGCCGCTCGCGCAGATGCTCGGCGAGTCGAAGCGGCGGACCGGCCGGGGACGACACTCCGGCACGCCGCCGGGTCACGGCGACCGCTCCCCCGCGAACGCGAGGCGGTCGGTCAGCCGGGACGGCGACGGCCGCCCGGAACGGCGGACCGCCAGGTCCCGGCGCTGCGGTGGAACGCGAGGCGCTCGGGGACCGGGACGCCGGCACGCAGAGAGTCGGCCGCCGGCGCGGGAGCGTCCTCGAGCCCGTTCCCGCCCGGCTCGGCGGCCCGTCGGTCGCCGGACGCGGCGGCCGAGCGCTTCTCGTCCTCCGTCCACATCCGGTTCCGGCCTGCCACGTAGACCCGGTAGGCGTGCTCCAGGTCGATCCGGCGGGGCAGCGGCGGAACCGGCGGAGAACCGGCCCCGTCCGCGGCACGCGGGGCGGCCTCGGGGCGTTCGCGCCGCTCGCTCATACCTCCATCACCTCGGCTTCCTTGTGCGTCATCAGCTCGTCGATGCGGGCGATGTACTCGTCCGTGAGCTTCTGGAGCAGATCGAGGTCCCTGCGGCCCACGTCCTCCCCGACCGTGCCGTCCTTGACCATCTTCTCGATGTCCGACTTCGCCTTGTGGCGAGCGTGACGGACGGCGACGCGCCCTTCCTCCGCGAACTTGTGGAGCAGCTTGACCATCTCGCGTCGGCGCTCTTCGGTGAGCGGCGGAATGCGGACCCGGATGAGGTTGCCGTCGACGGACGGGTTGAGCCCGAGATCGGACGACTGGATCGCCTTCGACACCGTGCTCACGAGGTTCGCGTCCCAGGGCTGGACCACGAGCATCTGCGGCTCCGGCGCCGTGACCGTCGCGGTCTGCTTGAGAGGCATCCGCGACCCGTAGGCCTCCACGTGGACGGTGTCGAGCAGGGCCGGCGACGCCTTGCCCGTGCGCACGCCGGTGAATTCCCGGTGCACCGCCTCGACGTTCCGGTCCATCTGGGCGGCGGCTTCCTTGAGCACTTCGCTGGTCATCGGCATCCCCTCTCAGGTTACGAGCGAGCCGATGCGCTCTCCCCGCAGCGCGGCGAGGATCGCGCCGGGCTTCCGGATGTTGAGGACGATCACCGGCAGGTCGTTCTCGCGGCAGAGCGACATCGCCGCCGCGTCCATCACCTGGAGCTCGTTGTTGATCACGTCCCGGTAGGTGAGCTCGGGCAGGAACTCCGCGTCGGGGTCCTGCTCCGGATCCGACGTGTAGACGCCGTCCACCCGGGTCGCCTTCAGAATGACGTCCGCCTCCATCTCGATCGCGCGCAGCACGGCCGCCGTGTCGGTCGAGAAATAGGGGTTCCCCGTGCCGCCGGCGAAGATCACGACCCGCCCCTTCTCGAGGTGTCGCAGCGCCCGCCGACGGATGTAGGGCTCGGCGAGCTGCTCCATTCGAATCGCCGTCATGACGCGAGTGTCGACGCCGGAGCGCTCCAGAGCATCCTGGAGCGCCAGCGCGTTGATGACCGTGGCGAGCATCCCCATGTAGTCGGCGGAAACCCGGTCCATGCCCTGCTGGCTGGCCACCGCCCCGCGGACGATGTTCCCGCCGCCGACCACGAGGCCGAGGCGCACCCCCGCCCCGTGCACCGCGCCCACCTCGCGCGTGAGCTGCTCGACGACGCGGGGCTCGATCCCGAACCCTCGCTCGCCCGCCAGAGACTCGCCCGACAGCTTGACGAGGGCCCGGGGATATCGAAGCTCGCTCACGGTCCGGTCGTCACTCTCCGATCGCGAAGTGCGCGAAGCGGCGCACGGTCACGCCCTCGCCCCGCTTCTCGAGCAGTTGCCCGATCGTCAGGTCGGGGTCCTTGACGAAGGCCTGCAGGAGCAGCGTCTGCTGCTCGAAGAACTTCCGCATCCGGCCTTCGACGATCTTCTCCACGATCTGCTCGGGCTTGCCCTCGGCCCGGGTCTGCTCCGCCAGCACGGCCCGCTCCCGGTCGCGGATCTCCGCCGGGATGTCCTCCGGCGAGATCCCCGCCGGCCGCGCCGCCGCCACGTGCATCGCCACGTCCCGCGCCAGCGCCTCGCCCTCCTCGCCGGAGATGCCGGTCAGCTCGACCAGCACGCCCCGCTTTCCGTCGAAGTGCAGATATCGCCCGACCGCCGAGTCCTCCGACGGTCCGAACCGGACCGCACGGTAGACCTGGATGTTCTCGCCGATCTTCGCCCGCAGGTCGGCCACCTCGGCGGAGAAGGCCTCGAACCCGGGCCGCCCGAGGAGCTCGTCGCCCCCGACGACCTCACCCTCCGGAAGATCGGACGCGAGGACGGCCGCGGCCAGACGTTGGGAAAAGTCCTGAAATTCCTCGTTCCGCGCCACGAAGTCCGTCTCGCTCGACACGGCGACCATGGCCGTCGCGCCGTCACGCGAGGCGATCTCCACGAGCCCCTCTGAGGTCTCGCGCTCCGCACGCTTGGCCGCCTTGGCGGCGCCCCACTTGCGGAGCAGGTCGATCGCCTGCTCCTCGTCCCCGCCAGCCTCCTGGAGAGCCTTCTTGCAGTCCATCATTCCCGCGCCCGTACGGTCGCGCAAGGACTTCACCGCCTGTGCCGTGATCCCGGACATCGCTCTCTTCCTTCTCCCTGGTCCCGCCGGCCGACCGGGAACTCCGTTCCCGACGACCGGTGTCGATCAAAAAAAAAGGGCCACCGAAGTGGCCCACCGCCCGCGCGCTCAGGGTGAGCCGCCATCCTCGCGCGCTCCATCTCCGTCGGATCCCTCCGACGCCACCGCGGCGCCGGCCTCCTCGGCCGCATCCACCTTCGCCGCCGGGTCTTCGGCCGCCGCCTCGCCCTTCGCGCCGTTCGCCGCCTTGATCGGCTTCGGCTCGGGCCGTTCCGTCTCCTTCGGGGCGGCCGCCTCCTCCGGCTCCGGCCTGCTCGCCGCCGGCGCGGTCTCTCCGGTCGGACCCGCCTCGGCGTCCGTCGGGTGGAGACGCCGCTTGATCAGCTCCGGCTTCGGTCGCCGCTTCGGGCGCTTCTTGCGCTTCGAGGGACCGGCCGCCTCGGCCTCGCCCGTCTCCGTCGAGTAGGTGTAGACCTCGCCTTCCTCTTCCGCCTCGCCGCCCTTGGGCATGTCGCGCCGCGCCGCCTCGATCTCCTCGGCGACCGCCTTCGTGATCAGCGAGACCGAGCGGATCGCGTCGTCGTTGCCCGCGATCGCGACCGTGAGCATGTCGGGGTCGGCGTTCGTGTCTGCGATGGCGACGACGGGGATCTCGAGCCGATTCGCCTCGCGAACCGCGATCTCCTCCTTCTTCGCATCCACCACGAACACGAGGCCCGGAAGCCGGGTCATGTCCTTGATCCCCGAGAGATACCGGTCGAGCTTCTCCCGCTCGCGGGAGAGAAGCAGCTGCTCCTTCTTCGTGTAGAACTCGAAGGATCCCTCTTCGGCGCCCCGCTCGAGCTCCTTCAGCCGCCGGATGTTCTTCTTGATCGTCTGGAAGTTCGTGAGCATTCCGCCGAGCCAGCGCTCGGTCACGTAGAACGCTCCGACGCGCTCCGCCTCCGCCCGCACGATCGGCGCGAGCTGGGGCTTGGTGCAGACGAAGAGGACGTTCCCGCCGGACCGGACCGTCTCGGAGACGAGCTCGCGCGCCCGGTTCAGCTCGCGGAGCGTCTTCTTCAGATCGATCAGGTAGATTCCGCCGCGCTCGGCGAAGATGTACTTGCGCATCTTCGGGTTCCACCGGTGCGTCTGGTGGCCGAAGTGCACGCCCGCCTGCAGGAGGTCCTTCAGTCCGACATCTGACATGGGATACCGTGCTCGCTGCTCGATTTCGGGGCCTGCCTCAACGCTTCGAGAACTGGAACCGCTTGCGTGCCTTCGGACGACCCGGCTTCTTCCGCTCGACGACGCGCGGATCGCGCGTCAGAAGGTCGTGCGCCCGCAGGGTCGTGCGCATCTCCCCGTCCGACTCGAGGAGAGCGCGCGCGATCGCCAGCTGGAGAGCCTCGGCTTGGCCCGTGAGTCCGCCGCCGCGAATCCGGGCGTGAACGGCGAAGCGTCCCTCGGACTCCGTGACGGCGAGGGGCTTCTGAACGGCGTCGCGATGGCGCAGCAGCGGGAAGTAGTCGTCCAGCTCCCGCCCGTTCACGCTCCACCCCGAACCGCCGGGACGCAGCCAGACGCGCGCCACGGCCGCCTTCCGTCGCCCCACCGCCTGATACCTCGTCGAATCCACCAAGCTTCCTCCGAGACCGATCTGACGCCCCGCCCGGGGGCGTTCGACTCCTTAGAGCTCCAGCTCGCGCGGCGTCTGCGCCGCGTGCGGGTGCTCGGGGCCCGCGTAGACCTTCAGCTTCCTGAGCTGCTGCCGACCGAGCGCGTTCTTCGGCAGCATCCCCTTCACGGCCAGCTCGATCACGCGCTCCGGGCGCTTCGCGAGCATGGTCCGGAACGGGATCATCCTCTCCCCGCCCATGTATCCGCTGTGCCGGAAGTACTCCTTCTGGTCCGCCTTGCGGCCCGTCAGACGCACCTCGGCGGCGTTGACCACGATCACGTAGTCGCCGACGTCGAGATGCGTGCTGTACGTGGGCTTGTGCTTGCCCTTCAGCACCGTGGCGATCCGCGTGGCGAGGCGACCGAGCACCTGGTCACGCGCGTCCACGACGAACCACTCTCTCTGGATCTCACCGGCCTTGACCGAATACGTCTTCATCACCGCGTCGCCTGGTTCGCACGCGCCACGAATCGCTTCCGGCGTCGTGGGGAGAAAAAGCGGGCCGCCCCGCGCGTGGCGAGGGCGGCCAGATCGTTCCACTCGCAGCCGCGAAAGCTACCGAGACCCACGGAGCGTGTCAAGCGCAGATGCGCGGCCCGTTTTCGGCCCGGGAAGGGCCGCCGGCCGGGCCCTCCGACGTCACTCGCGCCGGAAGCCCTGGAGGATGCGACCGGTCTCTCCGAGGCGCAGGCGTACGAGCGCCCGGTCCTTGATCATGCGTACGCGCTCGCGCGTCAGGCGCAGGTGCCGGGCAATCTCCTCCAGGGAGCGCGGCTCCTCGCCGTCCAGACCGAAGTAGAGACGCAACACGTCCGCTTCCCGCTCGGGCAGACGCGTGAGACCGTCCTCGACGACGTCCCTCAGGGCCTGGAGCTGCGCGCATGCGTCCGGGTCCTCGCCCGCCTCGTCCGGGAGCAGGTCCAGCATCGACGTGTCCTCGGAGTCGGCGACCGGCGCGTCGAGCGACACGTATCCCGCGCGGGCGGCGAGCGCGTCGGTGACCTCCCCCGGCGTGAGGCCCAGCTCCGCGGCGATCTCCTCGCACGTGGCCGCGCGCCCCAGCTCCTGGCCGAGGCGGCGGCCGGCGCGGATGATCCGGTGCGCCTCCTCGAGTCGGCCCGAGGGGACCCGTACGATCCGGGATCCCTCGGTGAGCGCGTGCAGGATCGCCTGGCGGACCCACCAGACGGCGTAGGAGACGAACCGGACCCCCTTGGTCTCGTCGAACCTCCGCGCGGCCCGCATCAGCCCGAGGTTGCCTTCGGTGACGAGATCCGAGAGAGGGACGCCGTGACCCGCGTAGCGCCGCGCCACGGACACGACGAAGCGGAGATTGCCGGCGACGAGCTGGTTCAGCGCCTCCTCGTCCCCTTCATGGATCCGACGGGCGAGCGCGACCTCCTGCTCCCGCTCCAGCACGGGGTGCGCACGGATCTCACGGAGATAGAGCTCGAGGGCTCCCGCGTCATCGTCGGATCTGCGTGCCATGTCCTCAGTTCGGCGGTCGCGGCCCGCCGGCGCGAGGGCCGGCGGCGAGTCGACCGGCGGCCGCTGACGTCAGCGGATCGGGTCCAGAATCCGCCCCCACCGGATCTCGGTGAGCCACGGGAACGGGACCATCTTGTTCCGATCGTAGGAGAAATATATGACGAGAGGCCGACCCTTGACCGCGTCCGACGGCACGAAGCCCCAGTAGCGAGAGTCCTCTGAGTTGTCCCGGTTGTCCCCCATCACGAACAGGCTGTCGGGCGAGACGACGATCGGCCCCCAGTTGTCGCGGGTGGGCCGGTACTCCTGGGCCCGGCGACCGTGGTCCGAGACGAGGTGGGACCGCTGCCAGTCGAACTGCGGGCTCCGGGGGTCCTCGAACGGCCGGCTGTGCTTCGCGTACGGCTCCGGAACCGCGACCCCGTTCCGGTAGAGCGCGCCGTCGACCATCTGCAGGGTGTCCCCCGGGAGGCCGACGATGCGTTTCACGTAGTTGGTGTTCTCGGCCTGGTGCGCCAACTTCGGCGGCTCGAACACCACGATGTCGCCCACTTCGGGCGGATCGAACGCCGGGAGGCGGACCCTCGTGCCGGGAATCTCCGCGCCGTAGACCATCTTGTTGACGAGCAGGAAGTCGCCCACGAGGAGGGTGTTCTCCATCGAGCCGGTCGGGATCTGGAACGCCTCCACGACGAAGGTCCGGACCACCAGGAAGAGCACGAACGCGACCGCGATCGACTTCGTCCACTCCCACAGCCACCGCCCCACCGATCCCGGCTCTTCCGCCTTCGCCGCGCCCTTCTTCTCGTTCTTCGCCATCGGCTCCACGCAAGGTTCGCCGCGCGGGGGTCCGGACCTCGTGGCCCGGCCCCTCCCGGCACGGCATGATCGTTCGGGACTCCCCGGAGCCCGCGCGACGGACCGGAACTCTCGCTCCGGCCTCTCATCGGCGGTTCAACCCCCGAGTCGGCCCACGGTTTCCGCTCCTAGGGGATCGCCCCGTCGCCGGTCTCCCGCAGCACGAGCGCGCCGTCGCGAACCTCGACGGCCGTCACGCCGCGCGGGAGTCGGACGAGGAGTCGCCCGCCACTCGTCTCCACGTCCGGGATCTCGAGGCTCTGCAGCACGAACGGCACCATCAGCCCGGGGATCACGAGCGCGCCCGCCTGGATCGTCTCCACCCGGAGCCTGCCCGTCCCCGGCGCCTCGAGACCCGGAACGAGCTCCGCCGCGACCCGGGAGGTGTCGGCCAGGAACTGCTGGAGCAACTCGGGCGGCGCGAACCGGTCCAGCCGCTCCGGCCGGACGAGTGCGGACAGCACGAGGGTCGAGTCGCGGACCGAGACGACCGGATCCTCGAGACCCGCGGGCAGGAACGGCGCGACGCGGTAGGTGAGCAGGCTCTGCAGCTCCGCCTCCCCGAGCTCGACGTCACGTGGCGTGTCGTCCTCGAGCGTCGCCAGTTTCTCCTCGGCCCTCGCGGCGAGCGCCTCGCTCGGCTCGGAGGCCGGCACCAGGTCGAGACGGCCGAGCCAGGTCATGATGTCGTCGCGCGCCAGCCACGCACCCGCCGCGACGAGCGCGACGAGCGTCAGGCAGCCGATGCGGGCCAGGAAGTTCTTGATCAACGTCCGTCCCGATCTCCTCTCCGCCGGCCCGCAGAGGGGCCGCGGCTCACCCGGCTCCGCCCGCGCCGAGGCGCGCGGTGTGCCGCTTTCGATACTCGGGCCCATCGGCCCGGAGCATGCTCTCCATCAGGTCGATCCGCCGCACCTCGTACGCGCGGTCGAGCCGGATCTCGCGAATCGCCGCCTCCAGGCCCCGATACTCTCCCGGGGCCGCGTCCGGATCCGCGCGTCCGAGCGTGACGTGCGGTCGGAACGGCCGATGTTCGCGCTCCACGCCCAGGGGCGCCAGCCGCCGCTCGAGGGCGTCCTGCAGGAGGCGGAGTCGCGGGCCCGCCTCGACGCCGATCCAGATCACCCGCGGGCGGCGCGGCGAGGGAAACGCCCCCACCTCCTCGAACCGCAGCGTGAACGGCTCCGCCGCGGCCGCGACCTCGTCCAGGACCCGCTCCAGCGACGGAAGGCGCTCGGGCGGGGTCGCGCCCAGGAACTTCAGCGTCAGGTGGACGGCCGGCTCCTTCACCCAGCGGGCCGGAACGCGGTCGCGCTCCAGCCTTCGCCCGATCCCGGCGATCGAACGCCGCAGCGACGCCGGAAAGTTCACGGCGATGAAGAGCCGCATGCCCGAATCCACCCCTCCGCTCCCGGGTCCGGCGCGAGGATCGCCGCGCGCCTCGTCACAAGCTGCCCCGCCGGTCCGCGGACCGGCAAGAGAGCCGACTGTTGCGGCTCTACCCCGTCCCGTACGATAGGAGCCCGGCGGAAGATCCGCCGCGGCCGGGCACGCGCCCGGGACGGGCGGGCAGGGACTTCCCGCGAGGAACGGATGGACGTCATGCGCGACTACAGCATCACGGTGAGCAAGGACTATCTCGTCTTCGCCGCCGGGCACTTCATCACCTACGGCGGTGGCAAGTGCGAGTCGCTGCACGGCCACAACTACCGGGCGGGCGTGACCGTGCGCGGCGAGCTCGACGAGCACGCGCTCGTGTTCGACTTCGTGGTCCTCAAGCGCGAGCTCGAGGCGATCCTCGAGCCCCTGGACCACCGGATGCTCCTCCCCACCGACAACTCCGGGCTCGAGATCGCCACGACCGACGGAACGGTCGAGGTCCGGCACGGAGAGCGGCGGTACGTGTTCCCTGAGGGGGACGTGGTCCAGCTGCCGATCCCCAACACCACCGCCGAGATGCTCGCCTCCTGGATCTCCGACCGTCTGCTGGAGCGCCTCGAGGAGCGCGGGACGACCGGCGTGCGCGAGATCGAAGTGGAGGTCGAGGAGTCGTTCGGCCAATCCGCCTTCTGCCGTCGGAGCCTCGTTGGCTGACGTCCGACCCGCCACGGTCCCGGGGCGCTGACGGAGGAGACCGTGCGGTCGCTCCGGATTCCGGGGGCCCCGCCCGCGGACGCCGCATTCGCCGCGGTCTCCGACCGCCCCTACTCGTTGTGGCTGGACAGCTCCCTCGTGCGCGGAGAGACCGGTCGCCGGTCCTTCGTCGCCTGGGACCCCTGGGCGGTGCTGGTGGCGCGGCAGGGATCCGCCCTGTGGATCGACGGCGACGGACCGAGACGGGTGGGGGGCGGCGGCCTCGCGGCGCTCGCGGCCTCGCTCGGAGCGACGGCACGGGAGCGGAACCGAACCGGCGAGACGGCTCTTCCGTTCGCCGGCGGCGCCGCCGGCTTCATCGGCTACGAGATGGCCGCCGAAGTCGAGCGCGTTCCGCCTCCCCGCGTCCGGGACCTCGGGATCGCCGACCTCGAGCTCGCGTTCTACGACCTCGTGGTCGGCTGGGATCACGTCGAGGGAACCTGCTGGGTCGCATCCACGGGGCGTCCGGAGCGCGGCCCGGCGCGGGCGCGTCGGGCCGCGGTTCGACTGGAGGCGGCGCGCGCGTGGCTGGCCGGCGAGGGCGGTCCGCCCTCGGAGGGACGCCCGGCGGACCTCGCCACGGCGGCGCGCCGGGCCCTGGGCGCCCTGCCCGCCGGAGCGGCGCCGTCGCGCACCGTCGCGGACTCCCGCGGGCTCGTGTCGACGCTGGCGCGATCGGAGTACGAGCGGGCCGTGCGGGAGGGCGTGGAGAGGATCCGCGCCGGCGACATCTTCCAGGTGAACCTCTCGCAGCGGTTCTCAGTCCCCGCGCCGGCGGACCCGCTGGAGGTCTACCGGGACCTTCGGACGCGATCCCCGGCCCCGTTCGGCGCCTTCTTCCGCGGGGCGACCTGCGAGGTGGCGAGCGCGTCCCCGGAGAGCTTCCTCCGGGTCGACCGGAATCGTCGCGTCGAGGCCCGGCCGATCAAGGGCACGCGGCCGCGCGGGTCGACGCCCGCCGACGATGCGGCGCTCGCGTCGGAGCTGCGCGCGAGCGACAAGGACCGGGCGGAGAACCTGATGATCGCCGATCTCCTGCGAAACGATCTCTCCCGGGTCTGCCTCCCCGGATCGGTCCGGGCCCGGCGCCTGTTCGATCTCGAGAGCTTCGCGACCGTCCACCACCTCGTGTCGGAGATCACGGGGGTGCTCCGTCCCGACGTGGGGCCCGTGGATCTCCTGCGGGCGGCCTTCCCGTGCGGATCGGTCACCGGCGCCCCGAAGCCGCGGGCGATGGAGATCATCGCCGAGCTCGAGCCTACGGCGCGGGGCCCCTGCTACGGAGCGATCGGCTGGATCGGACACGACGGGACGCTCGACCTCTCGGTCGCGATCCGGACCCTCGTGTTCGCGCGGGACCGGGCCGCGTTCCACGCGGGGGGGGCCGTCGTGGCCGACTCGGACGCCTCGCACGAGTACCGGGAGTCCCTCGACAAGGCGCGCGCGCTCGCGGCCGCCCTGGCGCACGAGGTCTGACGTGATCCTGCTCGTCGACAACTACGACTCGTTCGTCTACAACCTCGCGCGGTACCTGGAGGAGCTGGGAGAGACGACCCGCGTGGTCCGCAACGACGCGACGACCGCGACGGCCGCCCTCGCCTCCGGGCCGACCCACGTCGTCCTCTCCCCCGGGCCCTGCACGCCCCGCGAGGCGGGAATCTGCGTCGACCTGGTCCGGAGCGCGGCGCGCCTGAGGACCCCCCTCCTCGGAGTCTGCCTCGGTCACCAGTGTCTCGGCGCGGCTCTCGGGGGACGCGTCGTCCGGGGCGCTCCCGTCCACGGCAAGGTAAGCCCGGTCCGGCACGACGGGACCGGCCTCTTCGCCGGTCTGCCGTCGCCGCTGCGCGTCACCCGGTACCACTCGCTCGTGGTCGACCCCGCATCGCTTCCTGCGGATCTCCTCCCCTCCGCCTGGACCGAGGACGGAATCCTGATGGCGATCCGGCACCGGGAGGCGCCCCTCTGGGGGGTCCAGTTCCACCCGGAGGCCGTGCTCACGCAGGAAGGACACGCCCTCCTCGCGAACTTCCTGGCTCTCGGCCGCGGGGCGCCGCCACCGGGACCGGCCGGCGTTCCGGCCGGGGCGGAGCGAGCGCCTCGGGACGTCGCGGCCCCGGAGGTCTGACGCGCCGTCACCCGCCCCCGCCCGGCGACCGGCCGCGGTAATGCAGGGCCTCGGCCACGTGGCCCGCCGAGATCCGCTCGCGCCCGGCCAGGTCGGCGATCGTCCGGGCGACGCGAAGGACCCGGTGCACGCCGCGGGCGCTCAGACCGTGCCGCTCGGCCGCCTGCCCCAGCACCCGCTCCGCGCCGGCCTCCATCCGGCAGGCGGAGGGAAGCGCGCGCGCCGGAAGCGCCGCGTTGAGCGGGGCGGCGTCGCGCGCGCGGTCGAGGATCCGACCGTTCCGTCGCTCCGCCCTGTCGCGGGCCTCGGCGACGCGGAACCGGGCCGCCGCCGTGTCCGCCGCCGGCGCCCGCGAAGGCCGCAGGTCGCGCCAGGCCACGGCGGGGACCTCGAGACGGAGGTCGAAACGGTCGGCCAGGGGACCGCTCACGCGCCCCACGTATCGTCGCACCTGCCCCTCGTCACAGGTGCAGGCGTCGGATCCGGCCGTCCGATATCCGCACGGGCAGGGGTTCATCGCCGCGACGAGCTGGAAGCGCGCGGGGAACGCGACGGCGAACCGTGCCCGCGCGACGCGGACCACGCCCTCCTCCAGCGGCGCCCGAAGGGCGTCGAGCGTCGCCGGGCGGAACTCCGGGAGCTCGTCGAGGAACAGCACGCCGTTGTGCGCGAGGGAGACCTCGCCGGGCCGGGGCACGGCGCCGCCGCCGAGCAGGGCGGCCGGGCTGACGGAGTGGTGCGGGGCCCGGAACGGCGGCCGGCGCACGGGACGCGCCCCCGGGGGCAGGCGGCCCGCGACGCCGTGGATCGCCGCGGTCTCGAGGCATCGGGTCGGGGAGAGCGGAGGAAGGAGGCCGGGGAGACGACGCGCGAGCATCGTCTTCCCCGCGCCGGGCTCGCCGCTGAGGAGCAGGTGGTGCCCGCCGGAAGCAGCGATCTCGAGCGCCCGCTTCGCGCTCTGCTGCCCCCGCACGTCGGAGAGGTCGGGCAGGTCCCCATCGTCCGCCCGGTCCGGGGGTGCCGGCGCGGGCGTCAGGGGACGGCCGGTCGCGAGGAACGCGAGCACGGCGGGCAGGTCCGGTGCCCCGAGCACGCGGACCCCGGTCGCTCCCGCCGCCTCGGGGAGGTTCGCCTCGGGCACGACGAGGGTCCGCACCGCCGGCTCCACGGCGGACCGGAGCGCGATCGCGAGGACCCCGCGGACGGGGCGCAGCGACCCGTCGAGGCCGATCTCGCCAATCAGGGCCGTCCCGTCCCAGCGACGGCGCGCCTCGTCGCGTGCCGGCTCCTGCCCGAGAATCCCCACCGCGATCGGGAGATCCCACGCGGCGCCGTCTTTCGGCAGGTCGGCCGGCGCCAGGTTCACGGTGATCCGAAGCCCCGGCACACGGAGGCCCAGCGCGGCCGCCGACGCCCGGATCCTCTCGGCGGAGGCGCGGGCGGCGCGGGCGGTCAAGCCCGTGGCGTGGATGCCCGGCGTGCCGCGCCGGATCGAGACCTCGACGCGGACCGGCTCGGGCGCGACGCCGACGAGGGCGAACGAACGGACGGTCCGGATCACGCACCGGACTGCGGCCCGGGCCTCAACGGGCTGTCAACGGCGCGCCGACTCAGCCCGGGGTCGGGTGCTCCGTCTCGGGGTCCGCGTGGTCGCGGATCTCTCCCCAAAGCCGGGGATGGGCTCGGAACAGGTAGACCGACATCACGATCGCGGCCAGCAGGTCGGCGATGGCCACGGAGAACAGGGGCGGGCCCCTCCCGATCGACGCCTCCAGCATTCCGAACCCGGCCACGGCGAGCAGGAAGACCGAGATCGCCGTGAACAGCAGGAGGACGAACAGGCTGGGGTGCTTCTCCGTCTCGCCGATGATCCACGCCGCGACGAGCCCGATCGCGAGGAACGCCAGCAGGTGGATCCCGTTGAACGCAAGGACCGAACCCACCTCCACGCCCCCGATCGCGTCCGCGCCGACCATCCCGCTTCCGAGCTCGGCCGCCGTGTGGAAGAACGACCTCCCGGAGGCGAGGTTCACGAGTCCGAAGTAGACGACGATCGTGACGTAGCCGAGGAGACCGGCCACCAGGCCCTCGGCGAGAACGCGGCTGCGCTCCGGCTTCATGAGGATCCTCCCTGACGCGGGTCGGACGGCGGGCTGCCCCGACAATCTGGACCCGTCGCGGGCCCTGGTCCAGTCGGCGCGGGCTCGGTCCCCGTTCTCGCTCCCCGGTCGGGCGGCGGCGGGAGCCGGCCCGGTCAGAGGAAGTCGGCGATCTCCGCCAACTCCTTGCGGCCGATGTCCGGCACGCGCGCGGCCGGGGCCGGGTACCCGGTCACGAGGAGCAGGAACGGCCGCTCGTTCGACGGGCGCCCCAGAATCTCGTTCAGGAACCCCATCGGGCTCGGCGTGTGCGTCAGCGTCGCGAGGCCCGCCCCGTGCAGGGCGGCGATCAGGAAGCCGGTCGCGATCCCGACCGACTCCTGCACGTAATAGTGCTTGACCCGGGATCCGTCCGGCGCGACCCCGAAGCTACGGGCGAAGATTGCGATCAGGCACGGCGCCGTCTCGAGAAACGGCTTCCGCTCGTCCGTGCCGAGCGGGGCGAGGGCCTCGAGCCAGTCGTCCGGGGCCCGTTCGCGGTAGAAGGCGCGCTCCTCCTCCTCGGCGGCCTCGCGGATCCGGCGCTTCCGCTCAGGGTCCCGGACGACCACGAAATGCCACGGCTGTCGGTTCGCGCCGCTCGGGGCCGTTCCCGCCGTCCGCAGACAGTCCTCGACCACGCCCCCCGGGATCGGACGCGGCGAGAACTCGCGCACCGACCGGCGTCGGCGCATCTCCTCGTAGAAGGCTGCCGCCCGCGCCCGCATCTCCTCCTCCGGCCGCTCGATCCAGGCGGACAGGGGGACGAGCTTCGCATCGGTCATGCCGATCCTCCGTCCGTCGGTTCGCGTGCCCCGCGGCGGTCGGCGCCGCCGTTGACGCGGCCGGCGACCCGGAGCGATGGTACGGCACGTCGCGCGGTGGATGCCGCCGACCCCACGACCGAAAGGATCCATCCTGGAGCTGCCGCACGCCACCCGGGACGCCTCCGCGACCCGTCGCGCCCGCCGCCTCGGCTACGCCGCCGCGCTCGGGGCAGGCGCCCTCTGGGGCACGACCGGCCCGCTCAGCACGGCGCTCTACGCGGAGGGGGCGGAGCTCACGTCGATCGGGTTCTGGCGGGTGGCGCTCGCGACCGCGGGGTTCGCGGCCCTGGCGCTCGTTCGCCCCTCCCTGCTCCGCGTCGACCGCCGCGCGGTCGTCCTGGTCGGAGGGCTCGGGGGCGCCCTCGTGGCTCTGTTCGAGGTCGCCTACCAGTTCGGGATCGCGGGCGCCGGCGTCGCCGGCGCGGCGGCGCTGCTGTACACGGCGCCCGTGATGGTCGTCGTTCTCGCGCGGGCCCTGCTCGGCGAACGTCTGACGCCGCTGCGCCTCCTCCTCGCGGTCGGCGTGATGGTCGGCGCCGCGTTGACGGTCCGCGGCGGATCCGGCGTGGAGGCGCTGTTCGGGAGCCGGGAGGAGGGTCTCGCCGCCGGGATCACGGGCGGCCTGCTCGCGGCGGTGGCCTACGCCGGCACGACGCTGATCGCGCGCTGGGCGGTTCCCCGCTACGGCGCGGTCCGGGTCCTGGCCCTGGAGCTCGCGGGCGGAACCGCGCTGCTCGCCATCCTGCTGCCGCTCTCCGGCCGACCGCCCGTCCTCCCGGATGGCGTCGCGGCCTGGGCCTACGTCGCGGCGCTCTCCCTCGGGGCCGTGCTGGGGGCGAACTTCCTGTTCTTCGCCGCCCTTCGCCGGATCGAGGCGGCGCCTGCCGCCGTCGCGGCCACGATCGAGCCCGTCGTCGGGGCCACGCTCGCCCTCGTCCTGTTCGGGCAGGGGCTGACGACCGCGGGCTGGCTCGGCCTCGGCCTCGTCGTGGCCAGCGTCTCGGCGGGCTACCTCAGGGAGGCCAGCCGACCGCCTTCGCCGCCATCCGGTCCACGAGACCGGGAGCCACGAGCCTGAGCCACGGGGCGAGCGCCCCGCGCCAGGTCATGCGCGTCTCGCGGCGCCGCTCCGCCGCGGCCTCCAGGATTCTACGCGCGCACTCGTCCGCCGCCATCACCCGTCCGACCGCGGGCGCGGCGCCCCGTCCGGACCCGCGGCCGAGCGCGCGCTCCCGGATTCCCGTCTCCACGAAGCCGGGGTAGGCCACGGTCACGCTCACGCCGCGCGGCGCCAGCTCGATCCGGAGCGAGTCGAAGAACCCGCGCATCGCGTGTTTCGAGGCGGCGTAGCCGGAGCGGCCCGGCACGCCGGCGAGTCCCGTGAGGCTGGCCACCGCCGCGATCCGTCCTCCCGCCGCGACGAGATGAGGAAGCGCCGCGTGCGCGCAGCGAACCGAGCCCATCCAGTTCACGTCCATCACCCGGGCCAGGACCTCCGGGTCCTCCACCTCCTCGAAGGCGGCCAGCATCGAGACCCCGGCGTTGGCCACGAGGAGGTCGACCCGGCCGAACGCCTCGACGCTCGCCTCGACGAGCCGTCGGCAGTCCGCCGCGTCGGTGACGTCCGTCCGCACGACGATCGCCGTCGAGCCGAGGTCCGCGACTTCGCGGGCGACCCGGGCGAGCGCCGTCTCGTCCCGGGCCGCGAGCGACACCCGCGCCCCCGCCCGTGCGAGGCCGAGCGCGATCTCCCTCCCGATGCCGCGGGAGGCTCCGGTCACGATCGCCACGCGCCCGCGAAACGCCTCGACTCCCACGCGCCTTCTCCTCTCCGCTGGCGGCTCCCCCCGTTTCCCCGCTCCGCCCGACCGATACATTAGCGGGCGTGAACACGGTGCCCCAGACCCCCGTGGAGCGGCTCGACCGGATCTCCTGGCCGGAGGCGGCGGCCCGCTTCCGGAAGGACCCGCGCCTGCTGCTGCCGGTCGGCAGCTGCGTCCAGCACGGTCCGCACCTGCCGCTCGGCACCGACACGATCATCGCGGAGCGACTCGCGGAGGACGTCGCGCGCCGGACCGGGCTGCTGATGGCCCCCACCTTGGCCTACGGGGTCTCGGCGCGGCGTGACCGCGAGTATGCCGGGACGGCCTCGCTCGACCGGAAGACCCTGCACCGGGTCCTGAACGAGATCATCGAGTCGTGGGAGGGACACGGCCTGGAGGAGGTCGTGCTGATCACGGCGAACGGCTTCGCCCGCAACATCCAGGCGCTGGCGATGGTGATGACGGACACCGTTCGTGTCCGCTCGGTAGACCTCTACGCCGTCGATCTCGACCCCTTCCTGGAGGACGGCGAGGGGCGGGACCACGGCGGCGAGCTCGAGACGTCGCTTCTCCTTCACCTCGCGCCCGACCTCGTGCGGCAGGACGCCATGATCGACGGGCCCCCCGACCGGCCCCGCGGGACCGAGCGCGGCGAGCCGGTCCCGGCCCCGGGATCCCCGGGGGTGGTCGGACGTCCGTCTCTCGCCAGCGCGGAGAAAGGCCGGGAGATCTATGAGCACCTTCTCGCGACGATCGCCGGGCGGCTGGCGCGCTGAGCGCGGCGCGCCCGCCCGCAGGGTCCGCTGTCTCCTCGCGGCGGGCCTCGCCGCGGCGCTGGTCCTCGCGCCGTCCCCGGCGATGGCCCAGAGCCCCTCGCTGGTCGACCAGGGTCGGTTCGAGATCCGGATCGGCGGCGTCCCGCGCGGCCAGGAGAGCTTCGCGATCCGCCGGCAGGGCACCGAGTACATGGCCGTCGGACGGATCAGCCGCGAGGGGGCCGGGGTGTGGATCGGCTCGGCCGAAGTCGGGCTCCGGACGGACGCGCGCTTCGTCCCCGTCCGCTACGAGTTCCGGACCCTGCAGAGACCGACGACGCGCATCATCGCCACCCGGACGGGAAGCCGGATCCGGGTCACGACCAGCGACCAGAGCGGCGAGGGGATGACGGAGATCGCCGCCGGGCCGAATCTGCTGTTGCTCCAGTCCGGGGTCGTGCACCACTACTGGTTTCTCGTCCGGCGGCTGCAGGGGGCGCAGGCGGGCCGGGAAGGATCGGTCGAGGCCGTGACGCCGGCCGACGTGCAGCGGATGGGAGTCGAGCTCGTCGCGGTCGAGCCCGACTCCGTCGCCGGCCCCGGTAACCGGAGGGTTGCGGCGACCCGCTACGAGATCCGGATCGGAGACACGCTGCACCGGGTGTGGGTGGAACAGGGATCGGGCCGGGTGCTCCGGGCGGAGGTGCCCGACCAGGACTGGGCCGCGGTCCGCATCTCGGACGCGGCCGAAACGGGAGACGAACGGGAAGGGAACGAACGATGAGCGAAGCCGATGGGAACGCGATGCGCGACATGGCCGCGGAGCCGGAGCTGCCGTCCCTGCCCGTGCGGGTGGTCCAGGTCTTCACCGCCCCGGCACGCCTGTTCGACGCGCTCCGGGTGACGCCGCGGGTCCTCGGTGCGCTCCTCGTTGTGATCGGGCTCGGACTGGTCGTCCAGGCGCTGATTCCGCCGGAGCTGATCCGGGAGGCCGCACTGTCGTCGCTGCCGGCCGATGCCCCGCCGGAGCAGGTAGCGGCCGTCGAGCGCTTCATGGGCGTCAGCAACGCGATCCGCTGGACCGGGACGATCGTCTTCCCTGCGTTGATGATCCTCTTCGTCGCCGGGTTCATTCTCCTCGTCTGGAACGTGATGCTGGGCGGCGAGGCGACCTTCCGCTCGGTGCTCGCGTGCACCGCGCACTCCTACATTGTCCTGGCGGTCGGCGGTCTGGTGACGCTGCCCCTGATGCTCGCGCGTCAGGACCTCCGGATGACGTTTTCGCTCCACCTGCTGGCGCCGGGCCTCGACCCGGGATCCTATCCGTTCCGGTTCCTGCAGGGGCTGAACCTGTTCGGACTGTGGACGATGGTCGTGCTCGGCATCGCCGTGAGCCGGCTCTACCCGAAGGTGCGGGCGGGCTCGGCCGTGACGGTGATGGTGCTCGCGTACGTGGTCCTGAAGGCGATCCTGGCGATCCTGTCGCCCGCCTGAAGATCGCCGGGGTGAACGGACGCCGCGCCTGAGGTGTTTCTCTCTCTTCGAGGGCAAGGTGCGTCCGGGAGGCGCGTCGGCTCCCCTCGAAACCGGAGCCCGTCCCGGTCCGTACGGGAGAGCGACCGGCCGGAAGCCGTTTCGCACGTTCAACAAAGAGACCTGTCGATGTCGCGTGGCAAGAAGATCCTGATCGGCGTCGCCGTCGCCGCCGTGCTCGGCGTGATGGCGATCCTCGCGCTCCGGGGGAGCGGCGGCAATCAGACCGAGGTTCGCGTCGAGAAGGTCCAGCGCCGCGATCTCGTGGCCCGCGTGGCGGCGACCGGGCACATCGAGCCGAAGCGCCTGGTCGACATCAGCGCGGACGTGTCGGGACGTGTCGTGGAGCTCAACGTCGAGGAAGGGGACGAGGTGGCCGAGGGCGACCTTCTCCTCGTCATCGACCCGGCCCGGTTCGAGGCCGCCGTCCAGCGCGCCGAGGCGGCCCTGGCGGAGGCGCAGGCGCGGGAGGCGCAGGCACGGGGCAACGGGGAGCAGGCGAAGCGGGACTGGGAGCGGATTCGCGACCTCAAGGCGCGGCTCCCCGAGATGGTGACGGACACGGAATTCGAACAGGCCCGGACCCAGGCCGAGGTCCAGGAGGCGCTCTCCGAGTCGGCCCGGCACTCCGTCGAGATGGCGCGCGCCGGACTCAAGGAGGCGCAGGACAACCTGGCCAAGACCGTGATCCGGGCCCCGATGAGCGGACGCGTCACGCGGCTGAACGTGGAGCGGGGAGAGACCGCGATCGTGGGAACGATGAACAACCCCGGCAGCCTCCTTCTCACGGTCGCGGACCTCTCGGTGATGGAAGCCGTGATGGAGGTCGACGAGACGGACGTTCCCGAGATCTCTCTCGGCGATTCCGTGGTCGTCAACGTCGACGCGTACCCGGACCGGGAGTTCGTCGCGTACGTGACGCAGATCGGGAACAGCTCGATCATCCCCCGCAGCCAGACGCAGTCGAGCTCGGACCAGGCGATCGACTTCGAGGTCCGGGCGACGCTCCACGACCCGGACGTCGAGCTCCGGCCCGATCTCTCCGCGTCGGCCGACGTGGTCACGGACGTCCGGCCCGGGACGCTGGCGATCCCGATCATCTCGCTCACCCTGCTCGGTCCCGAGGAGTTCGAGCGGATCCCGAACGAGAGTGCGGCCGACACGGCGGAGACCCCGGCAGAGGGCGAGAGGTCGGCGTCCGGAGAGGGGCCCGGAGGGGAGGGCGACGAAGTGGAGGGCGTGTTCGTGGTGGAAGACGGCCGGGCGCGATTCCGGCCGGTCGAGGTGGGCATCGCCGGAGAGAGCTACTTCGAGGTCCTGAGTGGGCTCGAGGAGGGCGAGACGGTGGTCTCGGGGACGTACCAGGCGATCCGCGACCTGAAGGACGGGGCGCTGATCAAGGTCGTGGAAACCGACTCTGCCCGGGCGGGCGGTCGATGAGCGAGGCACGGGGGATGCGGCAGATCAACGAAATCATCATCGAGACGCGGGGCCTGAAGAAGCAGTACGTCATGGGCGCGGAGACGATCCACGCGCTCGCGGGCGTCGACATGAAGGTCCGGCGGAACGAATACATCGCGATCATGGGCCCCTCGGGGTCGGGCAAGTCGACGCTGATGAACCTCATCGGCTGTCTCGACACCCCGTCGTCGGGGGAGTACATCCTGAACGGAACTCCCGTGCAGGATCTCGCCGATGACGAGCTCGCCCGGATCCGGAATCGGGAGATCGGATTCGTCTTTCAGACGTTCAACCTCCTCCCGCGCGCCACGGCGCTCCACAACGTGGAGCTTCCGCTGATCTACGCGGGCATCCCCTCGAAGGAGCGACACGCCAAGGCGATGGCGGCTCTCGAGCGCGTCGACCTCGGCGACCGTACGCACCACAAGCCGAACGAGCTCTCGGGCGGCCAGCGGCAGCGGGTCGCGATCGCGCGGGCCCTCGTCAACGACCCGTCGATCCTGCTGGCCGACGAGCCGACCGGAAACCTGGACTCGAAGACCTCGGCGGAGATCATGGCCGTGTTCAAGGAGCTCCACGACGCGGGTCAGACGATCATCATGGTCACGCACGAGCACGACATCTCCGACCACGCGGAACGGGTCGTGACGCTGCGGGACGGGCTCATCGAGTCGCACGACGCCCGCGCGGACGGGGTCTACGCCGGGGCCTGAGTGTACCTCCTCGAGGGAATCCGGCTCGCGCTCCAGCAGGTATGGGCGCACAAGCTGAAGTCGGCGTTCACGCTGATCGGCGTGATCATCGGGATCATGTTCCTGATCGCGGTGATCACGATCGTCGAGGGCATGAACCGGTACGTCCAGGAAGACTTCGCGGGCTCGCTGTTCGGCGTGAACACCTTCTCCGTCGTCCGACGGAGCAACATCGAGACGGGCGAGGAGAGCTCGGAGCGGCGACGACGCCAGGCGCGCAATCCGTACCTCACGATGCACGACGTGGAGACCGTCCGGCGCGCCGTCCCGGACGCGTGGCGGTTCGCCTACTCCGACGACCGGTACTTTCCGCGCGTGAGCTTCGAGGACCGCAGCCGGCGCAACGTCCGGATCGTGGGCGGCTCGGAGGACTACGAGACCCTGCAGGGATGGGAGGTGGAGCAGGGACGCGGGCTCTCGCCGCTGGACGAGCGCCGCGGACTCCCCGTGGCCGTGATCGGCCAGGAGATCGCGCAGAAGCTGTTCCCCGACGAGACCCCGCTCGGAAAGCGGATCCGCCTCGGTCCACGCCGTTTCGAGGTCGTGGGGGTCTGGGAGAAGCAGGGCGGCCTCCTCGGCAACATCCGGGATGCCTCGATCCTCATCCCCTTCTCCGTGTACCGGCAGTCCTTCTCCCGGAATCCGAACCGGGTCGGCTCGATCAGCGTGAAGATGCGCACCGCGGAGGAGATGGACGTGGCGATGTCGGAGGTCGAGGCCGCCCTCCGGACCGACCGGCAGCTGCGGCCCGGCGAGGAGAACAACTTCTGGCTCGAGACCTCGAGCGAGCTGCTGGACGTGTGGGACCGGATCACGAAGATCCTGTTCGCGGCGATCCCGGGGCTCGTGTCGATCTCGCTCATCGTGGGCGGGATCGTGATCATGAACATCATGCTGCTCTCCGTGGCCGGCCGGATCCGCGAGATCGGGATCCGGAAGGCCGTCGGAGCCCGCCGCCGAGACATCCTGATCCAGTTCCTCGCCGAGTCGTCGACCCTCTCCCTCGTGGGGGCGGCGATCGGCGTCCTGCTCGGCGTGGGGCTCGGCAAGGGCGTCCAGGCGTTCACGCCGCTCCCCGCTTCCGTGCCGCCGTGGGCGATCGGCGTGGCCCTCGTCCTCGGCCTGGGCGTCGGGGTGGCTTCGGGCATCTACCCGGCCTACCGGGCGGCGAAGCAGGACCCGATCGTGGCGCTGCGTTATGAGTGAGCCGTCGGGACGAGCCGCGCGCCGCCTGCGGCGACGCCGGATTCACGGCATGGGACTGTTCGCCACGCTTCGCGAGGGGGTGCGGGTCGCGCTCGACTCGCTCAACGCCAACAAGGTGCGGAGCGGGCTCACGATCCTCGGCGTGACGATCGGCGTGCTCGTGGTGATGGTGATCGCGGCGATCGTGCAGGGCATCAACGACAGCTTCCGGGACGCGATCGCGAGCCGGGGCGTGACGACGTTCTGGGTCTTCCACGCGCCCGTCGGCGGCGGAGGGATCAGCACCGGGCTCGAGGAGGAAGAGAACGAGTTCATGAAGAACCCTCCCCTCCAGCTGGCCTGGGTGGACGAGCTGGAGCGGCTCCCCGGCATCGACCGGGTCTCCGCGACGGCGGACCTGAGCGGCTGGGGGTACCTGGCCCGATTCGGCGGCGAGGAAGTGCGCCTCAGCCTCTACGCGGTGGACGCCGCTTATCTGGAGATCGACGCCGGCGACATGGTGGACGGCCGGTGGTTCACGCAGGCCGAGGACGACCGGGGCACTCCGGTCGCGGTGATCGACAGCGCGGTCGCGGAGGACCTGTTCGAGGGCCGCGACCCGATCGGTCGCGACATCAGCATCGGCCTGCCGCGCCGGGGGTCCGCCCGGTTCCGGGTCATCGGCGTCTATCGCCAGCCGGAGAACCTGTTCGCGGGCCTGTCGAGCCACTGGGTGTTCATCCCCTTCAACGCGGCGGACAAGCACCTGGGAATCTGGGACCGGATGGTGGCGTTCACGGTGCGTCCGTCGCCGGAGCTCACCCTGGAGCAGGGACTCGACGTGGTGCGGGGTCGCCTCCGGCAGCTCCGCGGTCTCGGACCGGGGCAGGAGGACGACTTCGATCTCATCACCCAGGACCAGGTGCTCGACTTCTGGGGCCGCCTCACCGGGGTGTTCTTCGCCGTGATGGTCGCCCTCTCCGGCGTCGGCCTGCTGGTCGGCGGCGTCGGGGTGATCGGGATCATGATGATCTCCGTGACGGAACGAACCCGTGAGATCGGCCTGCGGAAGGCGATGGGCGCCCGGCGGCGCGACCTGCTCCTCCAGTTCCTGGTCGAAGCCTCGACGCTGACCCTGCTCGGAGGGGCCGCCGGCCTGGTTCTTGGCGGGATCATCGTCTGGATCGTGACCACGTTCACGCCGGTGCCGGCGTCGGTCCCGCTGTGGTCCGTGGTCGTGGCGCTCCTCGCGTCGGTCCTGACGGGCGTCGGGTTCGGCATGTATCCCGCGGCCCGCGGCGCGACGCTCGATCCCGTCGACGCGCTGCGCTACGAGTGACGCGCGCCGCCATCCCGACCCCGACCCGAGCGAGCCGATGACCGACGCGCCCCTCGACCTCCTCGCGATCGCCCCACACCCGGACGACGCCGAGCTCCTCTGTGGGGGTGCCCTCGCGAAGTCGGCGGCGCTCGGCCGGCGGGTCGGGATTCTCGACCTCACGCGCGGCGAGACCGGGACGAGGGGAACGCCCGAGATCCGCGCCGGGGAGGCGGCCCGCGCCGCCAGGCTCCTCGGATGCGCTCTTCGGGAGAACGCGGGCCTGCCCGATGCGGGGCTCCACGTCACGGACGCGACGCGCGGACGGGTCGTGGCCGCGATCCGCCGGCTGCGGCCGCGCGCCGTGATCCTGCCCTTCCCCCGCGGCCGGCACCCGGACCACCGGATCGCGGCCGAGCTGGGCCGCGACGCGTGCTTCCTGGCCGGCCTCGCGAACTACGGGGACGAGGCGCTCCGCGCTTTGGCGCCGCACCGTCCGACCAAGGTCGTCCACGCCCTCGCGTACCGGGAGGATGCCGTGAAGCCGAGCTTCGTGGTCGGTCTCAGCGAGGAGGAGTTCGCCCTCAAGCTCGAGGCGATCCGGTGCTACGCCTCCCAGTTCGACGGCGTGACGAAGGCGGGGGAGCTCTTCCCCACCGGCCAGCCGCTGCTCGAGCTCGTCGTCTCCCAGGGGCGCCACTACGGCTCGCTCGTGCGCCGTCCGTTCGGCGAGCCGTACTGGACGGAGGAGACGCTCGAGGTGGACGACATCTCCGCACTCGGGGTGTTCTCGCTGTAGATTCGCGCGGACCGACGGACCCGTCCGGCCCTCCGACGCGCGCGAGGACGGAACCATGCATCGCTACCAGGCGGACCTGATCGTGGTCGGAGCCGGGATCGCGGGCATCTGCACGGCGATCGAGGCCCTCGGACGCGGTCGCCGGGTGCTGCTTCTCGACCGCGACGTCGAGGCGAACCTGGGCGGACTGGCGAAGCAGAGCTTCGGCGGGATCTGGTTCGCCGACACGCCGATCCAGCGGCGCTTCCGGATCCGCGACAGCGCCGAGCTCGGCCTGCGGGACTGGCTCTCCTGCGCGGAGTTCGGCCCCGGGGACCGGTGGCCACGCGCGTGGGCCGAGGCGTACGTCGGCCGGGCGAACGCGGAGGTCCACGACTGGCTCGTCGGGCTCGGGGTCGCGTTCATGCCGATGCCGCTGTGGGTGGAACGGGGGCTGTTCGTTCCCGGGAACTCGGTGCCTCGATGGCACGTCGTCTGGGGAACGGGCTCCGAGCTCGCCGGCGTCCTGATCCGGCGTCTGCTCGGCCATCCGGCGGGGGACCGGCTCGAGATGCGCTTCGGGCATCGGGTCGAGTCGCTCGTCGCCACGAGCGGCCGGGTCGCCGGCTGTCGCGGGGTCCTCGAGGGCGCGGAGGACGAGTTCGAGGCGACGGGCGAGTCCGTGGTCCTGGCCTCGGGAGGGATCAACGGGGACCTGGACCGGGTCCGGCGCCACTGGCACGCGGACTGGGGGCGACCGCCCGAGGTGCTGCTCAACGGATCCCACCGATACGCCGACGGCCGGCTCCATGACGCCGCCGAGCGGATCGGCGCACGCGTCACGCATCTCGACTGGCAGTGGAATTACGCCGCGGGCGTCCGTCACTGGCGGCCCTCGATGCCGGACCACGGCCTCTCTCTCGTCCCTCCGAAGTCCGCCCTGTGGCTGAACTGGCGCGGCGAGCGGATCGGCCCGATGCCCCTCGTGACCGGCTTCGACACGCACGACCTGGTCGAACGGATCTGCGCCGAGCAGCGGGCGTACTCCTGGCAGCTCCTCAATCGCACGATCGCGCTCAAGGAGCTCGCGATCTCGGGCTCCGAGTTCAACCCATCGTTCCGGGCCCGGAGCCGCACGAGCGTCCTGCGCGACCTGCTGCGCGGCAACCGCTGGTTGTACGAGGAAGTGACGCGGAACTGCGAGGACGTGGTCGTCGCGGACTCCCTGCCCGAGCTCGTGGTGAAGATGAACGCGCTCGTCGGAGACGGCTCCGTAGACGCCGCGGCCGTCACCGCGGCCGCGACGGCCTACGACGCGCGAATCGACCTGGGGCCCCGGTTCCACGACGACGAGCAGCTGCGGCGAATCGCGTTCGCGCGCCGCTGGATCGGCGACCGGATCCGGACCTGCGACGCGCAGAGGATCCTCGAACCGAGGGCGGGTCCGCTGGTCGCGATCCGGCTGTCCCTGCTGAGCCGGAAATCGATGGGAGGAGTGCAGACGGACCTGGACGGCCGGGTCCTGGGCGCGGACGGCGAGCCGATTCCGGGGCTCTACGCGGCCGGCGAGACGGCGGGCTTCGGCGGGGGCGGTATGAACGGCGTGCGGAGCCTCGAGGGGACGTTCCTCGGGGGCTGCATCTTCGGGGGGCGGATCGCGGGCCGGGAGGCCTGACTCCCCCGCTCTACTGGATGGGCGAAGTCAGCGCCGCCAGCCGCACGGCGAACCGGAACCACCACGGCCGCTTCTGGAGCTCGAACCGGTCCACCTCTCTCGCGTTCGCGAAGTCCGCCTCGAACATCGCCTCCATCTCCCGGGCGAACGCCGAATCCTGAATCACGGCCGTGACCTCGAAGTTCAGACGGAACGAGCGGTTGTCGAAGTTGGCGGTCCCGACGGCCCCGGCCCGATCGTCGAGCAGCACGGCCTTCTCATGCAGGAAACCGTCGGTGTAGCGGAAGAAGCGGACTCCGGTCGCTCCGGCCGGTTCGAAGTAGGAGAAGGCCGCGAGGTAGACGAGCAGGTGGTCCGGCATGTCCGGGATGAGGATGCGAACGTCGACTCCGCGCAGCCCCGCGAGCTGGAGGGCGGTCACGATCGGACGGTCGGGGACGAAGTAGGGACTCGCGATCCAGATCCGCTCCTGCGCCGCCTCGATCGCCTGGACGAACATCAGGTTGGCGGTCTCGAGCTCGTCGGCTGGCCCCGTCGGCAGAATCAGGACCGGAATGTCGGCGTCGGCGGAGGGTCGAGGCGTCCAGGAGAGATCGGGGATCTCGTCCGTGGCCCAGTTCCAGTCCTCGACGAAGGAGAGCTGCGCGGCGAGCGCGGCCGGCCCCTCGATGCGCACGTGCGTGTCGCGCCAGCGGCCGAACTTCGGGTCCTTCCCGAGATACTCGTCGCCCACGTTGTGGCCGCCGATCCAGGCCTCCCGCCCGTCCACGACCACGATCTTCCTGTGGTTGCGGAAGTTGAGCTGGAACTGGTTCATGAGCCCTTTTCGGGCGTTGAAGGCGGACACACGGACCCCGGCGGCCCGGAGCTCGTCGAGGTACCTCCGCGGCAGCTTGTGGCTCCCCACCTCGTCGTACAGGAACCAGACGCGGACGCCGGCTTTCGCGCGCTCGATCAGCGCGGCCTGCACCGCCCGCCCGATCTCGTCGTCGTGCACGATGAAGAACTGGAAGAGAACGGACTCGCGCGCGCGGGCGATCCCGTCGAGGATGCTGGCGAACGTCGCCTCCCCATCGATCAGGAGCTCGACGCCGTTGCCCCGCAGGTAGGGGATCTCGGCGAGTTTCTTCGCGGCGAGGGCGACCCTGGGCTGCTGCACCTCCGCGACGTCCATGATGTAGTCCCGAACCTCGTCCGCGGCCCCCTTGGCCACGGGTCGGAGCGTCGCGTCTTCTCCTCGTCGCGAGGTCACGTATCCCTGAAATCGGCTCCGCCCCAGAATCCAGTACGCGGGCACGGCGACGTACGGAATCGTGTTCAGGGAGATCGCCCACGCGATCGCGCCCTGCTCCGTCCGCGTCGTCATCACGGCATGCACCGACGACAGGAAGCCGAGCACGTGGAACGTGAGGACGAGGGCAGCTATCATCTTCCGCCTCTCCTTCTTTCGGCGCGACCATCGGAGACTTCGCACGTCCCTCTCTCCCGGCTCATCGGGCGTCGGGCGATTCCGGAACCGCCGAAACTACGCTCGTCCGCCGGAACGCGCGACAGCGTGTCCGCGGCGAGGCGTGCGCGGTACGGCCCTCGGTCCCATCTTCCCGGCGACATGAGCGCGACCGAACGGATCTACCTGGACCATGCGGCCACCTCCCCGCTTCGCCCGGAAGCGCGCGCGGCGTGGGAGGCGTGCGTCGGAGCGGCGGACTTCAACCCCGCCTCCGCGCACGCCTTCGGACGCGCCGCCCGGGACGTGCTCGAGCGGGCCCGCGAAGAGATCGCCGTCCTGCTCGGCGCGGAGCGGCGAGAGGTCATCTTCACGGCCGGGGGCACGGTCTCCGACAACCTCGCCGTGCTCGGCTTCGCGCGGGCGCACGCGGGGAAGTCGCCCCTGCTCGTCGTCTCCGCCGTGGAGCACAAGGCGGTCCTCGCGGCGTCCCGACGGGCCGAGGCGGAGGGCGCGGAGCTCGTCGTGCTTCCCGTGGACGCGTCCGGCGCGGTCGACCCGGCGGCGGTCGAGCGGGCTCTCGCCCGCGCGTCGGGACGTCCCGCGCTGGTCTCGGTGATGTGGGCGAACAACGAAGTCGGCGCGGTGCAGCCCGTGGCGGACATCTCCCGGGTCGCCCGGGCGGCCGGCGCCCTCTTCCACACGGACGCCGTGCAGGCGTTCGGGAAGCTCCCGGTCTCGCTGGCCGACGTTCCTGCCGACCTGCTCACGGTCACGGGGCACAAGATCGGAGCGCCGGTCGGGATCGGGGTGCTCGTCGCGCGCGGAGAGGTCGCGCTCGAGCCGCTGATCCACGGCGGCGCCCAGGAGCGCGGCCGCTGGCCCGGCACCCAGAACCCGTGTGGGGCATCGGCGTTCGCGGCGGCGGCGCGTGCCGCCGTGAGCGAGCTCCCGGAGTCCGTCCCGCGATGGACCGCGATGCGCGATGCGCTCGCCGCCGAGCTCGAGACCGGGGTCGAGGGCCTCGTGGTCCACGCGGAGGATGCGCCGGCGCGGCTGCCGCAGCTGCTCAGCGTCGGGATTCCCGGCGCCGACGCCGCGACGCTCCTCGTGGGCCTCGACCTCGAGGGGATCGCCGTCTCCTCGGGGTCCGCCTGCAGCAGCGGCAGCGAGACCGGCTCGCACGTGCTGTCGGCGATGGGCGTCGGAGCGGAGCGGACCTACGCGGCCGTCCGCTTCAGCTTCGGCCCGGCGACGACCGGCGCCGAGGTCCGTCGCGCGGGCGAGGCCACGGTACGCGCGGCGGCCCGGGCCCGAGCCGTTCTCGCCGACCGCTTCGAACCGTGACGCCCGGGTTCCCGTCGGCGACCGCGGATCGGCAGGCGCCGCCGCCAGGCACCCTGCGGCCCGGGGCCGGTCGGACGGTCCTCTGCGCGATGTCGGGCGGCGTCGACTCCAGCGTGTCCGCCGCGATGCTCGTCCGCGCCGGCTGGCGCGTGGTCGGGGCGACCGTGAAGACCTTCTGCTACGGCGACGTCCCCGACGGCGCCCGCGTCTGCTGCGGCCTGGAGGGGATCGCGGACGCGAAGGCCGTGTCCGCCCGTCTCGGGATTCCGCACCAGGTGTTCGACCTCGAGGAGGCGTTCACCCGGGACGTGATCGACGACTTCGTGTCGGAGTACGCGGCCGGCCGGACCCCCATCCCCTGCATCCGCTGCAACAGCTTCACGAAGTTCCGGGATCTCGTCCGTCGCGCGGACGCCCTCGGGTGCGAGTTCGTCGGCACCGGCCACTACGCCCGCGTCGTCCGCGCCGCGGACGGGACGGCCCGGCTGGCGCGCGGCGAGGACGAGCGGAAGGACCAGACCTACTTCCTCTGGGGGATCGCTCGGTCCGTGCTCGAGCGACTCCTGCTCCCCGTCGGCGAGCTCACGAAGACGGAAGTGCGGGCGGCGGCCCGCGCGCTCGGGCTCGTCACGGCGGACAAGCCCGAGTCGTTCGAGATCTGTTTCGTCCCGGACGGGGACTACGTGGCGGTTCTCCGGCGTCGCCTCCCGGTCGCGCACCCGGCGGTCTCGCCCGGCGCCTTCGTGCTCCGCGACGGAACCGAGCTGGGCCGTCACGAGGGATATGCCGGCTTTACCGTGGGCCAGCGGAAGGGGCTCCCGGGGGGATTCCCGGAGCCGATGTTCGTGCTGGAGGTCCGGCCCGGGACGCGCGAGGTGGTGATCGGCCCGCGCGAAGCGCTCGGCCGGTCCCGGCTCGCCGCGGAGCGGGCGAACTGGCTGGCTCCGATCCCCGCGGCCGGGACCGAGGTCGGCGTCCGGATCCGCCACCAGGCGCCGATCGTGCCGGCGCATGTCGAACGGGCGGCGAGCGGGGACTTCTCGCTCGAACTCGCGGCACCCCAGGATGCCGTGACCCCGGGCCAGAGCGCGGTGCTGTACGCGGAGGACGGCGTCGTGCTGGGGGGAGGAGTGATCGTCGAACCCGGGTGAGCCGGACGCCGGCCGCAGCGGCCCCGGTCCGGATCAGTGCTTGAGCCCTTCCGTCTCGACCAGCTTCTCGAGCGCCTCCCGGCCCTCGGGGGTCAGCCGGTCGGGCAGCTTCACGACGACCTTCACGAGCTGGTCGCCCCGCTTCTCGCCTTTCTCGACGCCCTGCCCCTTGATCCGGAACGTGGTCCCGGACTGGGTGCCGGGCGGGATCTTCAGCACGACCTTCCGGTTGTCGGCAGTTCGGACCTTGATCTTCGAGCCCATCATCGCCTGGGCGAGGTTGATCGGGACCTCGCATCGAAGGTCGAGGCCGTCGCGCTCGAAGAACGGGTCATCCTTCACCTTGAACCGGACGATGAGGTCGCCGGACGTTCCTCCGCCCGGTCCCCGCTCGCCCTGGCCCGGAATCCGGAGCCGTGAGCCGTCGTCGACGCCCGCCGGCACCGTGACGCTGATCTTCCGCCGCTGCATCACCTCCCCGCGGCCCGAGCAGACGGGACAGAGCTCCTCGGGGATCTGCCCTCGCCCCAGGCAGTTCGGACAGGGACGCGGGACGGAGAACGAGCCCTGGCCGAAGGTGATCGTTCCGCGGCCCCTGCACTCCGGGCACGTGTTGAGCTTCGAGCCCGGCGCCGCGCCACTCCCGTCGCAGGTGGCGCACTCTTCGCTGATCGGGACCGAGAGCCGGACCTTTCCGCCCCGGACCGCGGTCCGGAACGGGATCTCGACCAGGTACTCGACGTCCCGGCCGCGCTGCGGGCCGGCCGGACGCTCGGGCCCGCGCTTCCCGAAGTCGAAGATCGACCCGAAGATGTCGCCGAGACCACCGAGATCCTCGAACCGGAAGCCGCGGCCGCCGCCGGCCCCGGCGCCACCCGGCGCGCCCGCTCCGGGCCGGTAGCCACCCGGCTGGCCGAAGCCGCCCGGCTGGCCGAAGCCGCCGAGCCCGCCGAGGCGCCGGAGCTGGTCGTACTTCTTCCGCTTCTCGGGGTCGGAGAGGACGTCGTACGCCTCCGCGACCTCCTTGAACGTCTCGGCCGCCTCGGGATTGTCGGGGTTCGCGTCCGGATGGTACTGCTTCGCCAGTTTCCGGTACGACTTCTTGATCTCGTCGGCATCCGCCTTCGACGTGACCCCGAGGATCGCGTAGTAGTCCTTGGTACGGGTCGCCATCAGGACTCGACGTGTTCGGACCCGGCGCCGCCGTTGTCGTCGTCCGGCGCGCCACCGTCCGTCTCCGCCTCCGGACCGTCCCAACGGAGGACCTCGACCTGGGCCGGGCGGACGAGCAGGCCGCGGATCGTGTAGCCGTTCGAGAACACCCGCCCGACCGTCTCGTCCTCGTCGGCTCGCTCCGCTTCGCCCGTCATCAGCGCCTGGTGGACCTCCGGGTCGAACCGGGCGCCCTCGGCCGCGACACGCTCGACGCCGTGCTCGGCGAGCGCCTTCTCGAGGTTCTTCCGGATCAGGTCGAGTCCGCGGTCGAGCGCCTCGACCGTGGTCGACTCGTTGGGGATGTCCCGCCACCGGGCGAGATCGTCGAGCGTCGGCACCACGGACCGGGCGAGTTCGATCTGCGCGAACGTGCGAAGGTCGTCGCGCTCGCGCGCGGTCCGCTTGCGGAAGTTGTCGAACTCCGCCGCGAGTCGGAGATGGCGGTCGTTCAACGCCTCGATCTGCCGTCGCGCCTGCGTCAGCTCCTCGAGCAGGACCTCCGCTTCGGGAAGCTCCTCGAGGGCGCCGGGCGCGCCGGCCGGAGAGCGATCGTCTCCGGACACGTCGGTGTCCTTCGTGGTGTCCTCGCCGTCGGGCTCCCCGTCGGCGACCGTCTCGTTGGCGGCGAGCACCTCCCCGGTCCCCTCCGCCCCGTTCTTCGGTCCTTTCCGGATCAAGCCTGCCTCCCCGTGTGCATCGCCGTCGACTCCCGTTCCGGGTCCATCCCGTCCAGCCGCTGCCCGAGCCACGCCCCGAGGTCGGCGAACGCCTCCGCCGAGCGCGGGTCGTGATAGAGGGCGTGGTACGCTCCCTCGTACTCCACCACCTCCGCTGGCGATCCGAGCGCGGCCGCGAAGCTCCGGGTCGCCTCGTTGGCCACGATGCGGTCCTCGCCCGCCAGCTGGAAGAGGGCCGGGGTCCCGATGGTGCGCGCTCCCGCGACGAGACGCGCCGCGCCCCGTCCCATCTCGCCCCACAGACGGGCGCTGATGCGTCGGTGCACCAGGGGATCCTCGTCGTAGGCGCGGCGGTCCCCCTCGCGCCGGAACAGGTCCTCCAGCGCGAGTCCGTTCGGAAGCGTGACGGCCGGGGCGAGGCGGTCCGCCGCCGCCCCGAGTCGCCGCTTCCAGGCCGGGACATCCATCGCGACGTTCACGAACGGGGCCACGAACACCGCGCCGCGCACGCCGGCGGACCCCGGCGCCTGGAGCCAGCGGCCGATCACGAGCCCGCCCAGCGAGTGCCCGAGAACGAAGGTCGGACCGTCCGGCGTCTCCTCCTCCGCCCGGTCCCGCAGGCGGTCGAGGTCCCCGAGCAGGTCGTCCAGCGATGCCGCGTGCCCCCGTCGTCCCTCCGAGCGCCCGTGACCGCGCATGTCGACGGCCCACAGCTCGAGTCCGAGCCCCCGCACGGCGTCGGCCAGTCCCCCGTAGCGGCCGGAGTGCTCGCCCAGGCCGTGGACGCACAGCACCCGTCCGCGCGCGTCCGGACAGGCCCAGGTCCGGAAGAACACGCGCACGCCGTCCGGGCTCACGACGTGACCCGTGCGGGTCGCGCCGCCGACCGCCTCAACCATGACGCGATCCGACCGGAGCGACGTGGCGCGCGAGCAGCTCGAGCGCCGCGTCGACCGTCGCGGCGCGCACGGCGGCGCGATCCCCCTCGAAACGCCAGCGAATCGTGGACGGCGCCCGCTCCGGCCCGGCGAGGCCGCCCCACACGGTCCCGACCGGCTTGTCGGGGCTTCCGCCTTCGGGGCCCGCGATGCCGGTCACGGCGACGCCCCAGTCCGCGGCGCAGGCCTCCCTCACGCCGGCCGCCATCTCCGCGGCCGCCTCTCCCGAGACGGCCCCGTGACGCGCCAGCGTGTCCGCCTCCACTCCGAGGAGCCGACGCTTCAGCTCGTCCGAGTAGGCGATCACACCGCCGACGAACACGCTCGACGATCCCGGGATCGCCGTCAGCGCCGCGCCGAGGCCGCCGCCCGTGCAGCTCTCCGCCACGGCGACCGTCCGGCCTGACGCCCGGAGCAGCTCGAGGACCCGGCGGGCCCGTTCCTCAGTACCCGTCACGCCGCGTCCTCGCGCCCGGGCGCCGCGCCGTCGCGCCCCAGGCGTCGGAACGCGACGAGATACACCCCGAGCGAGATCACGGTCAGGGCGAGCGCGACGACGAGCGCCACGGTCGTGAACCATCCGTTCAGCCACGTCCAGAACCGGTACAGGCCGCCCGACCATCCGCGGTCGATCGCCGCCGTCCGGAACGCGAGCCACACGATCATCGACCCGATGAAGACGCTCTGCGCGACCGCCTTGCGCTTGCCGATGGTGCGGGCGGGCACGACGACCCCCCGCCGGGCAGCGCGGGTACGCAGGACCGTGACGAGGATCTCGCGCCCGAAGAAGATGGCCAGCACCCAGAGACCGATTCCGCCGAATCCCGGGATTCCGCCGAGCTCCGGGTGGCGCCACGTCAGCCACCAGAAGGGGACGAGCGTCGCGACGAGGAGGAGCTTGTCGGCGATCGGGTCCACGAGCTGGCCGAAGTCCGTGATCTGGCCGCTGCGCCGGGCGATCGCGCCGTCCACAAGGTCCGAGATGGCCGCCACGAGGAACACCACGCCACCCGCCAGCCGACTCGAGGCGCTCGGCTGGAACAGGAGAATCGCGACGACGGGCGCGAGCAGCACCCGGAGCGCCGTGATCGCGTTCGGGAGGTTCACGGTCGCGATCAACGTGTGCCTCAGGCCGGGGCCCGCACGAGCCGCTCCGCCGCCGCGGCGAGCGGCTCGATCAGCCCCTCTCCCCGCGTCGCCGAGGCCTCGAACGCCGGACGATCGCGGGGGTTCAACCGCCGGTCGAGCTCCTCGCGCGACACCGCCCGCGGGAGGTCCCGCTTGTTGTAGAGGAGGACCAGCAGGGGCGCAGGCCGTCCCTCGCGGCCGAACGCCGCGAGGTCGTCCTCGAGGGCGTCGAGCGTCCCCCGGTTCGCCTCCATCCGCCCGGGGTCGCTGTCGGCGACGAACACCACGGCGTCGGCGCCCCGCAACACCGTCCGGCGGAGGAGCGACCGCTCCGGCTCGCCGGGGGCCGTCAGCAGCTGGACGCGCAGCGGGCGGCCGCCCACCGTGCCGAGATCGAGCGTGGTGAGATCGAAGAAGACGGTCGACCCGTCATCCTCGGAAGGCGTGAGCAGGGCCCCGCGCGTCGCGGGATCGAGGCGTGCGTGGATCGCCCGGAGCAGCTCCGTCTTCCCGGAGCCGGGCGGGCCCACGAACACGATCTTCCCTTCGATCTCCGGGAGCGGCGGCGCCGCGCGGTCGTCTCCGCGCATCCGGCTCAGGCGCCTTCCGCCGCGGCCAGGTCCTCTTCCATTCCGGCGAGGATCGCCGACGCCCGCTTGCGGAGCAACGGCTTGTCCTCCCACGCGAGGTAATCGCGGAGCAGCAGCACGTTGTCGACGCCCGGGTGCGCGCGCAGGTAGCCGAGCGCCGCGAGCCGGCGTAGCGGCTGCGGGCTGAACAGCTCCCGCTGGTGGCGCGCCATCTGGTCCCGTGCGAGCCACACGCCGACACCGCTCAGCACGGCCGCCCCGGCGAGCGCGATCGCCACCACCTTCGCGACCTTGAGCGCGGGTCCGTCCCCGTCGTCCCGAAGCACGATCACTTTCTCAGCCATTCACATCTCCCGTCGTCCCGAAAACGCCTCGGCGATCGTCACCCCGTCCGCGTACTCCAGGTCTCCCCCCACCGGCAGGCCCCGTGCCAGCCGCGTGACGCGCAGCCCCTCGAGGGGCGTCGCCAGCCGGTGAAGGTAGGCCGCCGTGGCCTCTCCCTCCACGCTCGGGTTCGTCGCGATGATCAGCTCCTCGACCCCCTCGCGCAGGCGCCGCACGAGCGAGGCCATGTTCAGTTCCTCGGGGCCGATCCCGTCGAGCGGAGAGAGGTGCCCCCCGAGCACGTGGTAGCGGCCCCTGAACTGTCCCGAGCTCTCGATCGCCCCGATGTCCGACGCCTCCTCGACGACACAGATCGAGCGCGGGTCACGGCGCGGGCTCCGGCAGAGCTCGCACGGGTCGTCCGCGCTCAGGTTCCCGCACTCGGAGCACGGTCGGACCTCGTCGACGACCCGGTCGATCGCGCGGGCGAGCCGCCGCGCCTGCTCCGGGGGCACCTTGAGCAGAAAGTAGGTCAGCCGCTGCGCCGTCTTGCGGCCGATCCCCGGCAGCCGGCCGAACTCCTCGACGAGCCCTTCGATCGCGGACATGCGGCCGCGCGTCCCTCAGCCCCCGAGCAGCGACCCGAGGCCCGGCAGCGGCATCCCGCCCGCGGCCTTCCGCATCTCCGCCTCCAGCCGCTCGTGCGCCCGGCGCTGGGCCTCGGACACGGCCGCGAGAACCAGATCCTCGAGCATCTCCACGTCGGAGGGATCGACGGCCTGGGGGTCGATCCGGATCCCGCGGACCGTGCCCTTCCCGTCCACGGTCACCTCCACGAGGCCGCCCCCGCTCGCGACGGTCATCGTCTCCTGCTCCAGCTTCTGCTGCGCCTCGGCCAGACGCGTCTGCATCTGCTGGCCGAGCTGGAACAGCTCCTGGAGCTTGTTCATGTTCTCCACCGGGCGCTCACTCCTTCAGCTTGAGGTCGAGTGTTTGTACCGCGTCCCGCAGTCCCGGGTCCGTCTCCATCAACTGCTCGAGCTTCTGGTCCCGTGCCGCCTCGGCCGTGAGACGCCGTGGCGGGCCGGTGTCGTCGAGACGGAACGCGAGCTCCGCCGGCTTCACGCCGATCCGGCGTCCGAGCGCCCGGCGGAAGGCCGCCGACCGGGCTTCGTCCTCCAGGAAGGCCCGGAGGTCCTCGGCGAGGCCCGGCGGAACCTGCATCCGGAGCTCGTTCCCCTCGAGGCCGCGCAGGGTCGCCCCTCGGAGGCCGATCGCCTCGCCGCGCAGCCCACCGCCGCCCTTCGCCGCCTCGATCGCGTCCATCCACGCCGACCGGAGATCGGTCGGGTCGGCCGGCGGCGAATCCGGCTCGGGCCGCGCCGGGGCGGGGGGGAATTCGTGGCTCGCATCCGGCGGGCCTGCCTCCGGGCCCCGGTCACGGGACGTCTGCGCCTTCCGCGGCGTCCTCGGTCCGGCCTGCCCGCCGCCTGCGGAGTCCGGGGGCACAGAGTCCGGACGGGACGAGGCGCCCGCGGGCAGGGGTCCCACGCCCTCGAGCAGGGACAGGAGCTCGTCCATGCCCGCCGCGGCGTCGACGCTCGCCAGGCGCAGGAGGAGGACCTCGAGCTGAATCCGCGGCTGGGCGCTCCGGCGGAACCGGCCCGACGCCTCGAACTCGGCCGTCGCGGCCAGCATGCGCAGGAGCTGCTCCACCGTGAACCGCTCCCCGGCCTCCGCGAAGGCGCGTCGCGACTCGGGCGGCAGCTCGGGGGTGGGCGCGTCGGGATCGAGCCGGAGAGCGAGCAGCAGCCGGAGCGCATCGCCCAGGCCACGGGCGAATTCCGCCAGGTCGTAGCCCTCGTCCAGCAGGTCCTGCACGAGCGGGAACACGGCGGCGCGATCTCCGTCGGCCGCGATCCGGAACAGGTCGAGGTACTTCTCCTCCTCCACCAGCCCGAGCATCCGTTGCACGTCCTCGAGTCCGACCCGGTCGCCGGAGAATGAGAGCACCTGGTCCAGCATCGAGAGCGCGTCCCGCACGCCCCCGTCCGCCCGCCGCGCGATCGGGAGCAGCGCCGCGTCCTCGGCCTCCACTCCTTCGCGCGCCAGCACCTGTCGGAGACGTTCCACGAGATCCGGCACGGTGACGCGCCGGAAATCGAACCGCTGCACCCGAGAGAGCACGGGCGAGGCCGACTGCCGGATCTTGTGCGGCTCCGTGGTCGCGAACACGAAGATCACGCGGGGCGGCGGCTCCTCGAGGATCTTGAGCAGGGCGTTCCACGCGTCGCGCGTGAGCATGTGGGCCTCGTCGACGATGTACACCTTGTGGCGCTTCTCGTCCGAAGGGGCGTACATCGCGCGCTCCCGGAGCTCGCGGGCGTCGTCCACACCGCGGTTGCTGGCGGCGTCGATCTCGACCACGTCGAGCGAGGTCCGGCCGGACCAGATGCTCTCGCACGACTCGCAGACGCCGCACGGCTCGCCGCCCTCGAGCTCGGGACAGTTGAGCGCCATCGCGAGAACGCGGGCGGCCGTCGTCTTCCCGATCCCGCGGGGCCCGCAGAACAGGTACGCGTGCGCGGGCCTCCCCTGTTCCACCGCGGCGCGGAGGGTCGAGGCGACGTGATCCTGTCCGACGAGCTCCGAGAAGCGGCGCGGTCGGTGACTGCGGGCGAGAGCGGTCCGGTGCATGCCGGCCAAGCTACGCTCCGCGCAGAGGGGATGAAAGCGGACCGGGAGTGCTGCCCGCCGTCGCGACCGGTACGGTCCGGGATGCCGCGCCCGGACGGCGGTTGGAGGCGGAAACCCCGGGCTGACCGCGGCGACCTTTGCACGCTTACCGCTGCTACCTTCACGGTCCTGACGGGATTCACGCGCGCCGGCCCCGCGGGCCCGGGGAGGCGGGAAGCTAGGGACCGCGGCGCGCCCGGTCAAACCGTCGCGGTCCCCGGTCCCGGGTCGCGCCGGGCCCTCGGACGGAGGCCGCCCCGCGGCTCAGGTCGCGTCGGCGGCGAAGGCGTCGGGCCAGTGATCGACGAGCGGCGGCCCGCCGGCCGCCAGGGTGACCTCGACGACGTCGAATCGGAACGCGCCGCCGGTCCCCGGATGCGCCGCGATCCAGGCGCCGGCCGCCCGGGTGAGGACCCGGCGCTTCCGGCGGTCCACGGCCTCGCCGGGGCGCCCGCCGGGCCCCAGCCGGCGCGTCTTCACCTCCACGAAGACGATCGTGCGTCCCTCGCTCGCGACGATGTCGATCTCTCCGCGCCCCGCCCGCCAGTTCCTGCCGATCACGCGGAGACCGCGCCGGCCGAGCCAGGCCGCCGCGATCTCTTCTCCGATCCGACCGGTGCTCCCCACGCGCTCTCCGCCTCTCGGGTCCCGCGCACGGTGCGCCGCACCTCCCAACGTCGCGTCATCGGCCTCGCGCCTCCGGCTTCCTGAGCCCGCGGCGGTTCGAGGAGCCCGGAGCTCGCGCGAAGTGCGGCGGAGCCGTCAGCCTGGATGCGTCCAGCCTTCGACCGCGAGCTCAACCGGCCCGCTCCATCCGGCCGCCGTGACGAGGGCCGGCACGTCGGCCCGGCTCCGGAACTGCGGATACACGTGGGTCAGGAGCAGCCGGCCGGGTCGGGCCGCCGCGGCGAGCGAGGCGACGGACGTCGGCGACAGGTGCGTGTCGATCGCGTGGGAATCCGGCAGCGAGCACTCGCATACGAGCAGCCCGGCGTCGGCGGCGAAGGCTCCGAGCGCCTCGTTCGGTCCGGTGTCGCCCGTGTAGACGACCGGGCCGAACCCGGTCTCGAGGCGGACGGCCTGGCTCGTCTCCGTGTGCGGAACCGGCAGGGTGCGGAGCCGAACCGCGCCGCCGAGCATCGCCTCGCCCCCGGGAGGAAGGTCGTGCACACGGAGCGGGAACCCCGGGTCGTGGACGAACTCGCCGTACGCATCGGCGAGACGCTCGAGCAGCCGGCGCGTGCCCGGCGGTCCCCACACGTCGAGGGGTGCCTGCCGGACCGCGGGCAGCAGTCCGTAGGTCAGCGTGAACAGGAGCCCGGGCAGGCCTCCCGCGTGATCGGCGTGAAAGTGCGTGAGCACGACGTCCGTGATCCCGGCCCAGGGGAGACCCAGGCGGGCCATCGCCTGCAGGAGTCCCGGCCCCGTGTCGAGGAGAGCCCGGACCGGACCCGTCTCGACCCAGTAGCAGGAGGCGCCGCGATCGGGCTCGGGCACGACGGTCCCGCACCCCACCACCACGAACCGCCCCGCATCCGGGGCGTCCGCGGTGCGACCCGGGGTCACGCCACCTGCCCCCGGGGCAGGTCCTTGAGGTCCATCGCGACGATCGTGCTCACACCCGGCTCCTGCATCGTGACGCCGTAGATGTAGTCGGCCGCCTCGATCGTCCGGGCGTTGTGCGTGATCACGATGAACTGCGTGCTCTCCTTGAAACGCTCGAGCATCGCGGTGAACCGGCCGATGTTCGACTCGTCGAGCGGCGCATCGACCTCGTCCATCACGCAGAACGGGCTGGGCTTGGTGAGGTAGATCGCGAACAGCAGCGCCAGCGCGGTAAGCGCCCGTTCTCCCCCCGACAGAAGATGGATCCGCTGCGTCCGCTTCCCGCGCGGGCTCGCCGAAATCTCGATCGGGGCGTCGAGCGGATCGTCCGGGTCCTCGAGCCAGACATCCGCTTCGCCGCCCTCGAACAGCGTCACGAAGATCCGGCGGAAATTCTCGCGGACCTCCGCGAACACGTCTTGGAAGGCCGCGGATGCCGACTCGTTGATCCGGCGGATCGAGTCGAGAAGGTCGTTTCGCGCGGCCTCGAGGTCCTGCTTCTGCTCCTGGAGGAAGTCGAGCCGTTCCTTCTCCTCGTCGTACTCGGCCGACGCGAGGAGGTTGACGGGTCCGATCGATGCGAGATCCTCGCGCACCCGCTCGAGCTCGTGCGCCCACCCCTCCGGCTCGCCGTCTCCGGGCGGCTCGACCCGGGCCCGGAGGGACTCGAACTCCTCTTCCCACTCGGCCTCGAGTCGCTCTCGGATCGTGGCCCTCGTTCCGCGGAGGCGGGTCGACTCCAGCTCGAGCGCGTGGAGGCGCTCCGTCGACTGCCGCTCCTCCTGCCGCAGGGCCCGGACGGCCGCCTCGCGGTCCTCGGCCTCGGCCCGGTGCACGTCGAGCTCCGCCTGCGCCGTGCGCAGCGCCGCGTCGAGCGCGGCCCGCTCCTCGAACAGCGTCGACAGGTCCTCGGCGCTCTCCTCGAGGTGGGCGCGGCCGCCGACGATCGTCTCCTCGAGCCGGCGCCGTTCGTCCTCCAGCTTCTCCTCGCGGGCGGCGAGCTCTTCGGCCAGCGCCTGAAGGCGTCGCGCCCGGTCGCCGACTCCGGCCGCCTCCGCCTCTCTCCGCGCGATCGAGAGCCGCAGATCCTGCAACGCCGCGCTCTCGCGCTCCCACGCGGCCGTCACCTCGAGCAGGCCGGCCCGGTGCGCGGCGAGACCGGCCTCGACCTCGGCGCGGCGCGCCTCGAGGTCCGCGATCCGTTCGTCGCCGGCCTCGCGGGCGGGGTCCGCCTCGGACCGCTCCCGCTCGAGCTCTCCGATCCGGGCGTCGACCTCGGCGAGGTGGCCCCGGACCCGCTCGAGGCGCTCGGAGGTCGTGTCGCGGGCCGTCGCCGACGCCCGGGCCCGGGACGCGGCGGTCTCGAGCTCGCGGTCCGTCGCCGAGGCGCGCTCCGAAAGGCCGGCCGTGCGGGCGGCGGCCTCCGCGAGGGCGGCCCGGGCCACGACCGTCGCGGGCTC
>Ga0316577_10000002_pt1 | contig 69178 bp, 52 predicted proteins | sample S5NA_FD_203073 | JGI IMG/M metagenome (GOLD analysis project Ga0316577, IMG submission 203073) | Rhizosphere microbial communities from salt marsh grasses in Alabama, United States - S5-7_050615r2r1 | ecosystem: Host-associated > Plants > Roots > Rhizosphere | place: USA: Alabama | collected... | reverse complement strand
AGGTCACCGCCAAGGCCCCATACACACAACCCCGCCGCTCACGCCGCGGGGTTGTTTTTTTTCGGCCTTTAGGAAAACGCTTTTTTCTTGTGTTTCCCGCCCGGGCGAGGGATGGGCCGGCATCTTCCGTGGCTGCGCTGATAGTGGAGCGCTTCGAGGGTCGCGCCTCTCGAAGGGCGCGCTGATCAAATTCCTGGAAGGCCGGAGATCACTGAACCCTTATCGGGCTAGCACGACCCGGTTGTTCGCGTCATCGATCGTCACCCGGAATCGGCCCAGGACGCTCATTCCCAAAAGGGCGTTGCCGCCGAGTCGGGTGTCATCGATGAAGGCCGTCGCGACGCGAGTGACCTTCTGGTCCCCGAACCAAATGGCGGTCAGGGTCCCCAGCTGGGCATCGACGGTCCCATTCGCAGTCTGGACCGATTGCCGGCGCAAGCTCCCGGGGCCGATGCCCAAGGGCCCGAGCAGGGAGGCGGGCAGGACGACATAGTCGGCACCCGTGTCGAGGAGTAGCGGTCGTTCAACACGTTTGCCGCCCTCCCCCTCGAGGCTGAGCATCAGGGCGTGGGAAGGTCCCTTACGCTGTGTCTCCACCACGATCTCTGCCGCGGGCGTTGCTTCGCCGGTGGCTTCCTCCTCGGCGGGCTGCTCTTCGGTCTGCGCCGCCTCCGGTTGCGGCGGAGCCACCGCCTGCGTTGCCCCGAGGATGATTACCCGCTCGACGCCACCGTCCGGCCGCTGCACGATAACGTGGTCGAAATGCTCCAACAGCACCCGAAGGCGCGGTATCAACGCGTCTCCTTCCGCGCGGCCGATGCTCTCCCGGGTGGTTTCCAGGTGGGAGGGCTTCATCGTGAAGCCATGGACGGACATCAGCCGTTCGAGCTCCTCGGCCACGTCCACTTGGCTGGGGTCCGCGGCTTCCTGGGCGACCAATTGGCCCGCCGTGCAAGACAGCAGGGCGACGAGGGCCAGACGCCGGATTGGGGATGTGCGCTGCCGGGATGCTTTCATGTCGCTTCGGCCCACAGGGCCGTCCTCTTGTTGCTGCACGACACCGAGCCGAATCCGCCACCGCGCCTTGGATGAATCTCAGGGATGCGGTTGGTTTTGGGCTTGTTAGCCGGTCCGCAGCGGCGGCCGGCGAGGCTTCAGACTAGCAGTGCGGTGGCCCTGACGCCAGCAAGTCCGGGCGTTACGAGCTGTCGGCTCGCATCGGGGTACCGGGACCGGCCATGGAAGCCAGCGCCGGACCTTGTCCCCGCGGATGTTCGACTCCAGCACGCGGTCGTCCAAGCCGGTACTATGTTCGACTCGACGCTACGGGGCAGCCGCATCCATGGCCCCGTGCGCTCTACGGAGATGCTGATCAAATGCCATCCTGGCATTCGATCAGCTTGCGCTTCGAGAGGCGCGACTCCACGAAGCGCTCCATTTTCAGTGGCTTATCGCCACCGAAAATGGCGGGCCATCCTTGGCCCGCACGGGAAGCGCAATAAATCAGCGCTTTCCTAGGCGATCTATCCACGATCGCGAATGGTCAGTCGAGGAGGTAGACGTCGATGCTGCAATCCCTAAAGACTCTAGGCAAGGTCCCAATAGCCGGCGTCCTCTTCGCGGCACTGGCGATCTGGCTCGCCGGCATAGTCCCGAGCCCGGAGATCGCTTGGGTCATGGCGTTCCTGCTGCTCACGGTCTTCCTGTTCGCGTTCGAGATCGTTGCGGTGGACGTTGCCGCGATTACGGTCATGGTTCTCTTGGGGCTGACCAATCTTGTCGCGCCCTGGATGGGGCTGGAGCAAGGGCTGGTGCCGACCAGTCAACTGTTCGACGGGTTCGCGAGCAACGCGGTGATGTCCATCATCGCGGTGACGATCATCGGTGCCGGCCTGGACCATACGGGGCTGATGTCGCGGGTCGCGGGTTTCATCACGCGGGTGGGTGGCAGCACCGAGGCGCGGATCATCCCGCTCATCTCGAGCACCGTCGGGGTCATCTCCAGCTTCATGCAGAACGTGGGGGCCGCGGCCCTGTTCCTGCCGGTCGTCAGTCGTATCTCCGCGCGCACGGGGTTGCCCCTGTCCCGCTTGCTGATGCCCATGGGTTTCTGCGCCATCCTGGGGGGGACGATGACCATGGTGGGATCGAGCCCGCTGATCCTGCTCAACGATCTGATCCTGACCGCGAACCACGCGCTTCCGGAAGGGGCCAGTCCCATCGAGACCTTCGCGCTCTTCGACGTGACGCCGGTCGGAATCGCGCTTCTGGCCGTTGGAATCCTGTACTTCGTCCTGGCAGGACGCCTGGTGCTACCGTCCAGGGACAACGAGATGATCGAAGGCTCCGACCCGATGGTGTATTTCGCCGAGACCTACGGGATCCAGGGCTTCGACGTCCGGGAAGTGAGGATCCCACCGGACAGCCCCCTGGTAGGCACGAGCGTGGATGCCATGGAGCGCGAGTGGCGGGTTCGCACAATCGCCGTGGAGAAGGGCGACGGGTTGCGGCTCGGGGCCGACGGCGTGGACCGTTCCACCGGCATCGAGGCCGGTAACACCCTGGCACTCCTTGCCTCGCCGGAGCAGCTCACCCGATTGATGGCCGACAACCGGCTGCCACTCAAGTCGGAGCTGGAGGTCTTCTCGGAGGCCTTGTCCTCCGCCAAGGCGGGTATCGCCGAGATCGTCATCCCTCCCGGATCGAGCCTCATCGGCAAGACCGCGCGGGATGTCTGGATGCGTAAGAGCTATGGACTCTCCCTGCTGGCGATCCACCGGGGAGAGACCCAGATCAACCTCGCCACCGGTGGCGTGCGCAACACGCCGTTGCGGTCCGGCGATGCACTGGTCGCGTATACAACTTGGGCGGACCTGGCGCGCCTCCAAACGGACCGGGACTTCGTGATCGTTACGACAGAGTATCCGCACGAGGAGCCGCGTACCCACAAGGTTCGCGCCGCGTTGTTCTTCTTCGCGGTGACCCTGTTCCTTCTCCTGTTCACCGACCTGCGCCTATCCGTGGCCCTGTTTACCGGGGCCCTCGGGATGATCCTCTCCGGAGTCCTGTCCATCGAGGAGGCCTACAAGGCCGTTAGCTGGAAATCGGTCTTTCTCCTCGCCTCCCTCATTCCCCTGGGTGTGGCTGTCGAGTCGAGCGGGACAGCGGCCTGGATCTCGGAACGGACCTTGTCGGTGGTTGGCGAAATGCCGATTTGGGTGATACAGGCGGCCATCATGATCCTCGCCACGGTCTTCACCCTGGTCATGTCCAACGTGGGCGCAACCGTGCTGCTGGTGCCGCTCGCGGTCGACATCGCCTTCGGTGTCGGGGCCAACCCCGGCCTGTTCGCACTCACCGTGGCCATCGGTACCTCGAATTCCTTTCTCATTCCAACCCATCAGGTCAATGCCCTGTTGATGGGGCCGGGGGGCTATCGGGTCGCGGACTTCCTGCGTGCCGGCGGGATCATGACCGTGCTGTTCCTCGTGGTCTCCCTTCTCATGCTCAATCTCGTATTCTGAGCCGGACCCGCCGCCGCGGGACCTGGGTGGCCGATGAGTCCCGCGCGCAGGGGACGACCAGGGGGCATCGCCGTCCGGCGTTCGCGGCGTCCCTGGCTGGTCTTCATGGTGCTCGGGATTCTGGTTGCTGGCACATGGATCCTGAACCGGGGGGGCCTGCATCTACCTGAGCTCGATTGGCCCGTGAGACCCAGGGGCGAGATCTGTCAGGTCGACCGGGTATTCGATGGCGACTCGCTGCGGGTCCTTTGCGGCGATGTCCCCGTGGAGGTGAGGCTGCATTGCATCGACGCCCCGGAGCGCGACCAGGTGCCCTGGACCAAACAGTCCCGGCGACACCTGCGGGAGGCGGCGTCGCGGGCGGTCGAGCTGGTGCCCGTCGATAAGGACCGCTTCGGGCGCCTCGTGGCGGAGGTCTACGGTGTGGCGCCCGAGCGTCCCCTGCTGAACCTGGAGCAGGTTGCCGGCGGTCACGCAGCCGTCTACCGCCGCTACTGTGATGATCCCCGATACGAAGACGCCGAGCGGCTGGCGCGCGAGGCCCAGCGGGGCATCTGGTCCCGGCCGGGCGATCAGCAGACGCCCTGGCTGTTCCGGGCGCAGCAGCGTCGATAGCTCTGGCGATCCCTGGCCCGCACGGGAAGCGCCATTAAGCAGCGCTTCCCGAGCCGCGAGCCGTGCTTTCCCCGTCGGCCTCCCAGACCCGCGCGGCGATCTCCTCGCCCGTGCGGAACAGGGCCAGCTCCAGCTGGGGGGGCCAGGGCACGTCCGCGGGGCGGTCCCTGCGCAGCCGTTCGGCGGTCCCCTGGTCCCCAAGGATGGCGAGGACCTCCAGCGCCTCGTGCCGCAGCCACAGGCGGTCGCGGTCGCTCCAGGACGCGCGCATGGCCAGGCCCTCGAAGTCCCCCGCCGAGAGCCGCTCCAGCAGCGGCCTTCGGGGACTGTCGAGCAGATCCCCGAAGGCGCGCACCGCGTAGCACTTGACCGCGACGTCGGTGAGCGTGTCCATGCAGCGGTCCAGGAACCTCCCGGCCCAGGGCTCCCTCGGCTTGGTCTTGCCGATCAGGTAGGCCAACTGCCGCCAGCGCTCCTGGCCGGCTTTGGCCTTTTCCTTCGTGACCGGAACCGGCAGTCCCGTGTCCTGGGCGACGAAGGGGACGATCGCCTCGCGGGTCACCCGCGCCGGGTCGATCAGGGTCAGGGCGTCCGCCAGGGCCCACGCGACCAGGCGATCGGGGTTCGGCCGGAGGAAGGCCCCGACCAGGATGTCGTCGGCTTCCGGCCTGCTCAGAAAACCCAGGACGAAGGCGGCGAGGGGACGCACTCGCTCGTCCTCGTGATCCAGGTAGGCGGCGATCCCGGGAATGTCGACGGCGATCCACCGGTCCACCAGCCTCGCCAGCTCCGGCAGGTGGGCGCGCACATGATCGAGCGCGGGGTCCCCCAGGGCGCGCAGCGCCGCGATCGCCGCCAGTCGCACCCCGCTGTATTCCATCGCCGGCCTTCCCATCCAGTTGGTACGTGCCTGCTCGACACTGAGGCGCATGAGCTGGGGGATCGCGGACTCGTCGTGGAGCCGCTGGAGCGCGCGCACCGCCCGTATGCGCACGGAGATGCGCGGCTCGTAGTCCGCGTTGGTCAAATGGAGCAGGCCCGCGGTCACCTGGCCGCGCAGCGAGTCGGAGAGTCGTGAGGGACCGTTCTCCTCGATGCAGCGGGCGGCCAGGAACACCCGCTCCTCCTGGCCGGCGCCGGTTCCCGCCCCAGCCCCAGCGAGGATCAGTCCCACCAGGTAATCGATGTCCTCGGTCATGCCGGCGAACAGGACCAGGGTGTCGTCCCAGCAACGCAGCCGGGTCAGGCGTCCGAGGGTCGCGGTGATGTCGTCGATGCGCTCCCGCCACTCGGGCAGCGTGCAGAGGGCGTCGGCGCAGGCATAGGACTGGAGCCCGGCGTAGGAGAACTGGATCTGGTCCTGGCCCACCCGCATCAGCAGCCGGGCCTCGACCAGCGCATCGAGCATGTCGAGCAAGCGGTACTCCCGCCTGCTGCGCACGGCGTCGAGGATCTCCAGGGTCTGCTCGAGCGAGAGGGTACGGCGGCGGCGCTGCTGCAGCTCCAATGCCAGGGCCCGCAGGGACTCCCGCGCCCGGCCTCGGACACCCCCGCTCCAGGGAATCCCGGCGAGGGCGCTGGAGACGAAGTCGCCCAGCACCGCCGTGCGCGAGCGAGGCGGCCGCCCCTGGCGGGTGCGTCCGACCATGTGAAAGAGGAGCCAGGGCAGTCCGGCCAGGTCGAAGAGCCGCCGGTCGCGCAGGGCCTGGCGCAGCTCCTCCGCGGCCTCGTCCGGGCCCTCCCCGGAGGGCTGCTTGAGTGCGCTGAGGTAGGACTCCACCCGCCGGAACGACAGCCGTTTGACCACCAGCAGATCGGTCGCGGGCAGGGCGCCCAGACAGTCGCGGCCCACCCATGAGGCCCCGCACACGGCCAGGAACCGATGCCGGGGGGCGCGTCGCGCCAGCTCGGCGATCTCCTGGAACAGGGTCGCGCGCTCCCCCTCCGCGAAGGACTCGACGTTATCGATCAGAAACAGGAGGATCGGCCCGGAAGGGGCCGTGTAGAGCCCACGGAGCTGCGACGGTCTGAGCTCCGGCCAGAACCGCTGCAGCGCCGCGAGGATGAGCTCCTCCAACCCGAGGTCGCAACGGTCCCCGATCCCCCCCAGGTCCAGAAGAACGGGTACCCAGAGGCGATCCTCGCGCTCGTTCAAGGCCTCTTGTGCCAGGCTTCCAACCAGCCCGCGCAGGCGGATCGACTTGCCGCTCCCCTCGCCCCCCAGCACGATCAGGAGGGGCTGCCGCGGGGGTGATTCCGCGAGCAGGATCTCGCGGACGCTCTGCTCCAGGTCGTAGCCGCCCTCGTCGCCCCAGGTCATGCGGTCGAGGGTGGCAGGATCCGCATCGGGGGGAGCCCGGATCACTTCCACGGGGAGGGGTGGTGCCTTCTGGGCCAGACAGTCCCGGCTCCACTCGACCATGGCCGCGAGCGCACGGCGCAGCGGGTCCGGGGCCAGCAGCTGCCCGTCGCGCATGCGCATGTAGAGTACCGGGATCGACCAGTCGGCCGAGCCGGATTCCGCGAGCAGCCAGCGCGCCTCGGCGAGCGCCCTGTCGATCAGGCCATGTACCAGGAGGGATTGGAAGAAGCGGCGGGTGAGGTCCGTCGAGAGGTCCATCGGCACCTGATCTTGCATGGCGATCACCGCCGGGACACCGGCCCGCACGAGCCTGGCCCCCAGACCGGCGAAGGTCCCGACGTCGGTGTCCGCGCGCGCCGCGCTCTCGCAGGCGGCCAGGTAGACCAGCCTGGGCAGGGGCTCCGCGGCGAGCCAGCTGTCGGCCAGCCGATCGTCCTCCACCCGCTCGACCGAGCCGTCATCGGCAGACTCCAGGAGCAGTGCGCTGTGTCCTGGGCCGCCGTCCCGGCCCGGCTTGTAGGTCCCATGGGCGATCAGGTTCACCACGTGGAAGCGCCGCATCTGCTCGCGCAGGGCCTCGACCCCCGTGGGACCCGGGAGCACCGCCCAGCCCCCGGATTCCAGGACCTGGACCCACCGCGGGGAGAGTCCGGTGCGCCCTGGCAGCACGGCGACCCGCAGGGAGGCCGGGTCGGGCAGGGACGAGAGTCCCGCCCAGAGGTTCGCCACCTCCTGCTCCACCGCGACGGCAGGCAGGCTCCAGCGCTCCAGACCGCTCGGGTTGGCCACCGCGATCAGCACCCGCACCGGGCGCTCGTCCAGCGGAGGTGGCGGCTCCTCGTCCAGCGCCGTGAAGCGGGAGAAGGGGGTGTCGATTGCGATCCCCGCCGGCACCAGTTGGTCCCGCCGGGGAAGCAGCAGGCGCTCCCAGCGCAGCGCCTGGAGCTCGCCCGCCCCCGGGTCGATCTGCAGCCGCAGGCGAGCCCGCCCGCCGCACCGGGCGTCCGCCCGGCTGCGGGCGCGGTCGTAGGCCCGCTGGATGGGCGGCGAGAGCAGGGCCGTGCCAAGGGTGCGGCCATAGGCCTCGGGCTCCCTGACCTGGGCGAGCAAGGTCTCCCGGTCGACGACCAGGCTGCCGCCCAGGTGCTGCGCCGACCCGTCGACCACCGCCTCCACGGGGTACGGACGCCCGGGGTCCGGCGCGGCACCGATGCGGATCAGTAGGTCGACATAGCAGTCCATGGGGTAGTCCTCGCTGAGGGCGCCTCGAAAGATTCGAGGTGCCGCTCGGTGCCAGCCGCTTATCCGGCAGGACGCGCGGCGATCGCCTCCGCGACGACGCCGAGATGAAGCTCCAGGAGCGCCTTCCGCTCGGCGAGGGCGGCCGCGACCGTCGTCTCTACCGATCCGTCGGGCGCGACCCGGGTACGTGCGACCAGCGACCTGGCCGCGCCGGTCGCCGGGTCGGCGGCGATCCAGGTATCGACCGAGAAGCCCCCCGATGGGCCGGGGGGTGTGCCTTGGGTGGCGAAGGCCCCCTGGGTCTCCGCTGGCTTCGCCGCGTTCGATGGGGCGGGGGCCGGGGCACCCGTGCCAGGCCCCGTCGCGGGCCGGGGGGTCTCTGCCGGGACAACGCTGCCGACCTCCAGAGGCCGCCGTCCGGTCGCCCCCTCGCCCGGCTCGGCCACCGGCAGGCGCACCGCCGGGTCCCCGATCAGGGCGTAGCCCCGGGCATCGTTGTTGGCGGTCCACATGCCGGCGAGCTCGTAGGGGTCGGACTGCTTGCCGGAATCGATATCCTCCAGCTCGTCGCTGAGCACCGTGGAGAGCTCCGCGTAGCGCTCGTTGAAGAACTCCAGGGCCGATCCCACGGGGTGGCCGTCGAGCAGCCGGTGCAGGGCGCTGCGGAAGACCTCCGTCTGGGTGCCCGCCCGCTGCCAGCGGAAGGAGTAGGTCCAGGCGCGCTCCACGTGACCGATGACCGCCAGCGCCCCACCCCGGGGCAGCCCCAGCATCCGTGTCGGCAGCCCCGCGAGGAAGGGCCGCGGCGCGATCTGGGTGCGGTCCCGGAAGGCCTGCTTGGCGAAGTCGTCCAGCTCCGGGGTGCCGGCCCCGTAGCAGGCGAAGAAGAAGGCGATGAGGCCCAGCAGGTTGGCGTCGGAGGCGAGGTCCTGGCCGGCGAAATAGAAGTCCTCGGGGATGGGCCCCCGGTGGGCGCCAGGCCCCGGCCAGTCCTGGCAGAGCAGGGCCCCCTGGTGGGGGATCTGGCGCGGACTGTTCAGGGGGAAGTCCATGCCGTGGCTCGCCGTGAACAACAGGGCCGGGGTCGCCTCGCCCCCGAGCATCCCGCCGAGGCGGGCCTTGGTGGCCTCCTCCGCCATGGCCGCTTCGAAGGTCCAGTCCGCGAACTGTCCGGCGAGCTGCTCGCGAAGCGGCGCCACCAGCTGCTTCGCGCTGAGATTGGTGGCCTGATCCAGGGGGTTCGCCACCCCGAAGAACTGCATCCGGCGCGGGAGCTTCAGCGCGCCGGTCTCCGCCTCCACCACGCTACGGGCGTAGCTGGCGTAGTCGTCCAGGGTGTCGAAGTGGATGCGCCCCACCGCGTACTGCACATCGAGCTGGGACTGGAAGCGGTAGGGGATCTGCTCCGGGCTGCCGCAGATCAGCAGATAGTAGGGGACCTTCTCGGGGTCCGCGGGGCCGGGCCCCATCTTGCGCGGTGCGCGGGCTAGCCAGGCGGTCTTCGCGTCCCCGGGTCGGTAGCCGTCGGCGCCCTCGTAGACCCGGAATCGCTCCCCCGCCTGCCCCTCGCGGAGGCTCAGCAGGGGGCTCAGGGCCTCCTTGATGGCGGGATCCGCGTCGCGGGCCAGGATCAGACCCCAACCCGCCTGGTCCAGCCGCTTGGCGTCGACCCCCTCCTTGACCCCGAGGTGCTGCAGCCCCTTCGACTCATGCCGGAAGCGCAGCTCGCTCAGGTTCTCCGGCTTCGCCTCGCCCTTGATGAACCTGGAGAGCTCCGCCGCGCTCATGGGCGGCAGATCGTACTCCCCGCTCTCGCCGTTGATTCCGTTGAAGTAGAGGAGGTCGTCGGGGGTCTCGTCGGTCATGGGGCGCTCCTTCGGCTGTTGCTGGTTGGTCGGGGTGTGAGTGCCCGACCGACTTCAGTGTAGCCAGGACCGTGCGGCAAGGTTCGGGGAGGAGACCGCGCGGTACCGCGGCGTCCGCGGTTCCAGGTGACTGCACCCGTCGCCCGTGTATCCGACCTTGTCGCTTGGTCTCCGACGTTCTACCCTAATTCGTAGGCTCCTACTCACCGCTGGAGGCATGATGAGACATCACGGACGCCCATGGCTCGGCCTGGTCCTGGGGGCCTGCATCCTTGGCCCCTCGCTCTCGGTCGACGCGGCCGGCCCGGGCGATGGTCCGGCCATCTATCGCACCCTCTCGAGCGAGGGTCTGCTGGAGGACTATCTGGCCCCCGAGGTGTCGGAGATCCTCGGCACCCTGATCGAGGCGTCCGGGCGTTGGGACGCCTACGGGGTCAATCGGCCTTACAGCCCCGACGCGGTCAATGTCTATCTGCTTGATTCGAGGCGGGCGCGCGGGACGAGCCCCTTAGCCGAGTATGGCATCGAGCTGGGAGGCCAGGCCCAGGCGCACGAGCCGACGGGCATCCTGCTGGTCGACACGGGGTTTCTGAAGTCGCTCGTCACGGTCGCCATGCTCGATGCGCAGACCGAGCTGGATACGACCGCCGCCGTGGGCCTGGTCCGCGCCCGCGGTATCGACGCCTTCCGCAGCCTGTGGGACCCGGAGCTGAACACCGGACTTCGCAATTCCGGGTATACGGACCCCTGGGTCCTGATGGCCTCCGGGGCCGCAGCCTTCGCGCTTGCCCACGAGATGGGGCACCTCGCCATCGGCGCCCAGGACGTCAGCAAGCTGCGGGTCCCGATACGGCTTGATGATACCGATGCCGCCAATGCGATGGCCTGTGACGAGCTGGTTCAGCCGTGGCAGCGCCAACAGCGCGCAATCGAGGGGGAGGCGGACGCGTTCGCCGTGGACGTCCTGTCGCGCGTGCTCTTTCCGGAGGGTGTGCTCAAGCAGCCCATGCTGCGTTACGAGACCGGGGCCGAGTGGTACATGCTCTACGCGATGGCGAGCCAGTTGGTCGATGTGGCTCGCGACACCAAGAGCGACTTCGTGCGCGGCATGCTCAAGGCACAGTTCGGACCGGAGGTCTACGAGGCCTTGAGCCGGGGGGAAAGCGATCCGGAGCGCAATGCCGTGAGCGTCTTCTTCCCCGAGACCCACCCGGCGGCCGTTCGCCGGGCCGCCGAAAGCCTGTCGCGGCTGACGGAGTCGCCCTACAGCGTGGGTCGCGTAACGGGGTCCAGCACCGTGGAGAATGTCGCGCTGCTCGAGCAGCTGATAGCAATGGAGTGCAGCACCATCGACCAGCGCCGCCGAGCGCCGTGACCGGGGACTTGGGGAGCCGGATCGTGGCAAGACAGACCGCGGCCCTTACGCGGGCGGTGTCGGTCGGGCTCCTCGCGCTGATGGTATCGGCGAGCGCGGCCGACCCTGTCGTGGACGAGGCCTATCGCGCGTATTACCAGGCACTCGCCGGTTTCGACCGACGCGACCTGGAGCGCGAGCTGCGCGCCACGGTCGACGACGCGCTCTTGTCAGGCAGCCATGTGGCCCGCCCCTCGACCGAGGAGAAACGCCGGCAGATCGCCGACGAGACCCTGACCGGCGCCCGGGCCGTGTCCTGCGGCCGCGGGGTGGCGGTGAGCGACGCCTGCATTCAGTCCACCCGCGAGGCCGCCGATCGCGCTACCGTGCGTTTCAACCCCGAGTCCATCGGCATGGTGGCGGCGGTGTGCGCCCGCTTGCTGGAGTCGGACGGGGGGTGCCCATAACTTCTGAGTGGTCCGGGGTGTCAGCGCCGTATGCCGGACCAGTCCATCGACGGGGGCGAGCGTAGCGTCCCCGCCTGCGAATCCTCCTCGGTACGGGCGGTCTCGCAGCGGCGCTCGGATTCCTTCCAGGCGTCGTCGTCGATGCGGCTCAGTTCGTGGCGGATGCGGTCGTACTCGCAATGGCGGACTCGGCGCCACTCTGAGGGACTGAGGGTCCGCAGTTCACCAGCCTCGCTCAGGGTCGTACCAGTCTCGGCCGCAAGACGCACATCCAGTGCATTCATGGGCCAGGAGTGGTCAGTCGGGAAGCTCCATACGCGCACGACACCGGCTTCGTCGCGCGTCACGGCGCCCACCCCGTCAGGACCGAAGGCCCCGTCTAGAACCGCACTCGACGCCTCCCGGGGCTCCGGCGGATGGCGGAGCGGCGGGGAGAGCGGATCGCCGGTCGCGGCGTCCCACAGGCGCGCTGTCCCGTCGTTGCTCCAGGTGAAAATGCGGTTCCCGTCCTTGTCGAACTCCGCCCCGTTCACTGGGCCGCCGTGCTCCAGGGGTGGGGTCAGGGGCATGCCTGTGGTTGCGTTCCATAGACCAGCGGCGGTCTTGCCCCAGGTGAGGACGCGCTTGCCGTCGCTGCTGAAACGTATGCCGCGGACGTAGCTTCCAACGGCGAATCGTGGAACGAGCTCGGTTCCGCTCCTGGCGTCCCAACGCTGGGCGCCATTGTCGCCCCAGGTCACTATTTGGGACTGATCGGGACTGAATCGTGCTCCCCGGGGGGCGGCCTCGAGCGTCAACCATGGGGCCAGCGGAGTCCCGTCATCGGCGTTCCAGATCTGGACCACTCCGTCGGGCGCTGATGTGTCTCCGTCCATGGGGCTAGAAGAGAAACTCAAGCCAAGAGAGCGGGATTTACCACCCCAGGCGATGATGCGGGTCTGGTCAGGGCTAAGAGCGGCTCCGCCCATCTCTCCGTCAATGGTCAGCTCTGGCGTTACCGGCTCTCCGGTCTCTGCATTCCAAAGCTGTGCCTTATCGAAGCCGTCGACCGCAATGATGCGTGTCCCATCGTTACTAAGGCCCAACGATTTCGCGTTCATGACGTGGAAAAGAGGCGGGGAGAGCTTCTCGCCGGATGCGACCTCCCAGATGCTCGCTTCTCCTATCGAGGGCCAGGTCAGAATGCGCTCGCCGTCCCCGCTCAGCGATGCGCCTTTCACCCCAAGCAGTCCGACCCAATCCGCACGTGTCTCGCCCACCGGGGGGCCGAGGGGGGTGCCGGCGGGGAGTCCCCAGACGCGAGCCTGACCGCCGCCCCAGGTCAGGATTCGGGCAAAGTCCGCGGTGACTTCCATTCCTTCGACCGGCCCGTCAATTGGAATCTCCGGGGAGAACGCGGTCTCGCCTTTCAGGGCCCAAACCCACAGCGTTCCATCATTGAGGCCAAATCCCCTTGGCGCGTACCGATTTAAGCTGAGGAAGTGGGTCCGATCGGGACTGATCACTTCACTGGCTAGTCGATTATTTGTTCCGTCGAAGCTGGGTATCGAGCTCAGCGGGGGATAGACTCCAGAGATCCAGTCGTCTTCCGAAACGGGATCCGCTAGTGGCGCCCCGGTCTGCACGTTCCACACGTACGCCTTCGAATCGCCATTCTCGGTCCAGGTGCGCACCCGGGTTCCGTCCTTGCTGATCTCACCGGCGATCACGTTACGGTCATGCTCGACCTCCGGACTCACCGCCCTGCGGGTGTCGGCATTCCATATGCGCGCGGACCGTTTGCCCCATGCGAGGATCAATGATCCGTCGGGGCTGAAAACGGCTCCCTGGCTCCAGATTGTAGCTTCCGTGTTTGCGCCCGGCATCCGGGGCGGATCGAGGGGCTGCGGTGTTGTGCCGTCCCAAAGGCGCATTGTTTCTTCATCGTCCCAGGTGAGGATACGGCTGCCGTCTGGGCTGAAAAGCGCCCCGCGCACCGGGCTGGTGTGCGTTAGGGGAGGAGCGACGGGCTCACCGGTCGAGGCGTCCCACAGGCGCGCAGTCTTGTCCCCGCTGCGGGTGAGGACACGCGTTCCATCCCCGTTGAACATTGCACCATACACCGGCTCTGCGTGCTCCATGGGTCGTCCGAGGGGATTGCCGGTCTCGGCATCCCATAGCCGCGCTGTCCCGTCCCAACCCCAGGTGAGAATTTCGGTCTGGCGCGGACTGAATACAGCCCCGATAACGCCACTCTCATGGCGCATGGGCCGACCCACCGGCTCTCCTGTCCGGGGGTCCCAGACTTGGGCGCTATCGTCGCGGCTGCTCGTGACGATGCGCTCGCCATTCGCAGACCAGGACATGGATGTCACGCTGTCCTGGTGTCCGATCATTGCGATGAGATGCTGACCGTTGATGATGAAGCCTTGCGCGAGTAAGGCATTGGCCGCTCGTTCGGGCCGCCCCGCGAGGTCGAAGCTCTCGGCGGAGCGGGCGAATAAATGGGCGGCCTTGAGGGGCTCATCCTCGCGAGCCGCGACCGCATTGGCCCAGAAGACGTTCGCGGTTTGGTGGCGCGCCTCGCGGGCCTGCTCCTCGGCGGCCTGTTGAGACTGAACGGCCTCGCCTTTTGCACGGTTCGCCTCGAAGCCCAGGAACACGGCGACCGCGAGCAGGGTCGCGGCGACGCCGGTCCCGATCCAGGCGACGCGCGCCCGGCCCCGCGCTTGCCGCGCGGCCAGCTCCTGGGCCTCGGCCTTCTCGCGGGACGCCAGGGCGGCCTGCTCCAGGGCCGCGAGGCGCTCGCGTTGCTGGGCCTCCTTGTCGGCGCGCTCGCGCGCGTCGAGCAGTCTGGCCGCCTCGACGAAGCGTCGCTCGGTCTCTGTGGGGGCGAAGCGGGGCTGCTCGAAGAGGGCGGCGGCGGTCTGAAGGCGCTCCCCCCAGCGGGGCAGGTCGGCGTCGCGCTCGCCGTTGGCGTGCCAGTCCTGGGCCTGCTGGCGCACCGCGGCGAGCAGGATCCAGCTCGCGCGGTCCTCGTCGAGCCAGCCGCGCAGGCGCGGCCAGTGGCGGATCAGCGCCTCGTGGGAGACCTCGACCTGGGTCTCGCCGGACTCGGGATCGGTGGTCGTCACCAATAGCCGGGCATCGGCCAGGCGCTGGACCAGGGCGCGCAGCCGCTCGGGGTCGCTGCCGGCCGGGGTTAGCTCAGGCAAAGCGACGCGCTGGCGGGTGTCGCGGAACTGTCCGGGCTCGGACTCCGTCTCGTCGAGCCGGGTGAGACGCACGAACAGCCCGCGCAGGAGCTGCTGGCCGGCAGGGTCCCCCGCGAGCCCCGCGTAGATGCCGTCGGCGGTGTGGGCGATGGCCTCCCGGATGCCGCCCAGGGCCCGGTACTCGCTCGCCCGCAGCCAGCGCCCGTGCCGGCGTCGCCAGAGCTCCAGGAGCAGATGCTGCAAGAGCGGCATGGCCCCGGGCTCGCCCTCCACCTCGGCGAGGATGCCGTGGCTCAGGTCCGCCTCGAAGCGCAGCCCCACGGCGGCGGCCTGCTGCTCCATGGCGCCGCGCAGCTCCCCGGTATCCATCGGGGCGATGAGCTCCTGATGGGCCTGCATCGGATCCTTCAACGCGGGATAGGGGGCGCAGTCACCCCAGAAGTCCGCGCGCATGGTCAGCACGACGTGCAGGCGTGGCCGGCCCTGCCAGGCGCCGATCAGTCCCTCGACGAACCGGGCCCGGCGCCCGGGATCGGCGCACAGGGTGAAGAGCTCCTCGAACTGGTCGACCACCAGCAGGGCGTCGCGCCCGGCGGGGAGCGGCGCGGCGAGCGCCCGGGTCAGGACGGTCTCGGGGTCCGCGCCCGGGGTGAGGGTGCGCAGATCCGCGTGCCCGCTCTGCTCCCTCTCGAAGAAGCGCGGAACCACGCCGGCGAGGACGAGCGAGGACTTGCCGCTGCCCGAGGCCCCGAGCACGGCGAGGAAGCGCTCGGCCCGCAGGCGCCCTGTGAGCGTCCCGACCAGGGCCTCGCGGCCGAAGAAGAAGGTCTGCTCGTCGCGCTGAAAGGCCTTGAGCCCCGGGAAGGGGCAGCGCCCGTCCCAGGTGGGCACCGGCTGGTCCAGGGCCAGGGCCGGAAAGCCGAGGTCCAGGGCCTCCTGGGCGAGGGCGTCCAGCCCGTCCAGGGCCGCCTGGCGCTCGGCCCTCGCCGCGGGGCTCAAGGCGCCGGTGTCGGTATCGAGGCCGGCCCGCAGGAGGCGGGCCTGCGCCTCGAACGGCTCGGTCAGGACCGGGGCGCGCTCGGCGAGCAGGGTGCCGAGGCGCCTGAGCCCGAAGCCGATCTCCGCCGGGGTGAGGGGCCGCTCCCCATCCAGGCGGTCGCTGAACAGCGGGCGCCCGGCGAGGCGGCCGAACAGGGCCGGGACCAGGATATCTCCCCGCCCCTGCAGGGCCGCGCACGCCTCCACCAGGGCCAGGTCCGGCTCGCCGCGCGCGCGCAGCCGGGTGTAGAAGGCGGCGGCCAGGGCGCCCGCCGTGGCGATGCTGACCCGATCGGTCATGGCCACCACGGCGGGGATGCCCAGGTCGCGCACCAGGCGCTGGGCGAGCCCGCCCAGGGCGGCCTCGGTCTCGGGCTTGGCCCCCTCGCAGGCGGCGAGGAAGACCAGGTGGGGCAGGCCGCGGTGGGCGCCCACCCGGCCCAGGCTGCGGATCAGCTCGCTCGCGGTGACCGGCGCGACACCGCCCGCGGTGCCGAGCAGATGCAGGATGGTCTCCCCGTCGCCGCGCACCGCCCCGTGGGCGACCAGGTGCAGCAGGGTGTAGCCCCCGGCGGTGACGCGCTCGGCCAGGGCGTCGAGACTGGCTGGCCCCACGGCGCCGGGCAGGGGGTCGAGCAGGTCGTGGGGGATCTCCCCCAGCGCGGCGGCGATGCTCGCTGCGGAGGTTCTGGCATCGAAGGGGGCGAGCCCATAGGGGTTATCCGCCGGCGGATCGGCCAGCACCACCAGGGCGCGCAGGTCGCGCCGCCCGATGGCCGGGAAGCGCCGGTCGGTGAGGCTCGGCAGATAGCGCGAGTAGGGGGTGGCCTGATCCAGCGCCAGGAAGTCCCAATCCCCCAGCCCGTCCGGGGCACACAGGCGCTCCCAGCGCAGCGGCCGTAGCTCGGGGTCCTCGACCACCAGCAGCACCCGCAGTCCGTCCCCCGCCCCCGAGCGTGCGGCGACGAAGGCGTCGCGGATCGTTCCCTGGAACAGGGCCTCCCCCAGCAGGGTGCCGTAGTCGCGGGGCCGGTCGAGCCGCTCGGTGAGGGCGGTCTCGAAGGCATCGAGGTCGGGGAAGGCCGGCGCGAGCCCGAGCAGCCCCTCGCTGCGTGCCGGCAGCTCGCCTGGCCGGCGGTGCTCGGCCACCACCGGCCACAGGTCGCCGCGACGGTACTGGAGCGTGACCTCCAGCGTGTCCTGGACCATCGTGGCGACTGGCTTCTACGTGGCCGGGGTGGCGATGGCCTGCCAGAAGGCATGGGCCACCGCGGGCTTGGCGATGTCGCTGTGGGCGCCGGAGGCCCCTGACCCCTGGTTGATGAAGCCGCTCGACTCCAGGTTGTAGACCCGCCCGCCGCGGAATCCGTAGTCCGCCTCCGGGGGCAGCATCTCCCGGCCTTCCAGCGGGATGCCGGGCCCCTGGATGCCGAAGACGCCCACACCGCCGTATTTGGGCAGCGTGCCGGGGGCGAAGTCCACCTGGCCTGCCACGCCGGCGCCCATGGGGTAGTAAACACGCACGGCGGTGTCGTGCTGGGACTGGGTGGTGACGATGGGTCCGGCGACCTTGCCCTTGGCGATCAGGGGGTTGAAGTAGCCTGCCTTGCCCCTGGCCACGGGGATGTCGGAGCAATAGGACCAGAGTGAGAGGGCCCCCTGGGCCAGGAACAGCGAGTGAACGGGCCTCCGGAGCGGGGCGTCCCCGCCGGCGCCGTTGACCGCCGCGGAGACGACGATGCAGCCGAAGCTGTGCCCCATGAGGTGGAAGCGCACGTCGCGGTCCCCGGCGGCCGACTCAAGGCGGCGCAGCAGGCGCGCGGCCCCGGACTCCCCGACGCTTCGGGCCCGGGCCTTCATCTGCCAGAAGGAGAGCTGGCGCAGGGGGGCCAGCAGCGCGCCCACGCCGGGCACGCCGAACGCGCCCTCCTGATCCAGGGCCTCCTCGTAGACCGACTCCGGGTCGAACCGCTCGATGTCGTCGCCGGGCGCCCCGCCGGGACCCTTCGCCCCGAGCCCCGCCTCCGACTGGAGTACGCGGTAGGCCTCGACCACCTCGGGGGGCAGCGCGTCCGGGGTCAGGTCTTCGCGCGCCGCGGTGAAGATGGTGCGCAGGGCCGCCCGGGCGGGCTCGCTATCCGCGAGCTTGGAGGCGGCGTCATCGATCCAGCCCTCCATGGGGTCCGGCTCTCCCGGGGCGAAGGAGGCCGCTCTGGCGGTGGGGTCCTCGTCGCCCCAGGGGAGGCTCGGCCAGTGGATGCCGATCAGCAGTGGCCTGAAGCCGGGGCGAGTGGCGCGCAGACGCTCGATATCGGCGGTGCAGCCGAGCATGGCGCCGGACCAGGCGTCGTACTGGCGCTTGGCGGCCGGCACGTCGCCCTGCCAGCCGTGGCTCATGAAGACGCAGTCGGTGACGGGCTGGGCGATCAGCGCCTCCACCAGGGTGTCGCTCAGGCGCCCGTTGGGGGCGTCGGGATCGTCTAGGCGCTCGCGCCCGTCCTTGTCGAAGTTGATGAGGTAGTAACGGGTGTCGCTGCCGGGGACGGTCTCGATGGTCATGGCGCCTGGCTCCTTGGTTGCGCGGATGGGCATGGGGCGCGGCGTGCTCCGCCGTGCCTGCCCCTGACTCTAGCCGGTGCCAGGCGAAGTACAACCGTCGGATCTCATGCCTCGGCTTCCCGCGACTGCGAGGCTGCTGAAATCCGGCTGGCTGTACGGATCGGGCTCGGGGGCGGCTAGGAGGACGGTCGCTCGAAGAGATAGTGGCTCACCCACCACTCCTGGCCGTCCCGGTAGCCGAAGAGCTCGGCGCAGGCCATGAAGAAGAGCCGCCAGCGCATCCACCAGGTGGCGGCCTCCCTCACCCCGTAGGTCCGCTCCAGGATGGGCCAGACGCGGACCCGGGCCTCGTCCATCCGGGCGAGCCAGGCGTTCAGGGTGCGCTCGTAGTGACGGCCGCTCCAGCGCCAGTGCCGGCGCAGTCGCAGGTGATCCTGGAAGTGCAGCGGCAGGTCGTCGCTCGGCATGATGCCGCCGGAGAAGAAGTAATGGCTCATCCAGTCGCCCGGCCCCGCGTCCTCGAAGGCGTAGGGATGCTCCCGGTGACAGAAGATGTGCATGAAGAACCGTCCGCCGGGCTTCAGCCAGTCGTGCACCCGTCCGAGCAGGGCGCGGTGGTTGCGCATGTGCTCGAACATCTCGATGGAGACGATGCGGTCGTAGGTGGCGGGGGCCGCGAAGTCATTCATGTCCGCGGTGATGACTTCGAGGTTCGTGATCCCGAGCCGGGCCGCCTCCCCCTCGATGAACCGGCGCTGGCCGTGGGAGTTGGAGACCGCGGTGACCCGGCAGCCCGGGAAGCGCTCGGCCACGTAGAGACTGAAGGCACCCCAGCCGCAGCCGAGCTCCAGGACGTCCAGGCCGTCCTCGATGCCGGCCCGCTCGGCGGTGATGCGCAGGGACTCCAGCTCCGCCTCCGCCAGGGTGCGGACGCCCTCGCCCCAGTGGCACGCGCTGTACTTGCGTCGCGGCCCCAGGACCTCGACGAAGAACTCCGGGGGCAGCTCGTAGTGCTGCGCGTTGGCCAGCTCCGGGACCTCGGCGATGGCCGAGCCGTCCATCTGCTCGATGAACGCCTGCCTGTGGGCCGCGGCCGCCTCGCAGCCGTCGACCGGCAGGCTGGCCAGCCGTTGGCGCAGCAGCGCCCGGATGCCCGCCCGCGTGACCCCGTCCGGGACCACCCCCTGCTCGACCCAGCGGATCGCCGTCTCCGTCGCGCTGAACATGCCTGATGCCTCTCGTTGGTCGTCTCGTCCAGAGCTGAACAGGTAATGTCGAGCATGACGTTCCGCAAGGACGATTGTTCGTCCAGGCCGGATGCCGACCTGGGATCAGGCGCGCAGGACCCTGCCGGTTCGCCCGTCCCGGATAGTGGAGGGACGGTCCGCCCCGCCGCAGGGCCCGCAGAGGATGTAATCGGGCATCTGGTCGAGGGTGCGGCGGACCTCGAATGCACTGCGGGCGGGCGGGCGCTCCGCCCGGTTGGCGCTGGTGGAGACGATGGCCCCGCCGTAGGCCCGACACAGCCCGGCCGCCAGGGGATGGGCCGTGACCCGCACCGCCAGGGTGTCGAAGCGCCCGGTGAGCCAGGCGGGGGTGGTAGAGCGGGCGGGCAGGAGCCAGGTGTTGGGCCCGGGCCAGGTGGCCAGGATCTCGGCCATGCGATCCTTCGGCAGGGGCTCGACGAAGGGCAGGAGCTGAGCCGGGTCCGCGGCGATCAGGATGAGGCCCTTGGCCTGGTGCCGGCCCTTGATCCGGAGGATGCGGTCCACCGCGGCGCGATCCCAGGGGTTGCAGCCAAGGCCGTAGACCGCCTCGGTCGGATAGGCTACCACGCCGCCGTTGGCAAGGACGCGGGCGGCGACCCGGAGTCGGTGGTGCTGAAAGGGCGGGACCATGGGCATGCGGTCGGATGAGTCTAGACAGATGTACCAGCTTGCCCGAGCCGACCGCGGCTGAAAAGACTGGAGCCGCTCACGCGCATCCCGGGGCGAAGCGGCGCGGTAGGATCTATCCTGTAATCCGGCTCCTCAACCTCTTGCGATCCAGTGATTCCCTTTGATTGTTACCGAAAGATCCAGTCGCCCGCTCCTCGCCCCACCCGCGGGGCACCGGGCCTCGTCTTCCTGCTGTTCTGGCTCCTGTCATCCTCCATCGCGACCGCCGAGGGCCTGTGGGACACAATGAAGTCCGGGGCGGTGAAGGGTGGCGCCATCCTGCAAGAGGGCGCCGAGAAGAGCCTCGATCTGGGCGGGGCCCTGACCAAGCGGGGCTACGAGGTCGGCAAGGGCGCCGTCGAGGATACCTTCGAGCACTTCTACCGGGGCGGCACCCCCGAGGAGATCCGGGCGCGGGTGGACCGGATGGCCTACGACACCCTGGACCGCCTCTTTTCCCAGGACCCGGAGGCCCATCTGCTCTTCGACAGCGGTTACGGCTATGCGGTCTTCGAGGTCCGCCAGGTCTCCATGACCGTGCTGGCCGGCTACGGCTACGGGGTCGCCCAGAGCAACGACGACAGCCGTCGCATCTACATGAAGATGGTCAGCGGCGGGGTGGAGGTCAGCAAGGGCGTGGGCGGCTTCGCCTCCCAGTGGGTGGTCCTGTACGAGGACCAGGCGGCCTTCGATGCCTTCGTCACCGAGGGCTTCGATGCCAGCGCCGAGACCAGCGGGACCCTGGGGAGCGAGCGGGCGGAGCTCGGTGCCCGCTACCGGCAGGGGATCGCCTTCTACCGGGTCACCGAGGGGGGGCTGCGGCTCGCCGCGAGCCTCAGCGGCACCAAATTCTGGGCCGACGACGCGCTGAACGCGCCCCCGGCGGAGGTGCTCTCCGGGCCGGACCTGGCCGCGCCGAGGGCCCGGCCAGGGGCCCAGGTCCCGCCCCAGCCCGAGGTGCTGCCCGAGCCCTCGTCAGAGGCGATCCTGGAATCCGTCCCCGAGGCCCCACCGGCTGAGCAGCCCGGGGCGCCCGCCGCGGCAGACTAGGGCTGCTCCGCGAGCCGCTCCGCCCAGGCCTGGGCGGCGGCGATGACCGTCGGCGGGTCCAGGCTGGTGGGGACGCCGTCGCGGATCAACTGGCGACCCTGGACCCACACCTGGCGCACCTGATGGCGACCGGCCGAGTAGACGAGCTGGGAGACCGGGTGGTAGAGGGGCTGGGTGTGGGGGTCGCGCAGGTCCAGGGCCGCCAGGTCCGCGGACTTGCCCGGCTCGATGGATCCGATCTCCTCCTCCAGCCCGAAGGCCCTGGCCCCGTTGATGGTGGCCATACGCAGGGCCTGCGCCGCCGGCAGGGCGCTGGCGGATCCCGCCACCCCCTTGCCGAGCAGGGCGGCGCTGCGCATCTCCCCCAGCAGGTTCAGGTCATTGTTGCTGGCGGCCCCGTCGGTCCCCAGCGCCACGTTGACCCCGGCCGCCAGGAGGCGCACGGCGGGGCAGAAGCCGCTCGCGAGCTTGAGGTTGGACTCCGGGCAGTGGACCACATGGGCCCCGGCGGCGGCCAGGCGCTCGATCTCCGGCTCCTCGAGCTGGGTCATGTGGACCGCCATCAGGCCGGGACCCACCAGGCCCAGGCGGTCCAGTCGGGCCAGGGGCCGCTCCCCGTGGTCCCGAAGGGACGCGACCACCTCGTCCCGGGTCTCGTGGAGGTGGATGTGCACCTGGACCTCCAGCTCGTCCGCCAGGGTCCGCACCCGCTCCAGGGGCCCGTCCGCGACCGCGTAGGGGGAGTGGGGGGCGAAGGCGGTCCGGATCAGGGGGTGGCCGCGGTAGCGGTCGTGCAGGGCCAGGCCCTTTGCGATGTAGGTCTGGGCGTTCTCCGCGTAGCCCGTGGGGAAGTCCACGACGATCATGCCGACGACCGCCCGCATCCCCGCGTCCGCCGCCGCCTGGGCGGTGACCTCGGGGAAGAAGTACATGTCGTTGAAGCAGGTGACGCCCCCGCGCAGCATCTCAAGCAGGGCGAGCCGGGTCCCGTCGCCCACGAACCCCGGATCCACCCAGCGCTTCTCCGCGGGCCAGATGTGGTCGTGGAGCCAGGTCATGAGGGGCAGGTCGTCCGCCATGCCCCGCATCAGGGTCATGGCGGCGTGGGTGTGGGCGTTGACCAGACCCGGGATCAGGCAATGTCCGGGGAGCTCGACCACCCGGTCGGCCTCGATGGAGCGCCGGGCCTCCTCCGTGGGCAGCAGGGCCAGGATGCGCCCGTCGCGCACCGCCACCGCGTGATCGACGAGCGTGCGATCCCCCGCATCGACGGGCAGGACCCATTGGGCGTGGATCAGGAGGTCGGCGTGCATGGGACTATCCTTATGGCTTGGGGTCTAATCGGCGACAATGCCGCGAAACCGCCCGTCCGACAACCCGCATCCCACTCAAACGGGGGGGTGTCGTAGAAGCCCCTCGCCCCAGAGGGGAGAGGGGTTGGGGTGAGGGGAGAAGCAGGGAAGCTATTGTTTGCCGACGACCCTTCCGGGCCTGCGCCGCGACAGAGCCGCGCCGGCTACCCTTTGCGACACCCTCAAACGAGGGGGGAGACCCATGGAGACCCAAACGGTGGAGAACCAGACCGCGCCCGAGCTGCTCGCCAACCTGCCGGATCGACTCCCCGACGCCCCGGGGCCGGACCATGCGGTGGTCTGGCACGGGGGACGCCTCTATCTGGCCGACCAGCGCCTGCTGCCCGAGCGGGCCGAGTTCCTTGCCCTGGACGACGCCGCCGCGGTGGCGGAGGCGATCCGGACCATGGCGGTTCGCGGGGCACCGGCCATCGGCATCACCGCGGCCTACGGGGTGGTCCTCGCGGCCCGGGATGCCTATGCGACGGCGGGTCCCGGCTGGAAGGGGGCGATAGCGCCGGCCCTCGCTCGGCTCGCCGCGGCCCGCCCCACGGCCGTCAATCTGGCCTGGGCCATCCGGCGCATGGAGCGGCTCATGGGCTGCCTCGACGACGGGGACCCGGTCCCCGCCCTGCTCGTGGAGGCCAAGGCGATCCACGCGGAGGATCGGGCCGCCAACCGCCGGATGGGTGACCTCGGGGCGGCGCTGATCGAGGGGCCGACCGATGTCATCACCCACTGCAACGCCGGGGCCATCGCCACCGGCGGCTACGGCACGGCCCTGGGGGTCATCCGCAGCGCCCATGCCGCGGGCAAGGTGCGCATGGTCTACGCGGACGAGACCCGCCCCTGGCTGCAAGGGGCCAGGCTCACGGCCTGGGAGCTGATGGAGGACGGGATCCCGGTCACCCTCCAGGCCGAGGGCGCCGCCGCCAGCCTGCTCGCCGGGGGCTCCGTGGGCTGGGTGATCGTGGGCTCCGACCGCATCGCCGCCAACGGGGACTTGGCCAACAAGATCGGCACCTACGGTCTCGCCATCTTGGCCCGCTACCATGGGGTCAGATTCATGGTGGCCGCGCCGACCTCCACGATCGATCTCGGCATCCCCACGGGGGCGGCCATCCCGATCGAGGAGCGCGACCCCGATGAGCTGCTGTTCTGCGGCGGCGGGCGCCTCGCGCCCCCGGGCTGCGCCGCCCGCAATCCGGTCTTCGACGTCACCCCCGCCGCTCTGGTGGACGCGATCGTCACCGAGCGGGGCGTGGTGCTGGAGCCGGATGCGGAGAAGATCGGGGCCTTGATGGGGTGATGGGGGGCTCGGGACGAAGGGAATTCGGTCCGCGAATGAACGCGAATGAACGCAAATGCAATTTGGTAGGTTGGGCCGACGGAGGAGGCCCAACAGTTCGGCCATGAAGGGCGATTTTATTTGCGGGACGTGCAGTTCTGTGGATTGGGCCGACGCAAGAGGCCCAACAACTCACCCGCCCAGCAGCCGCCGATAGAGGTCGAGATACTGGCCGAGGATCGCCTCGGGGGAGAAGTCCCGGGTGGCCCGCTGAAGCCCCTGCTTCGCGAGCCCCTCCCGCAGTGCCCCGTCGCGGAGCAATAGGGCCATGCCCTTGGCCAGGGCGGCCGGGTCCTCGCAGGGGACGCGCCAGGCGTCCTCCCCGTGGCGGGCCACCTCTTTGGCCCCAAGGAACTCGGTGGCCAGCAGGGGTTTGCCGTGGGACCAGGTCTCGATCAGCACGTTGCCGAAGGGCTCGCCGGGCTTGGCCGGGAAGACGACCAGGTCGGCCAGGTCGTAGTAGGGTCCGGGCTCGGTCTGCCAGCCGGTGAAGCGTACCCGCTCGTCGATCCCCAGCCGGGCGGCGAGGCCCTGGAGCTCCGCCCGCAGGGGTCCCTCACCCAGGAGCAGCAGCAGGCAGGGTCGGCCGGCTACCCGCTCGGGAAGCCGGGCGAAGGCCTGGAGCAGGTCCTCGAAGCCCTTGATCGGGGTGAAGCGTCCGGGTGCCAGGAGCACCCAGGCATCCCCCGGGATCAACCACTGGGCCCGCAGGGCGCCCAGCTGGTCAGGCGGTGTCGCCGGCGGCGGGTCCGCGAAGTTGTAGATCAGGTGCACGCGATCGGCGGGGAATCCGGCGCGGATCAGATGGTCGCAGATGCCGCGGGTGTTGCCGATCCAGGCGTCGCAATGGCGGTAGCCACCGAGGTCGTAGTAGTTGCCGAGGCGGGCGACGTGCACGGGGCGCCCCCCCAGATGGGTGAGGCGGGTGGCGCGCCCCATGTAGGTCTGGACCAGATCCGGGGCGATGCGCCGCACCGCGCGCCGCACCTCGTGGCGGGAGAGGGGGTCCCAGACGGTGCGCATGGGCAGCTCGCCGAGGTCGACCTGGCCCCAATCGATGGGGACAAGGTCGCTGCCGCGCCGAACGATCGCGTGGGTCGGCTCTCCCAGCCCCGCGAGTGCCCGGGTGAAGCGGATGAACCAGCGCTCGGCCCCGCCGAGGGTCTTGCTGCCGATGAGATGCAGGGTCCTCAAGCGTCCTCCCGTGCCGCCTCCAGGCCAAGTAGCTCCCGGTACACGCGCAGATTCCCCGCCACCATGGCCGGTACGGAGAACTCCCGCTCCACCAGGGCGCGGCCCCGGGCCCCGAGGGCGCGGGCCTCGTCCGGGTGATCGAGCATCCAGAGCACGGCTTCGCCCAGGGAGCGGCTGTCGCCGGGCGGGACCAGCAGGCCGTTCTCCCCATCCCGCACCACCTCGGGGATGCCGCCGGCACGAGCCGCCACGATCGGCAGGCCCGCGGCGGCCGCTTGCAGCAGGGAGACGCCGAGCCCCTCCAGGGTCGCCGGATGGACCACCAGGTCAAGGCAGGGGAGGATACGCTCCAGGTCCGACCGAAACCCGGCGAGCCTCACCTGGTCCGCCAGGCCCAGGCCCAGGCGCCGGATCCGGTCCCGGAGCTCCGCCTCCAGGGGACCCTGGCCGAAGAGCAGGACCCGCACCTCCGGGTGCCGGGCGATCACGTCGGGCAGGGCGTCCAGCAGATAGCCGTGTCCCTTGCGCTCGATGAGCTGAGCCACCACGGCCAGGGTTCGGGCGTTTGGGGGTAGACCAAACTCCCGCCGGAACCAGCCCCCGTCGCAGCCGGCCTGGTAGGCCGTCCCATCCACGGCGCTGCGCACGCACACGACCTTCCCGGGCGGGAGGCCCGCCGCGAGCAGGACCTGCCGTATCCCCTCCGAGATGGTGATGACCTTCGCGTAGAGAGGGTACTTGAGCCGCATCGCGAGCCAGGACTCGGGGTTGTCCACACGCCGCGAGAGCACCGCCGGGACCCCCGCCAGCCGCGCGGCGACGCCCCCGAACAGATCCGCCCCGCGGCGGCTGTGCACGTGCACCAGGTCTGGCCCCTCGGAGCGGATCAGACGGCGCAGCCGCGGCACCAGCCCCAGGTCCAGGTCGCCCCCCATGGGGATGGCGTGGACCCGCTCGCAGTGGCCCCGGGCCGCCTCGGCGATCGCGCTCCCCGCCGGGCAGACCAGGAGGCTGCCCACGCCCTGCCGCTTCAGCCCCTCCAGCAGGTACAGCACCTGGCGGGCCCCGCCATAGAGGTGACGTCCCGCCTCGATGTGCAGGACCCTCGGGGGCCTGGATGGCTCGGTCATTGGGGACAGGTCCGTGGATCGGGTTGCGTGGGGGCCAATGGGGGTGCGACCGGCGGTGATCTTAGGACCTGGCCAGCAAGCAGATGCAACAAGCGCTTATCGCTTCTGTGCGCGGTTCGTATGTTTCGATCGGCTCACTCTTCGAGAGGCGCGAGTCTCGAAGCGCTCCGTTTTCAATGGGTTATCGCCACTGAAAATGCTGGGCGATCCCTCTCCCGGGCGGGAAACGCAATCAATCAGCGTTGCCTTCGGGCATTTCTTCGCCGTGCTGCCAAAGCTCATATTCGCTAATGTCGATGTCCGAGCTCCAGGAGACAGCGTAACCTCCGGGCTCAACCGAGACGTTCCTAAAAAACGCCGGGTTTCTCAAAGGCAAGAACATTTCACGATTTGTTAGGCGACTGACGTCATACCTCTTCTTTTTGCCATTCGTGAATAGAACAATAAGGAAATGTCCTTGTTCCGGTGTCGCGCTTTTGATTCTTGGGATGTCCATGGCTATTGAAGTGGCGGCAGTTTCTTGAATTCTTGTGTTTTCCACATTTGTTCAAGGTCGGATTGGTAAGATGTCGCCCACTCCACTACGAGCTTTCGTGCTCTCGCCGGAAGGTCGCCCTCAATCAATTCCAGCGTTTCGATGTTGAAGATGGCGTTGTGCTCTCCGTACACCGCATGAAAGTGTGGTGGGGGATGATCACCAAAGAAGATCTTGATGATGATTCCGTAGAAACGTGTGATCTCAGGCATATGCCTCCAATCTGTGCCTCCCGCAACTACGATGAGTAGGCCAAGTCCCCCAGAAATTCGTAATGGGCGGCAGAAGCGGCCACTGGGCAACGGCTTCACGCATGTGCACCCCGGGAGGACTTGCCCGCCACTGACAGTGAGCCGGAGCCACCGAAGTATAGGCTTCTGGAGGGGGGGCAGAGAAGCTGCACTTGCAGCGCTTGCCATACAAGTTGCGAGAGATCAATCGGTTAGTGCTTCGATGTGTGCCTCGCGTGTGTGGTCTTGTCGCACCTTCCAGGCCGTAGGGCTTGGTCCGCTGCCACCTGGTCCGGTTTTGCCAGGCGGCGGGCGCGCGGCACTGGGAGACCGAGGATGCGATGCACGATGGACGGCCCGGACGAAACCGGAAATCGCCTACGAGAGGGCAAGGATATTCCCCACTGTCACCGGACCCAGGGGTTCCTAACCTGACGGAAAACAGACGAGGACATGACCATGCTGCGTTGGACCTCACCCTTCCCGCTCGTCGAGTCCCTGCCCCTGACTGCCGAGCCAGAGGCCCGGTCCCCCGGAGGCACGGATCCCGTCTACACGGAGGTCGACGTCCCTCACTGGATCGAGATCGCCTCCGAACTCCCGCTAAAACGCCAAGCGGAGTCGATCCCGAACCGATCCCAGAACGGGGGAGTGCACCGTCATGTGGTGGTCCTGGCGACCGGCCCGGAGGACGGCGGACGCCGGGCCACCCTTGCCTTCGCCGCCGGCTGTACGGCCCTCACCCTGGACCTCAGCGCCCAGGTGTTCCTGATCGGCGATGGCAGCCACTGGGCCTACGAGGGTGCCAGTGACGGCGTCGCCCAGAAGGGCTTCCCGCCCCTTGCCGAGCTGCTCGACACCTTCATCGAGCTCGGCGGCGAGGTCTCCATCTGCTCGGCCTGCGACGGCGTGTGCAGTCTCCCCGGCCCGGACGGCAAAGGCCGGCGGCGCCGCCGGGAGATCCAGCCCAGGGGCCTGGCATCCGTGCTCGTCCAACTGGTGGGCGGGACCTCCCTGACCTTCTAGCCGAGGGCGCGCCGGACCTGCAACCGGCTTCTTGGGATACGAGCAGGGTTCAACCCTGCCTTGATCGTCGGCCAGTCCCAGATTCCTAGCCACTCGCAACTCGCCACTAGCAACTGTCACAGGTACCCTGTGACGTAACCGCCCTCCTCAGAAGCCAGGTCCCGTGCGCGCCGCCTTCATCCTCTGCTTCCTCGCGAATGTCCTGTTGTCACTCGCCTCGTTGGTGATCCTGCCGGACCGTGTTGCGATCCACTTCGGCATCGGTGGGGTGCCCGACGGATGGGCCTCACGGGAGATGAGTGCCCTTCTGATGCTCGGAATGCATGTGGTTCTCTTCTTGAGCCTGTACCTCTCGCCCAGGTTGCTGACCCGCGTGGCGGGCAAGTGGGTCAGTCTTCCTAACCGCGACTACTGGCTGGCCCCGGAGCGGCGTGCTCAGGCCGTGGAGCGGTTCGGCCGCTGGATGTGGCAATACGGCACCGGCTTCTTCCTGTTCATGTTCTACGTGGGCCTGCTCACGATGCGCGCCAACCTGTCCGATCCGGTGCGCCTGGACGAGCGGTCGATGATGATCGGGTTGGTGGTCTTTCTTGCCTATACGGGTGTATGGACCGTGGCGTTGATTCGGTCTTTCCGCGTGCCGAAGGGGCGGTAGCGACCTGGGCGAGGGGAGGTGTTCCGCCTGGGCCCTGTTTAGCGGTGTCAGCTGGGCTGCATCCGCGGGCCGCGTTAGCGGCGCGGCGGTCGGGTGAACCCCGGTAGGTCCGGCTCGACGCTATGTCAGACGTCCTCACTCGCTGCCGACGATCCGGGTTCTTGCGCCAGGTCAATCAGAAGCAGTTGCGCAACGTCCACAAACTGGCGAAACTGCCAGTCGGTCAATCGCTGCTCACGCGCATATTTCAGGAAGAAGCCCGTCACCTGCTTCGCCGAAACCTCCCCCACCCGCGTCGGGCGCAGGGCCTCGACGTGCCGCGCACACCGGTCAATTTGCACCGGAAAGATGTTGGCCTCTGTTACGTTTCCTGTGGGTAGGGGGGTATCCTCCTCCCGTCCCTTTTGATAAAAAACCTGTTGTGATTGCGCCGCAGGCGTTCTCAAGCAGCGATGGGGGTGGTGCGGCGCAGTGGGGGCAAAGGGTGCATGAGTGGGGGCAAGGTGGGGGCCACGCGCCGGGAGCGCGTGGTTCCCGGCTTGTCCCCACGCTCGCTTGCGACATGCACGCTTTGTCCCCACGGAGTCCGCCCGCGCGAGTCCCGCGGCACCCCGACGGCTGCCTGCATCCGGTGAGGTGCTCGGGATGAATCAGTTGTCCTTGTTCAGCGCGGCCCTGGGCTTGGCGGCGCCCTGGCAGGTGGTGGATGTCCGCTTCGACCCCACGGCCGGGCGCATCGATTTTGAGGTCGCCTTCACGCCGGGGACTCGCTTTACCTGTCCCCACTGCGGGGCCGAGCACCAGCCGGTGCACGACACCTTGGAGCGGGAGTGGCGGCATCTGAACTTCTTCCAGTTCCAGGCCTACCTCCACGTCAAGCTGCCGCGGGTGCGCTGCGGCGACTGCGGTAAGACCACGCAGGTGCCGGTGCCCTGGGCGCGCCCCGGCAGCGGCTTCACCCTGCTGATGGAGGCTCTGGTCGTCACCCTGTGCCAGGCGATGACGGTGCGGGCGGTCGCGCAGCTGTTGGCGGTCAGCGACATGCGCCTGTGGCGCACCCTGGATTACTACGTGGAGCAGGCGCGCGCCCAGGAGGACTTCTCGGCCGTCACCGCGGTGGGTCTGGACGAGACCGCGGCACGGCGCGGGCACGCCTACATCAGTCTCTTTCACGATCTGGATGCCGGACGCCTGCTGTTTGCCTGTGAAGGGCGCAAGGCCGAGGTGGTGGCGCAGTTCACCGATGACCTCGAGGCCCACGGGGGCTGTGCCGAAAACATCCGTGCGGTGTGCATCGATATGTCCGCCAGCTACCGCGCCGGGATCGCCGAGCACCTGCCCTGGGCGGAGGTTACCTTCGATCGGTTCCATGTGATCCAACTGCTCAACACCGCCGTCGATGAGGTCCGCCGCCAGGAGGCCAAGGCCACCCCCAGCCTCAAACGCAGCCGCTACCTCTGGCTCAAGGACAAACGCGACTGGACCCGTCGCCAGATCCTCCACTACACCGATCTCAAGCGCCTGAACCTCAAGACCCACCGGGCGTTCCGCATCAAGGAGGCGTTGCGCGAGATCTACCGCAGCGCGCCCGATCGCCCGAGCGCCGAAGCACTGCTCAAGCGCTGGTACCAGTGGGCACGCCGCTGCCGCCTCGAGCCCATCAAGCGCGTCGCTAAGACCCTCAAGGACCACTGGGAGGGGATCCTCAACGCCTTCGACTCCCGGCTCAGCAACGGCCGCGTCGAGGCGATCAATGCGCTCATCCAGGCCGCCAAGGCCAAGGCCCGCGGCTACGGCACCACCCGGCATCTGATCACCATCGCTTACCTGGTCGCCGGCAAGCTCACTCATCTGCCGGTCTCCCCGTTCAAAGTCCCGGCGGCCGCACAGGCCTCCGCGTGAATCAAAAGGGTCAGGACCCTTGCCCACACGAAACGTAAGAGAGCCAGAAAATGTGCCCGAAGAACATCCACCATTCCGACGGTTTCGTCAGAGTGGTAAGGGTCCTCGGTTCCAAAAACAGCCAACCACCGTCGAAACTCTTTTTCAACGGGAACGTTATCAAAAATTACCTCGCCGTTACTCATCGACACCCTTTGCGGCAAAATAATATTCGCCGGACGAACGGTCCCGATAAATTGGGACCGGGTGCCGAGCGCACGCCTCAACTCGTCCCGATTCAACAGGTTAGGCGTGGCCGAATTCTGCACGCTTAGTGCTTTATCTGGCAACTTGGCCTGCTAAAGCACTAAAGCCTCACGCGTGGCCGCCCAAATCCGCGGCTGCAAGTGTAGCCGAAGGGGGCAAGCCGGGAAATTTCCATCGGATACGGCACTGTCTTGATGCTTCCCGAGAGCGCATCGGCGACCAAGGGCCGACGGGCGCCTCGGGGGCGCCGGGATAGGGGTACGCTCAGGCACCGGGAGAGACGACTCGGAGACCACTTCGGGGCCCGTCTCATCTCGCTCTCGGCTCTTGGAGCCTTTGGCGGGGGCGGGTCGCGCCGAGGGCGGCGCTCCTAACGGGAATCGGAGGAGCCGTGCGTAAAGCTGAAGTTCGTGGGAAGCGTCGCTGGGCAGACTTGTTGAAGCCGGCCGAACTGGGGGCGTGACGGTAACACGCTGAATTTGGACGGAACATCATCGCTCTCCCGGATTCCGCTGTCGCTGCATCCGGGCTACGGGATCGTGCGAGGTGGCTCCATAGGCTGCGAGGGCCGCGAAGACAGGGCCGCCGCGCGCTGCCGCGCGTCCGGTCTGGAGCACCCTCACACCGCGCCCGAACTTTCCTAAACTCGATCATGCCAAAGATGGAAGGTACAGACGCCGGCCCCGGGGCACGGTCCGATCGAATGACCGGGCGCCCGTCCCCGGCAGGCAATCGACAGGGTATGGGAGTGGAGGACGCACCATGAAGAACGATCAGACCTTATCCATGGAGCGCGCGGACCAGGGGCGGGCCAGAAGCGGGGCCCTCGATGCGACCCTGGCGCGCCTGTTGCTGCAGGGCCTTGCGGGGGCACCCATCGGTGTGGTCCTCTGGGACGGGGCCCGCTTTGCGGCCGGGCCGGGCCGGCCGGTGGCCTGGATCTGGCTGAAGGACCGGTCCGCCCTGACTCGGCTGCTGCTCGACCCCGATCTCCAGTTCGGCGAGCTCTACAGCGCCGGGCGGCTTGAGGTGGACGGGAGCCTGGTGGAGCTCGCGGAGGCCATCTACCGGGTCGACTTCACCTCCACCGGTCGCGGGCCCCTGGCCAGGCTGCTGCGCTTTCTCGATCGGCCGCGGGGCAACGGCGAGCGCCGCGCGCGGGAGAACATCCACCACCACTACGACATCGGCAACGACTTCTATCGCCTGTGGCTGGACGAGCAGCTCGTCTACACCTGCGCCTATTTCCCCGATCCCTCCGACAGCCTGGAGGACGCCCAGATCGCCAAGATGGAGCACGTCTGCCGCAAGCTGGATCTCAAGCCCGGGGAGCGGGTCGTCGAGGCGGGCTGCGGCTGGGGCGCCCTGGCCCTGCACATGGCGCGGCATCACGGGGTCCGGGTCCGCGCCTATAACATCTCCAGGTCCCAGGTCGCCCATGCCCGGGAGCGGGCCGAGCGGGAGGGGCTCGCCGATCGGGTCGAGTTCGTCGACGGGGACTACCGGGAGATCGCACGGGAGCAACCGGGCAGCTGCGATGTCTTTGTCTCCGTCGGCATGCTGGAGCACGTGGGGCCCGGGCACTACCAGGACCTCGGCCGGGTGATCGACCGGGTCCTCTCGCCGGCGGGACGGGGGCTGATCCACTCCATCGGCACACCCATCCGGGCCCCCGTGAACCCCTGGATCGAGCGCCACATCTTCCCCGGGGGCTACACGCCCACCCTGCGGGAGATGATGGCGGTCTTCGAGCCATTCCGCCTCAGCATCCTGGACGTGGAGAACCTGCGCCTGCACTACGCCAAGACCCTGGAGCACTGGCTCGGGCGCTTCGAGGCCCACCAGGAGACGGTGCGCGCCCTGTTCGACGAGCCCTTCGTGCGCGCCTGGCGCCTCTATCTCTCGGGCTCCACCGCGGCCTTCCGCTCCGGGGCCCTAGACCTCTTCCAGGTGCTCTTCAACCGCACGGGGACCAACGATGTCGCCTGGACGCGGGCACCCCTTTATCGTCCCCGAGGTGGCGAGGGTCTTTGAGCCGATGGAGCGCTGCGATGTCCTGATTGTGGGCGGGGGACCGGCCGGCTCCTCCTGCGCCTGGGCCCTGGGCGGGTCCGGCCTCGACGTCGTCGTGATGGACCGCAGCCCCTTTCCCCGCGACAAGGTGTGCGCCGGCTGGATCACGCCGCCGCTTACAGAGATCCTCGGGCTCGATCTCACCGACTACGCGCGGGACCACACCCTGCAGCCCATCACCGCCTTCCGCACCGGGCTCCTCGGGGGGCGTCCGATCGATACCGGCTACGACCGGACCGTGAGCTATGGCATCCGACGCTGCGAGTTGGACGACTATCTGCTGCGGCGCGCGGGCGCCCGGCTGATCCTCGGCGAGTCGGTGCGGGAGATCGCGCGGGACGGGGCCGAGTGGATCGTCAACGGACGGCTGCGGGCGCCGATGCTGGTCGGGGCCGGGGGGCACGCCTGCCCGGTGGCGCGGCATCTGCGGGGCGACGCCAACGGGCAGGTGCCGGTCATTCGGGCCCAGGAGGCGGAGTTTCCGGTGCCGAGGGGCGCCGGGGGCGCGGTGCGCGGGGAGGCCCCGGAGCTCTATTTCTGCGCCGACCTGGCCGGCTACGGCTGGGTCTTCCGCAAGGGGGACTATCTCAACGTCGGGCTCGGCCGGGAGGACCCGAGGGACCTGCCGGGCCACGTGGCTCGCTTCTGCGCCTGGCTGCGGGAGACGGGACGGCTGGACCAGGACCCCACGGGCTTCAAGGGGCACGCCTATCGGCTCTACGATGCCGGGATGCCCAGCCCCGTGGCCGATGGCGTCCTGCTGATCGGCGACGCCGCCGGTCTGGCCCATCCCCAGACCGGCGAGGGGATCCGCCCGGCGGCGGAGTCCGGCCTGGCGGCCGCCGCCACGATCCGCGAGTCGGCGGGCGACTACCGCATGGGGCGGCTCGCGGGCTACGTGGAACGTCTGCAAGGGAGCCTGGGGCGGCCTGGCGCGGGACCGAGCGGCTGGATCCCCGGCGTCGCCCGCCGCGCCCTCGGCCGGGCCCTGCTGCGCAGCCCCTGGCTCACCCGGCGGGTGGTGCTGGACGGCTGGTTCCTGCAGGGCATCTGAATCGGCCCGGGATCGCGGATCGCGTCCGCGAGCCGCGGATCACCGCGACCGGGTCGGGCTCTGGGCGGCGGGGACGAGGCGCCCGATCCGCTGCCCCATCCGCACCGGGCTACCGGGGGTCAGGGCCGGATCCCAGGTCACCCTGCCCGGCGTGAAGAGCAGGACCACGGTGGAGCCCAGGTTGAAGCGCCCCATCTCCGCGCCGCGTCCCAAGTGCACGCTTGGCCGCGACGCGGCACCCTGGGCCTTGGCTCGACCGCGGGTGGCCGGGGTCACCTCGCCCGCCCAGACGGTCTCGATCCCGCCGACGAAGATGGCCCCCACCAGCACCATGGCCATGGGCCCTGACTGGGTCTCGAAACGGCAGATGACCCGCTCGTTGCGGGTGAAGAGCCCTGGCACCAGGTCGGCGGTGATGCCGTTGACGCTGTAGAGCCGGCCGGCCACATGGGCCATCTCCGTCAGGTCCCCCGCCAGGGGCATGTGGATGCGGTGATAGTCCTTGGGCGAGAGGTAAAGGGTCGCGAAGGCCCCCCCCTCGAACCGGCGCGCGTCCTCCCCGTTTCGCGCCAGCAGATCGACCAGGGTGTAGTCCTGTCCCTTGGCCTGGATCAGGCGACCGCGCTCGATGGCACCGAGCTGGCTCAGGATCCCGTCCACCGGGGACACGACCGCGGCGGGGTCCGGCTCGATCGGACGCAGGTCGGGGCGCAGGGCCCGGGTGAAGAGCGCGTTGAGGCTCGGATAGCGCCGCGGGTCGGGCTCCGCGGCCTCCGCCATGCGGATCCCGGTCGCGCGGACGAAGACCCAGATCAGGGGGATACGCAGGGGGGCCCACTCCACCCGCGCCAGGCGGTGCATCAGGCGGGACAGCCCATGCTGGGGCAGCACGGTCTGGATCGCCACGTAGAGCCGGGCAAGCGGCCCGCGAGACCCGACCTTCACTTCACCTCCCGGAGCAGTAGGTGCACACCCTTGTAGAGGGCGATCAGGTCCGCGGCGAGCGCGGCCCCGTCGTCTCGACCCGAGAGCAGGGCCAACAGGTAGCCGCCGGGGGCGAAGACGTACAGGGGGGGCTCGGCCTCCCCGCCCGCCCCGAGCGAGTCGCCCAGGCGCTTTAGCTCCTCCGCCTCCCCCCCCAGCACGTAGAGGGCCGGCGAGAGCCGGGCAAAGTCCCGGGCCAGGTTGGGCGCATCGGTGGTGGTAATTAGGACGAGCCGAAGGGCCTCGTACAGATCCGACTCATCGGAGACCCGGTTGTAGACGTCGATCAGGCGCTGAATGGCGAGCTGGCCCTGGGCCCCGGAGAGGTCGCCAAAGGTCAGCAGGGTCCAGCCGGCCGACAGGGTCTCCTGGTCGAAGGGCCGGCCTAGGGGGTCCTCGAGCCGGAAGCCGGGGATCGCCGCCGGGGGCCGGACCAGGACCCCATTGATCGTCGGCGGCTCGGCATGCCGGCGCTGGTACTCGTTGCCCCACTGGTAGCCCAGCAGAAAGAGTCCCATGGCCCCGAGGACGAAGGCGAGCCGTACCCAAGGGTTGTGTCGACTGCGTAGGAACATGGCTGAAACGGCGCGGGTCGACGGCCTCAGGCGTGGAGGACCGCATGGGCGGCCACCAGCGCGTCGCCGGTCGCGGGCCCCAGCCCCAGGGCATCGAGCTCGCTCCCGAGGGCGGACAGACAAAGCAGGACATTCTCGGGACGGCTGCTGTAGCCCATGAGGCCGATGCGCCACACCTTGCCCGCCAGCGCCCCGAGCCCGGCACCGATTTCCAGGTTGTAGTGATCCAACAGGCGAGCCCGCAGGGCCGCCTCGTCCACACCGGCAGGGACGGCAACGGCATTGAGCTGGGGAAGGCGCTCGGCCTCCGGCACCACCAGCTCCAGCCCCAGGGCCTCGAGCCCGGCCTTCAGGGCCAGGTGGTTGCGCCGGTGGCGGGCCCAGGCCGCCTCGATCCCCTCCTCGAACAGCATCACCAGGGCCTCGTGGAGGCCATAGAGGGCGTTGACTGGAGCCGTGTGGTGGTAGGTCCGCTTCTGCTCGCCGCCCCAGTAGCCGAGCACCAGGTTGAGGTCCAGGAACCAGCTCGTCACCGGGGCGGAGCGGCCGCGCACCCGCTCCAGGGCGCGCTCGCTGAAGGTCAGAGGGGACAGCCCAGGGGTGCAGGAGAGGCACTTCTGGGAGCCGGAGTAGACCGCGTCCAGGCCCCAGGCGTCCACCTCCAGCTCACAGCCGCCCAAGGAGGTGACGGTGTCGACGATGGTCAGGCAGTCGTGGCGCCGGGCGATCTCGGCGAGCAGCCGGGCGTCGGAGCGGGCCCCGGTGCTGGTCTCCGCGTGGACGAAGGCCAGCAGTCGGGCCTGCGGGTGGCGGCGCAGGGCGTCGTCGACCTGATCCGGGCTCACCGCCCGGCCCCAGGTCCCCTCGACGACGATGGGCACCCCACCGAGGCGCTCCACGTTCTGGCGCATGCGCCCGCCGAAGACCCCGTTGATACAGACGACGACCTGGTCACCGGGCTCCACCAGGTTCACGAAGCAGGTCTCCATGCCGGCCGAGCCCGGCGCCGATACCGGCATGGTCAGGGCGTTGCGGGTCCGGAAGGCGTAGCGCAGGAGGTCCTTCAGCTCGTCCATCATGGCCACGAAGCGCGGGTCCAGGTGCCCGATGGTGGGTCTGGAGAGGGCCTCCAGGACCCGGGGGTGCACGTCGGCGGGGCCGGGCCCCAGGAGGATCCGTGGCGGCGGATTGAAGGGGCGGAAGCTCATGGCGGGTTCCCGCGAGGCGTCATGGCCTCTGCTTGTCGATTCAGTGCGGTGGGCCGGCGAGTATAGGATCGGGGCCGGTCGGGTCACAAGGCGAGCGGCCGTCCGAGCCGAATGCGCGGCTGCCGTTCTGCCTTCACTGGACTCACGGCCTGGTTGCGCCGGCGGGCCCGACAGGACCAATCCCACCTGTCGCGGCCGCGGCAAGCGCCAACTGATCGGGATCTAGAGTTCGCGCTGATCCGCCAGCCCGGTCAGCTCCCACAGCCGGTCCAGCTCCTCGCGCAGGCGGGCCACCTCCAACTCGAGCGCGTCTAGCCGGGACCCCTGGCCGGCCCCCTGGGGAACGGCCGTCGTCGGCGCCGCGGCGGCCGGAATCGACTCCGCCGGAGGCTCCCCGCAGAGCAGATGGGCGTAGCGCTCCTCCCGGCGACCCGTTAGCCGCGGCAGCTCCATGACCAGGGCCGGTGAGCGATCCATCAGGCCCCTCAGGGTGTCACCCACCGCCCCCAGGTCCGGAAACTCCGCCATGCGGGCCGTGTTCGTGCGCAGCTCCCCCAGGGTCTGGGGGCCCCGCAGCATGAGCACCGTGAGCACCGCCTGCTCCTGCCTGCTCAGGTGGTAGGTGCCCACCATCTTGTGGTCGTAGCGCTCGGTGCGTCCGGAGAAGCTGGCATGCACGAGTCCCCGGTCCCGCAGTTGGTTCACCGTGTGGCCCACCTCCCCGGTCTCAAGCTGCATCACCGGGTGCCGGCTGCTCTTCTGGTTGCAGGCGTTGACCAGGGCATTCAGGGTCAGGGGATATTGCTCAGGGGTCGTCCGTTGCTTCTCCATGAGGCAGCCGATGACTCGCGCTTCCGCGGGCGTGAGCTCGATGGGCCTCAGGGGGGAGCCGGCAGCGCCGGCGGCGTCTCGGTCTGTCATGGAAGGTCCGTATGTCTCACGTAATTTGTAGGTTTGGCCCCGGATCAATCCAGGGGCAGTACGCGCAGCTCCACCTGACCCGAGGTCTCCCGACTCCCCTGGGCGCCGTAGAGGAGCCCGCCCGATCGGGTCTGGCGTGAAACGCTGCTGGCACCGATGGGAATCCAGTCGCCGATGCGGCCCTCGACGCGGCTGCTCAGGGCCCCCGTCTCGACGGCACCCCCTCCGCCGGGGCTGGCCGAGCGGGTCTCGATCTCCAGGGTCACCCGATCGCCGATGACCCTCGGGATCACGGTGAAGCCGCTCTCCGCCCGCCAGTACTCCGCGCCCTGCCGCACCAGGGCGCCGCCGGGGCGAATCTCCAGCTCCCGGTAGGGCAGGGGCTGCTCCAGGCCGATGGAGATGTAGGCGGGATGGCCGTCCAGGGCGCGTACCTCCTGGGTCAGGTCGCGACTGGCGCTCCCGCGGCCGGCCGATGCGCTGACCTGGCTGCCGCCCGGGCCCGGTGGACCGACTCGCACGCGCCCCCGGGTCTCACCGCTGGTCCAGGTCTCGTCGACCCGCGCCCCGACACGGCCCCCGGCGGCATCCTGGGTGGACCCCTGGCGCACTTGGATGAGCAGGCTGCGGGCGGGTCGGTCCAGCTCGGCGAGTGCGCGGCGGATGTCCGCGAGCCGTTGGGGGGAGGCGCGCACGAAGAGCGCGTGCTGGGCGCCGACGACGGTCCCGTCGGGACCCGCCAGGGGCGTGAGGATGGGGATCAGCTCCTCGGGCAGCCGAGACCGGAGGTCGATGATCTCCAGCGGATACTCGCGCGCCAGGGCCGCCGGCCCCAGGCACCAGGACCAGGCGAGCCAGAGGAGCACCGTCCAGGGCCACACACGGGAGACGGGGCGGTTAGAGGAAGAGGCGACGGAGCTCGCTGTCCACATCGCTGCGCTCCCACATCTGCTCGAACTCCGCGCGCAGGAGGCGTCCCTGACGCGGGCCGTTCAGGTCAGCGACCGCCTCGGCGGTACCGGCCAGACGACGTATGCAATACCCCCGGCCGTCGGCGATCAGGAAGGCGTCCGTGCGGTCCTTGAACTCCTCCGCCAGATGGCGGACCGCGATCCTGGAGGTCAACTGCCGGGCCAGCGCGATGAGGCGGTGCCCCCTGAGCGCCACCGCCCGCGGGTCGCCGAGCAGGACGTGGACACACTGGGGAGGGGCCCCGAGACAGAGTCGACGCAATGCCTCGACGAATGGGGCCTGATCGTAATAGTCCGGATCCAGGTCCCCGCTGAAGATCAGGATCTCGCGGCGCGCTTGCTCCACCAGGCGCTGGCTGAGCTCGCGAATGGGCAGCTTCCCGAGGAGTGTGACCGGCCCTTCGGGGCGATCTCCGGCCTCGTCGGGCACATCAACGTCCAGCTCGCGCGGATCGGTCATGGGGACTCCCGGTAGACCATGAGTCGATGGGGGATGCCGGCCTCCCAGAACTCCAGTCCTTGTGCCCGGAAGCCGTAACCATGATAGAAGGCCAGGGCGCTGCTCTGGGCATGGACGAAGGGCGCAGGGCGATCGGGGCCTTTCGCCAGGAGCAATGCCTCGCGCAGAAGGGCCGAGCCAACGCCGCGGCCCCGCCAGGCCGGCAGGACGGCCATTCGCCCGATTTGCCCGCTGGGGAGGATGCGCGCCGTCCCGATCGGGTTCTGGTCGAGGTCGAAGGCGAGCAGATGCGTGGCACCGGGGTCAGCACCGTCCCACTCCAACCCCTCGGGCACCCCTTGCTCATTCACGAAGACTTCGACCCGGACCCGGGACAGGGCCTCCCGGTCCTGGTCCCAGTGGGCCCGGCGCACACCGAAAGTGAGGCCGTCAGTCGGGGAGCTCATAGTGACCCTGATTGTAGAGGGTGGCGAGCAGATCGAGACAGTCAGAGTCGTCCAGCCAGGGTTGGAGCTGGGCCAGCGTCAGGGTACGCCGGGCGGTGATGAGGTCCGCGAACGCAAGGTATCTCGCGGAAAGCCGGTAGGTCTCCCCGGCGGCGAACAGCAGCACCTCGCCACTTCTCGCCCGGGTGAAGAGGAGCCGCGAGGGACCGCGAAGGAGCCGGCCCCGACGCGCCAGGGCGCGACGAAACGCTGGCGACTCCAGGGGGTCCCCGCGGGGAACGGGCTCCAGGTTCTCCTTGGGCTCCGTCAGATGGGCGCCGAGCCAGGCCGCGAAGGCATCGTCGTCCGCCCCGGACAGGGCGGTCTCGATGTGTCGACGGACCCCGCTGGCGACCAAGGCCGGGATCTCCCCCCGGTGGAGGGGGGGTCTGGGGTCCGGGTCCCGATAACGCCCGGAAGTCAGTCGCTCGGAGACGAGCCGGTCGTACCAGGCGGTGGCAAGCTCCCGCCAGTCAGGCGAGCGCATACCGACCGACCAGGTCATGCAGGGGCCCTCGGCGATCCCCCAATGGGGCACCCCCGGGGGCAAATAGAGGACATCGCCGGGGTCCAGCGTCCACTGCTCCCGGGGCTCGAAGGACTCCAGGATCCGGAGGTCCAGACCTGGTACGCAGAGGGCCTCTGACACCGGATTCGGGTCGATCCGCCAACGCCTTCGTCCCTCGGCCTGAACGAGAAAGACGTCATAGCCGTCGGTATGGGGTCCGACCGAGCCCTGATCCTCCGCGTAGCTGATCATGATGTCGTCGAGGCGCCAGTCTGGCAGGAAACCGAAGGCATCCAGCAGGTCAGCGACCTCCGGCACCAGCTTGTCCACATCCTGCACCAGCAAGGTCCAGTGGGATGCTGGGAGGGCGGCAAAGTCCGACTCCACGAAGGGGCCATGGCGCACCTCCCAGGGGCGGGTCCCACGCTCCAGCACCAACCGGGCCTCGACCCCTGGCTCACAGGCAAGTCCGGCCAGCTCTTCGCCGGACAGGAACGATCGGAATCCGGGCAGTGCGGCACGCAGCAACAGCGGCCTCCGCTGCCAGAACTCCCGCAGGAAACGCTCGGGGGTGAGTCCATCAGGAAACTGAAGGGCGTTGCTCATGCCCTTTCCCAGAGCCCCGACAGGCCCAGACTGTTACTTGCGCGCAACACCACCGTTATGGCGACGCGACGCCCAGGGTGAGCAATACTATTAACTTTCATGGAGCTGAGGCGCCCAGCGATCTTCGGTCGTTGCAAATATGTATCGGGTTGCAAAAAAAGTTGCACTTTTGCCGCCGATGTAGGCTAAAATGGAAGTGTCCGTATATTCCGTCATCCAGCGTCGCTCGGCGCAGAAGGTTTGATCGTCCGGTCGCGGGGACGCGGTTGGAGACTGGTGGGGATTCGGTCACGACTGTTGCCTTTGCGTGACAGACCCCAACCTCGTCGATGCGACTTCGTTACAACCTCCTCAACCACACAAATAGGTAAGCAAAGATGCGCAAAGACAAGAACCGCTTCCTCGCCGCGACCTTGGCCATGGCCATGGCGGTGTTCCTACCCTTCGCCGCCCTGGCGGACGACGTGCTATCCTGGAAGGCCGCTCCGACCACAAGCGCCTGGGTCAATCCCTATGGCGAGTGCTGGCAGGCCGTCGAGGGCGAGACCCTTCCCCCCTGCGAAGCGTATGTGCCGCGGGCACCGCTGGTTCTTCGCCTGCTGTTCGAGTTGGACAAGTACCGTCTCGAGAACATCCGTAACCCCGAGGAGCTTTCCAAGCTGGACGACCTGCTCGCCGAGCTTAGCTCGACCGAGCGCCAGGAGGTGCTGACCATCGTCGGACACACGGACAAGCTGGGGAGCTGGGAGCACAACGTGGTTTTGAGCGAGAATCGCGCGCTGACCATCAAGGATTACATCCTCAACAAGGGCTATCCAGAATCCCTCATCCGGGAAGTCAAGGGCGTGTCCTGGGAAGGCGGCGACGACGTGGCTGCCGACGGCACGATCATCGACCTGGGGCCCCTCGAGAACAACCCGCTACGCCGCCGTGTGGTCGTGGCCGAGGTCGCGCCATAGGCTCAGATCACGCGACTCCCGTAAGCCTCATCCCCCCCAACCGGGGCTTATAGGACGGCCGGTCACCGGATTCTCCGGAGACCGGCCTTTTCATTTGGGTCTCGCGACGAGTCCTCGCGCTTCTTCTGGGAGATGCGGCCTAGCGCGCTCCGCCTCCGAATCGCCTCTCACGCGCACAAGCCAAGCAGCTCCCGCTCCAAGGTAGCCAAGTTCAGCAGCCAGGCGGGGCCTCGATCAATCGTCAGGCCGGTCAGCGCGTACCAAGGGACCTCTTGGGATTCGTCTTGCCCCGGAGCCAAGCTCCGCGTGGACAGTCGCTCCAGACGAGGCAGGTCTGGGCTTGCGATCGCGAGGAAACGTAAGGTTGGGTCACCGCTTGGGGAAAGGCACACCACCACCGTATGCAGCCTGCTGTCCGGAACAGTGCGCGCGCAAAGACGCGCCCCCGGAACAGACTCGCCTCGCCAGGTCAGCGTTCCCAAGACCCAGTCGGGGTAACCCGCGTGCCGCGACCCCAGCTCCTGCCCACGAACAACCTCGGCGATCGCCGCCACCGGCACCAGGAGATCCCCGCCGGGGGCCGACAACAACAGGACCCCCGGGCTCACCGGCGACGGTCTCATCCGTGGTTCCCTGACAGGACCGAGCTGATCTCGTCGAGCAGCTCGCTTTCCTGGTAAGGCTTGCCGAGGAATCGATCCACCCCGAGGGCCAAGGCGTGATCCCGATGCTTATCCCCGGTCCGGGACGTAATCATGATGATGGGGAGGTCCTTGAGCCGATCCGACCGGCGCACGTGACGGGTCAGCTCGTAACCGTCCATCCGCGGCATCTCGATGTCGAGCAGCATGACATCCGGTCGTCGCTCGTCGAGCAGGGTCAGGGCCTCCACCCCATCCTTTGCCGTGACCACCTCCATATTCTGCCGCCGGAGCAGGCGGGCGGTGACCCGGCGGACCGTCAGCGAATCGTCAACCACCATGACGCAGGCCGGGCCATTCACCGCGCCGTCGCCCGGGGTGCCAGTAGGCAGATGGTCCTGGAGGGCACCCGAGCGGAGCAGCGCCAAGGCATCCAGGATCAGCGCTACCCGCCCATTCGGAAGGATGGCGCCACCGGACAACCAGCGCACTCCGGCGAGCTGGGGCCCGAGCGGTTTGACCAAGACCCGGCTGCTCTCGATCAGGCTATCCACCTGGAAGGCAACCCGCAGATCCCCGACGCGCGTGAGCAGCAGCGGAATCCAGCGACGTTCGCCGAGCTGTGGCGCTTGGCGTCGGTCCAGAACCGCGCCGAGATAGGCGACGCGATAGGCGTGGTCGCGATAGCGAAAGCTTTGCGCCTTTCCGCTGTAAAGCGCGGCCAGCTCGTCCCGGCCGATGCGCGCGGCCCCCTCGATCGTGGAATGGGGTACGGCGTAGACGTGCTCTCCGACGCTGACCTGGAATGCCTCGATAACGGCCAGCGTCAGAGGGAGTCGGATGGTGAAGCTGGTACCTCGACCGGCCACCGAGTCGATGCCGATGGTGCCGTTCGCGGCCTTCACCTCCGAGTTGACCACGTCCATCCCAACACCACGGCCCGAGATTTGCGTGACCCGGCCGTGTGTGGAAAAACCAGGCTCGAAGACGAACTGCATCAGCGCCTCGTCCGAGAGCACCACCTGGGGCGCGAGCAGACCTCGGACGATGGCCTGGCGACGGATCGCGCCCACATCCATGCCGCGCCCGTCGTCGCTGAGGCTGATCACCACGTCGTTTCCCTCCCGGCTCAGGACCAGGGTAATCACTCCCATGGGTGGCTTACCCGCCTGGGCGCGATCGTCCGGCCCCTCGAGACCGTGGTCCACGGCGTTGCGTAGCAGATGCTCCAGCGGGGCGACGAGTCGGTCCAGGATTGAGCGATCCAGCTCCACCTCGGGGCCCAGGACATCGAGCCGGGCGGACTTGCCGAGACTGTCGGCCGTCTGACGCACCAAGCGGTGCAGCCTCGGGACCACCTGGACGAAGGGCACCATCCGAGTACGCAAGAGTCCATCCTGCAGCTCCTCTGCCAGGCGTGCCTGCTGGCTGAGCAGATCGGCCGACTCCCGTTGGTAGCCCCACAGCAGCTCCTGCAGACTGACCAGATCGTTCACGGTCTCCGCCAGGGCACGGGAGAGCTGCTGAAGGCTGGAGAAACGATCAAGCTCCAAGGGGTCGAATAAGGCGCCCTCCTCCTGGCTGAGGCCCTGACCCTCGAAGCGATGAAGAATCTGGGTCTCGGTCTCGATCTCCAGCAGTCGAAGCTGCTCCCGCAACCGGGTCACCGTCTGGCCCAGCTCGCCGAGGCCGAATCCCATAAGGCCGTTGCGCTGGGACAAGCGCGCCCGGTAGAGACCGATCTCCCCGGAGAAATCCACCAGCCGGTTGAGCAGATCGCCCCTGACCCGGATCTGTGGCACCACAGCCGCGGGAGAGCCCGCCTCCTTCTCCCTGACCAGGGCGGCGAACGGACCAGGTGCGGGTGTCCCAACCACGGCCTCGTTCCCAACGGGGGGCCGGGTGACGCTCAGATCCGGCGTCGCGGGCAGATTCGCTGCGCTCTCCGGCGGTCCGCTCAGGGCCTCGACGAGACCGCGGGCACGGGGTATGGGCGCCCCGCGCTCCAGTGCCTCTACCTGGACTGCGAGGATATCCGCTGTCTTCTGGGCGAGATCCAGGGTCGTTTCGTCAACCTCGGCGCCCGAATCGCCCGCCGCGGTCAGATGGGTCTCCAGGGCATGACTGAGGTCGCCGATCGCGGTGATGCCGGTGAGCCGGGCGCTCCCCTTGAGCGTGTGGAGATTGCGCTTGAGGGCGTCCGGAACCCCTGGGTCCTGTGGAGCGAGCTGCCACACGCGGATCTGGGCGTCGATGCGGTCAAGCAGCTCCCGGGCGTCCTCCAGAAACAGGTTCTTGAGGTCGGAATCCGCTGGCTGCGCCTCGTATTCCTCCCCAGGATCGACCGGCGGGGCGACGGTCGGAGGCGGACACGCCTCCTCTCTCGCCGGCCCATCCTTGGAGGAGGACTCCTGCCCCTCGATGGACACGGGAACGGCCTCGGCCGCCGGCTCGGACCCGGTGTCGGCCGCGGTCGCCGCTAGCTCAGGAGCCGGCATCGCCTTCTCCGGTCCAGACGCGACGGTCGTGGCGGGCCCTGGTTCCAGAGCCGCCTCCATCCCGACTAGGCGCTCCGGTTCTTGAACGAGCCCAGCGACCGGATCCTCGTCAGCGGACTTCACCGGGTGAGCAAGCGTCGATTCGGCGCCCTGCGCCTCCGAGCTCGGGACTTTCGGGATAGCCTCCGGGGACGTGCTTGGCGCCGGCGGACCATCACCCGAGGCCGACACGACCCCCGAATCCTGCAGTTGGGCGATCGACCTGGCCAGGGCAAGCAGCACACCCACACTCGCGCCGTGTCCCGGGAGCTCCGCGATTCGAGCCGCTATCCCATCCACAGCCTGGGTAAGCAGCTCCAGGAGCCCCTCCGACAGCTGAATACGGTGCTCCTGTTGGGACCGGAAACGAAGCTCCAGGGGCTTGGCGACCTGGGCGATGGAGTCAATTCCGGCCATTCGCGCACTTCCAGCAAGGGTATGCAGGGCACGCACCACGCCCTCGTCCGGTATCCCTTCGCCGCCGCTGGCCTGAGCCAGGAAGGCTCGCAGCGCAGCGAGGTGCTCACCGGTCTCGCCCCGGAAGATTTCCAGTAGCTCCTCGTCCGCAACGAACTGGCTCTCGTGATCGGCCGGCGGCGGTGCTTGATCAAGGAGCTCCTGCAAACACGTCCGCGCCAACGGGTCCTCTGCCCCGGGGCCCAGAGGCACGGTCCCATTGTCTTCGCTCTCCAGCCGCTCACCCTCGGGTGGCTGTTCGCGTCCCGAGACAGGCGGGGCGCTTGGGGAGGGGAGGACCTCGGGGCGGTGCGTCGCCTCCTGAAGCGCCTTCCCCTCGCGGTTTGCGGCCTCTGGCCCGGCGCCTGCGAGCACACGATCTGCCCGCTCCACGAGCGCCGCGACCGAGATCGGACGGCCATCCGCCTCGGCACTCACGACGTCAGGCAGGAAGATTACCGTATCCTCGATGAGGGCCAACAGGTCCGCCCCCGGCTCCAGAGCCCCATCCAGGACACGATTGAGCAGCCGCTCGACTGCTTGGCCGAGCTGCGCCACGCGCTCCGCTCCCACCAACCGTCCGCTGCCCTTGAGGGTGTGGAAGCTCCGCCTGAGGATCGTCAGGGACTCCTGGTCCCCGAGGTCGGCGCGCCATCGGTCGAACTGCTCGACCGCGGAGGCGACCTCCTCGCGCGCCTCTTCGAGGAAGACCTCCAGGAATTCCTCGGCAATACCGCTAGACCGACTGCCGGCGGCCGAACCGTCCTCCGCATCCGTGTAAGCGGGCGCCGATTCGACACGCTCCTGAACCTGGACGCAGGACGCGACCGGGGCCCCCGGAACCTCGTCAGCGAGCAGGTCCAGGGCGGTGAGAGACTCGCGGGCCTGGGCGACCAGAGTCTCTGAGTCGGGCGACCCTTCATCCAGCCGCTCGACATGCAGCTCCAACGCTGCAACGGCATCCGCCAGCAAAACCAGGGCCTCCTCGTGGACCTGCTGGTTCGGTACGAGGTAACGATGGCGGACGAGGGCGGCAATGTCCTCAGCGAGATGGCCGCCGGCGTCGTCGCCCAGGACCTGAAGGGCACCCGACACGTTGGCGAGCTGCGCCGTCACCGGAGCCAACGCACCCGGGCGCTGCCCCTGTTCGAGACAGCTGAGAATTGCGCGCTTCACTCCCGCCAGCTCACCCCGGCTCTCGCGGAGCGTCGCGGAGCGTAGCTCCCCTGCAAACAGGCCCGATCCGCCACCCGTGCCATCCGGCGGACAACGACGCTCCGCAAAGGCCCTGAGCGAAGCCTCGATGCCGAGCAGCTCTGCTGCCAGGGGCTCGAGGCGCAAGGCGTCCCCGCCGGCGTCGAACACCCCGAGATCGTGGAAGCCGTCCGCCAGAGTCTGCAAACGCTCGGGCAACCGACCTGTGCTGGCTACCTCTAGGCTATGCGCTAGCTCCTGCAGACCTAGCCGAATCTCCTCTAAGAGGGTCCGCTCCGAGCGCCCGCTCCGTACGAAGAGATCCAACCGCTCCTTGATTGTACCGATCTCCGTCAGAACCGAGGAGGCGAGCTCTGCCAGAGCCTCGCTGACGCCCTCCGGTAGATCCCCCAGCGCGGGGTACCCGTAGCGGCGCTGCAGCTCCACGACCACGTCAGGCGGCTCGGCCCATCGGGAGAGCCCGTTCAGCAGATCGTCGAACAGATCGCGGACTTGGACGCGCGGCCATTCGGGCGGGGTCTGGATGAGCGGCTTGAAAATCCGATCTAGGCGTCCGAATAACGCCCGCGCACCAACCTCGTCCGACACCTGGCCCGTCTCCAGGGCCTCCCCGTAGGCCTCCGCAAGACGGAAAAGATCGGCGAGGACACCCTCCTCGAGATAGCGATTGGTCTGATGAAACAGACGCCTCAGGTTAAGCAATCCCTCACTGCTCGTGGCGGGGCGGTACCACTGCAGCAAATGGCGGAGAAAGTGAGGACGCAACTTGCGGATTGCCCCGCCCATAGAGTCCAGCGCCTCGGGCGTTGGCTCTGACTCCACATCCGCCGCCAGGACCGAGCCAGGCACCAGAAATTCCGCCTGGGTCAGTGGGGGTGCCCCGCGGGACTCTCTCAAGTCGTTGATGCTCGGCCAAAGGCTCAAGGGAGGGGGCTCGACACCCGAGTCCAGGCGGTCTAGGTGATTAGGCAGCTGGATCAGGGCCAACATCAGGGCCTCGGAAGCACCCTCCGAGCTCGGAACCTGTCCGTCCCGGATACTCTCCGCTACGCACTGCATCTCCTTGGCCAGGTGCGCCGGAAGGGCGAGCTCAAGGGCCGTCAGAACACCCCAGACCTCGCGCAGGGCGGTGGCCACCTCATGCATCGGGGCCGATTCGCCGCTGGACCCGTAGGACTCCACCAGGTCTCTGACCCGGCGCAGGGTCGCGACGATCTCGCCCTTGACCCACTTGAGGGTGCCGACAACCTTCTCGGCCATGGAATCTTTACCCCGTGGAGATCGTTAGGGCTGCCCGAGGGCCGGACTCGCCTCCTAGGGGAGGCGGAAGCCTGCCACGGAGCGCTGCAGCTCGCTGGCGAGATGAACCAACTCCTCCACCGACGCCGCCACCCTCCGCGTACCGTCCTCGGTCTCCTCTGTAATCCCTCGGATCGACTGCACTGTCCCGTTGATCTCGGCAGCCTGGCGGGACTGACTCTGGGCCGAGTCGGCAATCCGCTTGGTGATCTCGGCGATGTAGGCGGACACGTTCTCGATTTCCCTCAGGGCGTCGCCCGCGTTCTCCGCCAGATTGGCCCCTTCCACCACGCCAGCGGTGCTTGCCTCCATGGAACTCACCGCTTCATTGGTGTCCGCCTGGATCGTTCGAACGAGCACTTCGATCTGCTTGGTTGCGTTGCGCGAACGTTCGGCGAGGCGCTGGACCTCATCTGCCACCACCGCGAAACCCCGCCCGGCGTCGCCCGCCATGGCCGCCTGCATGGCCGCGTTCAGCGCCAGGATATTGGTCTGATCGGCGATGTCGTCGATCAACTCGACGATCTCGCCAATCTCCTGGGAGGACTCTCCGAGCCGCTTGATGCGCTTGGAGGTCTCTTGGATCTGCTCACGGATGCCGTCCATACCCTGGATGGTGTCGCGCACCGTCTGGGCACCCCGTCCAGCCACCTCAACCGACCGCGACGCCACCTCGGCGGATTCACCGGCGTTCCTGGCCACCTCGTCGATCTGCTGCGTCAGGGACTGGATCGCCCCTGAGGTCTTGCTGATCTGGTCGGACTGAACCGCGGTGGCCTGGGTCAAACGCTGGGCGATCGACCGGCTCTCCTGGGCCGAGTGACTGACTTTTTCGGCGGTCTTGTTGATGGTCGTCACCAGTCCCCGTAGGGCCTCGACCGCGTAGTTGATCGAATCCGCGATCGCCCCCGTCTTGTCCTCGGTGACCGTCGCCTCGACGGTGAGATCTCCGTCGGCGAGGTTGCCCATCTCGTCCAGGAGCCGCAGGATGGCCTGCTCGTCCCGCCCGGCCTGCGCCCGGGAAGCGGCCTCTTGGCGCCGGGCGCCAACGAGGATCCGGGCCCCAAGAACCAAGACGGAGAGCAGTGCCAAAACGCTGAATGCGGGCACCGACCAGTCGCCGACAGAGACGGGCCCCAGTCTTAGGCCGCCAGGTGCCACACGGTATGCCTCCACGAGGCGGTCTAGCGCGTCATCCAGCCTGGCACCAGCGGCTTCGAGGACAGGCAGGGAGTCCATGGCCGGAAGGGCAGCGGGTACCAGCTTGACCATCTGGTCGGCACCGAAGCGCATGGCCGTGAACATGCGCCCTGTCTCCTCCAAAGCGCCCCGGGCGGCGGACTGCCCGCCCTCGCTCGACTGTTGCTCGAGACGCTTCAGGACCGTAGCGAACTCATCGGCCGCCAGGGTGCCGGTCTTGACCGCCTTCCCGGCCTCGCTACCCCCTGCCAATAATCGGCTCAGGGCGGCCTTCATGACCTCCATTCGGGCAAGCTGGCGGCCAGCCTCCAGGACCTGGGCGGTCGAGGCCCCCTCCTTGGCGATGAGGTCCGCAGCGCGACCCATGGCCAGGCCCAGGTCGGGAAGCCGGGCGCCGGTGCTCTGAACGAGTCGGTGAAGATCCAGAATCGCCTCCTGGGCCGCGAGGATTCGGTCGACCGCTGCGCGGTAATCCCGCCAAGCGAGGTCCACGGCGTCCAGTTGGGCAACGACCTCGGGCGCGGCGGAGCCAAGACTTGGAGCCGTAGGGTCGCCCCGCAGACTATCCATACCGGCCTGGAAGCGATCGCGCTCCTGGCGCAGACGTCCGAAGGCCGGGACATCTCCACGTATCGAATCGCCCGCGGAACGGGCCATTTGCTGGACGAGGGTCGTCTGGGCCGCCGCGCCCAGGGACAGTCGCGCGTTTCGATCATGGATGCGGCTTGTCAGGACAAAGGACGCCACGGCCGCGAGGGCGAAAACAACGGCGAGAATCGAGAGCAGAACACTCAGGCCTCGCGCCCCCCTCGTGTCGGACTTGCCAGCCATTCTTTTGGTTCGCGTCGCCATGTCGCACCGAGCTCCTGGTCTTGTTGGTTGGTCCCGCCTCGGGCCCGCAGTCGCGGTAGGTGGGCGCAGTTCTGGCGCGGGTGGTCACCCGCCCATGGGCTTCCTTCGACCCGACTTCACGTTTCCACCACTTCAAGGATTGGGTCCGCAAGCAGTCGGTCCAGGGCCAGCACCGGGACCGACTCCCCGTCAAGGGGGAAGGCGTACTCCACGAAGGGCGAGAGCACACCAAGCCCAGCCGATGTCCCCGCTAGGCGGGAAGCGATCTCGAAGTGGCGGATGCCGATCGTCTCATTCACGAGCAAGCCGCACGGGACGCCGTCTTGGGGCACCACGAGTATGCGGTCTGTCGGTCGTGGCGCCGCCGTCCCTCCATGGACCAGGACTGTCAAATCGAAGATGGGCAGCAAGGTGCCACGGTTGTTCGCCACCCCGATCACCCAGGGCCGGGTGCCCGGTATCGAGGTCGTCTCAGCGGGCCACTCCAGCACTTCGACGACCTGTTCCAAGGGGGTAAGCAACAGGGAATTTCGGATCCGAAACAGCAATCCCGCCCACGTCGGCACAAACGGCGCCTCACCCGGAAGGCGGGCGCCAAGGTTCCGAAAGCGCGCATCCAGGTCCGCGATAAGCCGGAGGAGATCAGCACTCGCGCGAGGGCCATCGCAAGAGTCCGAAGAGACTCTGGGATCCACGACCTAGCCGCCCCCTAGCAATCCGCGGATGCGGGCGAGCAGCTCCGCCGTGTCGACGGGCTTCACCAGATAGTCGACCGCCCCCTGGCGCAGCCCCCAGGTTCGATCCGTCTGCTGGTCTTTGGTCGTCACGATGACCACTGGGATCTGGGCCGTCGCCTCGTCCCGACGCAAGATTCGGGTCGCCTGAAAACCGTTCAGGACGGGCATGATGACGTCCATGAGGATCACGTCGGGCAGCAAGCGACGAGCGATCTCGACCCCCTGCTCCCCATTGGAGGCGGTTTCGACCCGGAAACCGGCCTTGACCAGTGAATTGACGAGAATTCGCGTCTCAGTTGGCGAGTCGTCCACCACCAAGACGGTCCCGGTGGTCAGCGAGGGTTCCACCTCGTCGTCGTTACGACCGTCGGTTCTGCGAAAGAAGCTCTTCATGATTCTTGTAGGGGCTCGCCGATTGGAACGCCTGGACGTACAGCGGCCCTCGGTCTCGTCTGATGTGCCCCTAGGCCAGCTTTCTGAAGTCGGGATTCAAGTGCCGCTTGACCGCATCGAGCAGCTCCTCGCCGGTGAAGGGCTTGGAGAGGTAGAGCTCGGCGCCTACCAGCCGCCCCCTGGCTCGGTCGAAGAGCCCATCCTTGCTGGAAAGCATCACGACGGGGATATGGCGAAGGGTTGGGTTGCCCTTGATCAGGGCGCAGGTGTGGTAGCCATCCAGCCTTGGCATCATGATGTCGAGAAAGAGCAGATCGGGGCGGAATTCGAGAACCCTACCCAGGGCCTCGAATCCGTCCGCGGCGGTCTGCACCTCGTACCCGGCCTTCGCCAGCAGCGTTTTGGCCGTACGGCGGATCGTCTTGCTGTCGTCGATGACCAGCACCCGCCCCGCCGGCGCGTCGCCGCCATTAAGCGGACCGCCCATCAGCCGAGTCCTCCCACACGCGGCGGGAACGTCGTCGCCGTTGCGATCCGTAGCCGCACCGGAAGGTATCCTCTGGAACAGCGACCGCCGTGGCCCTGGCCCCCACGGCGCCCGATCGCCTCAAACTGACGCGACTCGCTCAACCCAAGCCTCCCAGATATCGCATCCGACCCAACGATGTGGGATCAGCCTATCCCCCGATGAGCCGGGGATTCTTGTACCACGGCGGGGTACGGGGACCGATGAGAACGGCGTCACCGTCCCGCAAGCCGTGCCCGCCCAGCGCGGCGCTTTCGTGATCCGAAGGGGATCCGACAACGAGCAAGGCGGCACCTCGTCGCCACGCCTGCCCCCGTTGCCCGGCGACCGTCTGGACGCCCTAGCGGGTCACTGACAGGCTGATGGTGCTGGGGTACACTGATTTCATGGCGAGTCAGCTCGGCGTCGTAATGGACCCTCTGGGGTCCATCAACATCAAGAAGGACAGCACCTTCTCGATGTTGCTGGCGGCCCAGCGTCGAGGCTGGACGCTCTGGTATATGGAGATTGGCGACCTGTTCGCCCTCGACGACACCATCCAGGCGCGTATGCGACGGGTGGAGGTCATGGATGACCCGGCGGGCTGGTTCCGCATCACCGACGAGGCCATCCGGCCCCTGGGCGCCTTGGATGTGGTGCTGATGCGCAAGGATCCGCCGTTCGACATGGAGTACGTCTTCGCCACGTACCTGTTGGAGCGGGCCCAGCGGGCTGGCGCGTGGGTCGTCAATGATCCGCGCAGCCTCCGGGACGCCAACGAGAAGATCTTTGCACTGGAGTTCCCCGACTGTACCCCCCCGACCTTGATCACCCGCCGGGTGCCGGACATTCGGGCCTTTCAGGACGCCCAGGGGGATATCATCCTCAAGCCCCTGGACGCCATGGGCGGAGCCAACGTCTTTCTCTTGCGCCGAGGGGACCCGAACCTGACCGTCGTGGGGGAGGCCCTCACTGACCGGGGGCGGCGCTTCTGCATGGCTCAGCGCTATCTTCCCGAGATCCGCGATGGCGACAAACGGGTACTCATGATCGATGGGGCGCCCGTCCCCTACTGCCTAGCCCGGATCCCGGCGCCCGGCGAGACCAGGGGGAACCTGGCGGCAGGCGCCTCCGCCGAGGGTCGACCCCTGACGGACCGGGACCGTTGGATCGCCGATCAGGTTGGCCCGGAGCTGCGCGCCCGCGGCATCCTTTTCGCCGGCCTCGACGTGATCGGCGACTACCTGACGGAGATCAACGTCACCAGTCCGACCTGCATCCGCGAGCTCGACGCCCAGTTCGGTCTGGACATTGCCGGCGATCTGATGGACGTCATCGCGTTGCGCCTGGCGGAACGCTGACAGCCCTGCCAGGCGGCCGAGCCCCCAAACAAACGAGACTTCCAGAGCCGACGATGACGCACCCGTGGTCGAGGACCGCCCGACAGCCCAGACGGCGGCGGACTCCCGGCGCGACCTTGAGACACGTTGGGCCCCTCCTTGCCCTGCTCCTCGGCGTCGCGCTCGTGGGCTGCAGGGGGGACACCCCTGTTACCACCGTCCGCTTCAACGCCTTCGGTACCCAGGTGGATCTGAGCCTGGTGGGGGTCAGCACCGCTCAGGCCCAGCAGGCCGCCGCGGACATCCAGCACGACTTCGAGTTCATAGACCGGGCCTGGCATGCCTGGGGGCCCGGCCCCCTGGAGCGGGTCAACGAGCTCCTCCCGGCGGGCGAGCCCTTCGTGGCCCCACCGTCGATCGTACCGCTGGTGCGCTTGAGTCAGCGCTACGCGGAGCAGAGCGGTGGGCTCTTCAATCCAGCCATGGGGCGATTGATGGCGCTCTGGGGGTTCCACACCGACAGCCCGGAATGCCAGCCTCCGCCAAGCCAGCGCTCGATCACGCGCTTGGTGACGGCCAATCCCCGGATCTCCGACATCCGCATCCAGGGGCTGGAGATGCAAGGCACCAATCCAGACCTCCAGCTCGATTTCGGGGCCATCGTCAAAGGCTATGCCGTCGATCTGGCGATGGAGGTTCTCCGGGATCTGGGAGTGCGCGACGCCCTGGTGCAGGTCGGCGGCAGCTTGCGGGCCATCGGCGACCGCAGCGGCCAACCCTGGCGAGTCCCCATCCGCCGCGCCGGGGGCTCTGGGGTGCTCGCGCTCCTCCAGGCGCGGGGGGACGAGAGCGTCGCAACCGCCGCCGCCTACGATCGAAACTTCATCTATGGCGGGGTTACCTATCACAATATCCTCGACCCGAGAACCGGCTGGCCGGCCCAGGACACCCTCGCGGTGACCGTGGCTCACCGCGACGCCACCACCGCCGACGCCGCGGCCACGGCCCTCTTCATCGCGGGCCCGGAGCAATGGCATACGGTGGCCCAGGCGATGGGGGTTCGCTTCGTCCTTATCATCGACAGCCACGGCACCCTCCACATGAGTCCCGAGATGCAGTCCCGGCTCGAGGTGATGGACGCCAACGCGGAGATTCGGGTCGGTCCGCCCGTGATCCTGCCCATGGACGGCGAGGATTCGGTCGCGGGACCTGATGCGGAGGGAGCCGGCGGCCCTGAAGGGAATCGCTGAGGATGACATCGCCCGACGCCGGCTCGATCCTACCCCTCGTCGCGACAACCGCCAGGAGCGGGACCTCAGACCGCAACCTCGCACTGGCCCTGCTGGCGTCTCTACTGGCGCACGTGTGCCTGGTCCTCTGCGTGTCCCTTGAAATGCCCGGATCGCGGTCCGGCCCCGTCCCGGACGAGGCGTTGGAGATCTTGGTCCTCAGGGATCACGGGATCGCCACGGACGATCCGGCGCCGGATTCAGCCCTATCCCAGCATTCCCGGTTCGGCGAGTCGAATCAGGGAGATGCAGCGATCACCGTACCTGATGCCGAGGACTCCTCCCCGACAGAGCCACAGCAACCCTTGGCAAGCGAAGAGCAAATCCCACCTGAGGAGGTCGCATCGCAGGCAGGACCTCAGCAGCTGGAGCAGGCCCCGGACGGCGCGTCGACGCAGCTCCAGCCACCCGCTGATGCGGCCGCGGCGCCGGAGCCAGATCGAGAGCCGGAGCCGACGCCGGACCCCGAGGTTCTAGCGGCAGAGGCAAACCCCTCCGAGGCCCTCGAGGCCCCGCCGCCCCCGGTCGTCGACGCGACCCAGATCCTGGGAAGTCGGGACCGGGAAATCGCCCGCCTCACCGCCAGCCTGGATGCGCAAACCGTGGCCTTTGCCAATCGGCAGCGCCGCAAGTCGGTCAGCGCAAGCACGCGGGAATTCCGCTACGCGAGCTATCTCGGGGCCTGGGCACGCAAGGTGGAACGCATCGGCAACCTCAACTATCCCCAGGCGGCGAAAGATCAGCACATTTACGGAAGCCTGATCCTGCACGTGGCGGTACGCAGGGACGGCAGCGTGGAGGCGATCCGGATCGTGCGCTCCTCGGGCCAGGATGTGCTCGATCAGGCCGCCGTGAAGATCGTCGAGCTAGCGGCCCCGTTCGCGCCATTCCCGCCGGAGATCGCCGCGGAGACGGACGTGCTCGACATCATCCGCACCTGGCAGTTCGAGCGGGGCGGAAAGCTCGGTTGGCAGCAGTAGCCCCGTAAGGCGGCGTCCTGGGCCAGGCCAGACGGACCGATTTGCCCGGCCCCCGCCAAGCTCCCCACTCCCAGGCTTGCCACCCCATCCGGTGATCGGGATACTAGGTCCATGGGATTCTCCACCTCACTGACCAACCACTTCCTGATCGCGATGCCGGGTCTTCAGGACCCCAACTTCGCGCGAACGGTCACCTACGTGTGCGAGCACACGGAGCAGGGTGCCATGGGAATCGTGATCAACCGGCCCACCGACGTGACCCTGGGGGAGCTCCTATCCCAGCTCGAGATCCAAACACGCCTGGACTGGGTGCGTGACACGACGGTCTATCATGGCGGCCCGGTCCAGACGGACCGCGGATTCGTGCTCCACAATGCGGGCCCCCGGTTCGATTCCACCCTGGACATCACCCCCGAGATCAGCGTCACCACTTCCCGGGACGTGCTGGAGGCCATCGCCGGTGGCCAAGGGCCCGAGCGGAGCCTGATCGCCCTCGGCTACGCGGGCTGGGGGGGCGGCCAGCTCGAGCAGGAGATGAGCGCCAACGCCTGGCTCAGCGGCCCGGCCGACGACGACATCATCTTTCGACTCGACCCGGATGCCCGCTGGCAGGCAGCCGCCCGGCTACTGGGGGTGGACCTCAACCTGCTGAGCGGCGAGGCAGGGCACGCCTGAGGGGCGGGGTCCCTGGGCATTGATGTCGACCATGCTCGGCTTCGACTTCGGACCGCGCAAGATTGGCGTCGCCGTGGGCCAAAGCGTCACGGGCACCGCCCGGCCCCTCACGACCCTGAGGAGCCGCAACGACAGGCCGGATTGGCCCGGTATCGAGTCCCTGGTGCGAGAATGGCAACCCAGCGCAGTCGTCCTGGGGCTTCCATTGGGCACGGACGACGTCCCGGTGGACTGGGCGGACCGCATCTATCGTTTCGCCCGCCAGATCCAGGGCCGTTTCGGCCTCGTGGTGCACCTGGTCGACGAGCGCCTCACCTCGGTCGAGGCACGCCGCCAGATCAGGGCCACACCCGGCCTGCGGCCCACCGACCACCGCCGGGAAGACGCCGTCGCCGCGGCCCTGATCCTCGAGACCTGGCTCAGTGAGCACCCTTGCGATGCGTGACGCCCAGCCCACCCACACTCGGCCCTGGAGTGACGCCCCGAAGATCGAGGCCGCTATCCGCGACATGGCCGACGAGCTTCGGCGGCTGCTCGAGGCGCGCGGCATCCCCGCGCCCCTCATGGTGGGCATCCACACCGGCGGGGCCTGGGTCGCGGAACGGCTGCACGCACTGCTCGGGCTCACGGAGCCCCTGGGGACCCTGGACATCTCCTTCTACCGGGACGACTTCACCCGGATCGGCATGCACCCACAGGTCCGTCCATCACACCTCCCAGTGTCGGTGGACGGCCGTCATCTGGTCTTGGTGGACGACGTGTTGCAGACCGGCCGCACCATCCGGGCCGCGCTTAACGTGTTGTTCGACTACGGCCGACCCAAGTCGGTGACCCTTGCCACCCTGGTGGAGCGCGACGGCCGCCAGCTCCCCATCGAGCCCCAGGTCGTGGGGTTGCACGCGCGCCTCGACCCCGGCGAGCAGATCAAGCTTTCCGGCCCCGACCCATTGATCCTCGTTCGAGGGCGGGTCCCTCCGCGCGACCCTCGAACGGATGTTGACAGCTCAGGCAAGGCCGACCCATGAACCCCGCCAACCCCCAGCTCGACGAGCTGGGCCAGCTCAAGCACTTCCTCACCATCGAGGGCCTGAGTCGGCAGATCCTTACCGATATCCTCGATCAGGCGGAAGGCTTCCTGGGCGTCGCCCAGCAGGCCGTGAAAAAGGTCCCCCTGTGCCGTGGCAAGGTGGTCGCCAATCTGTTCTTCGAGACCAGCACCCGCACCCGGACCACCTTCGAGCTGGCGGCCAAGCGACTCTCGGCGGACGTCCTCAACCTCAACATCGCCACCTCGGCCACCACCAAGGGCGAGACGTTGCTGGATACGCTGCGCAACCTCGAGGCGATGCACGTGGACATGTTCGTGGTGCGCCATGCCACGAGCGGGGCCGCCCACTTCATCGCGGCCCACGCCGCCCCCCACGTGAGCGTCATCAACGCCGGGGACGGGCGTCACTCCCATCCTACCCAGGGGATGCTGGACACCTTCACCATCCGCCGCCACAAAGGGAACTTCCAGAGGCTCTGCGTGGCCATCGTCGGCGACGTGCTCCACTCCCGGGTTGCGCGCTCGGAGATTGCGGCCTTGCGGACCCTGGGGACCGGTGAGATCCGGATCATTGGCCCCCGGACCCTGATCCCCGCCGAGGCGGAGTCGCTCGGGGTTCGCGTCTATCACGACCTGCGCGAGGGCGTACGCGACGCCGACGTGGTGATCATGCTGCGTCTGCAGCGCGAGCGCATGACCGGTGCCCTCCTGCCCAGCGAGCACGAGTACTTTCAGCTCTTCGGGCTCACCGAGGAGCGGCTCTCCACCGCGAAGCCGGACGCGATCGTCATGCATCCTGGCCCCATCAACCGCGGGGTCGAGATGGACTCCACGGTGGCGGACGGTCCCCGCTCCGTGATCCTGGAGCAGGTGAGCAACGGCATCGCCATCCGCATGGCGGTCATGTCACTCTGCCTGGGCGCCCAGAATCGGCGCGGGCAGGCCGTCCAGGACGAAGGGGGTGGCTCAATTGGCTAGGGGGCCCAGACTAAGCATCCGCAACGGCCGGCTCATCGACCCGGCGAGCGGTACGGACCAGGAGGCCGACCTGCATCTGGCGGACGGCCGCGTCCTGGCGGTGGGGGCGGCACCCGCAGGCTTCCAGCCCGACCGCACCCTGGATGCGCGTGGGCTGATCGTGTGCCCAGGCTTCGTGGACCTGTCCGCCCGGCTGCGCGAGCCCGGCCACGAGCAGAAGGCCACCATCGCGAGCGAGACCCGGGCGGCGGCCTCGGCCGGCATCACGACCCTGTGCTGCCCGCCGGACACCGAGCCCGTCATCGACACCCCGGCAGTGGCCCAGCTGGTCCATCAGATCGCCGAGCGCCATGGGTTCGCCCGGGTGCTGCCCGCCGGGGCCGTCACCAAGGGGCTGGAAGGGCGGCAGATCACCGAGATGGCGGCCCTGAAGGCGGCTGGCTGCCCCGTGCTCAGCCAGGCGGACCGCCCCATCCGCAACACCCAGGTCCTGCGCAGGGCCCTGGAGTACGCATCCACCTTCGGCCTCACCCTGTTCCTCCTGCCCCAGGATGCGGACCTCGCAGAGGGAGGCTGCGCCCATGAGGGGCGGGTCGCGACCCGTCTCGGACTGCCCGGGATCCCGGAGGCCGCCGAGACGGTCGCGGTTGCGCGGGCCCTTGCACTGGCGGAGCAGACCGGCGCACGCGTCCACTTTCGGGGACTGTCCACCGCTCGCGGCGCCGAGATGCTCGCCGAGGCACACGCACGCGGCATCCCCGCCAGCGCGGACGTGGCCGTCCACCAGCTCTTCCTCACCGAGGACGACCTGGACGGTTTCGACGCCGACTGCCATGTGATCCCGCCCCTGCGCACGCTGGCCGACCGTGACGCCCTGCGGGCCGCCGTGGCCGGGGGCACCGTCCAGGCCCTGTGCTCGGACCACCAGCCCCACGACGCCGACGCCAAGGAGGCCCCCTTCCCGGAGACCGCCCCCGGGATCTCGGCCCTGGAGACCCTGCTGCCCCTGACCCTGTGCCTGGTCGCCGACGGGATACTCGACCTGCCCACCGCGATCGCGCGGCTCACCACCGGACCCGCCGAGATCCTCGGTCATCCACCGGGGCGCGACCTCGGCTGCATCCGGCCCGGGCGGCCCGCGGACGTGTGCGTCTTCGACCCCCGCGAGTCCTGGGTGCCGAGCCCGGACGACCTGATGAGCCATGGGGACAACTCGCCCTTCCTCGGTGTTACGCTGCACGGCCGGGTGCGCTGGACGGTTCTCGGCGGGCGCACGGTCTTCGAGCGCTGACCGGGTGAGCGGAGTCGCACGACCCCGCCCTTCTCGTCCATCCAACCGGTCCCCATCTCCTCCCGTGCGGACCTGCGCGACACCGCGGCGTGGGCGCCGTTTCGAGACAAGAACGCGGTGACACCCACCAGACGAGAGACGATCACCAGAGGAGATTCGCCATGAGCCAGATCCTCGACGAGGTATTGGCCGCCAACGCCACCTACGCCCGGGACTTCGACAAGGGCCACCTGCCCATGCCGCCAGGGCGCCACTTCGCCATCCTGACGTGTATGGACGCACGCCTCGACCCCGCCAAATACGCGGGGCTTGCCGAGGGAGATGCCCACGTGATCCGTAACGCGGGGGGTCGCGCCAGCGACGACGCCATCCGTTCCCTGGTCATCTCCTACAAGCTCCTGGGGACCCGGGAATGGTTCGTCGTACACCACACGGACTGCGGCATGGAGACCTTCACGGACGAGGTCATGCGCGGGCTCCTCGCCGGTAGTCTCAAGACCGCCTCGGTGGACGCCTCCGGGTGGCATGACCACGGCGAGGGACCGGGCTCCACCGAGGGCAATTACATCGACTGGCTCACCATCGGGGACAATGCCCGAAGCGTGGTGGAGGACGTGACCCGCATCCGCCGCCACCCCCTGGTGCCCAAGGACATCCCGATCTACGGGTACATCTACGATGTGAAGTCGGGGCAGCTGGTGGAGGTGCCCGAGGCAACCGCCGCCGGGCAAGCGGGCTAACAGACCCCGCTCCAGAGGCGCAGGGCCGCCCGGGGCAAGGAGCCCGCGGGCAGCTGACGAGGCGGCCTCGGCAAGCGCGGCTGGCGACGCCCGTCACCGCGGTCAGGCGGCAGAAGGGGTGGCCAGCCCGTTCGACTCCGTGATGGATTGGTGAACCAGGATGTTCAGCATGCGCACCGTGGCACCGATGGCGGCGAAGACCTGGTTGGAATGGATCCCCCGGGTCTTGAGCTCGCCCCGATCGGTGGCCCAGGTAATGGTGCATTCGGTCAGGGCGTCCGTGCGCCCGCCCTTGGGGATTCGCACCTCGTAGTCCACCAGATCCGGCAGACTGAGCCCCTGGCGCTTCACCACCTTGGCAAGGGCATTGTTGAAGGCATCGAAGCCCCCATTGCCGCTCCCCGCCGCGGTATAGACCTCGTCGCGCAGCCGCACCTTGATGCTGGCGGTCGACACCAGCTCCAGGCTGGAGGAGACAGTGCAGGCCAGCAGCTCCGCGTGGTCGTAATCCTTGTGCTCCAGGACCTCGGCGATGATGAAGGGCAGATCCTCCAGGGTGATGGTCTTCTTCGAGTCGCCCAGCTCCACGATGCGTGCCAGCACGCGGCGCTGATTCTCCTCCGAGAGGCTGATGTCCAGCCGCTCCAGATTCTTCGCCAGTGACGCCTTGCCCGCCAGCTTCCCCAGGGCATACTTGCGCCGCCGCGCGAAACGCTCGGGGGAGAGCCGCGTGTGGTAGAGGCTCGCCTTCTTGTCCCCGTCCGCATGGATGCCGGCGGTCTGGGTGAAGACGTCGTCCCCCACGATGGGGGCGTTGTCGGCGATGCGCTTGCCCGAGAAGTACTCCACCAGCTCGCTCGCGCGCACCAGATGGGTCTCGTCGATGCCGATGTGCAGGCCGAGCTGATCCCGCAGGTTGACCGCCACCTCCGCTAGGGAGGCATTCCCCGCCCGCTCACCCAGGCAGTTGACGGTGCAATGCACGGCGGCCGCCCCCGCCCGGGCGGCGGCCAGCACGTTCGCGGTGGCGAGCCCGTAGTCGTTGTGGGGATGGAAATCGAACCGGAGTCCCGGGAAGCGGCCGATCATGTCCCCCATGGCGGCAAAGACACGCTCGGGGGTCATGACGCCCAGGGTGTCGGGTAGCATGAAGTGCCCGATGCCGCAGTCCAGGAGCCTCTCGACGAGACCGTAGACATAGGCGGGGTTGTCCCGGTAGCCGTTGGACCAGTCCTCCAGATAGAGGTTGACCGCCAGCCCCTCGGCGCGGGCCAGCTTCACCGTCTCGCCCACGTCCGCCGCGTGCTGATCCAGGGTCTTCCCGAGCTGGGCGTGGCAGTGACGCTCGCTGCCCTTCGCCAATAGGTTCAGCACCCGCCCGCCAGCACCCTTGATCCAGTCGATGCTGCGCCCGCGGTCCACGAACCCCAGGACCTCCACGCGATCCGCCAGCCCCCGGCCATGGGCCCAGTCGATGATCTGGGCCACGGCGTCCAGCTCGCCCGCGGAGACCCGCGCCGAGGCCACCTCGATACGGTCCACCCGCACCAGCTCCAGCAGGACCTTGGCGAGGTTAACCTTTTCGTCCGGGGAGAACGACACCCCTTGGGTCTGCTCGCCGTCGCGCAGTGTCGTGTCCAGGATCAGCACGGATGCAGTCGGCTCGGTCATGGCGGTGCTCGATATCGGAGGGCAACGATGCGGTTGATCAGGGTTCAAGGTCCTTCGGCAGCCAGGGTCTTGCGGATGTGATTGGCCACCGCCTCGACGGAGGCATCCAGCTCCGCGCAGCGGGTCTCCTTGGCCAGCAACCCGCGCAGCGACGCGGGCGGATCGGCCTCCCGGCCGATCGCCTCGAGGACCGCCTCGCCAAACTTCGCCGGGTGCGCCGTGGCCAGACAAACCAGATCGGGCTCGCCCCGGGCCGCCCGCACCCCGACGGCCGTGTGGGGACAGAGGATGTAGCCCGTCGCGTCGAAGGTGTCCCGAATCTGCTCGAGGGTCTCCTCGTCCGAGACCGCCCGCGCCCCAAAATCCGCCTGCACCCGAGCCAGGCGTTCCGTCCCGACGGATAGCCGCCCGGTGCGCTGCATGCCCTCCAGCAGCTCCCGAACGGGGACGGGGTCCTCATCGTGGAGGTAGTAGAGATAGCGCTCGAAATTGGAGGCGATCTGGATGTCCATGGCGGGACTCAGCGTCTGATACACCGGTCCGGCCTCGTAGGTCCCAGACTGCACGAAGCGGGTCAGGATGTCGTTGCGATTGGTGGCGATGAGGAGGCGCCCCACCGGCAGCCCCATACGCCGTGCCAGATAGCCGGCGAAGACGTCCCCGAAATTTCCGGTGGGCACCGAGAATCCCAGCGGGCGCTGCGGATCGCCACCACTCAAACGACCCCATGCGTAGAAGTAGTAGATGGTCTGGGCCAGGATGCGGGCCCAGTTGATGGAGTTCACCGCACCCAGGTGATACTCGGACTTGAAGGCCAGGTCGCTAAACAGGGCCTTGACGATACGCTGGCCGTCGTCGAAGGTCCCGCGAACGGCGATGTTGTGGATGTTGGAATCCAGCACCGAGGTCATCTGCCGTTCCTGGATCGGCGAGACCCGTCCCTTGGGGTGCAGGATGAAGCAATGGATGCGCGCCTTGCCCCGCACCCCGTAGATGGCCGCGGACCCCGTGTCGCCCGAGGTCGCCCCGACGATATTCAGCCGCCCACCGTCTCGCCGCAGCAGGTACTCGAACAGGTTACCCAGGAGCTGAAGGGCCACGTCCTTGAAGGCGGCGGTGGGTCCGTGGAAGAGCTCGAGGACCTGGATCCCGCCTACCGGGACGACCGGCGTGACCTCCGGGTGGCCGAAGCCGGCATAGGATCGCTCGATCAGGCCCTGAAGGTCGGCGCGGGGGATGTCGTCGCCGACGAACGGGGACAGGACCTCCAAGGCCAGGTCCTGAAACCTCAGACCCGCCCAGCGACGCAGGGTGCCGGGATCCACGACCGGAATCTCGGCTGGCACCAGAAGACCACCGTCCGTGGCCAGCCCCATCATCACCGCCTCGGCGAAGCCGACGGGCTGTATGCCACCGCGCGTGCTCACGTAGTTCATGGCTGTCGGTCCTGGGCCCTGCGCTTGGCCCTACGAGACGGCCCGGGGTCGCAGGGGCTGGGTAAACCTTGCAGTGTAAGAGAGGTGCCGAGGCTTGGCAAAATCACCGACGCGAGCGTTCCGCCAAGCCCATGGGAGGGTTGGAAACGTTGACATCCCGCCGGACCCAACCTAACAATGCGCCGCCGGCCCAGAGGTTAGGGACCACGAGAACAAGAGCTGCAAAGGCCCCGCAGCGCAATCAGACCGCGTGCGCCTTGGTGGCGCACGCCGAGTCCGAGATTCCAGCGACGTCATCCCCTGAGCCACGACCACAATACCACCCGCAGAGAGCCACACCCAATGACACCCGAGAATCGCACCGCCTATTGGAAGGCGAACCTAAGCCTGCTCACGATCCTATTGATTATCTGGTTCGTGGTCTCCTATGGCTTCGGCATCCTGTTGGTTGAGCCCCTCAACGCCATCAGCCTCGGGGGCTACAAGCTCGGATTCTGGTTCGCCCAGCAAGGTTCGATCTATGTATTCCTGGTCCTGATCTTCGTGTACGCCTTCGCGATGAATCGGCTCGACAAGAAATTCGACGTGCACGAAGACTAATCAGGAGCGCAACATGTCTCTGCAACTCTGGACCTATCTCGTCGTCGGGGCGACCTTCGCGCTCTATATCGGCATCGCATTCTGGGCCCGCGCCGCCTCCACCAGTGATTTCTACGTGGCGGGCAAGGGCGTCCATCCCGTGGCCAACGGCATGGCCACCGCCGCGGACTGGATGTCCGCCGCCTCCTTCATCTCCATGGCCGGCCTGCTCGCGTTCAAGGGCTATGACGCCTCGGTCTATCTGATGGGCTGGACCGGCGGCTATGTGCTGCTCGCCCTCCTGCTGGCCCCTTATCTGCGCAAGTTCGGCAAGTTCACGGTGCCCGAGTTCATCGGCGATCGCTACTACTCGAAGCTCGCCCGCCTGGTCGCGGTGATCGCCTTGATCGTCGCCTCCATCACCTACGTCATCGGCCAGATGAAGGGCGTCGGCGTTGCCTTCTCCCGATTCCTCGAGGTGGACTTCGAGACGGGTGTCTACGTGGGCATGGCGATCGTCTTCATCTACGCGGTGCTCGGCGGCATGAAGGGCATCACCTACACCCAGATCGCCCAGTACGTGGTCCTGATCTTCGCCTACACGGTCCCGGCGATCTTCATCTCCCTGCAGCTCACCGGTACCCCCATCCCCCAGATCGGGCTGGGAAGCGCCATGTCAGACGGCAGCGGCATCATGCTGCTCGACAAGCTCGACCAGGTGGTGACGGACCTCGGATTCGGGGCCTACACACAGCAGAAGGACTCGACGCTCAACATGTTCCTGCTGACCCTCTCGCTGATGATCGGCACCGCCGGCCTGCCCCACGTGATCATCCGCTTCTTCACCGTCCCCCGGGTCAAGGACGCACGCAGCTCCGCCGGCTGGGCCCTGGTCTTCATCGCCCTCCTCTACACCACGGCCCCGGCCGTGGGCGCCATGGCTCGGCTCAACCTGATGAACACCATCCAGACCGGGCCGGTGGGCGAGGAGACCGCCAATGTCGAGATCGCGAAGGTCCCCGAATGGATGAACCGTTGGGCCACCACCGGGCTGCTCAAGTGGGAGGACAAGAACGACGACGGGCGCATCCAGTACTACAACGACAAGAACCCGGAGTTCGCCGCCAAGGCCGAGGGCTTCGGCTGGAAGGGCAACGAGATGACCACGGTCGACAACGACATCATGGTGCTCGCCAACCCCGAGATCGCCAGGCTGCCCTTCTGGGTCATTGCCCTGGTCGCCGCGGGCGGACTGGCCGCGGCCCTGTCGACGGCCGCCGGACTGCTGCTGGCGATCTCCTCGGCCATCTCCCACGACCTGATGAAGGGCATGCTGACACCAGGGATCTCGGAAAAGGCCGAGCTCATGGCCGGACGTATCGCCATGGCGGGCGCGATCGTGGTCGCGGGCTATCTCGGCATCAACCCGCCGGGCTTCGCGGCGCAGGTCGTGGCGCTGGCCTTCGGGCTCGCGGCCTCGTCCATCTTCCCGGCGTTGATGATGGGCATCTTCGACAAGCGTGCGAATCAGGCGGGCGCCATCCTGGGGATGCTTTCGGGACTGCTGTTCACCCTGATCTACATCTTCTGGTTCAAGGGCTGGTTCTTCATCCCGGGCACCGAGATGGCGGCCAACAAACCGGAGAACTGGTTCCTGGGGATCTCGCCGGAGGCCATCGGCGCCGTGGGCGCGCTGATCAACTTCGTTGTGGCCTACGTGGTGTCCCGCGCCACCAAGGCCCCGCCGGAGCACATCCAGCACCTGGTGGAGGATATTCGCGTCCCCAAGGGGGCGGGGATGGCCACCGCACACTGACCGAGCTCCACCGATAGGCCCAGGGACGGGCTGACTTCAAACCTCGAGAAGCCCCGCCCCCGCGGGGCTTCTTGCTCGCGAGACGGTCTGACTCCGCACGCGCGCTGCGGTATGGTTTGCAGTCCGCGTGCAACCCCCGGGGAGGTCAATGGACGTCGAGCTGATCGAGATCCAGGAATTCCTGGCCAGTCATCCGCCGTTTGACGAGCTCCCGGCCGACACCCTGGAGCGGCTCCCCAAGCGGCTGACGGTTCGCTACTTCCGCCGGGGCACGTCCTTTCCACCCGCGGATGCGGACCAGCGCTACCTCTACATCATCCGGCGTGGCGCCATCGAGCTCCGCGACACCCGGGGGGAGCTGTTCGGTAAGCTGGCGGAGGGCGATTTGTGCGTCATGTCCTGCCGACCCGACTCGCCCGAGTCCGCCTACAAGGGCAGCACCGCCGAGGACACGCTGGTCTATCTGCTCACGTGCTCGGACCTGGCCCAGCTCCAGGAGGAATACCCCGCGTTCGCGGAGCATTTCGAGCAGTCCGTAACCAACCGGCTGCGCAAGGCGCTCGACGACATGACGGAGACGCCGGCCTCGGGCTCCGGCCTGATGACGGTGCAGGTCGGGGACCTGGTCACGCGCGAGCCGATCAGTACCACGCCCGAGACCAGCATCCGGGCCGCGGCCCAGATCATGTCCGAGCACCGCGTCTCCTCGCTCCTCATCATGGACGGCGAGCGCCTGGCGGGCATGATCACCGACCGGGACCTGCGCAGCCGCTGCGTCGCCGCGGGGCTCTCGACCGAGCGGCCGGTGCGGGAGATCATGACCGAGCACCTGCACACCGTGGCCGCCGAGACGCTCGGGTTCCAGGCCCTTATCACCATGACCCGGCTCAACGTCCACCACCTCCCGGTGCTGGACGCGGGACGGGTGGCGGGCATCCTCTCCACCACCGATCTCACCCGGTTCCAAAGCTCCAACGCCGTCTACCTGGTTGGCGACATCCACAAGGCGAGGGATCTGGACACCCTGGTCCAGATCAGCGCCAAGGTGAGCGAGATTCAGATCCATCTCGTAAACGGCGGCGCAACCGCGGATCAGGTAGGCCAGGCGATCAGCGCCATCACGGACGCCATCACACTTCGACTGCTGGAGCTGGCCGAGGCGGAGCTTGGCGCGCCCCCGGTTCCGTTCGCGTGGATGGTGGGTGGCTCCCAGGCCCGGCGGGAGCAATCCTCCCACTCGGACCAGGACAATGCCCTCTTGATCGCGGATCACCTGAAGCCGGAGGACGACGCCTACTTCGCGGCCCTCGCAGGCTATGTCAACGATGGCCTCAACGCCTGCGGCTACGTCTACTGCCCGGGTGACGTGATGGCGAAGAACCCCAAATGGCGCCAACCCCTGCGCATCTGGAAGAAATACTTCACTACATGGATCGAGCGGCCCGACCCCATGGCCCTGATGCTCTCGAGCGTCTTCTTCGATCTGCGCCCCCTGCGCGACACCGAGGGGCTGTTCGAGGAGATCCACGACACGATCCTGGAGCACTCGAAGTCCAATCGGATCTTCATCGCCTACATGGCCGCTAACGCCTTGAAGCACCGTCCGCCGCTGGGCTTCTTCCGCAACTTCGTGCTGATCCATGGCGGTGAGCACGACCACACCTTCGACATCAAGCACCGGGGAATCGTCCCCATCATCGATCTGGCCCGCATCTATGCCCTGTCCTCCGGGATCGACGAGACCAACACCCTGGAGCGCCTGCGGGCCGCCGCCGACACCAGCGTCCTGAGTCGCGAGGGGGCGGCCAATCTCGTCGACGCCGCCGAGCTCATCGGGACACTGCGCATGCGCCATCAGGCCCGACAGCTGCGGCGCGGCGAGAAGGCGGACAACTTCCTATCCCCGGAGGAGCTCTCACCGCTCGAGCGCGGGCACCTAAAAGACGCCTTCGTGCTCATCAACACCATGCAGGAGGCCCTCGGGCAGCGCTACCAGACGGGGCGCTTCGCCTGAGCGGTCGGCGGTGCAGATACTCAACGACTGGCGGCGGCGCTGGCAGCTTCGCCGCGCGCCTGGGGGACCATTGCGGGACTATCTGGTCCGACCGATGCCACGGGCGCGTCAGGACTACCGAAACACGGATTTCCTGGCGATCGACCTGGAGACCACCGGGCTCGATGTACGGAAGGACCTCATCCTCAGCGTGGGTTACGTGGTACTGCACGGTCCGCAGATCCATCTGGCGAGCGCCCGCCACCGCGTCGTCCGCATCGACCGGTCCATCCCCGAGGCCAGCGCCGTCATTCACCAGATCACGGACGATCAAGCCGCGCGCGGCTTGGAGCTGCGGGAGGTCATGACCGAGCTGCTGGAGGTACTGGCGGGAAAGGTGATGATCGCCCATCATGCCGCCATCGAGCGGGGCTTTCTGGGCAACGCGTGCAGACGGCTCTGGGCCGGCGGGCTCCCGGTGCCCGTGGTGGATACCCAGGTGTTGGCGAGGCGTCACTTCGAGCGGCGCCAGATCCCCTACAAGGGCTCGGACCTGCGGCTCCACGCCCTGGGGGACCGCTACAACCTGCCGCGATACGGGGCCCATCACGCGCTCAGCGATGCCCTGGCCGCGGCCGAGCTGTTCCTCGCCCAGGCCGCTTACCGGGATAGCGGCAAGGGTTTGCCCCTGGGCGACTTTCTGACTTGACCCATCAGTCAAGCACTGTCATCGCCTGGAAACAGGCCCTGCCAAACGTTTAGGATTGGGAGCCCCGAGGCGCCCGCCACCGACCCACTGATAAGAAGCACCCGGCGTCTGCCAAACATCACCACCGTCTGCAGAGGAAAGAACATCATGTCGGAAGAGAAGCTCTACCCGGTCCCTCCCGCCCTCGCCGCCCAGGCCCACATCGACGCGGACAGGTACGCGACCCTGTATCGAAGCTCGATCGAGAGCCCCGACGGGTTCTGGTCCGAGCAGGCGAGCCAGTTCGTCACCTGGTTCAAGCCCTGGGACTCGGTGCTCGATTGGAGCTATGGCGCCGATGACCTGCACATCGCCTGGTTCAAGGGCGGCAAGCTCAACGTCTCCTACAACTGTCTGGACCGCCACCTGGAGACGCGGGGGAATCAGGTCGCCATCATCTGGGAGGGCGACAACCCGGCGGAGGACCGAAAGATCACCTACCGAGAGCTCCACGCCGAGGTCTCGAGGTTCGCCAACGTCCTCAAGTCGAAGGGCGTCAAGAAGGGGGATCGGGTGTGCATCTACCTGCCCATGATCCCCGAGGCGACGGTGGCCATGCTCGCCTGCACCCGCGTCGGCGCCATCCATTCCATCGTCTTCGGCGGGTTCTCCCCCGACAGCCTTCGCGACCGTATCCTGGACTCCGACTGCCAGGTGGTCATCACCTCGGACGAGAGCGTGCGCGGCGGGCGCCATGTGCCGCTCAAGAAGAATGCCGACACCGCCCTCGAGGAGTGCCCCAACGTCCGCAGCATGATCGTGGTGCGCCGAACCGGCGGCAACGTGGCCTGGCAGGCGGGCCGCGACTGCTGGTATCACGAGGAGATGGCCAAGGCCGCTCCCCAGTGCGAGCCCGAGCAGATGGACGCCGAGGACCCGTTGTTCATCCTGTATACGTCTGGATCCACCGGCAAGCCAAAGGGGGCCCTGCACACCACCGGCGGCTACCTGGTCTATGCCGCCATGACCCACAAGTACGTCTTCGACTACCAGGAGGAGGACGTCTACTGGTGCACCGCAGACGTCGGCTGGGTGACGGGTCATACCTATATCGTGTATGGCCCCCTGGCTAACGGCGCCACCTCCCTCATGTTCGAGGGCATCCCCAACTATCCTGATATGTCCCGCTT
>Ga0316577_10000001_pt1 | contig 129547 bp, 158 predicted proteins | sample S5NA_FD_203073 | JGI IMG/M metagenome (GOLD analysis project Ga0316577, IMG submission 203073) | Rhizosphere microbial communities from salt marsh grasses in Alabama, United States - S5-7_050615r2r1 | ecosystem: Host-associated > Plants > Roots > Rhizosphere | place: USA: Alabama | collected... | reverse complement strand
GACAAGACGCATCGCATTTGTCGCCTCGAGCTGGGTGTCGAACGGGCCGCACTTGGCGATGCCACCACCCCTGGCGAACCACTTGATCTCCTTCGATTTACGACGCTTCCCCATCGGGTTCCTCCAGACGCTTGGCCACATCCTCAGCATATGCTGCGAGCCAGCCGTTGGTCATGGTGCAGGGGAGCTTCTGACTGCTGTTCACAAGCCCCTCTACCACCCCAGGTGGGGTGTGGTCTCGCATCAGCTCGTAGAGGAATGAGACCAGCCTGTTGTGTGTGATCTGCGCACCAGAACGCTCGAAGAGGGCCTGCTGTTCTTCAGTCCGCATCGGGCTCCTCCAATGTCTCACCCAGCATGCCGATCTCTACGGCATCCTCAACGATGCTCTTCAGCTCCCAATGGTAGGTGTCCCCAGAGATGAGAACCCCGGTCACTGTGATCCACTCGTCCAGAGCCTGGACAGCGGCGGCCTTCCGATCCTCAAGATCTCGCTCGGTGCAGCCCATCTCGGCCATCTGGGCCTTGAGTCTGATCTTGCGGAGGGTGATCTTGGTGTCCTCCACGTCTGCATGATGATCAATCAAAGAAGCGATGTCAAGGGTATAAGAGTCTTAATGAAAGGAGGCTTTTACATGACGATCACCGTGCGCCAGGCCCAGCTAGAGACCGTGCAAGTGGATGTCCATGCACTACGGGTCGGGCACAAACAGATGACTCAATCCGTCTTCCGGCAACTACGACCGGAGCATCCGGTCGACTACGAGAAGGAAGAGCTACGTGGAGATCTATGGGGTACTGTGAACTACTTCTGGAAGGGCTGTAGCACCCACTGGAATGGACAGGTCGAGCACCTGCACTTGATCTGGCAGCTGGGTGATGAGCTACGCCGATGCTGTATCTATCCTCCCGACCGCTGCAGAGAACGGGCCAACGCCATCCGTGTCCAGGAGGACTTCATCGGCAATGCTGTGCAGCTCGCTCTATTCCGGCGGGTGCTGCACGACCCCACCAACGTGAAGAGACCAGACGAGCGGTTCCTTTTCAGTTTCCCCGGCTGGTCGTGCAGCGTGAACACGGAAGACACACGACACATCGACACAATTCTCGAGGCCCTGGAGATGGATGACCAGACAGACTGGCAGAAGCAAAGACTAGCCGAGGCCCGAACCGAGATCTCCAATAGCTTTCGTTTCCGGGAGGAGCTGTTGGAGGGCGAGGCTGTGGGTGACGACGATCAGATCGCCATGTTCGTGCAGAAGTGCCGCAACAAGATCGATGGAATCAAGGAGAACTACGACGTCTTCTACCAACTCGTGCTCGATCTCCCCCAATTGTTCATCGCAGTGTAGGAGGCTCACATGACACCAGAGGAACTGGCAAAGGAGATCAAAAGGCGTAGGAAGAACAGGTGGGTCATCTCATCATTCAACACCACCCACCTCGTGGAGCGTCTGCGTACGTGCGGGGCGATTCTTCACGGTGATGAGTGGCTCCTCCCCGATCAACACACCTACGAAGGCATCCTGCGTCACATCGAGTTCACCGCGACTCACCTCACTGAGAAGTTCTGTCCGGGGTGCGGTGGGGACAAAGCGATCGAGGACTTCCCCGCCGACGAGAACCAACCAGACGGCCGGGCCAAGCTATGCGTTGGGTGCGCGCGCAAGGAACGAGAAGAGAAGTCGGGGAGAGTGGGGAGCAGATGGCGGGAAGCCAGAAAGAGACGCTTCTCCGGCGCTGCCACGAGAGAATTCCCCCCGATCAACGAGCGCCTCTATGCACGCTACAGCAGAAGGCGGACATTTCCCGGGTCAATGGCTTTGGCCAACGCGCTGTTGTGGTGGGAACAGGTGGATGTCACCGAAGGGGCCCACCTCTTCCCCCACAACTACTTCCCTCTGGACGTGATGCACAAGATCGTGGAGGACACAGGCTACACCTGGGGAGCTCACCTGGTCCTGATGAAACAGATCTTGAACAACGTCTACAACAAGCACTGGCAGAACCAGGCCGGTGTGGGTTACCGCATCGCCACCGACCTGGCGCATGATGGGATAGAGGCGGCCAAGCTCCATGATTTGATCCGTACCTTCAGCTTCGCTGTCTACCGGCGCCTAGACGAGACGTGGGGCCTCTTCCCGGATGCGCCAGAGGACACCAAGGATGTGCTGCGGAAGCTCTTCAGCATGACGCAGGCGCACACGAGCAACCTCTCGGCCTGGTCGAGGGTGTTCTATCGATCGTTCTACTACCTCAAGGAGCGAGTGGGTGCGGGCAGCCTAAGCATCCCAGAGGTGATGCGAATAAGCGATGAGGAGATCAGCGGCGAGTTAGATGCTGTGTTCACCAATGCCAGCGATTGGTTCAAGCGTTGGGCCAATTCGCTGGGATATGAAGTCCATGTGAAAAGGAGGCGAAAACGAAGATGAAGAGAATCACTGTTCCATGTGTAGAGCTGGTGAGCTGGAACGATCCAGTGCGGGAGAGAATCGCGCATTACCAGTGGTACACACCCATCCATGAGATACCAGAGGGTATCAACCTGAGGCCGAATGTGCGCGTGCAGGATACAAGCTCGCCGGTCTACCGGAGTATTAGCGATGCTCAGCTGAACATTGGGCTCGAGCCAAAACTCCAGAACTCCTACAACCTTGGGAGTGGGGGCATCACGATCATCACCACGGATCTCCAGGCGAACAAGGCGAGAAAAGCCACGGAGGTGTCGTTCCTCAACGGGGGCAACTGGGGCATACCGAATGGCGCACACCAGTACAGGGCGGCCCTCGAGAACAAAGAGAAGATTCTGAGGATGATCGAGGATGGAGAACCGATCGATCAGTACATGCCTTTCCACGCTATCGTCAACATGAAGCGGTACCTCATCCACACTGTGGCAAAGGCCTTGAACACCAACGTGCAAGTCACCAACGCGGCACTTCTCAACAACCTCGGGGTATTCGACAGCATCAAGGTGGTGCTGGAGAAAGCCGACATCCTCCAGCACTTCGGCTGCCTGGGGAACGAGAAGAAGGTGAAGAAGCTGGAATACGAGATCGGCGAGAACGTCGTGCTGATGGAGGCGTTCAACCGTCACGACTACCCGGACGGTACGCGTCATCCCACGCACTCGGTAGGTTCGGTCGGTTCGATCATCGCCGCCTACGGACATGAGGCCAAGCGGTCCAACTTCGCCGGGATGCTCCATCTGCTCCCGGATTTCTGGCGCCTCTTCGAGCAGATCTCCATGGATGGCTACGGCATGATCAATGCCAGTACCTCGGCTGACAATGCGACGTGGGCCAAAGGGCCGGGTGTCCATGACCGCAACGGCAATCCGGTCAAGAGGAGGCCCAAGGTGTACAAGTTCCCCATCCTGGGGACTACCGGGTCTACAAAGTTGGCCAAGGGACCGGCTTTCGCGATGATGTCCGCATTCCGCCAGTTCCTGGTGGTCACACCCAGCGGCAAGTACTCCTGGGAGATACCGTTCGAGCGTGTGGTCCGGGTGTGGAAGCGTGTGGGCCCGAAGATGGTGCAGTTCGCAGATGACGTGACACAGGAAGGCAACAAGAAAGCGTCAGACACGTTCAAGACGGACTCCGGGAAGATCTGGACCACCTACTACAAGATGGTTCAGGACCACCGGCGTCGGATGAAGTGAGCTGGGGGTTGGAGAGGCAGAGAGCCTTCGGGCTCTCTTTTGCCCTAGAACGTGAACCCCCTGAAGTCCGGGGGCTCTACTCCAGCATCCGCCCGAGCCTCGTCCAGCCGCTCATCCAGCTTGCGCTTCATCACGCACAGGCCCTGGAAGAAGTCGGTGAAGGGCATGTCGGGGTCGATGGTCTCTGCCCTGACGATCGCATCCACTATGATCTGCTCGAACTTGGCCTCGGTCACGTCATCCATGATCTCCCTCCTTGGCTGAACAACTTTGCCTCTTGGGGTATAAGGAAGTCAAGATGATCAACAGGAGGCTTACGATGATTCCCGAAGAGGTGATGTCCCAAGAGGACATCCAGTGGGTCCGCAACACCCTCGAGGTGGCGGACCTGATGTTCGAGAAGATGAAGGAGCTGCCCAGCGACGTGGCTGAGCTACTCTACCACGTGCTCAAGCAGGCGGCCAAGACGGCCGAGAGCGCCGCCTACGCCGGTGAGCAGACGGGGGACAGAGGAGCCTCGAGGACGGTGAGGGCTGTGGAGATGTGGCTGCACGGCTACTACAAGCTCACGCCTAGGGAGTGGAGGGGGCTCCAGATCAAGCTGGCACAGATGAAAGATCCTGAATACGAGCTCTACCGGAAGCTCAAGCGCAAGTTCGAGGGTCCACCGCGCAAGCGTAAGCAGGGTGACCAGGACATCCCACCGGCCAGGAGTGGGCACGTGTGCACGGAGTGCCTCAAGAAGGCCGGATTCGAGCCTCACGACTACGGCACGCACGGTACCTGCTCCATCTGCCAGAAGAACTACAAGAGCGACGACATCCACGACCACATCCACGAGATCGGGCAGATCTTGGACAAGCTGGACATGAAGCCCTGCGGGGTCTACGGCTGCACGACCCCCATCCCCAAGCACTGCCCCTGCTGCAGTGAGTGCAGCGACATCCAGTAGGAGCGAGCGATGATCGACATCGATACGAAGAAGCTGCTGGAGGGCCTGCGACAGGCCCTCTCAACCATCAGCCCTAGAGAACGAGCTGTGATTATCAGTCGGCTCTGCGGGGGCACTCTGAAGCAAGCGGGCGCAGGTCTCGACCCCCCGGTGGGGCCAGAGCGCGCTCGACAGCTCGAGTACAGGGGCACTCGCAAGCTGTTGCACCCCAGTCGCATCAAGCACATCAGGGAGGCCCTCAAGCTCGTGAAGCGCACCAAGAGGAAACCGGAGAGGGCCTCGAACGGGGCAAAGGAGAGGAGCGAGAAGCTGCTCAAGGAGATGGAGCCCTGGCTCCGCAAGCGCATGGAGCTGCGCCTCGACGGCCGCTTGCAGATCAGGCGCAGCAACCTGCCGAACTTCGCCGACCACGTCGACCACCTGCCCCAGCCCGTGGAAATCGATGGGGAGCAGAAGCAGTGGGTGGACATCGGTTGGATAGACCACGGCAAGGCCACGGGTGACGAACCCCTGGTGATAGTGGAGGACTGATGAGTTTCAAGCGTCTGAAGAAGAAGGCCGAGGGATCGCAGATCAAGGTCACACGTTGGACAGGCTACTTGGTGGAGTGGAAGGAGCGGGGACGTAGCATGGACTGCGTGTGCGAGAATCTGCGGGAACTCGATGAGCGTATCCGCTACATCCAGAAGATCAGACTCAGAGAGGAGGACTAGATGGGCTGGATCGGTAGCAACAGCGAGCTGATGCACGTCCTCCGTACCTTCGGTGTCGATCAAGACCCGGACGGCAAGTTCCATGTGGACGGGCAGATCGTATCGTTCATGGGGGTGGGTGAAGAGATGGTGGTGGGAGACGATGCAGTGGCCTACATCGACGGCAAGCCACGGAACATCTGCAACATGCTGGAGATCACCAGCTACGGCAAGAAAGTGAAGGTGATCTAGTGAAGACCAGGAAAGAGATCATCGCAGTGGTGCGCAAGTACGCCAGCGAGGCGGACCAGATGTTCCGCAATCATGATAGGGATTGCCTCAGACAAGCAGCCATCCTGCTGCAACAAGAGACTCCCTCACCAGTGAAGGCCGCCGAGTTCGAGGGAATCCCCTGGCCAGTCGCCAAGAACGTATACGGAAACGATGGGCCAGAAGATGAGGTCACGTTCAGTCTGAGAGGCCATGCTCTGCGGGTGTGGCCCACACCCGCGCGAGGAGTCCACAGTGGGAGAATTCGTTACCACGTGGAGTGTATCACCTGTGGGAAAGTGATCCACAAAGCCACCACCGGTCCCAGGCACCTCTGTTGGCAACACGTGAAGGAGAGCCGATGATCAAAAAGACGATTCGGATGGTCCTCAAGCTCAAGGACTGCGACAAGGTGTTCAAGGAGGGTTTCGCACCTGGCGTGCTGATCGAGCAGGACCACGAGTACACCCTGCCGGAGGACTACAGCGAAACCATGTTCTCTGCGCAGCTCATGCGCGACGAGGACAACTTCATCCACCGCAACGTCGAGGTGATCGCAAGGGAGGTGAACGATGAGTAGGAAGATGCACTGGTGGGATCCCTACAAGAGCGAGAAACTGGGTTGCGGCAGGGACTACGAGGATGGTGACTCTACCAGGAACGCTGACAACGTGACCTGTGCCGCCTGCCTGGCAACCATCGACGGGCTGCCCGAGTTGGCGAAGATGGCCAAGGCTAAGGACAAGAGCCAAGAGATCGGCCGATTCATCGACTGGCTCAGGGAGGTGAAGGGCTGGGTGTTCTGTGAAGAGCACGAGCATGATGACGGCTGTCTCGAGCGGGTGGCCCGCTTCGAGGGGGACGAGGAGGGGGACGTGGAGATGGTCTGCGGGCTACGCAACGGTGAGTTGATGCCTGTGCACTTCTCTCACGAGCAGCTGTTGGCCGAGTACTTCGAGATCGATCTGCAGAAAGTCGAGGAGGAGCGCCGAGCCATCCTCGAAGATCTGCCCTAGGAGTGAACATGATCTTGGCACATACCACTAGCAGAGGAGGGATCCCTCTCCTGGTCATCGGCCTGACCAACAAGAACATCGAGGAGCTGAAGAAAGGCCGACCTGTCTTCAAGGGGCCAGAGGACACGCACCTGCCGATGTCCTTCACCATCATCTGGGGCGAGACTGAGGACGCCATCTTGGAAGATCTGAAGCAGCATTTCGTGATCCCAGCCGTGGAAGATCGGAGGACCGATGACCCCTAACCAGATCAAGATCCTGCTGGTGGTGGCGCGTAACACCAACGGCAAGGGCTCTCGCATGAACTTCTCCGACCTGGAGGAGTGTCTGCCTGACATCAAGTTCGGCTTCCTCAACCAGGCCCTGGAGGGCCTGCACCGGGCCGGGTTCATCGGCAAGAGGAAGACCAACCTGCGCCTCACCCAGCGTGGCTGGCACATCTACAGGGCGATCCAAGAGGTGTGGGATGGGTAGCAAGCTGACGAGAGGATATCTGGAAGGTTGCACCCGGCTTGAGCTTCGATGGCTCATACTCCAGACCGGTCCTCTCGAGGACCGACCCACTAATCGGGCTGTCTCGAGGATGAAGAGCCAAGACATCATCAAGATCTTAGAGGGCCGAGAAATTGATGTCGAAATACCACTAGAACTCAAGGTGAGACGCTCTCACAGAGCCGCACCGGACATCAGGACACAACTAGCGAGGATATCCAAGAGCTTGGAGTTGCTGACTTCCAGTTCGGGAACCCATCTAAAGTTCATTTCTGCAGCTGTGCTTGATCCCAATGAGTTCTTGGTCTTTGTTGATCGTCTGCTGGAAGAATTTCCGCACTTGTTGGAGTCGGGCACACTCATTGTGAACGGGTACAGGCTAGGAGAATTAGAATCTGTCATCTATGAGTACGTAGGAGAGGGACATACGATCAACGGGGTATTAGATCAGATGCGTGCTTCATGGAATGCACGACTCAGCCGCAATGAATTGAAGGGCATCCTTGACTATTTGACTGACGCAGGAGTCCTGAAGCGTGGGAGGGCCAAACTACCGGGGAGCCCCTACTTCTACGAACCGAATCTGCCGATTGATCCATAGAAAGGAGACGTAGAATGGTTAACCTAGCCCGAAAGTTTCTCGAAGAGAAGGGCGAGGATCTGGAAGACTACGATGGCTACTGTCTCGAGCTGGTGGACGACATCCTGAAGTGGCTCGGGCCCGAGAGGGAAGCACGGGCGGAGATCATGTACATGGACGTGCCCTACCTGGGTGATCTCCACCCCTCATGCGTCCAGGTGGTCGGGTGGAGGTGCCATGCCGTCCTATTCATGGATGGGCTGGTCCACGACGCCTACCTGGAGGAGGCCCTCCCCGTGGACAAGTATCTCCGCACCATGTTCCCGCACAACAACGTGATCGAAGTGACCTACAACTCCGGCATGGACAACGAGCGCGTCGAACGCTGGTACAGAAGGGAGTCTTTGAGAGATGGATCAAAACTGGCCCGTGCCCTGCCCGCATGAGGGGGACGAGAAGGCGTGCGACAACTGCTGGGCTTCGCACCAGGACGCCGTTCCGTACTGCACGAGCGACGAGTACAAGAGGCGGGTAAAGGAGCAGGCGGATGAAGACAAAGATCGTTCCGTCGAATGAGCTGGACCCTGCAAGGGGTCTGAGGGCGGAGGACTACGTGCTCAGCCCTGTGCGTGTGACCATCACCGAGACGGTCGAGACCGACTATCTAGTTCACATCGGCCCCATTGATACCAGCGATCAGGCGCAGAGCATGCTGGAAGAGATGGAAGACGCAGATCTGATGAAGCTGCTCAGAGGCTCTCTGAGCAGGAAGAAGACTGTACGCATCACCGACCGCTATGTAGCATCAGCTGTAGTGGAGGACATCGAATGAAGATCAAGATCGAGATCAACTGCGACGATGCGGCTTTGCATGACAATCTGGAGGTCGAGCTACCCCGTATCTTAACGACCGCGCTGGGAAAGGTCTATGCTCAGCTCGAGCGGGATGGGCGTTGCATCTGTGAGGCCCTGGAGAGTGACGACAAACTGCTCGACATCAACGGCAACACCGTTGGGACTGTGAGGGTCATCCGTGACTAAGAAGGAGACGATGGAGTGTGTGATCGAAGCCGCACGCGCTACCTACCAGAACGAGGGCTTCATCGAGATCGACGACAACGCCATGCCCAGCGTCGGGGAGCCCCCGGATGACGGTGTGTACGTTCAAGCATGGGTGTGGGTGGGCCTGTCGGACATGGATGGTGTGACGGAGGAGGACCTGAAGGGGCTCAACTCCATGCACCGCTACCAGCACCCACAGTCTCTCCACAAGTACACGGAGGCACCATATGGAAGCTAGCTGCCCCTGTGATCTAGATCTCGAGCCGATCACCGTCCACAGGACCAAGATCCGCAAGGCGCGCAAGGGCCACAAGTGCGACGAGTGTGGGGCTGACATCAAGAGGGGGGATCACTATCATGTCCACACGGGCCGGTGCGACGGATCATGGTTCACCGTGAAGAACTGCAAGGAGTGTGAGCAGATCAGGGAGGACTACGGCTGCAGATGCATCGGTGATCTCGACACGATGGTCCACGAGTGCTTGGGGGTTCACATCAACAGACTACCGGAGGACTGAAATGGCTGAGACGAAGAAAGGGGTGAGCGGGACCAGGGAGTGGTCCCACTCGTCCGTCAACTGCATGAGCGGCTGCTCCAATGGCTGCTGGTACTGCTACGCACGTGCCACAGCCTCCGGCCGCACCAAGACCAAGGACACCGAGGACTGGACGAACGATAAGCCCATTCCGGACAAGATCCACAAGCGGTTCGGCAAGCGAGAGGGGACCGTGATGTTCCCCACCCAGCACGATCTCACGCCCGGCAACATGAAGTACACCATCGCCGTGCTCCAGAGCCTGCTGAGGGTGGGGAACAGGGTGCTGGTGGTGTCCAAGCCGCACCCGGAGGTGATCGAGCAGCTCACCAGGGCGGTGGAGGGCTATGAGGATCAGATCTTGTTCCGGTTCACTATCGGCAGCATCGATCCCAGCGTGCTGGGTATGTGGGAGCCCTTCGCTCCCACGGTCGCCGAGCGCATCTTCTGTCTGGTCTATGCCGAGCGCGCCGGCTTCAAGACCAGCGTGAGCATGGAGCCCCTGCTCTGCCCAGACATCCCCAGCACCATCCAGGCGGTGGACACCTTCTACCCCTACATCACCGACGCCATCTGGATCGGGAAGATGAACCATGCTGCGGCGAGGTTGAAGATCAACAAGGCTCCCCCGGCGGCCATCAACGCCGCCAACTTCCTCGAGGGGGCCTGGAACGATGACGCCATCCACGAGCTGTATCGACGGCTGAAGGACCATTCCCTGGTCAAGTGGAAGGAGAGCATCAAGAAGATCGTGGGCATCGAGGTGCCCACAGAAGCCGGACTCGACATCTGATGGGGGACGAACACATCTGCAACGCCGGCGTGACCAAGCTGGAGGTCTTGCCGACTGGCGACATCATCCCCTGTCCAGCGTGCAAGGATGCGGCGAGAGACCACCCAGAGGTGTTCATCCTGGGCAACATCCGGGACACCACCTTGAAAGAGGCCCTCAAGCGAGGGAGGAAGATCCCGTATCTGCGCAAGTTCCGCAGGTGGAATCGGTGGGGCATGAAGTGGCGTTCCCACCTGGCTGGTTGTGAGATCTGCGCACAACCGGACGGCGCCTGTACAGAAGGTCTCAGGATCCTCCTACGAACGGACGAAGCGAGAAACCAGTTCCTGGACGAGAAGGAGAAGCTATATGGGACACACCACCAACAAGAGGGCTGACAGCAACCTGGGAGTCAAACACCAGGTACTTGATCACGGCTTCGTCTGCCTGGTCGACTACATGGGTGGGGACCAGCGCATCGCCGAGGCGGCTTGGGTTTCCAGCATCGACGAGGTCGAGGCGGAGAAGAAGACCAAGAAGGGGATCAAGCGGATCATCAACTACATGATGGCCAACCGCCATTGCTACCACCCCACAATGCAGGTCCTGACGATCAAGGGCTGGAAGCAGTGGGACGAGTGCGAGGGGGAGGAGGTTTTCCTGGTACCAGACCCGAAGAACCGGACCCTCAAACGTGAGCTGCTTCAGCTCGAGGTATTCGACGCGGATGAGGAGATGATTGCCTACGAGAACCAGAGGATGTCCTTTTGCGTGACTGATGACCATCGGATGTGGTTCAGGCCCCGTGGACAGTCCGAGTTCGACATCTTCAGAGCGCACAACATGTCGAAGTGGGGTCACTTCGATCCTCTGAAGGGCTATCACTGGGTGCAGTTTGACACGAAGACTGACCCGAAGATGCAGTTCATCGGCTTCTACCTGGGGGATGGGAGCTACGGCAGCCTGAATACGATCACTTTCCACATCCGGAAGGAGCGGAAGAAAGTCTATCTCAGGGATCTGCTCAAGAAGGTGGAGGCGAAGTGGGATGAACGACAATCTTCCACCTACTCGGACGCGGTCGTCTTCACCATCAGGACCCCCGAATGGATGAAGGGGTACATCGACGTCACCCTCCGCGCGAAGGACAAGAACTTCCCTCTGGATACTGTCCATCTGCTGGACCACGGAGAGGTCATCGGGCTGTACGACGGCCTGATCAATTCGGATGGTTCGGAGAAAGATGACCGGCCGCAGACGCAGTTCTCCAGTTCCTCTGAGAAGCTCCTCGATCTGTTTGAGGTGCTTTCCGCTCTGCTGGGGACGGACGCTCACCGGACATCGATTGGGTCCACCGCTTATCACGGTGAGCGTACGTCTCTGGAGGCGAGGAAGGAGTACTTCAGCAAGAGGTACTACAAGGGCAAGGTCTACTGTGCTACCAGCTCCACTGGGCTGCTGATGGTGCGTGGCGGAGCGGACAAGTTCGCCTTCGTCTGTGGGAACACGAGCCCATTCGAGCAGGTGGAGCTGGTGTTTCGGGCGCGCATGCCCATCTTCGTGGCCCGCCAGTGGGTGCGCCACCGCACGGCCTCGCTCAACGAGATGAGCGGACGCTACCGCCTTCTCCCGAGTGAGAGCTACGTGCCCGGCTACGGGCGCATGGGTGGCAAGGGCAAGAGCAACAAGCAGGGCACCGAGGGCGGCCTCGAGATCGAGCTGAAGGAGTTGATCCAGAAGCGGTTCGAGGAGGGTCAGCGGGTGGCCTGGGACGACTACGCCTGGCTCGCCGACACTGGCCTGGCCAACGAGCTCGCCCGGCTCAACCTCCCGCTTGCTGCCTACACGGAGTGGTTCTGGAAGATCGATCTGCACAACTTCTTCCACTTCTGCGGCCTGCGCCTCCACCCCCACGCCCAGTGGGAGATCAGGCAGTACGCCAACAAGATGTACGAGCTGGCCAAGGACGTGGCTCCGATGGCCTTCAAGGCGTTCGAGGAGCACCGTCTCTACGCCGCCACGCTCTCCAACAAGGAGCGCCACGCGGTGTGGTCTATCTTGAACGGCGTGCGCGGTGCCATGCGTGGTGAGACGGAGCCCGCGGCAGCGATCGACAGCGAGCTGCTTGACCAAATCATCAAGAAGCTGTCTACGCTCCCTCAGCTCGAAAGGACGATCGTCGATGGGTGAGCCCCACATCATCCAGGGTATGCCGGTCGGGTGGTGGTTCAACGAAGGCCGGGCCGCCGACCGGTGGTCAGGCCCCTTCAAGACGGCTGAGGAGGCTGAGAAGATCGCCAAGTCCATGGCTCCAGATCAAGTCGAGTTCATCAAGCTGTTGTGCGTCATGCCGTGGGAGAAGCGCGAGGTGCGCGTGGAGCCACCCAGGAAGTACGTGAAGTGCAAGAGCTGCAAGGGTGGCTTCGTGGGCGACCGTTGCTGCTCCAGGTGTGAAGGGACAGGGAGGATCGAGGTATAAGTACCCTGGACCAAAACAAGGAGGCTGGCTAACCCACCAGTGGATCGGCTGAGGAGCCTGGGCGACCTCCTATGAATGAGCGCCCCAACCGACAACCCCTCAAGGAGGTGAGCGGGAGAGTAGGGGACCAGGTGCACCTGGTCCCCTTACTTTAGCCCATGCTTCTCCTCGAAGCGCCTGGCCTGCTCTGCGATGATGGCCTCGACGTTCTTGGCGGCGATGGCTCGATCTTGTGGACGGATAGCTCTGACGGAACGGCGCTCCTCCAACTTCTTGCGCTCCTCCAGCTCATCGTCCGTGAGACTCATGTAGTAGTACTTACTCACCAGGAAAGGCTCTTGGAGTGACACGCCTGCTCGACCGCCTTCCACACACGCTCCTCCCGCACCTGGTGGTTGTCGATGATGCCCACCGTCTGCTTCACGAAGGTGTGCAGCAGCTTCCGCACGTTGCCCACCGCCATAATCTCCATCTTGGAGAGATCGTACTTGCCGATCATGTTGTCCTGCTCGGATGTGCGCCAGTAGGACCTGAAGGTGACCACGCCAGCGACTTCCTCGATGTCGATGCGCAGCTGGTCACAGGCGATGGCGGCGTTGGCGGTCATGACCGCCTCGCGGATCTTGCGGATGGCGGTGGTCTGATCTGGGCTGGGTGGCGTGCATTCCATCACCACTTGGGCGAATGACTTGGCTGCCTCCCGCAGCTTGGAGTAGAGAGGGAGCTGACTCTCACTCGGTTTGTGGTACTCGAACCAGTTGTTGATGTCGGCCTCTGTGATCATTTGATCCTCCACGTTGTGCTGCTACCATCTCAGCGATGATCACTGCTGTCAAGATCGAAAATCGTAGGGTCCTCGGGGCATAAGAATAGTAGGAAAGGAGACATTATGGATCCTGTGAACATCAAGGCACGGCAGCTCCGGTGGAAGCTCGAGGACGAGCTGCTACCGGAAACAGGCATCTTCGATGGCGCCTGTGATCGTGGAGTATCCGTGATCCGCAGCAGTGATGACACAGAGCTGTTCCTCTACTGGTGCAACCTGGAGTGGATCAAGCCCTGTGACAACGAGCTGTGGAGCATGGAGTTCGACACCAGAGAGAAGTCCTACCTCACCAGAATCGGTGCCCGATACGAGGGGGAGGGTGACCTCTGGGAGGCGTTCGATGGGCGCAGCAAGACCCACGTCTGCGACATCGTGCTGCCGGAGGGCACGAAGGTCGTGCCCAATCGAGACGCCAACGAGTACAGAGACTTCATCGCCACGCTCCCCACCGGGGAGAAGATCATGTTCCACCGTGAGAGTCGCTGGGGCGGCTGGATCACGGGGATCATCAACCGCAAGGGCGATCTCGTGATGGGCCACTACCCACACGACGACAGCTCCTGCGCGCTCTACTAGGAGGCTGATCACCTCCATTCCTTAGCTCACAAACAACGGTATAAGAGCAATACAGGAGAAAGGAGATGTAGCTCATGCCCAAGTGTCGTGTGTGTGGTCGAGGGACGTTTGGCATTCTGTGTGGTCCCTGCAAGGAGGCCGGGCGCGGACCCGAAGGGGTCATCGTTCGTGCTCGGGACATGGGGTTCGAGGTGTTGTGGAGCCCGGTGAACCAGGCGTATGTCATCCTGGAGCACCCAGGTCCCGACAGCCGCCCCGAGCTGGTCGGGGTCAAGAATAACATCCAGGACGTGAGGGCTTTCCTGGACAACGAGGAGGATGCACGCAATGAGCCGGAGTAGACGATACTGGCCACCCGGACTGGAAGATCGAATATTCATCAAGATGCCTCACGCAGCTGGGCAGTACAAAGAGCGTGCAGGTTTGCCTCCCTCCTACCCACTGGAGAGGGCGCTAGAAGACTTGCGGCGGGAGATCTGCGTGGCTCTACGAGGTGGTGAACAGATTTACCCCAACACGAAGAGCAAGGGAGACCCGGACACGGAATTCGTGATCCGTGTAGCCGGAGAGGGACTGGAGCCGGTTTGGGCTCTCATCGAGGAGGGTGCAGCCGATGGGAAGTACAAGTACCTGGTACATACCGTCTTCGACAAGAGCATGTTCGATAAGTGGAACGTCGGACAGAGGCTGGGCAGCATGGCTGATGTCCCGGGGGCGGAGGCATTGAAGCAGGTGCCCACTGTTCCCAGGAAGGAGCCCGAACCTGAGCCCATCCACCAGGACACCTCCAAGCTGCTCATGCGCTGGAAGAACGGCGATGGCACCAAGGAGAAGTGGTTGGGCAAGCATGAGGTGCACGGAGAGATCCTCACCAAGATCCAAGAGGGTGTCCCACTTGGGGACATCAAGGTGTTCAAGGTGGAGCTGAAGGAGGTGAAGGTCGGACTCTCCGTCAAGCTGGAGGAGTGATGGAATGGTGGACGAAGTGTAGACCCAACTACGATGCCCACCCGATGGCGAAGTACACTATCATGATCCGTGGCGAGGACGATCCGGAGCGCATGCCACGCGAAGCCCATCCCAACGGGCGCCAGCCGGATATGGCGCCCCACCACACCATAGCCAAGATGGACATCCTCAGAATCAAGAGGATCATCATCAACCACCTGAGCGACGGGGAGCCCCGCACGTTCAACCGCATCGGAGTGGAGCTGTGGGACAAGACCGCAGACCTACTCGGCGGGACGAAGATCGAAACGGCGCTCTGGGACCTCTGCATGGAGGGCAGAGTTGCCTTCACAGATCACGCCCCGATCTTGTTCAGGTGGATTGAGCCTACCGGCCAGCAGAATCTCTTCTAGAAGGGCTTGGCCCTTCTTTAGTCCACGACCGCACTGCCGCCGAGATACCGGTGGTAGCCTCCGCGGTTGTCGTCACGCATCGAGAACTCGAACTCGTCGGCACTGTCCACGATGTCGGCGGGGACACCATCCGGGACGTTGAGCGTGGCGGCGATCGGAACACCGGCGCTGGCTGCCGAGGCGATCACGATCTCCAGCAGGTGCTTCTTGGCATACTCGCTCTTCGAGCCGCTCTCATAAAGGACCTGGTAGGTGTCAGCGTCCTTGTCTTCATTGAACGTGACCATTCCCGTGGCCATCATCTCCTCCGTTCCGGCATTCTAGCCGCACGTTGTTCTCCAGCACGTTCTGGCACCGAAGATAGCCCTGTATGCAGTGCTGTGCGATCAGCTTACCACAGACCGGGCACTTCTGTCTGGCCCGCAAGGCCTTGAATTGCTCCAGTTTCTGCACCGCATTCACACTGCCAGGGTACCAGACGAAAAAGCGTCCTGGAAGGGGGGATAAGTATTGTGAGGATGGAAATGAGAGTCCTCTTTCTCCCCGGAAAGGAGCGAGCATGCCACTTTACAACTGGCAGCTGCAGGAGTCGGACGGCCACAAAGCCGTCTACACGATCAACCTCTTCGATAGGCAGCTGACCAAGCCGGGTCACTGCTACCACTACGGAGCAGATCACGGGGTGGAGAACAACATCCCGAAGATCACCATCCGGTCGAACGACATGGAGAAGACCTACATCCCCGACGCAGATCTGGATGTGAGCTTCAGCATCGTCATCCACCGGGACAAGGATGGGGCCTTTGTGCCTCACCTCTACATCCACACCGTCGGACCAGACCTGCTGGTGGAGATGGAGGATGTGGTGGAGGAGATGCCGAACATCTTCATCTCCCTCCAGAGTGTCTACGACAACCGCCACGACATTCTCCACTCGCTGGAGAAGATCGTGGCCGATGCGCTATCCTACAAGTCCGAGATCATTCTCGACGTCCACCCACACGACGGGCTCGACACTGCCCGTTTTGAGTTCGTGAGCCCGCACCTCACGACTCAGGTCACGGTGAACTGGAAGAAGGTCGCGGGCTTCTTCAAGGAGGTGGAACGTGTGTGACCAGTGCGTCTGCAGTGCCCGGGAAGTCTGCCAGCCCGTCAAGGGATGGAAGCTTGTCCGGGCACTGCAGGATGGACTCGGCCCCATCCGCGGGGATGACTACGGTCTTGTGGACCTGGACGTGGACCAGGACATCGAGATCGTCATCCCCGTGGAGGTCACCCCGGTCCTCCCGGCGATGAGCTGGGGGGACTACCTCTACCGCGAGGATGCGGCGATGGATGAGTCAACGGACCCGGCCAAGAGCGACAAGCTCGAGGACGAGAACAACGACCTCATGCGAAGGGTCTGCGACTTCACCGCAAGGGTGAGGCAGGTGTCGAGTCTAGACGCCTGGGCAGACCTCGTCGCTTCGGCGAGAGAAGACGGCTGGGATCCCAAGCACGACGGGCATTTCAGCTGGTGGCTCTACTCTCGCATCGCTAACGCCCTCGCCAATCGGTAGCCGGAGCCAACCCCTCCATCCGGCATTTCTCTACCCCACAAACGATCTCCTTCGCTGGTATAAGAGTTTCACTAGTGATCAAGGGAAGGAGGTAGCCCACACCCAATGACCGAAGACATCATCAGGGCAAGGATAGAAGGCCTGATGGGCTGGAAGAGAGGAGGCTCCAACAGCTTCTCCTTCCGTGCCCTCCAATCCTTCGTCCGAGGCAAAGACCCCAAGTTCGACAAGGAGTTCGCCCTGTACCTCGACAGCGGCGAGCACATCTACACCGCACAGAGGTGCCCACACGGGCACAAGGCAGGTGAGTGCGACACCTGCTTCGATCTTGCAGAACAGGCCTACGAGGAGGGCAAGGAGGCAACAAGACATGGGCGCGACACCACTCCGACTTAGCGCATCGGCAAACTTCAGGGCTGTGATCAGGCACGTCCACATGATGAGCCACTTCGATCGTCTGGGATTGGCCTTGATGATCAACATCCCCTACGGCACGGTCTCCCGCATCCTCACCATGCTGTACAACGAGGGGTACATCGAGAAGGTGTACCACCTCTGGAACAAGAAGAAGATCTACGAGAAGCAGGGCTACTCGAAGGGGCTGCCCGAGGCCAACCATGACATGCGCGTGAACGGCAAGACCAACTGGTCCTACACCGACAAGGATACGGCCCACCAGCAGCTCTACCGGGTTTCACCCAAGTGGGACGAGTTCCTCCGACGGTGGAATCACTTTCTGGAGAAAGGAGAAGACACGTGGCAGGTTCGCTCCCAACGCACCGCCTCGTCCTCGCGGAAAAAGGCAACACGAAGAGCAAAACGAAAGTCGGGGTCGGCTGGCAAAACGCCCAAGGGTGGATCTCGATCAAGCTCAGCCCAGGGGCAGTCATCAGTCACCGTGACTGTCACGACCACTACCTCAGCCTCTACCCGGTCGAAGATCCGCAAGGTAAAGTAGCACCACAGTACGATGAGGAAGACGATGACATTCCGTTCTGACGATGGGTACGAGGAGGCGATGGAGCGCAAATTCGATGAACTGTGGGAGGAGGGGCTGATCAAGAACGGCAGGCCCATCTCCCCCGATTCCCCACTGGCGCCCAAGCCGACGCCAGTGAAGAAAGGAGGAAAGGTGGACGACGAAACGTATGAGGCCGAGGCGTTCGTGAAGCAAGCCACCAACAAGGCACTGCTGTGCGAGATCGAAGGAGACGAGTACTGGATCCCCCTCAGTCAGATCCGACACGGCGGCGACGTCACCCCCGACTCCGGGAAAGGAGACGAGGGCACGATCATCATGACCCAGTGGATCGCGGAGCAGAAGGGTCTGGTCTGATGTTCCACATCGTCGATGCGCTGTACGAATCCACCCGCGCCATCCTCCACAAGTACCTGGGCATGGGGAGGATAGGAGGGCCACTCATCAACAACGCCAAGCTCGACGCTGTGGCGAAAGCTGTCTCCGTCGAGCTGCTGCCCATGATCATATCTGAGCTTCACCGTGCCATGGTCGACATGGCCCACAAGTACTCCACACCTGTGACGGTAGTGGTCGAGGAGAAGAAGAGAGATGCCTGACGAGCAGATCAAGTGCGTCGACTGCGGCGACGAGTTCACCTTCACCGAGGGCGAGCAGAAGTTCTTCCAGGAGAAGTTCGGCAACGACTTCTCCCCTCCCAAGCGGTGCAAGCCCTGCCGCGCCAAGAAGAAGGCGGAGAAGGAGGCCAAGGGGAATGGCCGCGGCAACGGCAACCACAAGAAGCGGAGGAGGAAACGCGACTAAAGACCTCCTTGATCAGGTATAAGAACCCTGAACCAGAAAAGGAGGCTTGAATGAAGTTTGCGATCAGCAAAGTGTGCTCAGCCTTCCAGGCTCAGACCATCGGCACCAAGGTGGTCGAGCCGGAGGGCTTTCTCGGCGTCTTGGCCAAGGCGGTCGAGGCACACGACACTACCCACGACCGCGCTCAGGGGCAGCACCTCATCTTCCTGGACGAGGCCATCCCCTACGTGGCTGGTGGGGTAGGGAAGCGCACCCTGGACACCAGCGACTATGTCCTGAGGGCCCACCGTGAGCGGGTGGTTCCCTTCCTCAAGCGCCGGCATGCTCTCCGGCCAGTCACTTTGGCTGCCATCGTCTACACGAAGGAGGCGTACATCACCGACTGCAGGGAGGCGGAGAACGACGAGGGGGAGGCCCGCAGGATCGAGGAGATGAGCTGCACCCACGTCATCGTGGCCATCCTGGCCAGCCACGTGAAGATGGAGCCGCTGACCCCTTGGCGGCTCGTGGCCAACCTTGCCGGCGGCAACAAGGAGGCCATGGTCTGGGGCTCGGACGAAATCCGTGCCAAAGCCAAAGAATCCTTCGACTTCTGGTCGGGGCACTGTGTCGTCTCTGACTGACATGGACACTGACCAGCTGTCAGAGCACATCAAGATCTTGACCTGCGAGCTGCAGACGCTCTTCCGCCGCAACGATGAGCTACGGCGGCTCGCGCTCAGAGAGCCCGCCAGGGCAAAGGAGGCGGCCAGAGAGGCCGCCGAAATGCTGCCCAGGATCTCCGAGATATCTAGAGAGGCCGAGGCCGCACGGGCGCTCCTAGAGCGCCTCACGGCTCCCACCAACTAGGCCCGGCCGGGCCACCAGGACCCGTAGGGTCCTTCCTTACTCCTGAACATGCGTTCCTGTGATTAAACCTGTCCAAAGTGAAAAACATAATGATTTTGTGTATATAACTATTTTGATGGGAAAGAAGTACATCTGTCCTTTGGGCGGGTGAACCTAGCCGGTCTGCTAAGCCGGTGAATTTCCTAGGAGATTCCATGACCAAGCAACAGTTCGTTCTGTCGGCTCGGCTGGAGGACCTCCAGACACAGCTCGACGAGACCTGGTCTCGTTTCGAGTGGGTGCTGGCCGTCGATGGGGAGACCCATTGGGCGGAGGGACTGCTCGACCAGGCTGCTCGCCTGGAGGAGCAGATCTCTGAGGTCCAGGCGCGCCTGGCCTCCCTGTAGTTTAGGGAGTGCTAGCGGTCTGGTTGGAGAGAGGGATCGGCGCTGGAAGTGAGGGTTGCACCTCTATAAAGGCGTGGGAGATCAGGCGTGAACAAGAGAACTGTCGGTGCGGGAGACAGACAGTTTTCTTTTGCCCCAACACGTTTCGAAGTCGGGGCACGGGGGATAGTCGAGGAAGCCCTCACAGATCATGCCGCACTTGGAGGGCTTGGTTTGGAAGAACCGGCAGTAGGTCTTCAAGATCTTCATCTTGCCGTTGTCTCCGTTGATCTTCTTTACCCGCCCTCCATGCTTGATGGAGAGGCTGCGTCGCCGCTTGATCATTTGCGGCCGTCCCACCAACGGCCGATGAAGTGACTGCCGACCGACACGACCGCGACGATTCCAAAGAGGATGAGCGTTGTGCCGATCGGAAAGTCACCCCACCAGTGCATCAGTTCTTCTCCGTCCGCTTGGATTCCAGATAGGATTGGAGGGCATCCGGGTCGATGCGATAGGCGCGTTGGATCCGGATGGCTGGTAGCTCACCGCACTTGATGAGCCGGTAGATGGTTTGGACCTTCAGCTGCAGCTGGTCGGCGACTTGTTGAGGTGTGAGCCACACTTTCCTCATCTCCTTTCTAGATCAGGGGCTCCCACTTGCTGTGCATCTGACGGATCTTGTCCGCGGGCACGCTGTGCTTGGTGCTGACGATGCACTCCTCGAGGGGCCGCTCCACATGTAGCACATGGACCCTACAGCCACGCTTGCGCGCCTCCTCGAAGAAGAACTCGTAGTGCATCTTCATGTAGCTGACGTTGTCGACCACGACCAGGGGGCTGGCCTCGGGATAGTCGGCCTCGAGGGCCTCGATGAACTGCTGATGTGTCCAGTCGATGGCCTCCTTCAGCTTGCCGTAGTCGAAGTTGTACGCGCTCCCGTCCTTGGTCCAGAACAGGTCCATCGAGACCAGGTGGTGGGGATCGAGCAGATCACAGATGCTGCTCTTCCCGCTCCCGGGGAGCCCTCTCAGGATGATCACTGTCTTTGGCATGCTGATCATGGTATAGAATACAGCACTCAAGTCAAGCCAAAAATACGGCATAAGGGTAAAGTAACTAAGGCGCAAGAAAACACGCCTGTAGGAGGCTTTATGTCAGAAGAAGTACAAAGTGGTAATTACACAGTCACGGCCCAACTACGGGTTGTGACCAAGCCTGGGGGGCAGCTACCCTGCAGGCGACAGATCGCAACCCTTTTCAAGGCACTTCTCACGAGTCCGCCGGCGCAGTTCACGGACGTAGAGTGGGACGTGCACGACGTGGAGATCATGACCCAGTGGGTCAGCTGGGAAGAGGAACAGAAAGAGAAGGAGGTTGATGGACCCTGATGAGACTCTGAGGATGTGCCGTCGCCTGGCTAGACACCTGATCGAGCGGGCTGATGCAAAACGGCAGCATCACGAAACCACCACGACCGACACCGCCGGCGAAGAGCTGGCGGAGTGCTTCACCAACCTAGACGAGTGGCTGTTGAAGGGCGGCTTCCTTCCGAAGGACTGGAGGCACACATGAACCCACTGGACAACAAGTCGATCTTGGCCTTGCGCAAGATACTGGAGCCGACTACCAAGGGTAACCCCTACGCAATGCTCTACAACGATCATGTCGTGGTCACCAACCACGGCTGGCTCATGGAGTGGCCCATCCACCTGGTAGATCTCGAGTGCTCCAGGTTCAACAAGCTCCTCGACAACCAGAAGCAGCAGGAGTTCCAGACCGCCCGCGAACGCCTGCAGAAGGAGGGGTGGAGGAACGTGCTGCTCGACCCCGCCGGCAAGCTCGCCAAGGTGGAAGAAGCAGATCCGAACCAGGATGATCTGGACCACGATCAGATCATCTACACCTACCGCAAGACCATGCGGATCCAGTACGGTGTCCACAACTTCGACGCAGTGGAGACGTTCATCGATGACCCCCACTACCGACTCTATAGGCCGGCCAAGCATGAGCAGTACCCCAGGGAGTTCATGCCGCTGGTCATCCATGAGGAGGAGGGTGGGGAGCCCGTTGGCATCTTCATGAACGACTACCCCAGGCCGTGCGGGCCACCGCGAACGGCCAGAGGACCGGAGGATGCATGACTAGTACATCACCATGGAGGATCGAGGCTGTGACCGTCGATCCGATCACAGACGAGATCGTGGACTGGCTGGTGTCAAACCCAGGCCCAACGATGCGTGGTTGGCTGGGGTCGAAGTTCCCTCCCGGGGTACGGTCCCGCCCGATGCCCGAGCTACGGGTCACCTACATCAAGACCGGGCACGGCCGAAGGGCCCAGATCATCAAGGACGACAGACGCTACCGAGCACGCTACAGAGGGGAGTTGATGACTCTGGAGGCAGCTACTAAGATGATGAAGGAGGACCTCACACATGGCCGAGAGTAAGACAAAGAGGTGGGTCCCTGGAAAGCTGAGCTTCAACGACATCTGGGTGGACCCGCCCCAGTTCCCAAGTCACATCTTCGACGGCAGCCTCAAGGACGTCTCGATGGGCTGCAAGGTGCCCGAGACCAAGTGTCCGCTCTGCGAGGCTGGCTACGAGCCGAAGGACACCCCGATCATCAACACCGACTTCGCCCAGCTCGAGCTGAGGATCGTGGCCCAGCGCATGGCGGAGCAGGGATTCAAGCTCGAGTCACCGCAGGGCCGCACCCTCATCCCGATGCCGATGATGCACACCCACGACGACGCCGTGTATCAAGTGCCAGAGGAGGGCGACAGGATCGTAGGCATCGACTTCGGTGATGACGGTAGGACCGTCCTGGTGATGGGTGTCGTCAAGAGGAGCGGTGAGCCGGACGCCAACGGGGACGTATTCATCCTCGAGGACATGAAGTTCTTGCCGCCAGGGCAGAGCCCGCCCACCACCAAGGCAGATCTGGAGAGGGAGCCGATGCAGGTCATGAACAAGACTGCCCAGCGCATCAAGGCAATGACCGACCAGTACATCAAGACCTACCAGGGAGATCCCCACCACGTCTCCCAGGTCGACGAGCAGAGGTTCGCCAACGAGTACCTCTGCCAACCCCTGGACCCGGGGGACGAGCCAGGACCCATGAAGATCCCCAAGCTGGATGAGCACTCGCCGATCGAGAAGATCAGGTGGGTATTGGAGGGGATCTCGGAGAGGCTGAACTGGCTCGCCACGTCCGAGAACGCCCCCAAGCTGATCGAGGTGAAGGAGCTGTCTCGGGAGCAGTACACACTATACCGGGCGCAGCAGCGTGTGGAGGCGCTGCTGCACCAGAAGGAGGCCGAAATGAACATTGATCAACTGGCAGGCCTCTACGCCAGCGATGACGACGAGGGGGACCTTCCCGAGAAGGTCTACTGCCCTCGCTGCGACGCCCCCATGGTGCTCCATGAGGCCGGTCGGGGACTCATGGAGGGGCACGAGTTCTACGGCTGCAGCAACTACCCCCACTGTGATGCCACCAGGACCATCAACGAGGTGAAGGAGGAGTGGCCCAAGCAGTGGAAGGTGGTGGTGAGCATAGTGAACGGTGAGCAGCAGAGCCGCCTCCAGTTCGGCGTCTTCTACGGGTGGCGCTGGCAGCCGCTGATGGGGAAGCGGTTCCACAAGACCAAGATCTCCGGTGGGCACATCTTCCACGACTTCATCGAGCCTGCAGCCAGAGCCGTCGGCTGCAACTTCTTCACGATGACACGGTCTCTACTGGAGGCGCTGGGGACCAAGAACGCGGGCGTGGTGGCCAAGCGGATGGTCCGGACCATCGGCGCCATCGACCCCATCCACGCCGTGGACGACATCATGCTGGACAGGGTGCTGAAGGACTCCAAGATCGTGCAGGAGTTCTTGGGCATCAAGCCCGAGCGTGAGCTGTTCAGGGTGTGCGTGGAGCGGCGCAACTACAAGAAGAACGGCGAGGACGTCCTGCAGCTGCGGGCCAAGGACCGCAAGGGCCAGACCATCAAGACCTCCCAGATGCCCTGGGAGCACGTGGACGACACCTACGCGACCGAGGCGCTCATCGAGGAGTTCTGCCACGCCGTGGCGGCCGAGCTCACCCTGGGCAGTGGCGATCTGGCTGGTGCTCAGCAGGTGTTGACCTGCCTGCGGGAGAGCACGGAGCGGGTGAAGGTCACTAGCCACACGTTCAAGCACGCCGTGCAGGCTATCCACCAGGTGGCCATGGCCATGAGCTTCGGCACGAAGCGGGGGTCCGATCGGACCCCCCAGGACATCAACAAGCCCCTCAAGCACGGCCCCCTCACCTCCGTCGTCCTGTCCGTGGGTCACCCCTGTACAGAGCGGAAGAACCGGGAGATCGAGCTGATGGCGTGTGGATCGCACGCCAAGGACTACTTCCAGGTGTCGGTGGAGTCGGTGGAGCTGACCCTGGAGCGGGCGAAGCAGTTCATCATCAACTTCGCGCAGAAGACCGCTGCCAAGTTCAAGGTAGCGGCCACGAGGGTGGTGGAGCTGGTGGAGGACCGGGTCAAGCGGTCGTCTGACGTCCTGCTCCTGGGTGAGCAGAAGCTACTCGAGCAGGCCTGCAGGGAGATCTTGGGGACCGACGAGCCCACGTTCTCCGAGAAGTCTGCCCGGGCCTGGTCCCCGGACACCAAGCGGTTCATCGAGGAGCAGAAGCGCCTGGCGCCCCAGAAGGAGAAGGAGCGCCAGGAGCGGATCCACAAGGCTCAGGAGGACGCGCGGAAACTGGCCAACAAGGCCAAGATCTACAAGGCCGGGTATTGCAAGAAGTGCGACAAGACGGGCTGCATGTGCCCCCGTCCGTTCGATCCCTTCGCTCCGGAGAACCACCCTCTGCACTCCTGCAAGGACGGGATTCATGTCCGCCTGCAGGACGTACCCAACCACATGATGGCTGAGCTGGATCTGGACGAGGGTCAGTGGGAGATCTGCCTCGACTGCTTCGAGCTGCACTGTGACGGTGTGCCCACTGGCCGTAGGGTCTCCACTCTCGATGCCCCGCAGGACTCATAGACCGGCACCGGAAGAAGCTCAGGAGGATATCAAGCGGAGACTAAGCATCTACGTCCCTCCTGATATGCTCGCCTTCCTCGAGCGTGAGGCCAAGAGGATGGGCGTTCCATACCCGTCTGATATTGTACGTGCCCTCATCACGGCGTACTATGAGAAGCGCAGTATGGGACTGCTGATCGACCCCGATGACTAACTGTGTGTTCTGCGGCGGACAGCACGACAACACCGACTGCCCGATGTTTGGGAAGACGGATGCCTACCTCAACGCCTTCGCACCGAAGGCGTTCCCCCTACCAGAAGAGCCATCGCGCTCTTCTTTACCCCCCACGCAGTTCGAGGAACTGTTCGGCGCCGAGCCGGGACTCCTTGCTGACGTAGCGGATGGACCTCCTGAGTACTGGACTCCAGAGCAGCAGGCTCTGGCCCTGAAGATCTTGGCTGGCGAGTCAGACCTCCGTCCCGCAAACAACGAAGACCGTCGTATTCTCGATGGGATAGCGGAACAGATGGCCACGCTAAAGGACCCACGTGGCAAGCCGCCTGCTACACTGCCGACGCCGATCTATCGGCCACCGGGTGTCCACACCCAGGCAGAGATGGAGAACTTCGAGGAGGAGTACCAGCCACCGGTAGCGAAGCGCGACTGGCCACTCTCACCAGATCATCCTGAAGGGGAACAGTAGAGAAAAAGACCCCCGATCAGGGGGCCGAATCCCTGATCGGGGATGCAAGCTCTGCAACTGGAAACGTGAAGGACCCCTTCACGGTGGCTGAGACATCGTGGAGGACCCAGTCACAGAGTATCTATGCTCCCGGGCCCATGGTGGGCATGCCGGGACCGTAGGGCGTGTGACCATACCCGTACGGCACCGGACTCCATCCCCCTCCGTAGGCCATGGGAGTTGTGCTCGCCTGCTCGAGTTGCCTTGCTCCCCAGCCGACGCCCTTGTAGAGGCCGTAGGCTCCCAGGCCCAGGCCACCGTAGAGTGCCAGTCGACCGAGGCCGTAGCTGGGCTTCTTCGGCTGACCACCACCGGTCAGGCGCTGCCACCAACCCTGTTGAGGCTGCTGACCTGTTTGCTGAGCGGTCTGCTGCTGGGTGGTCCGTTGCTTGGTTGCTGCCTGGTCAGCCATCTCCTGAGATCGCTGCGTGGATGACTTGGGCTGCTCTTTGGGAGCCTCCTTCACCCTACCAGAACGACGGTAGGGGCCACCCGCTCCCCCAACCTGCTCGGCACCGGCCGGCGGCGCAGATCTCGGTGCCGTGGCGGGCCGTCCCGCACCAGTCGGAGCGGCCCCAGAGGTATAGCCTGTGGGTGTAGCTTGTGGCTTGGATGGCTTGTAGCCCGGCCGCCGCTGAACATGCTCCACCGTGGGCCCCCCGCTGGCCGGCGCGGCCCTGATGTCCCCTCTCTCCGTCATCACAGCGCCCTGCTGACGCTGCTGAGCCGGTTGAACCTTGCCCTTCCTGCGGACCCGGGGTCCTGTGGTAGTGGGTGCCGGCCGCGCGGCCTGCTGTGGCACGCTGGGAGCTACCCGTGGCTGTCGCTTGAACCTCTGACCGAAGCTCCGTAGCCGACTCCTGACTTTGCCGGCGGCGATGTCGAGCTTCGGCGCCCTCTTGGAGATGAACCGGCCGATGGAGCTGAAGATCCCCGCCTCCTTGAGGAACTGGAACTGCTCAGGGCTGAGTTCGCCCTGCTGCACCATGTCCCAGGCCACCTTCTCCATGCCGGCGGCGATCTTCTCCATCTCCGGCTCGTCGACCTGGGCGAAAGCCGCACCGGCGATCTTGGCCAGCTCGGTGACTGCACGCCCCATCGCCAACTGCCGCCCCAACAGATCAGCTTCCCGCAGGGACGACAGCTTGACGAGGAACTCGTCCTGTGGGATCAGGTGTGCCACCTAGCCACCGATGCCCAGCGCGCTCCCGGATGCCCCGGCGATGAGAGACAGGGCGGTGACGGCCACCGGAACGGCCCGCTCGAACTGGATCGCCGCCGACTCCTGCACGATCACGCCCTGGGCGTCCGTGGCCCAGGTGTGGTTCGGCACGTAGCAGCTCTCCATGTAGACGGCGCCGTAGGTGTCCATGTTGCTGTCCCGCACGTAGAGCAGCAGACCGACCGGCTGGTTGAACAGGTCGGAGGCCAGGTTGAGGAACAGGTTCTCGTACCCCGGAGGGATGATGACGTCGTGGGGGTTGGCCACCGTGGCGATCCCCGCGTTGGGGAACACCGCGCTGACGAGCGTGGGCGGGATCGCATCCTCGTAGTAGGCGTACAGCATGCGGAGCAAGCTGGGCCCGTGGTAGAGGATGCGGGCGATCGAGAGCTGCCCGATGGTGCGGCCGCTGATGAAGAACGACCGCTCGGAGCCCACCTCGAAGATCCTGTTGAACGTCCGGTTGTGGCTCAGGTTGACGTTCTGGATCACCCCGATGGGCATCACCATCTGATCGGCACCAGCCCCTGCGGACAGCGCACCAGCGACGGCCGTGCTGCCGCCGATGTTCGCCAGACGAGGAGGCCCGGCCGCCAGGCAGGTGAAGCCAGCGTTGAGGAACTGACCGTCGACCATGCCGGCCTGTACGAACTTCTCGTACGGGCTCCATTCACTGAAGGTTGCCATGACTGCCTCCTATCCGCGCGGCCCGCAGGCCATCACAGAACATGGTACACCCGCCATCATCAGATGACGAGGGTGAGCCGGATGTAGTTGCAGGGGTACGGCACGTCCAGGGTCACGTCGATGAGGACCGTGTCCGGGGCCGAGGTGTCCTGCACGATGTTGTTCAGGTCACCGCCGATGATGACACCCGACTCGGTCAGGAAGGACAGCTGGCCCTGCACGACCGTGCTGAGGGTGTCGAGGAACGGCTGGGTGATGTTGAACTTGCCGATGAAGTTCCGAAGGCCGGCCCTCATGAACTTCGCGGTGAAGTCCACCACCTTGGTGATCGACAGCTCGCGGGTCTCGATGCTCGTGAGATCCGTGGTGAGCTGGTGCCGGCAGGTCAGAGGACCACCGGCCACCTCCTGGATGACCCAGTAGGTACCGCCGGCCGCCCCGACGTTCATCTGGGTCTGGTTGAACACATCGTTCGAGCCCTTGACCCGAGTGAAGCCGGTGATGGGGTAGTTGGTGAAGCCCTGCTGGGGCGCCAACTGACCCACCATGCCGGCGATGGCCGCGCAGAGGTAGTAGCCCTTGATCTGCTGCTCGGTGCTCTCGATGGTCGCGCCGACCAGCTCCGGGGCCACCATGATCACACGCCGGTTCTGGTAGAGCTGCCCCAGGTCCTGGTACGCCTGGGCGATCTCGGTGTAGTCCGGGTCGCCGTTGGAGTCGACCGCGGCCTCGCCCCGCACGTAGATGGTGAAGGACTCGGAGATCAGGTTGGTGGGGAGGTTCGACTCGGCGAAGAAGTCGTCATCGTTCTCCCCCGGAGCGAAGGCCACCCGGATGGTCACCTTGGTGCCGCTGATGGCCGAGATGTTGTACCGGTAGGCGTCCGAGGCGATGTCCAGGTACACCCCGTCTTCCGCGTCGAGTGTCCCCGTGGGGTCCACACCCGCCGCCAGCAGGTCCGCCGCCAGGGTCGCCAGCTTGGTGTCGAACTCGTTGCTGACCGCCGTCGAGTCGCCGTCCGTGCCGCTGGTCACCAGGTCTGGCACCGCCTCCCCCGGCATCTCCGGGTTGATGAAGACGATCCGCTCGCCCTTGGCGTCCGGGTCGGACTGCGCATCCACGTGGGTCATGAACAGCTGATGGACCACCGGGTCCTGCGAGGCCGGCGCCAGCGCGTAGACCTCCTCGCTCTCCAGGAAGGACAGGGCCTTGGAGTAGGCCGTCGGAGTCCCGTCCGGGTTGAGCGCGCTCACGGCGTCCACGCCGATGCCGGTGACCACCACGCCCGGGGCGTTGATGAGCATGAAGTACAGCATCAGGCCCAGCGGGTTGTCGGTGTTGATGGGCGCCAGGGCATCCTCGAGGTCGTCCGTGTCATCGAGGTTCAGCAGCCCGGGATCGTCCGCCGCCGGCGTCACGTCCAGCCGGAGGGCGGTGTACATGATGATCAGGGAGGCCGAGGCGGCGATGGGGTTGCCCTCGGTGTCCCGCAGGAAGTCGTGCTTCAGGTTCACGGCCCCCGCCGCGTCCACGACCAGGTCCGGGGTGGGCCTGGTGGCCGGCAGCGTGCTGGGGATCCCCACGGCCTGGATGTACATCGAGACGTACCCGGCGCTGGTGGAGATCTCCCGGTCCAGCTTCAGGCGGTTGTTGTACCCACCCGGCCGCACCACGGCGACGTAGCCGATGAGGGTCCCCTCGCCGTAGACCGCATCCCCGACCGCCGGAGCGAACGGAGTGCCGTTCTCCACGTCCCCAGCCGTGAAGCCGAGGAGCGTGTTGGCCGTCCCGTTGCCGATCTCGATCTTCGACTCCGCACCCTTGGTGCTGGAGTTGAGCGTCACCCGGTTGGCCACGGTCGTGCTGTCCGCCACACCCGCACCCATGGTGTCGTTGATCTGCGACACGATCTCGGCGAGCGACAGGGTCTGGTAGACATCCGAGGTGCCCGTGAAGCCCAGGTCCGCCCAGGCCGTGCCCGTGGCCACGGAGTAGTCCAGGTAGATCTCGCCGCCGGCGATGGGGGTCGCCCCACCCACCTGGAAGGCGAGATACCCGCCGCCCGTGGTCGCCACGCCGGACGCGTTCGACTCGTAGCAGACCGTGGTCCCGGCCGCGGCGTTGATCTGGGAGATGGCCGACGCGATGGAGATCGGGTCACCACCGGCGAAGGTCACCGTCTTGTCCACGCCGTTGACGCTGAAGCCGAACACCGAGCCGGTCAGGGTGTTGCCGACCACGAAGATGTTGGGCCCCACGATCGGGCCACCATCGAAGGTGACCTCCTGCATGTGAGCGCCGTCGACGGCCACCTCGAAGGTGAGGTTGTGGATCTGCTGCTCGGTGGTGATGTCCACCGTGCCCGTCTTCACCGCCTCGTCGGCCGCGGCGTTGAAGTTGTCCTGGTCCACCACCACGAACGGCGTCTTGGTGTCGCCGTCGCCGTCGTCCACCGGCTCCATCGTGTAGGCCTTGGCCCCATCCGTCCAGCCCATGTTGCTGTGGGCCGAGCTGGCCGAAGGCGTCACCACCTCGAAGTAGCCGTAGTCCGACTCGGCGTCGATCACCGAACCGTTCACAGTGAAGGTGAGACCGGACAGCGCGGCGATCAGCGTGTTCATGTCGCTGACCAGCGTGGCGATGTCGCCCGGCTCGGTAGCGAAGGTGAACTCGTGGGTCGCACCACCCTTCTGGTACTTGAAGGCGAACTTCGTGGTGTTGAACGAGCCGTAGGTGACGGTCCCGCCGGTGTAGGTCGCGCCCTTGTGCTTCCGCAGGAACGTGCTGTCCCGCAGGAACTCTTTCAGGTTCGCCCCGCTCGAGCTCAGGAAGCACCGGATGCTGGACTCGTCCACGTCCAGCTCGTCGATGATCCCGCGCGGGTCGGGGAAGTTGTCCTGCTCCACGAAGACCTTGTCCTGGCTGTAGCTGGACACGCCCTCGGACTCGTAGTTGTCGTTGAACCCGAGGACCGAGTTGGCGTCTCCGCCCAGCACCTTCAGGAACTGGCCGTCGCCCTTGCCCGTGGACCGGAGCTGGACGTAGCTGCTCGAGCCGCTCGTCACCACGTAGGCCCCGAAGCCCGAAGGGCTCGCCGCGTTGATCTGGTCCTTCACCTGAGACGCACTCAGGTTCAACGCCGTCGGGTCGCTGAAGGTGATCTCCTGCTCCGCGCCGTTGTTGACGCTCACCTTCAGAACCAGACCGTCGAGCCCGGCGTAGTCACCGGGGTTGGCCGCCATCAGGATGGCGGGCACCGAGGCCAGCGCATCCGTGTTCAGCACGTTGTTGCCTGTGGCGTCCTGTTCCAGAGCCTCCAGCACCTGGAAGGCCGGCGCAACGGCGCAGGGGACCAGCGTGGGAGTCACGATGGTCGGGCTCACCGTCCGGAACTCCTGGATTACGGAAACGCCAGGTTGAAGCAGTTCAGTAGCCATTGCGGGCCTCCTTCACTAATCGACTTTGTGCTCGTCCACAATCGGAACCGAACTGGATCCCGGCCCCGTTGGGGTTGCAGTGTTGATCACCCGACCCCGGATTCGCGGAGGCCGAAGGACGTTGGATCTGGCAGCCTTCTGGCTGGCCTGGGTCTGTCCCGCTGCCTCTCCCCACAGCATCGAGGGGTCGCGGTCCTGCGTGTGTGTCAGGTTCGGTTGTGCCAGGCCCATCCGTGTCCGCAGCCGCACAGACATGTGCTGCAGAGTGTAGATAGGACGGCGGTTCCAGTCCTCTTTCAGTGGAGTGACCGAGTCAGTCCACTGCAGGAAGAACGGCACGGAGACGGGCACGTTGTGCCACTCGCCCTCTGTGTCTCCCTGAACGAGCTGACCTGCCGGAGTCACCGCCCCGATCGTGATGTTCCTTCCGACCTCGTGAATGTGCGTCTCTTTGATGAAGATCTTCCGGAGATTCCAGATGGTTCTGGCGCTCTGCCAGCCCAGGAACCTGCACTCCTGCCGGACACGGGAGAGGCAGTTGAGCGTCATCGTGCCAGGGATCAGATCTGTGTGGATCTCCTTCGCGTTGGTGAGATCCACATTCACCAAGTCGTCAAGAGATGAACCATTGAAGCGTGCCGGGCCGAGGACGACGGAGATAGCCGGCCGCTGCTCGGTGGCCTCGAGGTTCACCGGGTTCTCTTCGGTGATCACCAGCTCGGTCTCCTCGATGGCCGCCGCCCAGTGGAAGCACCCCCTCGGTGCTTCCTCCCAGATCGTCTGGAGGAAAGCGATGAAGCCCTTCACCAGGTAGTTCAGGGGATCGTTGAGCCAGCTCGACTCAAGCTCCTCTGCGGCGTGGACTGTGCTACTTGGCGTTTCGCTCATCGCCCTTCTCTACGTACTTGTCGGCCTTCCTGCGCAACTTCGACGCGGCCAACACGCCTGCCCCGCCGACGATCGTCGCCGCTGCGGGGCTGTACTTCTTCACTCGCTCCTGCCACTTGGGGCTCAACTTCCGGAGATGCTTCATACCCGGCCCTCGGACGTACCGGCGAACCAGCTTGCCCGTACCGTAGCCGAGCCCGGCACCTGCCCCAACCGTTGCCAGGGTCTTGAGGTGCCGTTTGAGCTTCTCCTTGGTGATCCACCGCTCTTTCTCCTCGGCGATCTTCTCCAGTTCGTCGTAGAAGGCTGGAAGGCTAATCATTTCCGTACCCATAGACCGCGAAAGCATGTTTGATCGCCTCTGATTCAAACCCTTCCAGGTTCTGCGGGTTGGTGAAGTTCCTTCCAGGACTTGGCTCAAAGTCTCGCAGATCTTCTATCCGTATGGGAAGCTGGAATTCGATGTCACCCTTGATGATCTCGTGAAGCACCAGCTCCTGGTGGACAACACTGCGTAGCCGCTCCGTGGTAGAAACCTTGACTACCCTCCACCTCCTGTTCTCAGTTTCGACAATTATATCCCGCGGCTTCAGCAGTGGGAAGTTCGGCAAGCGCGCCGTGGTGTCCACCTGCTGACGCTCCGTGATGGGAATCGCCTGAACCGACTTCGGACTCGGGTCGATCTGGATGAAGATCTCGATGGGATCGAAGTACCCACGGGCGAAGCCGGTGTCGAAGCAGGTGAGGCAGTGCGACCGCCGACGCTGAGAGGTGAATCCCTTGCCCTTGTCCGGGCCGTCGTAGCAGTTGCCGCACCGCTGACCGAACGTCCTCGCCGGGAAGATGAAGCAGCGCCGGCCTGCGAACTCCTCCCAGACCAGGCGCTCGAGCCGTTGGATCTCGATGGCGATCAGGTCCGGCTCGGCGTGGAAGGTGAAGGCCGCGCTCTCCACCACGTTGGTGGTGTCCGCCTTCTCCACGCTGTTGATCTTGTAGTAGAGCTGCCGCCAGCGGTGCAGGAGGTTCACCCTGTTGTCCACGAACCTGTAGCGGTCCTCGAACGGCCCGGCCATCAGATCCCACGGTCCCATCGGAGACTCGCTCCGGTAGACGTAGAAGCTGTAGTCGTGCGGGTCGAGGGACGTGTCCTCGATCTCCCAGAGGACCTCGAGGAAGTCCAAGGAGAAGGAACGCACCAACAGGTTCTTGAACGCCAGGTCCGCCATCTTGGGATTAGATCGTCTTCCCCATCGCCGAGACGAGCTTCTTGCGGGAGCGACCGGGAGCGCCCTTGCCGGCCTTCATGGCACCGGCCATCGCCTTGGCCTTGGCCTTGGCCATGGGGGTGGTGAATTCGTCCTCCTTCTCCATCCCCTCTTCCTCACCGTACTGGCTCATCTTCTTGCACGCCGCGGTGATCTGCAGGGCAGCCACCTTGGCCGCGGCCTGCTTGACGTGGGGAGGAGCACCGGACGTCGCACGCAGAGCACGCTGGGCGATCTTGGCCTTCACCGCCGCCGTCTTCATGGACTGGATGCTCTCCTGTGCGGCCTGGGTCGCCTGGACCTGGCGATCGTACCAGTCAGGGGTTGCTGCGGCCTGCTTGGCGAAGATGCGACCGATGTGATCGGCCCACGCTATGGCCTCCTTGGTCGTCGGTACCTTGCCGGGACCCTGGTGGCTCACGGCCGTGGGCTCGGCCTCTTGCTGGCGCGTCGGCGGCGTGTCGGTCCGGCTCTTGGCCGCGATCTCCTCCACCGTCTTCATCTGCGCGTCCAGCTCGTTCCCGGGGAGCGAGTCCGGCATCGGGGGCTCGACCGGGCCAGCGACGGCCACCTTGGTGAAGTCCACGCTGTCTAGCCCCAGAAGGCCCTCGAGCTCCTCCACCGACAAGCTGCCCATGAAGTTGTCCAGCTCGGCAGCGGAGGTCTTCTCCATCTCGTCCTCGTACATCTTGGTCAGAAAGTCGTCCATCTCTCACTCCTTACGCTGCCGGCGGTCCGCCGGGTGGGGGTCCAGGCGGGGGTCCCGCAGGAGGCCCGCCAGGCGGAGGTCCAGGGGGAGGCCCGCCAGGAGGCAGACCAGCTGCTCCCGGAGGTGGTCCACCCGGTGGGGGACCACCAGGAGGAGGCCCACCCGGAGGTGGACCACCCTCGGGAGGCGGCTCGCCGGGCGGGGGACCGCCAGCCTCCGGGGGAGGCGGTCCAGGAGGTCCAGGCGGAGGAGCGCCCGGCATCGGACCCTCCGGCGCCATCGGTGGCGCCATCGCCTGGGTGGGATCTTGCGCGATCAGGTCCATCAGGGCCTGCCGATAGTTGGTGATGGCCTGGCGCATCCCGATGTTCTGCTGCTGCGCCGCCAGAGACTGCTCACGGGCGGCCATGGCGTCCTGGGAAGCCATCTCCGCCTGCTGCTGGGCCATCTGGGACTGCTGCTGCGTGGCCTCGTCCTGCATGGCCCGCTGCTCGTCCTGCTGCTGCTGGAGCTGCATCTGCTGCTGGAGCTGATCCTCCAGCATCTTGTTGGTCTCCTGGGCCTGTCCGGCCACCGCCGCAGCCTCATCCGCCTTCTGCTTGAAGAACTCGGCCTCGTTGATCGCCTGCTGCGCCTTCAGGAAGTCCTCCATCGGGTTGCCGGTGGGGCCCTGCGGCGAATCCTCGGCGATCGATGGTTCCACACCACCCTCCACCGGGATCGGGGGGACCTCGTCCTGGGCGAGCTTGCGCAGTGCCCTGAAGCGAATCGCGGCGGCCTTGGCGAGCTCCTCCTTCTTCGCCATCTCCTCGTCGATCTTCTTGCCCACTGGACATTCAGCGCGCATCTTCTCCCGTAGACGCGCCCTGGCTTCCCTCGCCACCGGACCACGGCCCTGTACCAGTTCTCTGGCCGTGGGCTGATCGGGCCGCATCAGACCGGCCCTCTTCTCCTTCATCTTCTTCCGGATCTTGTGGACGGCAGCACCGCCCAGGGCGCCCACGCCCAGGCCGACCAGGGCAGCCTGTAGCGCCTTGGTCTTGGTGGGACCGAGGTTCCTGCGGGCCGTGACCATGTACTCCTTCAAGGCCATGGTGGGCTTCTTGAACCCACCCTTCGGCGGCGGGAGCGCGGCCTTCAGGGCATCCTGGGTCTTCTTGTCCCGGGCCGTATCCTGCAGGCCCTTGGCAGCCGCACGGATGCGTCTCTCGTGGACGGCAGCTCCGATCCCGGCTCCGGCGCCGGCGCCGATGGCGGCACCACCCGCCAGATGCCGCGCCCTGCTGCGCTGCTCCTCCTTGGATGCACCTTCCTTGCCCATCTCCTCGAAGTCCGACTGCTTCTCCATCGCTGCCGGCTTGGCCTTGTAGGCCTTGCGGATCCGGGCACGGTCGGCCTCCTCACCGGCGGCCTTGCCTCCGGTGTAGCCCAGGAGAGCGCCGATGCCGGCACCGGCTGCCCGGTGCTTCTTGGACAGCAGAGCGCCGATAGCAGCACCGGCACCGGTGCCCACCGCCTTGCCGACGCGCTCCCCACGCTTGCGGCGGATCATGGAAGAGCGAGCGAGATCTCCACGCACGCCACCGCGGATGGCAGAGAGGATGCCCTGCTTCTTCGCCTTGGCCAGCTCCTCCCCGGAGATCGAGATGGGTTCGGACCTGGCCTGACCCAACTTCTCGAACTCGGCGGCCTTCCTCAGCACGTCCAGCTCGTCGAGCTCCTCCTGGAGCACGCCGCCGGACGCGATCTTCAGCATGACGAAGTGCTCGGCAGCCTTGTGCCAGGGGATCTCCCGATCCTCGCCCTCCGTCAGGATTTCGTAGAGCCTGTCGTCACTCATCGGGAGACTCCTTACTGATGAACCACGGTGTACTTGTTACCACCCTCATCCGTGGTGATCGCGATGACATCTGCAGCGGGCACCTCGTTGGCCCCCACCGTGGCGTCGGCCGCCGTGGGCAGGCCGAAGATGGAGTTCGCCGTCCCGTCCTTGTCCACGATGTCGTTGGGCTGGTGGAAGGTCAGCTTGTACTTCGGTGGAGTGGTAGGCCGGTACGACCGGAACGCTGCGATCCCCACCATGTCGGCGTTCACCGCCTCCATCTGCGCGATCACCTCCGTCGGCGACAGACCTGACCCGTCGGGGTCGGAGAACGTCACCGTCCTGAGCGTTCCGTTCGGGTTGACCTGAAGCGTCAGGCCGTGGAGGCCGGGGATCACGGTCGGCAAGGCCTTCCCCTGAACGACGTCGTTCAGGTAGTCGACCATCTCTTCGGCCGTGTCGAACTGCTTGACGATGTATGGCATCTCAGCCTCCTAGTAGATCCCGTACCAGCCGTTTATGAAGAATAGCTCTGAGTGGGACCCGCTGAACACCCCGAACATCTGGGAGATGTTGAGCGAGACCTTCCTCTGCATCTTCTCCTGCTCGTACTTGTTCTGGAAGTCCCTGATCCACTGCATCAACATCGGCGTCTTGTCCGACACACCAACGCTGATCCCCCCATCCGAGAACTGGAGGTGGTTCCGGGTCTGCAAGATCCCCACCGACTGGAGTAGGGCCACTGTCGTGCCACGCAGAGCGAACGACTGGTAGTGCATCTCGAAGAGCTGCTCGAGGGTATAGTACCCCAACGGCGGGGGAGACCCGGCGAAATCGCTCAGGAAATCCTTGATCGCCCACGCTATCATCCGATCGGATGACTCCTCACCCTTCACCAGCCGGTTGAGCTGGGGATGATCGCGCATGAAGAGGCGCACCGTCTGGATGAACGAGTTGAACGTCTCGCTCACTCCAGGGATGCCCTCTAGTCCTTGCAGCTCAGCCATCCTACCCCCACGGAGTCATGCGTGCTTTCGCAACACCCTTTGCGCCGCCGCCCTCACGCGCCACCTCGCTGCGCGCCGTCTGACCCACGTTCCGGAGCCCCTGGGCCAGCCGCTTGCGCAGTGGCCCGGCACCCGGAGCGATGTTGGTCAGCAGCATCTTGCGGACGATGCCGCCGCCGATCTTCTCCAGCTCGTCGTGCATGGCAGCCAGTTGGACCGGGTTCATGGCTCCACCTTGCCCTCGGCATCGGCCACGATCTCCTCGGCCATGTCCCGGGTGATCTCGAGCAGACGATCCAGATCTCGGACGCCCATCTCCACCACGTCGGCGAAGGTGACCACCCCGACCGCCTCCAGCTTCTTGGCGCGGCCCTTGCCGATGTGCACCAGCTCGGTCAGGTCATCGACCCTGGACATCTCCGGCATGCCGGGATCTTCCGGGGCCGGTGGGGCCTTCTTCGCCTTCTCCGGCTCGGGGAACCAGCTGACACCCTCGATGTTCAGGACACCCAGCTCGCAGAGCCGCTTGGCCTGTGCGCTGTACCCGACATCGTCAGGCAGCTGATCATGGATGCGGCCCTGGGGGTCCAACACCCGGTTGTCGGGCAGCACCCTCCAGCGGAGCAGAGGGACGCCCTTCTTCGTCAGGTTCCATACCTTTGGCATCGTCTACTCCTTGGCGGCGTCGATGACCTCCTGCGCCATCTCCTCGGTGACACCCAGGACCTCCATCAGGCCCTCGACCCCCAGCCCCACCACAGCGGCGAAGCTGTCGATCCCGGCGGCCTCCAGCTTGCGAGCGCGGCCGGCACCGATGCCTGGAAGGGAGGTGAGATCATCGACCTCTTCCTCCTCGCTGGCCGAGGTGATGACCTCCTTCACGACCTCCATCTTCACGTCCTTCGAGGGCGTGGGGACGGCCGTCCCGCCGAAGCAGCTCGGCATCTCCCCCTGCGCGAGCACCTTCACCGCGCCGTTCGGCTTGGTGAGGATGAACTCGCCCGTGTGGGCGGTCGTGACCTTGATCCCGTCCGGGGTGTAGATCGCCACCATGCCGGCGAGGCACATGTCGAGCAGGTTCTTCTTCTCCTGCGCGAACAGCGACTCGTTCAAGGCGACCTTCTTGCTGCGCAGCACACGCTGTCCGGCGACGAAGACCTTGAACCTGTGGCGGGTGGCAGACTTGGCCCGGTGAAGACGGGTGCCCTCACGGCGGACCGTGTTCTCGACGTAGTAGACCTTCGTGTCCATCGAAACCTCCTAGAAAAAAGGCGCCGACGCCCACACGAGCGCCGGCGCCTTGGTCACCCGACTAGGTAGTACCCTGTGGGTCAGGTGAGGCCTACTAGTAGGTCTCGACCCCCGGGTACACCAGACCGGAGTCCACGCGGTTGTTCTCGGCGCCGAGGTCCTCCTCGTCCACGGGGATGACCGAGGAGAGGATGCCGTCGGCGTCGTTCGCGGTCGCGTCCCCCGAGTACAGCTCGAGCTTCCGCACCGACGCGATGTTGATGACCGACATGGCGATGTCCTCCCAGGACTGCCACGTGATCAGGTTCGCGATCTTGTCGATGTAGAACTTCGTGTTGTTCAGGATGTAGAAGCGACCGAAGAAGTCCGGCTTGGTGAAGCAGTACACGTTGCCGGGCCGCAGGATGTCGGTCTTGATGGTGCGGACGTACTGCCTGCCCAGGAGCAGGTTGTACTTGTACCCGTCGGTGGTGGTCTCGGACTGCAGCTTGTCGCCGAAGTCCTCCACCGTCCACTGCAGGATGTCGTCCCAGTCGACCTCGGTGATGAGGATGAGCTCCGCCCGCAGGCGATTCCCGTCCAGCATCTTGAAGAGGTTGACCAGGTCGGGCCGCTGGATCGGCAGGACGGTAGCGTCGTCCGCCGCGGCGGCGCGGGCCAGGGCGCCCTTGCGGACCGAGAACTCGACCACGGTGCCGGCGGTGATGGCGCTGGCGTTCAGCGTGGTGACAGCGCCACCGTTCGCCTCGGCCTGGAGCGCCTGCACGGCGGCCTCGATGTGGATCGTGAACTCGCGGTCCTCGATCTCCTGGATGTCCTTCACCGAGTTGTCCTCGATGATCTTGGTCACCGGCATCTCGTAGGCGAGGAGCTCCTGCTCGGTCTTCTCGAACTTCTCCGAGGAGATCGTGTAGAAGGGGACCTCGGCCCGCGGGGCGCGGATGAACCGGGCGGTCGGCTGACCGCGGAAGGTGATGGCCATGGCGCGGCTCTTGGGCTCGACGTCCACGATCTTCACCAGGGTGTCGTGGTTGACGGAACGCTGGCAGTCCGCCCGGGTGACCATCTGGGGCGGGATGACCTTACGGCTGTAGGCCACCTCACGCAGACGGTCCCGGATGTAGGTGCCGGCGTACTCCGCGATCTTCTCCTTCCCCTCGGCCGTTCCGACCTTGTGGGTGAAGAGATCGTTCAGAACTCTTGCTGGTACGCTCATCTTGTTATCTCCTTCCCAGCTTGGTCCTGGGTCTCTCCGGACAGGCCGGAACTACACCAGGGTCTGGATGAAACGAAGCCGCCCGCCGTTGTTGGCCGGGAGCCGGGTCACGAACCCCACCACCTCGCCGGTGGTGAAGATCTTGAGCCCGGACTTGGTCAGCGTGTCCACCGTGACCGCGTCGCTGATCTCCAGCTTCTGGCCGACCGCCGTGATGCCGGTGGTGGTGAACACGCGGGTGTCCGCCTCGTAGGTCCCGCCGAACAGGACCGTGGCCTTGCCGATGGCCTGGACGTCCATCCGGCCCCGCTCCACGAAGAGCGCGAGGCCGAAGCCCAGGGACGTGGCGCGCACCAGCTTGTAGCTGGTGTCGAGCGCCATGAACTCGCCGTCCATCAGCGGGTTGGCGTTGTTTGGGTTCACGAGATCTCGGTCTGCCACGGGGAAGTCCCGCCGGAGCAGAGACTGGACCTCGGTCACCAGCTCGAAGTTGACGTTCATCGGATTCCTCCTTCAGTTCTTCGTCCGCTGCAACTCGGAGCGGCCCCTCTACTCGGAGAGGTCACCCAGGAGATAGGCGGTCAGCTGGTCGGCCCCGTTTCCGGAGACGTCCTCCGCCAGCTTCGCGATCTCGCCGTTGGGCGCGGTCATCTCGATGGCCTCTTCGATGACATCGAGCGACTTGCCCGCCTCCGCGGCCTTCTCGATACGCTCCACCTTGTCCTCGAAGGGGGTATCGGTGTCGATCCCCTTCTTCTCCATGGTGCGAGCGATCTTCTCGATCCGGTCGCGGTGGTTTCGCTCTCCCAGCTGCTGGGAGAGCTCGGCGTTCTTCTCGAGAAGCTCATCCCGCTCGGTGACGAGTGCCCGGAGTACACCAGGCACCGCCGAGTAGACCTGAGCTGCCTTCGCTGCGCTGATCTTCTCTTGGCTCATGGTGTCCTCCTAGTACCCGCCCGAGAGCGGCATGCTGAAGCCCGAGGTCTTCTCCTCCTCCTCGTCCTTGGACTCGGAGGTGTCCCCGTTCTTCTTCTCCTCGGCCTTGGCCTTCATGACCTCCTGCAGCTTGGAGGCCTTCTCCTTCTGCTCGGGGGTCGCGTTGGGCGCGGCCCCCTCCTCCGCGATCTTGCGGAGCCAGGCCCTCGCCGCCGCCCGCTTCTCGACCGACGACAGCTTCACGCCGGCCTGAGAGGTTGCGTCGAGGACGTTGTGAAGAACCGGATCCGTGCTCTTCTTCTGAGCTGGTTCGTCGAGAACCTCACCCATCCGTGCCTTGGGTACGGCCTTCGCCTGCTGCTTGGTGTAGTCGATGGCCGACTGGTTGCTGCCGACCATCGTCTCCTGCTTGCTCACCTCGCCCGGCTGAGAGGGCACGCCCTCCTCCGCCTGGGAGGCGTTGGGGTTCTCCAGGGGCTCGCGGCCCGCGGAGTTGGTCGCCGGGTTCAGAGCGTTCTCGGCGCGCTTCATGATGCCGAGGACACGCTGGACCTGCGCCTGCTTCTGGACGTCCTTGTTCGTCCAGTCCTCCGATCCGCCCGGAGGATCCTGGATGGTGGTCTCCAGGGCGGTGGCGGGATTGGTCTGGCCGGGGGACTTGGGATCGGGGCCCGGGTTCAGCGGCGCCTGCTGCTGCGGGGTCGCCTGGCCGGTCTCCGTGTTCTGCGTCCCCGGGGTGGGAGCGTCGATCGTGTTGGGCATGGCGGTGGCGCCGATGCCCGAACCGACGGTGGTGGTGGGTGGCTTGTGCGACAGAGGCGGCTCCGGCTTGCCGACAGCCTCCTTCTCGAGGAAGTGGACGTTGAGATACTCCACCGCGGACGCCAACTTCTCGACGTACACGGAAGAGACCTTCTCCTGATCGACTCCCTCCTCGTTGCGCTCCGGAGCTGTGCTCTCGTTGCCGTTGGAGGCCTGTGCCGGAGGAGCCTTCTTTTCCTTCTTCTTCGCCTCTTCCGACTTGGTCTCCTCCTCTGCCTGAGCGAGCTTCTCCCGCATATCGGCTTCGGCGGCTACCTGCCGGACCATATCCTGAAGCGTGAAGTGCATTCTGGTCCTCCTTGTTAACGCACCCCAAACACTACGTTGGGTGGCGGTTGATGTCGAGCATCCACCGCCTGCGCAGGGTTGGTGGCGGGGGGCGTCTCCACATTAGGTTGCGAGTAGTTTTGCCGCTTGCCGAACTGGGGAGCCGGCCGGATCACCTTGGGGCCCATGTCGCCGGGGGCTGTCGGCGCCTTCGGAGCTTGACGACCGGGGAGCTTGGACCTCGGGGCCTGCGTGGTCTTCGAGGTCCACACGCTCTCCGAAGACCGAGACTGCGCCCCGATCTTCTCAAGCTCTTCGAAAAACGCCGTCATGTTGATCCCAAGCAACTCATTCCTCGAGGTAGCGGCTGGCTACTCCTACTCGTTCCACTCCACCGGCCAACCGGCGGCTTCCAGCATCTGGAGCGCGAGGTTGTCCACCTCGTACCCCAGCTGGCCCGCGAGCTTCTCCTGCTCGTAGCCCTCTGGGATCTCGAGGTACCCGGACTCCATCAGCATCTCGTAGGCCCTGGCCTCGGCCAGCTTCTCGAGCGCCGACGCGTTCTTCTCCTTCTTCTTGCCCTTCAGGGCCCTGTAGGCCGCGTACCCGCCGCCGGCGAGGGCCAGGGGGATCCCCACCCGCTTGCCGAACCGCTTCGCCCCACCCTTCAGGGCCTCGACGCCCGCCTTGCCGCTGGGGAAGGCCTTGAGGCTGCGCTTGGCGTGGCCTGCGGCGGTCTCGGCCGCCTGCATCCCCTTGGCCTTGCGGACATCCTTCAGGCCCTCGATCATCTGGCTGACGCCGGTAGCCTTGCCAGCCGCGCTGGCGCCGCGCTGGACCGCCCCCTTGGCCCTGCGGTAGCCCAGGCGGGCCTTGCTGATCTGCGGACCCATCTCCTCGGCGGCTTCCTTCTCGATGTTGTTGAGCTCCTGGACCATGGAGTGGGCCATGACACGCCCCAGGAAGTCCGCCTCGGCGAACTTCTCCTGACCCTCCTCGTCCAGCTCCTCCTCGGCTTCGGCGGTGTGCTCGATGCCGTCCCCGCTGTAGAGCTCGTTGATCATGCCCTCCACGTCCTCATCGGAGAACTGGGAGAGGTCGACACCCTCCTCCTCGGCCAGCTTCACCAGAAGCTCCGCGGCGGCGGTCTTCTCCAGATCGTCCTCCTCGTACTCGACCTGGCCGGTCCCGTAGATTGCAGCGAGCTGCTTGTCCATGATGTCTCTCCTTCTTCGGTTTAGTTCGGTTTCCTCTCAGCCAGGTGATCGCATCCTTGAGGTGTCAAAGCCCCTAACGTCCACCGAAGCTAAAGCAGTTGGCCAACCCCTTGTTTCAGTCCTTCTTTCAGGGATGCCCCACCACCTTTGACTGCGTCCACGACACCGCGGACGAGCCGCCTGGGAATCTGAGATCCTTGTTGATGAAGAGCGCCCATCCCAGCCATCACCATGAGCGTTTTGGGATTCTCGGCCGCCAGGTTTATCAACGCCCCTGTTGGTCCTCGTGCTCCCATCATCGCTCGTCTCTGTTGGTGCGCCGCCCAACGACTCAGCGCGAAGGCTCCGCCTACTGCGCCTAGGACCACAGCTGGGTTGACCCCAGCAGCGGTCTTTTCAAAGCCGTCCGCAAGTCCTGATCTGTGGACTGTTTCCCACAGATCAGGATCCGCATCCACAATGGCTCCTGCATCTACTAGACAATCTCCGATCCGATCTAGGTAGCCATTATAAGCTGCCGAGATCTTCTGTAGGAAGGGGGTTTCTTCAGCTTCTTTCCCCTCCCCGTCATCAGCCTTTGGCGCCCCACAGATCGTGATGCGGACCACCCTACGTCTTGCGATGGGCTCCAGCATGCTACGGTCTTCCATCATCGGCAAGAGGAGACGCTTCAGCATGGAACTGAAGTGCCCCGATCCCAGGGGGATCGAGGTGTCAGACTCGTCCGTGGGAGGGATCACCTCCCCATCTCGATCGAGCTGGTCTGCCAGTGGTTTCTTGCCGAGCCGGATGATGGTGATCCTCTGGAACTCGCGGGGCTTGAGGATCATCCCCATCGTCGTGGGCGTGGAGAGTGCCTCGCTGAGGTCACCCTTGCCCAGTTGATCGAGGACTTCATCCGGCAAATCTGGTCTGTTGTCTTCCAGGGGCACGGCCTTGCTGCCAAACTGAGACGGCTTGACATCCTTTATAATCTCCGCGCCCTTGCGCTGGGAAGCCTTTTTCTCCCGGAGCCGATCGCGCACGATGTCGATGGCCGACCGCTTCTCCTTCCCCTGAGACCCGCTGTGGAGGCTGGCGATCCTCTTGCCGGTGAGCAGCTCGCTCCAAACCTCGCGGACTTTCTTCCGGCCGGGGTGGCTGGTGCTCCACAAGCTGGGCACTGCTGCTGCCTTCTCGAACGACTTCTCTGTGCTCGGCTGCTCGTAGCCCATCTCTTCCGCCACCAACCAGGAGGGGATCGTGACATATTTTCGACCCCCAGTATGCGCCATAGCCAACTTTGCCATGACCTTTGCGGTCTTGTCAGCACCGATGAAAACAAAAGAGATGTCGAAGAACCTGGGGTAGTCGTTGATCGCGTAGATCTTCGTCCCGTCCGCCAGGATCTTGTTGAGCATACCCTTGAGATGCTCGCAGTAGTCGTTCCGGGTGACGGAGAGCCCACGGATGGGGTTCTTCTTGTGGAACTCCAGGACTGCGACGCCTACCGACCGATGCCGGCTCGGGTCGAAAGTGGCCTGGGCCTGTCGGTACTTCTTCCAGTCCAGGCACTTGGAGCAGAGGTCATAGGGGACCTTGCAGCCCATGCTCACGTCGGGAAACAGGCCGTGGTCCAGCTTGTCGCACACGTCGGTGGCCCCGAACATCTCTGCCCGCTTGCGGTCGATCATGACCACCAGCTCGACGCGCTTCATGGCGTCGTTCCAGGCAGCCAGCTCGACCTTGCCGAAGGCCTTGCTTGGGTCCTTGTTGACGTGGTGCTTGTAGGGGAAGGCTCCGTAGAAGGTCTCGTATCCGTAGACCGGACCCTTGTGGATCAAAGAAGCTTCCGGGAAGTAGTCCCCGTTGATGTTCGAGCCCCAGAACTCACCAGCTCCCAGGGCGTTGACGAGGACGTAGATCCTTTGGGAATCGGGCTTCAGCTTGTCGAGGTATGCCTGGACCTGCGGGAGCATGGGCGCTGCTGTCTTGCCCATGGAGAAGAACTCGGCGGCCTTCTCCATCTCACCCGGCTGGAAGATCTCCACCAGGCGTTCGCCCTGCTCACGTCGGGCTTTGAACTGGCATACCTTGACGATCATAGCTTGAAGGGATTCTCACTGTCCGGTCGGAAGGTATCGACCTTGGTCGGCCGGAATGCCTCGGAGATGGGACCCCTGCCAGCCTTGCCCTGGGTGATGTTCCTCTGGGTCTCGGCCAGCAGCTTGGCGGACTGGAGAGGGACGGCCGGACCAGACTCCGGCGACATCTCCAGCGTGTTCCGGACGTACGACCCGGCGATGAGTGGGTCTGCCGCCAGAGAGGGTGCGGTCTTCCTCAGCGAGTTGTAGACCATCTGGACCGAGCTGGCGTCGTGGTCCCGCAGCATGGGATTCGCCTTCAACATGTTGGAGTAGTCCCGCACCCTGGTGAACCGCTCCTTGACCATGCCGATGCCCTTGCTGGCGGCGACACCCATCGCGGAGATACCAGCGGACGCGATGGCTCCAGGCAGAGCCTCCTTGACGGCTCTGCCCATGGCGTCGAGCCAGCCCGCCTCCTTCAGGAACTCGTCGACTGGATTGCTCATCAGTACCCTCGCTGCGCCTTCTTCATCGCCCGGCGCTGTTTCCAGACGTGATACTTCATCCGAGCCCGCTGGACAGGCTCGGACTCCCAGCCCTTCTTCGCCCCGTAGGCCACCGCCAGATGCGGGGCGACCCTGGCGGCCAGGGCCAGGTTCTTGTGCCCACGGCTGGCCATGAACTCGGCGGCCCCTTTGCCGGCCCGATCGATGGACCGCACGATGTCCCCGGCTGTGCCCAGGACACCGCCGTGCTTCTCCAGATCCTGTCGGAGTAGATAGAACGCAGAGGCGAGCTCGATCATCGGACCCCCAGCTTCCCGTTGACCTCGTTGAGCTGCTCGTCAACGATGCGGATGGAGTGCTCCAGCTTCCGGTGTTCGTGGGCGACCTTGGTGAAGATCAGGAAGCGATCGATGACCGGGTGCGCAGGGTTCGGGACCACGCCGGCGCTCGCGGTCTTGGACAGGGACTCGTCCATCTGCTCCTTGCCCATGATCCTCCGCTGCCGGAGGTGATCTCGGAGCAGCTGGGTAGCCTCCTTCACCATCCTGGTGTCGCCGAAGCTCGACCAGGCACGCACGACATCCCCCAGGGTCGAGCCGTCCATCACCTGCGAGGCCCCGGCCTCGCAGAGGTCGTTCTTGATGTCGTTGAGGAAGATCTCGGAGGAGGAGAGCTTGCTCATGTAGTGCTCGTGTACGCCTTCCAGCCGCGACCGTAGATCTGCCAGCTCCTCGCTAGGCTGATGCCGGGCATGATGCGGAACCGCTTCTGCGGTCTTCTCCATCCCGGCGCCGAACGCCTCGGCCAGGATCGAATCGCTGGCACCGGCCGTCTTGTAGTGGCCGCTGGGAGGGAGGTAGGCCGCGGTCTTGACCTGGTGGACGGCGGGTGAGGACCCATCGTTCAGATCTTGCAGCACCTTCGCCGGGCTCGCCGGACCCCCCGCGAACGTGACGTTCCGAACCTCCCCCGCCTTCTCGAACTCGCTCAGGTAGGCATTGGTGTTCGCGAACTCGCACACCCTCTTCACCTGCTCCGGTGCGAGGCGTGCCTCCTTCACGATCTCCACGACCGCATCGCTGAGTTGAGTACCCTGGGAGGAGTAGAGGGCTGCAGCTCTCTTGCCCATGGCCTCGAGCTGCTCGGGATCGACGTTCTTCGCGGCCTTCTGCTGGGCAAGACCGAGCGGGATTGCACCTGGCTGATCGCTCATGCTGTCACCTTTCGCTCAATCATAGAGGCGCGCTTCCTGCAGTGTCAACAATCGTCACTACTTGAGCACCAGCCTCCGGTCCACTACTATTGGTACCACGACCTGATCTAGGGTGGGAAGTGGCTGAAGAAGATCTCAGACTGTTGGAAGCCAGACTCTCGTCTCTTGAGGGGCAAGTCCGGTTCTTGCTGAGGATCAACGGCCTTGACTTGTCCGCCCTCCGATCGGCTCCCGATGAGAAGCTCCTGAAATACTACCAGGATGCCGTCCAGCTGCTAGGGCTAAAATCAAAACAGTACCCGCCGGAGATTGTGGAGCAGTGGGCTGACCTCTTCGCCCAGCTCTCCGAATACGAGTGTGCCCGCCTGCAGCTCATCGTGGACTACGAACACACGTGGGAACCGTTCTACCACCTCTGCGTCAGGATGATGACCGGCCTCCGACAGCACCGGGACATGCCCACAGACGTGGGCATGCAACATCTCTACGCCTTCCTCGAGCGTTCGAGGAAGAACCTACGTGACGTAGCCATCATGATGATCAAGAAGTACCCGGACACCGTGCCACCCAAGGCAAAAACCCTCCTGAATGGCGATGATCTGTCTGCCTACCTCTAAAACTGCAAATCGCTGATATTCCTAGAGATAAGGCTAGTGAGGCGGAAGAAGTAATTCTTTCCCCTCGCACGATCTGATCAACAACGCCCAAAAAGGAGGTTTCCATGGGCAAGGCAGCGACCGCCGAGAAGGCGGAGGTCGAGAGTGCGGTGGACGAGGCGAAGATCGCCGTGGCACTCGGCCAGGAAATGGCCAAACAGCTCCCCAGCATGCTGGAGAAGCTCAAGGACGCCCAGGCCGAGATGTTGAAGGACCTGGGGTACGAGAAGACCGAGATCACCGAGGAGCTGATCTTCCGGAGCTTCCAGGCCATGCCCGCGGAGAAGAAGGATGACCTGCTCCGCAAGCACGGTCTCGTCCCCACGCCGGGGTTCTTCTCCAGCATCACCGGCTGGCACAACATCGAGCATCTCCGCTCGAAAGGCTGGCAGAACAAGGTTCAGGGCGCCATGGGCCTGCTGTACCAGGGCGCCGCGATCGGCCTCGCGATCTACCTGGGAGTGGACTGGTATCGGAGCCGCGCCGCCTAGGGAAACCGGGGGCCGCGCCGTTCCTCCAGAGACTCCATAGCGAAAGGAGGTTCTACAGAACAATGATCTAGTCGGAAGCGTCCCTCCTGGCCTCGGGGGTGACGTGGATTCATAAGGGGCGCGGGGGATAGCCACCTCGTTCCGGTGAGGAGTCAAGCCGGTGAAGGGTCGCGCCAAACGGCGAAGAGGAGCGCACGTGACTCCTCTTCTTTACCCGTGAGACGGCGGCACTCCGGTGTCCTTCATCGGGGTCAGGATGTCGGGCCTTGGCCGCATAATCATGGAGACCAAGATGCAGTAGAGGATCGAATGGAAGGCGTCGTCCGTCTTGCCTGGCGCCTTCTTGTACTCAATCATCCTCAACCGCTCGTTGTACTCGGCGAAGATGTTGAGGATGTCAGTGCCGTGAGGCTCCCGGAAGTCCTCCCAGTTCGGTAGATCTATCAGCTTCCGCTTCATGGCGTTGAAGATATCGCTCATCACCTCGGAGCGGTGGACCATGTGGCGGAGGAGATTCGGCTCCCAGTACACCTTCTTCTTTTGCCTGGGGTTGTACTGGTACTTCATGATCTTGCTGGGTCCGAACCGCCGGAGCAGAGTATCGTTGGGATAGAAACCCCCGCCATAGTCCACCCCTACGAGCTGGACGTTGAGCTGCGCGATCATCTGGGTGATGAGATCCAGCTGCCGCTCGGGCTCCAGGTCTGGCCCAGTAAAACGGTGGATCCAGAAGATGGAGAAGTTCCCGGTCCCGAAGTAGCCCCCGAAGGAGATAACCGTGTAGGTGTTCTCGCCCGTACCCCAGTCCAGGCCGGCGAAGATCTGACGCCCAGAGGCCAGGCGCTTGAAGTGCTCGATGTCCCCCAACCTGATGCTTGGCTTGCAGCATGCCTTGAGCTGACCCTTGGTGATGGGACGCACGCCAGAATCATAGGAGAGCCCCAGCTTCTCGTTCATGAACTGGGCACGTGGGTACTGCTCCTGAGCGGCCAAGATCTCGTCCCAGTCCACCCACTGCACCATGATCTGTGGGATGCGGTAGCTCTCGAAGGTGACCTTGTCCTTGTTGTCCTCAGTGATCGGATTCATCGACGCCCACTGAGCCATGGGGTGGGTAGCGTCGATGGGCTCCCCACACTTGTCGCAGATCAAACCCTTCTCACCGATGTTCTTCTCGCCCAAGATGTTCCAGTGCCAGGAGCTGGGATCCTTGGGCGTGCCGTGCCTCTCACAGGGGACGATCCACTCATTCTGGGTGGAGAACTCCGACCAGTAGTGCTCGAGCGTGTTGTCCATCGACTTCGGCGTGCCGGAGTAGACGAACAGCTTGTACTTGGAGTGGAAGGCGCACTGCTCGATGATCGGGATGTTGTCGATGAGGATGTCCTGGATCTCATCGATGCAGATCAAGTCCGCCGGGATACCACGGACACGGTCGGCCGTGAGGTAGGCGTAGCGGAGACGGATCTGCGAGAAGTTGATGAACTTCTTGAAGAAGACAGCCTGTGAGATCTTGGTCGTGGTGTACGCCTTCATCAACGGCGACGCTTCCACCACGTCCTTGATGCGATCTGTCGAGAAGACCTTGGCCTGCTCGGCCGAGGGGGCGACGAACAGGGAGCGGAAGTTGTTGGTCAGTGCCGAGTAGCAGAGCAGCCTGTTGCCGAGGGTCGTGGACTTCTCCACCTGGCGGCCGCACTTGAGCAGGACCTTGTCCGCAGTGGTGTCATAGATGCGGCGGAGGTACTCGCGGCCCTCGAAGCTGAAGTCTGAGACCTGGCCTGCCTCCGGCACACGGATCGCAGTCTCGGCGAACGATGAGGGGGACACGTCGTAGATGAACGTGTCGGCCTCGACATCCAGCAGGTCGTCCGGAGTGGGGTCCGGCGGCTCCAAATCGATCCCGAAGTCCTGTGGATTGCCCTCGTCGTCGTAGTCGAACCAGGGCTCCTTGATCTCCCCATCCAGGGAGTAGAGCAGAGGGATCACCTTAGCCGATCTGAGGACCTCCGCTTCTGCCAAATTGATCGTCGCCATGATCTCAGTCTACCGCAAGAGTCTCGGGAGCACAGGTATAAGAGTAATAGTTAGGACTGCGATGTACCCTTTCATCGGGTGGTCCTATCGCCAGCAATCCCCCCGGAGCAACGACTGTTTGGCCCCGACCGGCACATCAAACTACCCCTTGTTGAGAGCTGCGAGTCCGTGGGCAATAGCCTGGAGTTCGTGCGGTACGCTGGCACCAACTCAACTTGGAGTAGTTTGGTAAGTGGCCGGCAACGCCGGCCCCTTCTTAGCCCCCAACCTTGAGGGCGACCGCTGCGAATGGGGCCTCGAGCTGGGACTTGCCCATCGACACCGGGCCATCCGGCTCGGGCATGATGACCGACCAAGCGTCGGGCTCGGGGTAGAAGGTGATCTTCTTCGGGCGGTGCTTGAAGTGCTCGGTGAAGACCTCGTCCAAGACCTGGGACATCTCCGGCCACCAGGGGTGGGCGTCCAGGTCGACGTTGGCTCCGGTGGCCACGGCCTGCTGCAGCCTGGATACTTCCGCCGGCGGCTCCTCGTCACGGATCCGATCCATCTCGGCGTGAGCCTCGTCGTAGATCTTCTTCCGGTCCCGCTTGTAGAAGTGGTAGATCAACAGGCCGTCCTTGGTGGTGTAGGCCCCGACCACCTCACCCTTCTCCACCGGGTGCAGCTCGGGCACAGCGTTCACCACCTGCTCGGCGATGTTCTCCTGCGGCATCTTGGGGTACCGCTTCTCCCACTCCTCTTCGTCCATCCAGAAAGGCTTCTGCTCTGTCTCAGCCATCTTCCATATCCTCCACTTCGTAGTCGGCGAACGCCCCAGTGCGGTCGGTCCCCTCCCCAGAGTGGCTGTAGTTGGGGCCTGCTACCTCCTCGATGGAGGGGATCGGTACGTCATCTTTGCGCAGGCGGAACTTCTCGAACGCCTGCAGCACATCCTTCAGCGCCACATCGGACTGGCGCATCTCGGACTCTGCGGCCTTGATCACGTCCATGTAGTTCTTCATCATCTTCGAGTGCGCCAGCGTAGCTGGATTGCGCTCGATCTCCAGAACCTTCAGGAACGCGATGTCCCTCATGCGCCTGGCCACCGTGCCCGTGTTGAGCGACTTCGGTGGACCGGCATACCCCATGACCCAGGGGACGAGGGTCTGCGCCACGTCCGGGCTGACCCGGAGCACGGCGGTGTGGTTGTTGATGTAGGGGCGGTCCTCCATCAGCTCCACCCAGTCGTGCATGGGTAGGAGCACCTTGTTCCAGAAGTAGTGACCGAAGGCAGCCACACCCTCCACCGTGAGCTGGATCCCATGGTGGTCGTTGAGCCGCTTCACCACCTCTTCGATCCTCAGCGGCGACAGCAAGAGCTGCTCCACGTCAGCACGCAGCTGAGGAGTAGACAAGATCGAGTAGGCCTCCTTCACATGCGCATTCGGGTACCACAGATCGTGGATTCCGTGGCGCTTCAGGTACGCCTTCGTCTCGGGATCGTTCACCGGGTCCCATGGATCTGGGAACGGCTCCATCTTGAGCTTCAGACGGTCGATGTAGTTGGAGCTCAGCCCCTCCAACCCGAAATCCTCCAGCATCCGGAGGATGGTGTTGGTCTCATGCTCCTGCTGCGAGAGCAGGAACTTGATGAAGTTCTCGGCTGGGCTTCGAGTGACCATCCGTTACGCCTGCGGGACGGTACCCAGAGTTTTCAGCCCCTCCACCACCTTGTCCAGGTGGACGAGCGACTTCTGGATCGCCCCCTGTTCCACCGAACTCATGCCCAAGCGGCTGAACAGGAGCAGCTCGGACAGCTTCTTGATCACGTCCTCGAACTCCGGCGCGTAGCTGGCGAAGATCGAGATGTTCTCCGGGTTGAGGACTCCCAGGCTGAGGATCTTGTCCACTGCCGTCGGGTCCTCGAGCGGCGCCGCCTCCTTCAGCAGGTCCGCCCGGAGGTCGGGCAACGCACCCAGCTTCTCGGCAGCCACTTTCTTGGCCGCCGCGTACTTGTCCTTGAAGGGATGCACCTCCCGCGCTCGGAACCAGGTCTCGTACCTGCCCTTGCGGCGGAGGTTGGCGAGGGCCGTCTTCACCATCTCCGGCTCCTGCCCCAGGATGGTGGCCAGGAACACCGCGTCGTCCAGCGGGAGGAACTGGGTCTCCATCACACCAGCCAGCTTGTCGATCTCCTTCCCCTCGAAGCTGAAGCACTGGCCGTCCGTGATGACGCGCACTGCGTTGGTGCTCAGGGCCATCGCCTCTGCCGTCTTGGTGAACTCGTCCGGACTGGATGCCAGGTCCACCATGTTCTCGAGCGGCAGCCAGCCACACTCCATGGGGATGCCCACCCGGCCCGGGCCGATCGGCGAGGCAGTCTTGAGCCCCTCCACCTTCACGATGTCGAGAGACTCGCCGAGATGTGTCTCGGCGATGTAGGACTTGCCCTGCGGCGTCTCCGCCTGGGACTTGATGGTGACCGGGATGAAGGCCACGGCGCCCTGCGGGGTGGCATGGTAGAAGCAGCCCTCTCCCATCGGCTCCGCGTCCAGCACATCGGTCTGCCTGGCGAGTGGGACACCAGCGATGTTCTCCTGCTGCGCGGACTCGCTGCCGTTGGAGAAGACCGCCATCGGCAGGACCTCACCTGAGAAATCCATCACCCTGGGGAAGACCCAGCCCACCAGCTCCCGGTTGTCGCCTGCGGTCCGGACCTTGTAGAGACCGAACTCGGTGACCACCGTGATGGTCAGGTCCTCCAGGGTGTCCTTGGCTGCCGTCTGGGTGGTGATCGTGGTGGTGCCATCCGACTCCACCTTGGACACCAGGTCCCCACCCAGGGCGCCGACCGCCGCCGGCCGGTCCACATCTGTGGAGTCCGGGATGAGGGCGTTCTCGTTGGCGGTCTTGATCCTGAAACCCCCGTCGATCTTCTGGACCTGGATGACCGTTGGCTTGATGCTGCTGGCGATCTTCTCCAGGTAGGTCTGGGGGTGGACCCTGGCCGCCTCGACCTGGGCCAGCTTGGCCATCACGTTGAAGGTCGCGGGATTGCTGAAGATGGCTGTGCGGAGAGACGGGTCCCGGTTGAGCTGGGCCGTCATCTCTGCCACATGCGCCTTCTTGATCGTGGGCATGATGGCGTCGATCAGGAACTCGGGCTTGGCTGCCGAGGTCCTGGTCATGCCGGAGCCCTGCGCGCCGGCGTCCGCGATGAGTGGGCCGCGTGCACCACCGTACTGCCGGTGGGGTGGGTAGAGCTGGTCGATCATGCTCATGTCCCCCGGCGTCTTCCGGATCGCCTCGAAGAGGTTGGGGCGGAAGAGGGCGGCGCGCAGCCTGGTCTCGGTCAAGGGCTCCGCCTGGCCGTTGTGCATCAGCAGGTCGAGCGGGGACAGCTTCCCGTCCTTGATGATCACCGGGACGATCACCTTATCAGACCCCTTCATCTCCGCCGGGGTGGCATCGTCCCGGGGGTTGATAGCCAGCTTGTTGATCAGATCAACCCTGCCCCGGGCGTACCGGCGGTCGGGGTCGATGTCGTCCAGCACCACCTTCGGCATGTAGTCGCTGGTGTAGGGCGCCTGCCGGTAGAGCTGGTCCAAGATCTGCTGGGGCCAGGTGTTCGGGTCCTCCGACATCCGAGCCTCTAGTCCGAGCTTCTCAAACGTCAGATTCTTATCGAGAAAGAGGTCCATGGGTCTCTCCTACTGATTCACAAGAACTGTCTTGCTGACCAGGTCCTTCGTCTGGGCCGCTGTCACAGGCGGCAGAGTGGGCAAGGACGGCGGACCCGGTGCGGGATCAGGTAGCGCCTTGACCAGGTGCGTGTGTGACGCCAGCCACGCCACCAATTTTAGTCCAAGAACCGCTGGCTCGGAAGCAGCTTCGCTCCCCAACTTCAGCAGAGCCGCGGTGATACTCTTCGGCCCGGTCCAGGTCTCCCTGCTTATCGCCCCCTGGATCTCATGGGTTGCCGTGAGGACAGTCTTCTGGCTCAGGGCTGTGACTTCCTGCGCCCCCGTCACCTTGACCGTCTGTTTGCCCTTGATTGTCAGCGTGTGATCGCCGTCGATCTCCTCTGTGCAGTCGCCGCCCTGCATCCGGTAGGTGTTGCCCTCTTTGTCCAGGCGGATCACATACTTGGGCTTGCCAGACACGCTCCCACTGTCCGCGTCGATCTTCTCCGGGGCGATCGTCACCTCGATGAAGGTGGTGTCCCCACCGGGAGGCTTGGTTGCGTCCTCCAGGCTTCCGACGCTCACCTTGACCGAGGCCTTCTTGTCCTGGGCATGTTCCCTGGCGATGAGGTGCAGCTCCGTGGGGGCGTCGCCGGAGGGGTTGTTCTCATCCCTAAGCACCTGCCAGCTCAGGGTGCCGGCCGCGGTGTTGAGCTCGTAGTTCTCGCAGAAGTCACGGATGTAGTTGAGCAGTGGGATGTAGGCTCGCTGGCAGATCTGGGTGGAGCCCAGCTGCAGCACACCACCGCGCTTGAGCACCACGAAGTTCTCATCCCTCCCCTGCCAGAGCATGTCCCCCGGGTTGAGGATGGGACGACCACCCCGGAAGCTGGCGTCTGTGGGGTTGGTGGAGACAGCAGTAGACCCGCCGGCGTTGCTGGTATTGCTGGCCGGCAGATCTTCCTCCGTCTCCACACCAGGGTCCTTGAGCTTATCCTCCAGGTACTTGTCGACGTCGGCGCCCTCCATCTCCGGGCCGCAGAGGAATCCCATGATGAACGGTGGATCTCCGTCCGAGGGCATGCACATCGTGCAGATGGCACCCACCTCCGGGATGCAGGTGAAGCCCTCCCCGTTGTTGAAGTGCAGGTAGGGCGTCATGATCTGGAGGTCGGGGATCTGCTTGCCGCTGTACTGCGATACCCAGTCGGCGGTGAGATTGCGGACGTTGACGTTGGCGATGACGCCCGTCTCGATGATGGCCGGCTTGTTGCCGGGCCCATCTGATGGGGAGTTCTGGAACATCTAGTACTGCTGCTGCCTGCGTCGATCTCTGCCGAGGGTCGCCTTGTAGGCACCGTACCCGGCCAGCCCGGTCAGACCGGCGGCCGCACCCATGCGGCCGTAGGGGGACTTGGCGATCTGCTTGATGCTGCCCCATGTACCGCCCCCACCACGCTGCCCGCGGGCCCACAGCTTCTTGAGGATATCGCCGTGTTGGCTAAGAGACCTCTTGCCCACGGTCCCCAGGCCCTTGAAACCACTGGCCAGAAAGCTGCCGATGCCAGCTTCCTTCTGGATGGTCTCCATCTCATCGGCGAAGGCCCGCATTATCTGCTCGTTCATGTCAGTACTCCCCGGGCTTGGCGCCCCGACCTATCTCCGCCCCGTACACCACGGGTGGGATTGGGTGTTTGCCGTGCAGCTTGGTAGTAAATCCCTGCTGGGCAGCGTCGATCACCGTCTGCCCGATCCGCTGGTGGTTCATGCGGGCGATCCAGTCCTCCTGCATGTCCAGCGGCAGCATGTTGACTCCCTTCAGAACCGGCCGATGCACGATCGGCCTCTTCCCATTGCCCTTCCGGTTCAGATTAGCAACATGAGAGGTCGGTGCGAAGTCTCCCCGGATGAAATCCTTGTGATCACCAGGATCTTCCACCTTGGTGAGGTTCGTCAAGGCCTTGACCACCACCTCGGAGTTCCGTCGACGGATACCGTGCGGGGAGTAGATCTTGTGCAACTCTCCGGTGATGTACCCCTGCACCGGCTCCACCCCCGTCAGGGGCAGCATCTCGTGTGGGTTCACGGGACCGCCAGAGATGGCCGCCCCCTTCTTCACCTCCATACCCCTGCGGAGCTGGCGCCCAGCTATCGTTGGGACCCCACGATTCTGTGGGACATAGTGCCGCTTGCCCCCGATGAAGACGTTGTGTCCACCGGCTGGATCCTTCTGGACCTTGTCCACCTTTCCGCTCACTGTACTGAGGGTAGCAGCACCACGCAACGTCTTCGGGAACAGGAGGAGATTCTTCAGCCTGCCGAACTCGTCGACGATCTCCTCCTTGCTGGCCGCCGTGCCGCCCGTGTGGAACGCCTTCATCGCCAGCTGAGCAGACCTCTCGCCCAGGGCCTGGCCGGCCAGCACACCGACGTTCAGCCCCTTCTCCGGGGGCTTGCCGTCCTCCGTCAGGCCGAAGCACTTCTTGCACAGACCAGGCCCGTGCTGGCAGCGGAGCGGCGAACGCACCAGTACCCGACCCACCTTGTTGTTGCGCAGGGAAGTCCGAACCTCGGGAGTCACCAGCGTGCCCGCCTTGAAGATCTTCCTCCCAACCTTGGTGTCCGCTGCCAGATAGCGATCTAGCACGTCCTTCTCATCGATCGACAGAGCGATGCCCTTGTCCGTACCACAGTCGTCATCGATGATGGAGTTGTCCATCACCGAATTCATCACCATCTTGGAGATGTACCCAGGCTCCTGGACCTGCTGGACCTTCTGGATGATGCCCTTGCGAGCACCGCTCATGGACGTCCAGTAGTCCGCCAGGTCAAGCCCCTCGGAGTAGGACTTCTTGACCGGGGTAGGGATCGTCTCCCCCTTGGCATTGGAGATGAGCATCGGAGCCAAGCGAATCTGCCTAAGCTGATCGGTGCCCGGCTTGATGCCAGCGTTGTTCATGACCAGCAGATTGCTCTTCCGCTCGTCCGTCGCATTCATCTTGGCATGCAGCTCGTCCGTCGCCTTGGCGTAGATCTGAACAGCTTTGGCGTCCCTCTGCTCCCTGGTCCCCTGGAGCGCCGCCACCTGCCGATCGGCCTTGGCCAACACCTGCTGTCGGAGAGCCTTGTCCGGCTTGATGTCATCCAGGCCAAGACTGAACGCTGTTTCGGTGGACCACTTGTTCCCCAAGTCCTTCAGCTTGTTGACCACCTCGCCGTAATCGTTGCGGTGATTCTTGGCCAAGTCGGTCAAGAGTTGCTGTTGTCCTTTCTTGTCCAGCGGACCCGACCTCTGGAGGAAGTTCTTCCGCATCTCCGATGGCAGGGCTCCGGCGATCATGAACTTGCCAGTGGTATTGGACAAACCACCGACCTTGATCTGATCGTTCAAGTTCACCTGCCCCTTCCGGACAGCCGACTCCACCTCCTGCATGGTCTTGAAGCTCTTGCTGGTCTTGGCGCCCGGACGAGTCAGACCATAGAGACCGAGCTGCGTCTCCAGCGTGGGAGCATACATCAGGCTCCCGGTAGCCGGATTGAAGAGGTTGCGAGAGGGGGCCATCTTCTTCGCCTCCTCCACGGCCTCGTTGCCTACCGGGACGAAGGCAGCCATGGTGTCGCCGTCGAAATCAGCGTTGAAGCCGGAGGTCACCAACGGGTGGATCTGTACGGCCTTGCCACTCACGATACGCGGCTTGAAGGACTGGATCCCATACTTGTGTAGCACGGGATCGCGCTTCAGGAGAACAGGGCGTTGCTCCACCACCCGCTCGAGCGCCTTGTTCACCATCTGTCCGCCCTCGCTGATCTGCTTCTGAGCCTCCAGCGGGGAGACACCTGTGAGGTTCCGCAATTCGCGAACGACGAACGGCTTGTAGAGCTCGAGCGCAGCCTTGCGGGGCAGGCCCACCTCATCCAGGCCCAACGCCGGCTCCGGGATGATGGTGGACCTCATCGAGAGGTCCTGCTTCCGCTGGACCAACTTGCTCTGGAAGAACCCTGTCTTGGGCTGACCAACTTTCTTTCCGGTGCCGCGGCCCTGCACCTTCTCCGGACGCTTCCCACCCAGGATGTCCAGGATCCCGCGGAACTCCCGGTTGGCATGACCACCCAGGCCAGTGAGAGACCTCAGTCCGTCGTAGATCTCCGACCGGACCTCGTTCTTCTCCTCGTCCGGCAGCAGGGGTGACATGTTATTCAACCTCCCGGCCGACAGGGCGATGCCCTTGTACATGCCATTGAGGTCGTCGAAGTTCAGATCTCCGTTCGGGAGCTGGGACACCGGACGCATCGAGGGCGGTAGCACCGGGACGTTCTTCATCATGTAGGCGTCCTTGGCCGTCAGCCCCGCGTTCTTCAGCGCGGACAGGTACTTCACCTTCTTGTTGGCCCGGTCCAGGCGGTTGCCCTTCAGGCCAGGAGAGGCCAGAGCCTTCTTCGCGCTGGCCAGCTCCTTGTCCACGTCGATCTTCCCAAGCATGGCGTCGAACGCCTTACCACCAGTGAGACCCTTCTCCGTGTTGGTCGTGAAGCCACCAGTCTTGGGATCGTACGCACTCTTCCCAGCGATGATGTCGCCGAACTGCTTGCCGGTGATGCCGGTCAGAGACTGGATAGACTTCTCGAACAGTGGGTTGGGGAACGGCTCGGGGAGCTTCATGTGGCTCCACTTCGTCCCCTCGACGCCGCCCGTCACCTTGGGGTCGAACAAGCCACCATTCTCTGCCTTCAGGTCTTTGGCACGCACCATCTTGCCGCCGTCCTTGATGGCACCGTTGCTCATCTCCTCCACCTGCTTGTCGGTGAAGGGTACGAGCTGGAGGTTGTTGCCGTCCTTCTTCGCGTTCACCCCCAAGGCCTTCAGGTAGGAGGTGAACTTGTTGTAGGCGAACGTCGGCCTGGGTGCGGGAAGAGCCTCACCAGCCTGCAGGGCAGACCAGAACTCGTCGTTCTGGGCGGCATCACTCTTGAGCGTCTGCATCTCCCGCAGGTTGTGAGTAGCCCCATGGGCCAGCATGGAATAGAGACCCAGGGTGCCCAAAGCCTGAGCACCGTGTGGGCCGCCACCCTTTGGGACCATGTTCCGGTCGTAGGCGTAGCCGGGTCCTCCAGCGCGGGCCACCATCTTCTTCTCGACCTGGTGCTTCAGCTTGATGATATGCTGAGGACCGACCAGAACATCTCCCAACTTCCGACCAGACACGGGATCGAACACCTCCTCTTTGTCTTTGATCCCATGTTTCTTCAGGTCGGCGGACACCTTGGCGTGGAGGTCCTCGTTGGGCTGGAAGTTCTTGACGATGTAGGGCTTGCCGGTCTTCTCGGCGATCTTCCCGGCGGCCGTCTCCAGAGTCTGCCCCAGGTTGACCCGGCCGGGCACACCGGTGGGGTTCATCAAGACCTCAAGCTTCTTGCCGTCCTTGGTCTTGGGCATCTCGTCATCCGGGATGATCTTGGTGACGATGCCCTTGTTCCCATGTCTACCAGCCAGCTTGTCCCCGATCTCCATCGGCTCGAGCGTCTTGACGTGCACGGCCGTCTGCCTGCCCCGCTTCACCACCTCAGTGACTACACCTGGATGATCGGCCTCCCACTTCACACTGCTGTCCTGGAAGGGCTTGACCAGAGACTTGTGGATCTTGGCCAGCTCCCTATCCTCCGCCCGCTCGGTCCTCTTCTTGAGCGCGGCGATGAGGGTGTCACCCGGCATGATCTGCTGTCCCGGCTTCACTACCCCATCATCGTCTAACTTACTGGCCTGGTTCTTGGTCATGGCTTCCGGAACATAGGCTTGGAACTTCGCCTTGCTCTGGATGTGGTCCTTGTCCAGGGACAGCGTCTTCCGGTGCATGTGCTCCGAGGCCATGCGCTGAGCCGCGCTCTCGCTGATGACCACACCATCCTCGAAGTTGTAGCCCTTGTAGGGCATGTAGCCGACGCGCAGGTTCGTTCCCAGGGCCAGCGTCCCACCCTTGGTGAAGTTGGTGTCAGCGATGGACTGGCCCTTCTTCACCCTGTCCCCCTTCTTCACTGTAGGCTCGGAGTGGAGGAACCCCTTGTCCGCATTCAGTGGGAAGTGATCGTAGATCTGCCGCTCGTACTTCTTGCCATCAGCGCCCTTGACCACGATGGAGTCCTTCTTCACCTGCACCACCTCCCCATCCACGGGAGCGGTATGCCCGGCATAGCTCCCCATCACCTGGTCGAAAGTCTTGGTCCCGGCCAGGCTCTGGACCAGCGGTGCCTGTCGATCTTTCAGGGAGATGGCCTGCTCCATGTGCCGACCGGCCATCGTGCTGCGGTTGGGGTGATCGGCAGCCAGGAAGGGTACCATGTTGGAGGCCATGGAGAACATCTGGATCGGGTCTTTCATCACGTACTGGGCATCCTTCATGGCGCCCTCTGTGATCTCGTTGCCCACCGTGCTCATCCGGACCTTCTTACCTACCGGTACTGGCTTGCCCTTCTCCCACCTCACTTGATCCGGCAAGATCACGTTGGCGTTCATCGCCTTCTCGGGATTGACATCCTCGAGCCTGCCGGTCTTGACGTTGTACATCTTGATCGTGACGTCATGCCCCTGCTTCCTCACACCGATCGGTAGGCGCAACGTCACGCCAGTGGTCTGGCCCTCCGGCGTGTGGATAGGATCCAAGTATCCGAGGTGGGACGGGTCCACCAGCTTGGCGTCCTCGGTGATCCCGTGGGCGCTCTTGATGCCGCCCTCCCCCGTGATCGTGGTCTTCATCTGACCTGAGATCATCTCCAAGGGGTTGGTCTGTTCCGGGACGTTCGCCAGTGAGTTCTTGGTGTACATCGTCCTGATCGGGCGGTTGAAGATGTCCGGGCCCACGATGTCGCGGACGTTCTTCTTCTTGTCCAGCGTGTTCTGGATCCGGCGCATGATGTCGCTGGAGCCCTTCTGGATCCGCTCGGAGAAGAAGTCCTCGGTGGCGTGCAGCTCCTTGAACATCAGCGCGTCACGAGCATCTGGTTCCGCCTTGCCCTGGGAGACCTGCAGCAGCTTGGTGGCCGCATCCATGAGGGCCGGCCCACTGACCTTCTTGTAGCCCTTGCCCAGCGTGATCTTGGTGGTGTCCGGGCGCAGCTCGGTCTCCGCGAAGGTGGCGTGCAGGTGCTCACGTGCCTGGTCCAGGCTCTCCGCCTTCTTGCCGGTGGAGGCCTTGTAGAACTTCATGACCGCCTGCTCGTGGCTCTTCTCGTTGGCACCAGCGATGGGCTTGCCCCACCTCTTCTCGATCTCCTCCTGCGGCATCCCCATCTCCCGCAGGATGGGTTGGAGGGGAATGTTGGATGTGCCGTAGCCCATGGTGAATTGGCGGCTCTTCGGATCGAAGTCCACACTGAAGCCGCGGCCCTTGGCCAGGTTGAAAGAGGACTCCAGCTCGCCGTTGTCCTTGACCCTGGCATAGACCCCGGACTTCAGGCGCCACTGGTTGTCAATCTGATACTCCTGGCCATCCACGATCTGGGTGTAGCGGCGGGTCGTCTTGGGGAGGTTGAGGAGACGAACCTTCTGCTCGTCCACTACCTTCCCAGTCGTGTTATCCCTCAAGCGGACTCGAGCCTCGACGGGCACAGCCCAGGTGCGGCTGTGGGTCTTCGCTTTCTTTTGGGACCGGATGTCATCGATGCTCAGGTCGTCTTTGATCTGAACATCTTTCAGTTCGAGGGTCTGCTTCTTCCCTACGATCGGGAAGAGCCCTTCGACTGTCTTGCCTACCCGGTCCTTGAGGATCTCAAAACCCTCTTCCGGTGAAAGACGCGCCATTGGGCCATCTCCGTATGTACGTCATGCCTAAGCTACCAGATCAACTGGTGTTGTGGCAACGAAAGAACCGCCGCGTGTTGGTTATAAGGACAGTGTATGAGAACAGGGAACGAAAGTGTTCCCCCAAACAAAGGAGATGCGAATGTCCGATCCAACTGAGCCGGAGGAGTCTACCCTGGAGGAGTTCCAAGACCTGATCGATGATCAGGTCAACGGAGAGTCGGACGACCAGGACGACCAGGACTCCAACGACTCCGATGATGGGGATGACGGGTAGTGCTGTTTTCGATCTTCGTCCTCTCGTTCGTGGCTGCCTTCTGTGAAGAAGCTGCCGAGGCCCTGCGAGACATCGAGCGGGACCTCTGAGGACGGATGATCGGGGGTAGTGCTATGCACATCCCAGCAACGGAGGTTAGTCATGCACCAGAATGGCTGTTTCAACGTAGACCCCGGCGAGATCTGTGCTCTCTGTGGAGAAGAGCTCGGTCTCGATCGGGAGCTGGTGCTGGTCGAATCCGGAAGCATGGAGCCCATGAAGAAGGATCCGACCTTTGTCAAGTTCGTTCCCGACCACTCGAACGAACAGGACATAGTCGCCATGGAGGAAGCTACCATTCGCCTGTTTCATGCCGACTGCTTCATCGATCGAGTCCGCCAGCGAGAGTGGGGCTCCAACTCACCTCTCGCTTGCGATCTGTGCTGCAAGGAGTTCCTCCACTCCTTGCGGCGCTGGGCATTCCGCCTGCAGATCGGATCGGCGGATTTCGAGTCCGGGATCTTCGTGCCCGAAGATGATCCACGGAACGTGGCCATCGTGTGCCCCACCTGTCTCATGCAAGAGCTGGGCGAAGGGTACGAAGACGAAGGAGAACTCCTACTAGGCAGCCTAGCTGGGGTATAAGGGAGATCAACATGCACAAGGGTCCGCTGAAGAATGCTGTACCGGACCCTCATCGCGGATTACGCACTCGAGTCGACTTCGACCGGCTCTGTCACGTCGAGGTGCAGGAGGAGGTCAACGCCTTCCTCATGCAGTTCGCCACCCACGACCCGGACGACCACACATCCCTGAAGCTGGTGGCCGTCAATCCCGATGGGGAGAGGAAGAACCCTCAATCTGTTAACGAATACCTATGCTTCTGGCATCCAGAGATAGAAGCACTCCGTCTCAAACAGAAGCTCTACATCAAACCGTCCATCGCGGCCGAAGGGGAAGATCGGGAAGCTGCGGCGTTCCATAGGTTCTACACCACGCTGCGTGACTTCCGGTCCATGGCTAGGAGCCACGTACGTCTCCAAGAAGCGTGTCGTGAACTATTGGAGGAGGGGGAAGATGAAACTCTTCGTCGGCAGGAGGAGTGGGAAGAAGCCAAGTTGGCCGAGGAGTGCTGATCACATCAATTGTGCCTCGGGGCCGCGCCGCGCGGGCTTCTGCTCAGGCAGAGGCCTCGCGGCTGCGGCTGCCGATCTGGTGGGCCCTCCGCTCACCATTAGCCCCAAGACGACATCATAGAGCGCGGGCTGCCTCGCCCTGAGCTCGGCCAGGGCGCGCGGACGCTGAACAGAATCCAGCATGGAGATCCGGTCGGCGATCTGTCGGCCGAGCAGGAGCAGGTCCACGCTGGTGCGCCCGGCCAGGTCTTCCCCTCTGGTATGTGGGGGGATCTGATTGACAGAGCGCATCGATAGCGGAGACTGCACCTCCGGTGGGGGAGGCTGAATCAGTTGGGGCTGGCGTGGGTACGGTGCCATCTCCGGGTTCGGCGGCGGAGGCGGCTGCCCAGACTGGGCAGCCATCTGCTCCTGCATCATCTGTGACTGCTGGGCTCCCTGGAACGCAGCCTGGTCCTTGGCGATCTCGTTCTGCACGGCCGCCTCAGCCTTCATCTGCTGTGCCTGGAGCTTCATCTGCCACTTCATCTGGACCATCTGGGCCTCGCCCTGCATCTCCGCCTGGAGCAGCTGCTGCTTCTTCGTGCTCTCCGCACGGCGCGCAGCCTCCCGGTTCATGATCTCGTCCTCCTTGGAGGAGTCGTAGTCCGCATCCGCCAGGAGAGATTCGTCGGAGAGCTTGCCAGCCTGGTTCATCTGGAAGAGGTAGGCCTTCCGCTGTAGGTCGTCCGCCATCTTGAACGGCTTGAACCTGGCCTTGACAGGGGACCACCCCAGGTACGCAGAGGTCCGAGAGATGACCCACTTCAGCATCGACAGATGGTCCTGAAGATAGCCCAGGAAGGTGTTCTCCAACATCCGCAGGCTCACGTTGCTACCGGAGTAGCTCAGACCACCGAACACGAGCTCCACTGGGATACCCATGCCGGCCACGATCTGTTCGGACCACACCCGAATCTCCTGCGACAGCAGGAGGGCCCGCCCGTCACCACCGATGCTCTGGTGTCCGACCGGCAGCGGCATGATCGGGATGTAGTTGTTGTCGGACCGCCAACGCCGTATCTCACCTGCAACCTGATCCCTCCAGTCTTGGAGGTTCACCGAGGTGTATGGATCGGACGTGGCAGAACCGGCCTGCGGAAAGAGAATGCGCAAGGGAACGATGTGTTCCAGTGCGATAGCCTCCTGGGCTTTCCTCAAGACCTGAAGGTAGAAGGTGTCCTTCAGCACCGGCAGGATCATGGGGGTACCCCACCCCCTGTCCTTGCCGGCCAACGTCGGACGCTTGAAGTGGTAGATGTTGTCGCGGGAGAAGACCACCGCTTTCTTTAGCCTCAACGCATCGATGAAGAGCTGGGGCACGGTCTCGACGGTAGACTTCTTCCCGATGATGATGTCGTTCTTCAGGCGCGTGGGGATCGTGTAGTAGTACTCGTACTCCCCGGTCAGGTCGTTGTACCTGATGTCCACGTCCTCCGGATTCCAACGGAGGAGCCTGATCCCCTTCGGGGCCTTCACGTAGTGGTCAACTGCCTTGGCCGGCCCGTGGTGGCCACACTTGGGGCAGATCGTATGGAACTTGAAGCTCTGGAACCTGTACTTCGCGTCCCGCGCCGGCACCCGGTGCTTGCAGTTGTTGCACTCCAAGTACTTCACGAACGGGTAGAAGACCGACACCAGGGCGTTGCCGTAGGTGTGGTAGTCCAGCCCGACCTCGATCTGGAACGCACGGTAGCGGAGCTGCTCCAGGAGGAAGCCGCTCCACATCTTCTTCAGCTCCGGGCGCTCCGTGTCGAAGAGGATGTCGGTGACCGGATACTCCGACATCTTGAAGACGACGGCGTTGATCAACGGGTTGACTAGGAAGTAGTACCGGCACCACCGGAACATCATCTTCACGGTGGCAGGGAGGTACGTATGGGCGATGTCGAAGAACGGGCTCGGGTATTGCAGCCCATAGTCGGCAGACCCACCCATGCGGCCGCGGGTGCGGCTGAACCTCAGAGCAGTCTGGCTGCCAGTGCTACCGAGTGCCAAGGGTTACCCTCCACGAGACCAAGGATTCTGACCGTACGCACCGGCTTGGGGGGCACGTTGGGCAGCCTGCTGTGCCCTCCGCTGCTTGATCACCTGGGCAGCGATGTCGCCGCCCTTGCCGACCGTGCCGGTCACCTTGCCGAGGCCCTCGCCCACGAGATGGCCAGCCAGCAACCCGCCGGGAGCGACCAGCCAACCGACCGTGCTGCCCAGCCCACGCATGCCCTTCTCGAGCCGGCCGGGACCACCCTCCTCCGGCTTCTCGGCGAAGCCTTTGATTCCCTGGTAGGCGCCGAGGCCGGCGAAGCCCTTGCCCAACATCCCGCTCCGTTGCCATGCACTGCGGAGTAGATCTGGGGCGTCCTTGGACATCATGGCGTGGGCTACGCCCGGCACGGACATGTAGCCCTTGCCGAAGGCGTGCTCCTCAGCGGCGAGACGCTTGAGGGCCTTGGGGGACATGCCCTCCGTCGCCTTGCCCACCAGTCCGATCTCCCTAGCCTTGGACAGCTGCGCCGTCGGCGTGTCCCCCAGACCACGGCCCGTCAGCCCGTACCGCTGGCGCTGGAGGAAGTGGCTGGTGCCCTTCTTGGCTGCCTCACGGCCTGCCTTGGTCGCCAGGATGCGGCCACCGGCGATACCGCCGCCGAGGAGCGCCCCCTTCAGAGCACCCCGCAGCCGCCCACCTTCCTCGTCGGGATCTGCCACCGCTGCTCCGCCAGCCGCACCAAGACCAGACCCCAACAGCATCTGGCGCCCGTACTGACCCTTCAGCTCTTTGCCGGCCCACCCGATCCCCCGAGCCAGAGGTTGGTTCTTCTGAAGGAAACCACGTGCCCGCTTCAAGTAGTCGGTGATACCGGCTTCCTTGGTTAGCTCATCGGTGAAACCGATCATGTGCTGCGGGGTGATGTGTCTCATTTCAGGAGCCTCAGCTGTTCCTTCAACTGCCGCCGCCGCAAAGCTAGATAATCGCATGCCACTTTCAGTTTGGCTACCTGGATGTCCACCTGCGTCTCTTGAAGGATCGGCTCCGGTGATGCGGCCCACGCCTCCGAAGAGATGCTCATGATCTCACGGAGGCGATCTCGCACCGCCTCGATGACCTGACCGAAGTTGGGGACCTGCAGCTCCCCCAGCAGCTCTACGATCTCGTCTTGGCAGAACTCGATGGGCTTGGGAGCGTAGAACACCCCCTCCTCCACCACCGCCGCAGCCACCCAGTCCTGCGTCTCCAGTGAGAACTCCACGTCCTTCCGCACCATCGTGGCGATGTCCACCGCATTGAGCAGCTGGGCCAGGGAGGGCTTCTGGATCACCTGGAAGTCCGGCAGGTTGTTGTTCAGGGCCTGGGTGATCCAGCAGAAGACCTCCCACTTCGTGAAGAACCACTCGTTGATATGGAGGGTCTTGATGGCCTGGATCTTGGCCTTGGCGTGGTCGCTGATGGACGGGACCCGGAAGTCCTCCATGATCTCCTTCCACAACGTCACCGGCTCCCACTCGAACCAGTCGGTCTGGTAGGCCGCCAGCAGGGCAAGGTCGAAGATCACTGGGTGGGTGTCGTGGTGGACGAACAGGTTCTTGCGTGTGATGGGCGCAAGAACCTGGTCCGGACCTTCCAGGTCCTCCGGGATGTCGTTCGGGTCCTCCGACGGGCCCGACGTCTCTAGATGTGGGCCCTCTGGAGCGTCGGCATCCAGGACAGAGGGGACCTCCGCGGAGATCTCCTCCGGCTGGCCAACCTTCTCCAGGATGGCCAGCAGCTGTTCCTCATGGGTGGGCACACCCTACTACGCGAGCACTGCAGTCAGAGCCTGCGTCCTCTTCCCATCCGACATCACGGTGATCTGCACGTGGTCGGCGGCGGCACCCACGGCCTGCGTCGTGACCTTGAGCGAGGTGTTGGTCCACTTCGCCACGCTGGTCGTCCCCGTCTCGTTGGCGGGCAGAGCCTCGAGACCACCGACCATGACCTTGTTGTAGTCGTAGTCGCCGTCTCCCCCAGCCAGAGGGATCTCGGCCGTACCCTGACCTGCCTGGGTGATGTTGTTGCCGGTGCCAGCCACCATGCTGGCACGGATGATGCCCTCGGTATCGGCGCCGTCGGCGTTGATGGCCGTGGCGATGTTGTCCACGGTGTCCTGACCCGCCGCCGGCAGCTCGATGGTCAGGAGGTCATTGGTGAGGTCGATGACCAGACCGCCCGCCCCAGTCGTGAACACCACCCTGACGTTTGACTTGCCGGGCTTCAACATCTCGATCAGCAGGTCGACCGTGCCCTCGGTGATGTTGATCTTGTCGAACGTCTGGCCCTGCAACAGCTCGCGGCCAACGAGGACGATGTCACCGCCGGCGGCCACGACGTCGCTGACCGACTGGTCGTGCAGGTCCAGCTCGGGATAACCGATGCGGGCCTCGAAGTTCTGGAAGCCCTCCTCCACATCGTTGCGGAGGTCCTCCACCTCGCCGGCCACGCCGCCCTTGCCCTTGGTCAGGTGCTCCTTCTGGCCGCGCTGGCTGCCAAATGCTTTGCTCTCTCTTGCCATGATCCTCTCCTAGTGACGGAAGGTTAGTTGTGGATCGTTCGCCATCCGCATGATGATACGCTTGGCATCCAGCGGGAGGGAATCGAAAATCGTTGTCGGGTTCTTCTTCAGCGAGTCCGCCAGCTCCTCCCCGAACTTCTCGACGATCGCAGGATAGCTGGCGTGGACCACATGACGCAACCGCTCTTCCGTGATTCGGTCGCTCATGTGCTCGAAGGTCCACTCGGCCGTCTTCTCGAAGCCGAAGGTGGTGTAGTAGGGATCGTAGATCCCGGTGTCCCAGTAGTGATCGAGGCCTGTGGCCTCATCGAACTCGCGAAGCGCCTGACAGAAAACGTCGGGAGAGATCTCGGCGTACTTGTCCATCAGGCCCTGGAGCATGTCCCGCTCCGGCGCGTCGTCCGCCCAGAACTGCATCCTGGTGGAAACACCGACCTTGATCTCACCGTCCGGGGCGTAGTTGGCGCCGGCATACTTCCGAATCCGATCGATGACCGAGAGGCCGATCTCGTCAGCCCGGGAGGCCAGCTTGGTGCAGAACTCCCGTCGGTCCTCCGGGTGGAGGGTGTCGCCGTAGTCGTTGAACCACTGCTGCGCCTCCATCACCTCCCCGTAGGTGTCGATCGGGTACTGCCCACGGCCCTCCTTCACCAGGCAGAACCGCTCGCCGGCCCGCTTCTCGATCCTCGGGGGTGGCTCCATGCCGGTGACATCCACGTAGGGCTGGAAGGCGGCGGTCTTCTCCTGCGCCTTCGTGTCCTCGTCCTCCTTGGTGGACTGGTTGGGCATGACGTTGGACCCGGCCAGGTCACCGAACTTGCCGAGACCGCGCATCTTGTTGGCGTGCCTCTGGGCACCACGACTCACCACGTCGCCCATATGCATGGCGCTGCCGCCGATGTTGAGCAGCTTGCCCACCGCACCGAAGGCCAGCTTCTTGAGGCCGACCGGTGGCTCGAGATGGTGCCACCCACACGCGGTCAACAGATTGACCGCGGCCGTCTTCACGGCGGACTCCGGCAGCTTGTGGTGGTTCTCCATGAGGTAGATCACGCTGAGGGCCGTGTTCCCCTTGTCGGTGCAGGCGTACTTCCGCATGGGGGCTCCCTGGTCCAGCATGACCAGAGCGAACACGTCGTCCGGGAGGCGGGAGCGGTGGCTCTCGTCCAGGAACTGCGCTTCCTTGATGAAGTCCGGGACCTGATCGGCCGCCAGCTTTTCTTTCAGGACAAGACCCTGTGGGTCATCGTAGAAATCGATGATCGCTCCGCTGTGCATAGTTGCTCCTGTGATCCCCAATGATACTACGTCTCTCCCCACCGTGGGGTCAACCCAAGCAAAAAATCAAGAGGTGCTGTTATAAGACTTCCGAACTCAGGGCACCAAACTAGCCGATAGGAGGATCTTTTGGGCTACGCAGATCACGTTGGCGAACACCGCCCCAACTGCTGGGGCAACGCCAGAAGCTACGATCTCCACGACCCGGAGTGCGCCGAGTGCAGGTTCAAGCACTCCTGCAGATCTGAGATCAACAAGACCAGGCACTATGGCTCCAGCGCCCCAGTGGCTCGTCCACGCTACAGGGACGAGAACGTGGACGCCGCCGAGTACGAGCCGGGCATCGTGGGAGACCACGAGAAACCGATCGAGAGGTTCGCCAAGGACTGCGTTGCCGGCGGCCTGCGGGGCGTCTTCCATGAGGCCTGGCAGTTCTGGCGGCGCTACAGAATCCGTTGACGGGGCAGACAGCGTATGTATAAAATGGGCTTACCTGAGCAGGTAAGCCCGTGCCTTTGATCAGCTACGAAACGAACTTCAACAAAACCAACCACTTGGGAATTGTTAGGCACGGTGCCTAACAATTAGGAGGGCGCATGGCGACCTACCGCCTGATCAGGAAAGATCCCGACAAGGGATATTTCGGTCGCCAGCTCTGGCTTCCGAAACGACGCATCAACACCAGGGCGATCAAGGCCGGATTGGAGTTCCCCATTATAGACGACCAGGGCATGAGCTACCTGCAGCTCTGGTTCGATGATGGGGAGCATCTAATCGTTCCGAGGGAGTTCCTGAACCGCGTGGAGTACGCGAGACTGGACTTCCCGATCATCAACGCGGGACCTACCACGTTCCCGCCGGTGGACTTCGAGAGCAAGATCACCCTGGACTTCTTGGAGCCCGAGAAGACGACCCAGCACGACGCCTTCGCCGACATGCAGCGGGCCACCGGGGGCCTCCTGAACCTGGCCTGCGGCAAAGGCAAGACCATCGTCGCGCTCCATCACATCGCACACCGCAAGATCCCAGCCCTGGTAGTGGTCAACAACACCACGTTGATCAACCAGTGGCGGGACCGCATCGAGGAGTTCCTGGAAGTGCCCGGAGGCGTGGGCATCATCCAGGGACCGCCTGACACCTGGGACTGGGAAGGTCGTGGTATCTGTCTCGCCATGATCCACTCCTTGGCGCTCCGTCATGAGGAGCTTCCCCCAGGCATGGACCGCTACTTCGGCCTCGTGATCTACGATGAGGTTCACCACCTATCCGCGCCGCTGTTCGTTCAGACGGCGCCGCTCTTCTTCGGAGAGCGCCATGGCCTGACGGCCACGGTCAACAGAGAGGACGGACTCGAGTCCGTCTACCAATATCACGTGGGAGAGGCCTACCACAGCAACCTCTCCCAAGACATGAAGCCGAGGATCTACTTCCAGCAGTGCCCCATCCGTATCGACACTCGGGACCCCGAGGTGATCCGGGAGGTGTACGACAAGGCTGGAAGACTCAGCATACCCAGGTTGCGCAACTATCTCGGGAGTCTCCCCGAGTGCAACGAGTTCATCGCCACCAAGCTCGCCAAGCCTCTCGAGGCTGGACGGAAGGTGCTGGCGCTCAGTCATAGCGTCCAGCAACTACGGAACCTCAACGAGTTGTTTGAGGACTCAGGACTCTGCACGGGAAGGGAGAAACCAGATGCGCGCCTGGTCACGTTACGCACCAAACAACTTAGCTTCGGAACACTCCAGCTGGTGAAGGAGGCGCTGGACGAGGACACGCTGGACACGCTGTTCTTCCTGACCGCTTTCGGCAGTTCGGCGGTAGAAGAGGGAGGGTTCAATACCCTCCAGCAGGGGATGGGTAGGATCCAACGGTTCAGGGAAGGCAAGAAGACACCAGTGGTGGTGATCCTCGACTTCATCTACATCCCCAAACTCCACCGGATGTGCAGCACCCTCAAGCGACAACTCAAGAACTGGCCGGAGGAGCAGGGCGGGCCTCTGGAATTCCAGGTGCTCCGCCCCTACACCGAGGAGGTGGTCAATGACTGAACGGAAAGAGCGGTGGATCATGGTGTCCGACGGCACACCTCAGATCTTCTACGTGGGGAAGACCGACCTGGACGAAGTAGAGATCCGCGAGAACCTGCGTGCGGGACGAGAGCTGACCCTGACCGAGACGAGGGCCATGCGGACGATCGTCCTGCCCACACCCCAAGGTGTGAACCAGAGCAACATGCTGACGCCTGTCAGCATCAGCCGCGGTGGGATCCGCATGGTCATCAGACCGGTCTCCTGGTTCTGGCCGGACGAGGACAAGGAAGGCTACGGCGTACTCCTGGGGCAGATCGAGAAGTGCGACGGTGCGGAACTCAAGCACCGCGCCGAGAGGGCAGGGATCACGCTGGCAGGCAACATCAACGCAGACGGCCTGAAGCTATGAACCTGCGGGACCTCAAGGACGAATGGATCAACTGCAACCGGTGTGAGCTATCCAAGACCAGGAAGAGCGTCGTCTTTGGCGGCGGCAACCCCAATGCCGACATCTTGGTGGTAGGTGAGGGACCTGGTGAGAACGAGGACAATACCGGCCGGCCCTTCATCGGGGTCGCCGGGCAGATACTCGACCAGTTCCTGGAGACGGTAGGCCTGAACCGGGAGGAGGACCTCTACGTGACCAACGTAGTAGGCTGCCGACCTATCCTGGAGTCCATCGACGACCGCACCGGGGAGATGCGGACCGACAACCGCCCGCCCAGCAAGGACGAGCGGTTGGCCTGCAAGCCCCGCCTGATGGAGATCATCTACCAGGTGGACCCACTGTTGATCATCACAATCGGCAAGGTGCCCCTGCAGGTGTTGCTGGGCAAGGCGCCGACCATGGCGAGCATCCGTGGTCGCATGCAGACCCTCCACATGGAGGGGCGGCACACGGAGATCAGATACGCGGTGCTCCCCATGTACCACACCGCTTTCCTCAACCGTACCCACGACATCCGGAAGGAGGGACCGTGGGGCAAGACCATGCAGGACTGGGTACTGGCCTGCAACGTGATCGACTACCTGCGCGAGGGCTACTACGGGACCCCTCGCCCCAACCGAGAGGAGCTAGCCGATGTCGAATGACAGGGAGACCGTGGCCCAGAGGGCCGTGCGCGCCTTCCACGAGGCGAAGGACGCTCTGCTCGATTTCCTATCCGACCCGGAGATTCGGGAGATCATGCTCGAGCACGAGCACCTCGTCAAGGAGCACAACCAGACGCTGGACCAGGCCATGCGCGCCATCAAGAGCGAGCTGCGCAGCCTGGACCAGGACAAGCTGATCATCGACGGCCTCGGTGCCCAGAAGAAGTGGAAGCGGTACTACGATGCCGACCACCTGGCCAAGGCACTGCCTGCCGAGCAGTCGGACCTGGTCCTCACCGAACGTGTCATCTACGAAGTCAACAGAGAGGTACTCGAGCAGATGATGCGGCAGGGTGAGATCGACAACGAGATCGTGGAGCAGGCCTACCACGAAGACGAGCAGAACCCAGCCAACCTGCCCGGCACCCCGAAACCCTACGTCATCCCCGCTCTTCCGGTGCTCGAGTGAAGGCCCAGGTCACATACGACGGGACCGCCAGGGTCTACAACAAGTACGACGAGCGGGAAGAAAGGAGGAAGGAGATGAAGGGCACGAAGAGCACCGAGCTTCCCCTGGGAGACGGCAACGCCAGGGTGAGTGCCACCCGCGGCTTCAAGGAATGGTTCAGCGGGCAGAAGGGCGGCTTGACGATCGAGAGCACGGTCAACGTCAGCGTCGTCTGCGGCCAGTCCGAAGACGAGATCCGGGCGGCCTGCGAGGAAGTAGCGCGCATGGCCGAGAACATGTCGTACGAGGGTGCGGAGGAGATGCGGATCTACCTCGAGGACTTCGAGAAGAACGACGACATCCGGTCTGACCACCCCAGCCGCCGGCGGTAGCATCATGAAGTCCGCCAGCAGGTGCAAGATCAACGGCCTCCACGTAGCGGAGGTCACCATCAAGAACCTACCCAGCACGCCGATCACCATGGACGCCAAGTACGCCCTTGGGAGGTTGGAGAAGCTACCCACCGGGAACGACGTGCTTCAAGAGACGCATGGGCAGTGCAGCGCCTACACCACCAACTGGTCCGAATCAACGATGAAGCTGCTACGTGCCCTGATCGATTCCATGGAACAGGACCTTTTGCCCCGGCACTTTGAGGAGACAGCCGGTATAGAGGGTGAAGATGATGAATGGTCTCAGCTTGGAGCAGACGAAGAAGCTCCGCAAGTTTAACGACGTCAGGGAGCAGGTGGCGGCAGCCTCCGCGCTCAAGAACCCGGACGTCACTCTGGAGATGGAACGCATGCGCATCACTCCGGAGCTCAACGTGGAGATCCCCGGCACGGGGACCTTCAAGATGACGGACTGGGCGCAGAAGCAGCTGGGGTCCATCCTCGGCGTCCAGTGGGGCAAGTGGTTCGACCCGAAGCTGGTCAAGGCCGAGGAGATCCAGCAGGAGCTGCAGCGCAGGTTCTCCAAGACCCAGGACCAGCGGAAGCTCAGGACCAACCGCTTCAAGGAGGGCTCCCCTGGCGTGCCCAACTGCGACGGCTACCTACGCGCGGTGCTGTCGCCGACCTACCACCCCATCGATGACGAGCGCATCTTCGACCGGCTGGAGAAGAAGTTCATCGGCCAGCTCGACACGATCAGCTTCATGGACAAGCACCTGTCCAAGAGGTCCCGGTGGGGCAACGACCATTGCCAGTACTACACGATGGTCGGGCAGCCCATCAACATGGGCGCCATCGACCGCAAGCACCCCGACCCCGAGGTGCGCCACATCTACGACATCGCGGAACGCGAAGGGGCGCTCCCGAAGGACGACATCGTGTACCCCGGCTACACCATGCGCAACTCCGAGGTCGGCTACACCGCCGTGATCATCGACGAGTTCTCCTTCAGGCTCGTCTGCTTGAACGGTATGATGATCACGACCGGCGATTCCCGCCTGCTCTACCGGCGCCACGTCCCCATCGAGGACGCCGCTCTCGACGCCCAGTTCAACCAGGTCTTCGAGAAGGCCCCGCTGCGCTGGGAGAAGACCCGCAGGCTGCTCACCGATTCCCAGGCCGTCATCATCGAGCACCCCGAGAACTTCCTCGAGGACGAGCTGAAGAAGCTCGAGGCCCCGAAGCACTTCCGCGACGCCGCGATCAAGGCATTCGCCAAGGAGCCGCTGAAGACCGGCTACGGCATGGTCCAGGCGATCACCAGGGCAGCGCAGGACTACGACGACATGGACAAGCGGTTCGAGTTCGAGGCACTCGCCGGCCGCGTTCTCCAGAGGGCTAGCGCGTAACCACAACATGTTGTGGTTCGGTATCGGGTTTGGCCCATATCTAGCGGCTTGTCAGTAGCGTTTGGTCAAGCCATGCTCGATACCCTGCCCTCGGAGAATACATGCCTGTGAAACTGTCACTGGAGGGGCTGTCGAAGCGGCTCCAAAGCCTCAAGGATCGCTTCGAACGGCTCGAGAAGGACGTCCGTGCCCTCAAGGATCTACTGAATGTCCACGACAACTGGCACTCAACCATCCGCCGGATGGTGGGGTCAGTGATCACCCTATGCGACCGTCGGGGTGAGGTAGTCGAGGGCAAGCTCAGTTGGTCCGATCGCTATAACCTCTGCGTCGAGATCGACCCCGACACTTTGAGCATGACGGCGGTAAAAGGAACACGCAAACACCGCAAGCGCATCTACACCAAAGGCGGGATCATCTGGCTTGAAGGCAAGGAGGGATGATGGGAGCACACGAAGAGCTTCTACTACTATCCAAGATCGCAGACACCGGTGAGCTACGCCCCGTCCTGGACGCGGGCGTAGAGACCGATCACTTCCACACCCAGGATGGCCTGGCCATCTGGAAGTTCATCGTCAAGTACTACAGGGGGAACAAGACCACGGGGGAGGTGCCAACTCGGGAGCTGCTCGAGGACACCTTCCCCAAGGTCAACCTCCCACCGGAGGACCGCCCCAGCTTGTCCGCAGTGCTCAAGCGGTTCCAGGACCAGCACATCAACACCGAGCTCACCACGTTGTCCGACGAGATCAACGACTACCTGGACAAGCCCGACGTGGTGCTGGACATGATCGGGAGGAAGTACCGAGAGCTAACCAAGCTCAAGCGGACCAGCAGGGACATCGTGGTGTCATCCTCCCTGAAGGAGGCCATGGCGCGGTATGAGCAGAACAGAGACCGGGACGGGATCATGGGGATCCCCTACCCGTGGCCCACGCTGAACGAGCACACCCAGGGCATGCTGCCTGGGGAGTTCGTCCTCTTCTACGGACGTCCCAAGTCCATGAAGACCTGGCTGCTCCTGAAGATCTGCTGCCACGCCTACGACTACGCCAGCCGTAGGGTGCTCATCTACACCAGGGAGATGACACCACAGCAGATGATGGACCGCAGCATCTGCATCCTGATCGGCGCTCCCTACAGCGCCTACAAGAACGGCACCCTCGCCGACATCGCCGTGCCGGAGGGTGGGACCATGGAGGATCGGTTCTACACCCTGATGGATGGGATGGTGGACGATGAGGAGGTGTGCACGCTGGAGACCGGGCACAACAAGAGCCTGATCATCACCAGCGACCGGGAGGACCCGAAGGGCGGCGGCGTCATGGGCCTGCGCCAGAAGGTGGAGGACCATGGGCCGGACCTGATCGGGGCGGACGCCCTCTACCTGATGCGGAACGACCGGGCCGGCAAGCGATCGGTCAAGTGGGACGACCAGTCGGCCATCACCCAGGACCTGAAGGACCTGGCCCTGGACACCCAGAAGCCCCTGGTGGGCACCACCCAGGCCAAGCGGGACAGCGAGGAGAGGAAGGGCCAGAGCGTGGCCAACATCTCCTTCTCCGACTCCTACGGGATGGACTGCGACCTGGCGGTGGAGATTCTCAAGAAGAAGATCACCGACGAGATCAACGAGCTGGCGCTGGCCATCACCGGTGCTAGGGAGATCAACCTCACCGGGTTCGCCATCAATGGCTGCGCGGCTACCGACTTCGATCAGATGATGATGCTGGCCCGTGACGAGGCTGGGGTCATCATGCTGGACCCGGAGACCAAGGAGCCCTACGAGGTGCCGGTGGTCTTCAACGACTACCGTGACATCAAGGACTTCCTCAAAGTGGCTGACAAGGACAGCGGCGAGAAGCCCGTACCCAAGAGCAAGGCCGAGATGGGTGCGCTCGCCGCCGACGCCTTCTCACGCTCGAGAAGGGTATGAGAGACGTCGTCTACCAAGAGGCCAAGCGGCATCTGCGGTACGTGAAGTCGTCTGGCCCAAACAACATCGGAGGACCCTGTCCATTCCACAAGGGTGGCATGGAGAAGAAGCCGTCGTTCTACATGAACCTCGAGAACGGCCTGTTCTACTGCCACACGTGCCATGCCAAGGGAACTTTTGTCCAGTTCCTGAAGAGGATGGGCACGCCCAGCGCCATCATCGACTCCGCCCTGGAACTCGAGCGGCGCACACCGAAGCGGCGGAAGAGGGAGACCTACTCAGGTCTGGGAGAGCACACCCTGAACGAGGGCCTGCTGGGTGTGTTCAAGTACCTCCCGCTCGACCTGGTCAAGGCCGGCTTCGACAAGGAACTCCTAGAACGTCTAGAAATAGGCTTCGACAAGGAGGAGATGCGGATCACGTTTCCCATCCGCGATCTCCACGGGAACCTGGTCGGAATCAACGGCAGGACCGTCATCGATGAGTACCCGCGTTACAAGGTGTATAAGTCCCCGGACTTGCTCAAGTACGCGCCCGATGACGCCGAAGTCAAGGCCCGCTATGAGCGGTATGACATCAAGAACCACCACTTTCTGTGGAACATGCACAACGTGTACCCTGTTGCTTTCTTCGAAGATCTTGATACAGTGATCATCGTAGAGGGTTACAAGGCGTGCATCTGGCTGCTCCAGCACGAGATTGACAATGTGGTGGCTCTGCAAGGCAGCCGCATGACCCAAGCACAGGAGAGTGTCCTCAGCCGCCTTGGGGTCACGGTGATCCTGTTCTTGGACAACAACCAGGCGGGGAAGGAGGGAACCTTTGACACGGGCCGGAGGCTCCGCAAGCGGGGGCTGAAGGTTCTAGCTGTCGACTACCCAGAGTGGTGCGACGAAAATGCGCAACCAGACAACCTCGATCAGCCAGACATACTAGGGGTCTTAGACGCCGCAGAGAACTGGCACTTTTGGAGGCAAAGAAATGGCGCGATACTCCGCTAGCAGGAAACGATCATCCTTCGGGCAAAGGGTCAGTGGCTACTCCACCAGGAGGAGCGAGAGCTCCGGCGGTGGCGGTGGTTACGCCCTCTCCATCCGGTGGAACGGCCGGTGGAAGCCGCCCCAGAACGTCACCACGAAGCTCCGTCTTCTGCCGGGCAACTACATCGGCCTGGAGGGGGAGGAGAACGAGTACTACCCCTACGTGGAGCACTACGCGGCCCGGTCCAACCGGAGTTGCATCTGCAGCAAGCAGTACCAGATCGTGGATGGTGAGCTCACGACGGTCGGCGGGAAGTGCCTCGCCTGCCAGGAGCGCGACAACGGTGCCGAGGACGTGTCCTGGCGCCTGATGCACGCGTTCAACGGCATCCACCTGGCCTGGTACCACCTTGAGCCCGTCTTCGACGACCAGGGCAAGCCGATCACCTACAAGAAGGGTGATCGCCAGGGCGAGCAGGTGATGCGGAAGGTCCTCTGCGAGGGCCGCCGCTGCAAGTACTGCAAGGAGGATCTGGAGAAGGTCTTCGGCAAGAAGGTCCACTGGAGCATCGGCTCCGGCCACCTCCAGGACCTCGCGGGGTTCGTCAACGAGATCGAGAAGGACTGCGCCAACTGCGGCGAGGGCCGGCTCGAGGACGTGGCCTACGAGTGCCCCAACTGCGGTCACCCCCTGCTCGATCTCGCCACGTGCGAGCTGGACGACAAGGGCATCGCGTCCTACGTCGCCCGCAAGCAGGAGTGCCCGGAGTGCAAGAAGAGGGACTACCCCCTGAAGCAGACCGAGTGCGACAAGTGCCAGGACCCCGAGCCGCTGTCGATCTTCGACTGCGAGCTGGAGATCAAGCGTCAGGGTGAGGGCACCAACTCCACCATCCAGATCCCGCGCTGGAAGGCGTGCGAGCTGGACGAGGAGCTGGAGGAGATGGCCAAGCCCTGGAACTTCAAGAAGGTCTTCGCCCCCGACCCGTTCGAGTGGCAGGCCAAGATCTTGAAGATCAGGAACCCGTACCGCGAGGAGGATGCCGACAAGCACGCCGGCGAGTACGGTGACGACGCCGAGCCGGACTACGACGAGTAGTTCGACAGCCCCCTCCCCTCCGGGGGAGGGGGCATTTTTGTGGAGGACCCATGCCTATTCAGTACGTCCCACCCGTGACGTGGGTGGACAACGGCGAAGACTTCATGAAGTTCGTCCGCCACGTCGAGGACACCAAAGAGTGCGCGATGGACACAGAGACCACCGGTCTCGACCGGGCCAGAGATCATGTCCTGTTCTGGTCAGCGTGCCCGGACCTGGATACGCGCTACTGCTTCTCCAGGGAGATGCTCGCCCTCTACGACGCCGAGCTATCACAGCTCTCCGACATCCGGTGGTACTACACCAACCAGACCTTCGACTTCTCCATGATGGAGAACTCCGGTGTGCGCGTCCCCAAGGGGGACTCCTTCTGCACACTGGCCATGGACTGGCTCTACGACGAGAACCGCCAGGGCCGGCACGGCCTGAAGGAGACGGCCCTCGATCACCTGGGCCTGAACATGCGTGAGTTCAAGGAGGCGTTCAAGGGCAAGAAGAAGGGGGAGACCTACCAGGAACGGCTCATGCGGGCCATGCGGGACGAGTTCGAGAGCGCGACGTCCTACGCCTCGCTCGACGCCTGGGCCACCTTCCGCGTCTACAAGTACCTCGAGGACCAGCTGTCCAGGCAGCACAGCATGGACGGGATGTGCCTCTGGGACTACTTCTGTGACGTCGAGATGCCCTTCACCAGGGTGCTTCACCACCTCTGCCGGCGCGGCATCATGGTGGATGTGGGCTACCTGGACGAACTCTCGCCCAAGATCCAGACCGACATCGACGATCTCCAGAAGGAGCTGAACAAGATCGCCGGCCGAGAGGTCAACCCACGGAGCACCCCGCAGCTGCGAGTCCTGCTCTTCGACAAGCTGGGCGTGGAGCCCATCAAGATGACCTCCGGCGGGACCAGCGGCAACCGCCAGCCCTCCACCGATGAGGAGACGCTCAAGCGGTTCGCCGAGGACGGCGTTGAGGCGGCTGACATCATCCTCCAGATCCGGGGCCTGACCAAGATGAAGGGCACCTACGTGGACGGTCTGAGGAAGTGGGTGGACAACGATCTGCGTATCCACCCGACGCTCACCCAGCACGTCACGGTCACCGGGCGCCTCAGCTCCGTTGATCCCAACCTCCAGAACATCCCGCGGCCCGGTGGTGACAAGTTCGGCATCCGGTCCGTGTTCATGCCCAAGACCGATCATATCTTGATCGTAGTCGACTACGAGCAGCTCGAGATGCGCCTGATGGCCCACTACTCGGGCGACCCCAACATGATCGACGTGATCAACAAGGGTCAGGACATCCACACCGGGACCGCTGCCCTGATGTTCGGGCACAGGTACGACGACATCATAGCCGCCCTCAAGAAGAAGAAAGCCGCGGCCAAGGACGGGGGCATTGTCCTGACCAAGGACGAGAAGCAGATGTGCTTCGACCGCCAGGCGGCCAAGAGCATCGGCTTCGGCCTGAACTACGGTGAGGGTCCGCAGAAGCTGGGCAAGACCCTCGGCGTGAGCGTGGACAAGGCAAAGGCGCTGATGAAGCAGTACTTCGAGCCCTATCCCAAGGTCGGCGAGTTCATCGATGGTGTCCACGCCTACATCCTGGATCATGCCATGGTGGAGACGATCATCGGTCGGCCCCGCCGCTTCCACGAGATGGTGGCCATCGGTCAGATGCTGGACAAGATGACCCGGTGGAAGTTGCCGGGCACGGCGAAGGCTAACCTCGCCAGGGCCGAGCGGCAGTCTGTCAACTCGGTCATCCAGGGTAGCGCGGCAGACGTGGCCAAGATGGCTATGATCAAGTGCGAGTTCGACGAGCGCCTGCGAGCTCTGGGTGTCCAGCAGCTGCTGCAGGTCCACGACGAGCTGCTCTTCGAGGTTCCTGAAGAGCATGCCGAAGAGGCCATGCCGATCATCTGCGACCTGATGGAGCATCCTTTCGGGGATGACCTGTCCGTCCCACTCGCGGTGGACGGTGGCATGGGCTACTCGTGGTCGTCTGCGAAGGCGTAGTATGGAGTACCAGGAACTGATCAGCGTCTTGTCGGACGAGACGAAGTACACACGCCGAGAGATCAGGAAGATCTTGAGGCTGTTCGCCAAGCACGTCAGGAAGGCCCTGGGCGATGGCCGGGATGTACACATCTACGGCCTGGGCAAGCTCCAGAACTGCCCGGCCAAGGCGCGGGTTGCGCGAGACCCACGCACGAACGGGGCGAAGCCAATGATAGTTCCAGCCACCCGGCGCGTGCGTTTCATACCATCGGACGATCTCAAAGCTATCGTCCAGGCCTCGATTACGCTATTCAAGGAGGAGAACCTGGAGCTCAGATTCGGGCTCCCACGAAAGGAGAAGAGGCATGGAAAAGTACGGAGTCGAGATCGATCCGAAGAAGGTACCCAAGGAAAAGAGGGCGGGAGCGGGGAATAAGGACCCGCACCCAGACACCAACATACCGCTGGACCCCGAGAAGGGTTCGGAGCCGTACGAGAGGAGACCAGACGAAGGAGATGGCAAAAAAGAGTAGACCCAAGAAACTGACAAGACCTCCCCGCGCCGACACCGACGCCCTCCTGGAGGCAATCCAGGCGGAGCTAGGCAGCCACGGCGTGGTCATCCAACGCGGTCACGAGCTGGAAGGGCGGTTCGATCTTCGACGGCCCTGTGGGATCCCCTCACTGGACATCGACACCGGTGGCGGTCTCCCCGCTGGCGGCCTGTCCCAGATCGACGGCCCGGACGGCTCTGGCAAGAACATGCTGGCGTATCGCTACGCCGGTCAGGTACAGCGTCTCTACGGGGACGATACCAACGTCTTCATGCTCTGCATGGAGTTCCCCTTCGACAAGGCCTATGCCCGCTACCACGGCTTCAAGGTACCCCTGTCGAACTACGAGATCGACGTGGAGCAGCGCCGGCGGCAGGAGAAGGGCGAGGAGCTGCTCACCAAGGCGGAGATCGCCGAGATGCAGGACAACACCGGACTGGGTACGTTCCACATCCTGCGTGGGCCGGCCGAGGCCAACCTCGATGCAGTCGTGGAGATGATCCGCTCCAACTCCTACCAGCTGGGGATCATCGACTCCTGGGACAGCATGCTCACAGCACCGGAGGAGGAGAAGGACCTGGCGGATGACGCCAAGGTGGCCAGCGCCTCTGGCATCCAGACACGCTGGATGAAGAAGGTGCAGGGCGCCCTCACTCCCCGCAAGCGGTGTCCCGACTGCTACAACCTCGACTGGGACTTCAAGAAGTTCCAGACCGGCAACTACAGCTACTACTGCTCCGACAAGAAGTGCGGGTGGAAGGGGAAGAAGCCCTACCTGGAGGAGAACGAGACCACGGTCATCGGGATCCGCCAGGTGCGCGCCAACCTCAACCGCCGCAACATGCGCTCGCCTGAGTTCAAGGTGGGTGGGGCTTGGGCGCTGAAGCACGGCAAGCTGGTCGACATCCAGCTCCGCCCCGGTGAGAGGATCATGTCCCCGGATGGGAAGGTGAAGCTCGGGAAGGAGATCAACTACGAGATCACCAAGGGGAAGGCCGGGACACACGAGGGGAAGAAGGGATCGTTCCGCTACTACTTCGGGCCACCCGAGGTGGACGTGGACCACAACTTCCTCACCACCGGGACCGCTGCCGGCATCATCAGGCGTGGTGGCTCGATCTACTACATCGATCGAGATGACGGGGAGACCCTGAAGTACTCCGGCAAGCGGGAGCTGCTGGACGCCATCGCCGAAGAGGCCGAGGTCAAGAACATCATCTGGCGTGGGCTACTCGCTCACGCTGACCTGATGCAGGTGCGGCACCGGGACGTGGAGTGATGTTCGAGCTGGCGATTCACTACCTGGGATTCGGTGAGAGCTGTTCCAACTGCGGGCGTGTCCGGGAGACTACCCGGTACTCGCTGCGGCAGGGAGAGATTCAGCTCCAAGAGTTCCGGCTCTGCGACAAGTGCCAAGACGAGGGCTTTGCGATCAAGTTCAGCCCACGCAAGCAGTCCACCACCAGTAAGAAGGCCCGCCAGCGGCGGATCAAGATCTCCCGGGAGCTCGAGAGGGGCGTGGCCGAGGACATCGGCGGCAAGGTCCAGCCAGGCTCAGGGAACCAAGACGCCAAGTCGGACATCCGGAAGGTCGACGAGTGGCGTATCGAGCACAAGTACACCGATAGCGTGAAGGGCTGGAGGCTCACGGTGGAAGCACTGAACACTGTGATCCGCCACGCCAACATGGCTGCGGAGTGGCCTGCGCTCATCATCAACTTCCGGCGGCTCAAGCGCAAATTTGCGGTCGTGCCGTATGAACTGTTCCTCGAGATGGTGGAGAAGCTACGTGGCTGAACTGACAAAGATAGAGCACCTCAAGAAGGCGCCGAAGCGGTTGGTGAAGCTGGCCACGGTGGCTGCCCTGATCGAGTCGCTGCTGGAGGACATGAACACGGAGAAGATCTCCTTGTCCACCGACTTCCAGCTTGGCGACTTGGGTCGTCGGACTGGGGTCTTCCACGCCTCTACGATTGGCAACAGCACGGGGAAGTCGCGCTGCGGGAAGTACTCCATTGGGTGCGCCCGGCAGCTCTACTACGACATCACCGAAGCCGAATCTGAGGGGGCGTGGGATCCCCGCATCCGGCGCATCCTGGACACGGGAACTGCCGTGCATGCCCAGCTCCAGGCCTACCTGGCGAAGGTGGCTGAACGGAGCGACGGCGCCTACCAGTTCACCCCAGAGGTGGACATCAACCCAAACACCAACGAGATCGCCGACCAGATGGACATCTCCGGCCACACAGACGGGGACAACCTGGTGGTGGAAGGCAAGGACAAGGTCCGATTCCTCCTGGAGATCAAGACCATCAACGATGCGGGCTACCAGAAGACGCGCGGGCCGCACCCGGAGCACACGATCCAGGGGACGATCTACCAGAAGTGCTTGAACGTCCCGATCATCGTGTTCCTCTACTACAACAAGAACGACAGCAGCATCGCCGAGTTCGTCCAGGTCTACGACGAGCGTCGTTGGGAGGCCATCGTGGACAAGCTGGACTACGTCCGGGAGTGCGCCATGAACGAGGAGCCTCCGGAGCAAGAGCACGGCTGGCACTGCAACAACTGCAAGTACAAGAAGATCTGCAAACCACCACGCCGGAGCAGGGCGGCCCAAGCCAAGGCTGAGTCCTCGTTCCGCTCTCGAAGGAGGGGCTGATGCCATCATTCGAGGTACGCTACGACGACGCACTCAACATGCTGGATGAGTCCCTGGACAAGGCCGAAGCCGACGTCATCAACATGGGACTCAACGTCGCTACCAGGCCGAGCCATCGGGGAGAGTTCTCCGATTTTCCCAAGATGCCGGAAGACCTCAGCCGCCCCGGCTTCCAGGAGCTGCAGCGGCTGATCGGACAGTTCACGGAGTGGTACGGCTACGCAATCGGTCAGCTGAAGCTGGCAGAGGGTGCACGCAACACGGCAGAGGAGAAGAAGACCACCGCCTGGGCGATCATCCGGAAGCTGAAGACCGGTACCGTCTCCGACAAGGACGACTCCGTTCGGACGGATGCCCGCTACGTCCGGGTCGTCGCCAACTACAACTACTGCGACACCAAGTACCGGCTGCTCGTGGGGATCGTGGAGGGGTTGAAGCGGGACATCGAGACCATCTCCCGCGCCGCCACGGTGCTGGAGAGCAGGGTCGGGGCAGAGGGCCGTGGGGTAGCCGTCAGCCGGAAGGGTAGGGCTGAGCAGACTGCCCAGACCTTCCGTTCTGGCCGGCGGGAAGGGGGTGTCCTGGACACCTTCCGGAAGGGGCGGCGCCGATGAGCGATCTCAGGGTGTGGATACCGTTCCTGCCTCCCAGCTCGAACAAGATCTACGAGCCGGTGTGGGTACAGGGGAAGCCTCGCGGCAAGCGGCTGACCCAGGAAGCCCGGAAGTTCAAGATCCGGGCTATGAAGGTCATCCAGAAGGAGGGCCGGGGGGCTCTCCTGAACCTGAAGGAGGACGTGCCATACGTGCTCACGATCGCGGTCTTCTTCGAGAAGATCTACAACAAGGGCTGGCCCGGCAAAGCAGAGCGCCGCTACAAGAAGGTGGACACTACCAATCGGGTCAAGCTGATCGAAGACACCGCTGCGGATGGAGTAGGCGTGGATGACCGTCACAACTTCCGCATCATCCTGGAGAAACACTGCGACCCCGACAACCCTGGACTCTACGTCATCCTGCGGAGAGTCCCTGAAGAGGAGGTGGGACTGACAAAGGAGGACTATGACTCGCTACAACTACGCAGATCTGAATCTCACCGAGCTGGCGGAGCTAGCCCGCCAGAACGGGGCACTGTCGGCGCATCGGGGGATCGGTCGGGAGGGTCTGATCGACCTGCTGGAGGGACGGAAGGAAGCTTCCGATTTCTCCGCCGACCCAGCAGACGACGAGCGTGAGGGCATGATGCGGATGAAGGAGGAGTGGCCGGAGGTCTACCACCAGCTGAAGTGCTCTGACGAGAACTACGCCTGCTGGGACTGTCCTGCCGGACGCGCTGTCGCCTGTGCGGTAGAGGAATGTGAACCTCACCTGCTGGAGAAGGTGAAGAACGGTGGGGGATGACGAAACCGCTCGAACCGGAGTGCTCGTGGTGCAAACACCTCTCAGACTGCAAGGAGGTGACCGAGCAGAAGATCATCGACCACTACAGCTGCTCGCTGTACAAACAAGCCGACGTGGAAGAGCTGGCAGCTCGACACGTGATCACGCGGGATCTCGGGCCGTGGGCACTGCGGTACGAGATCCCAGCCACAAAGAAACGCAGTGCCCGGCCGAAACCTAGACGAAGGAAGAGACATGTCTGACACGACAACCTACACCGAGAAAGAGCTGAAGGGGATGTCTCGGGTCCTGCTCCGGCGGGCCGCCCGGGAGGTCCTGGGAATCGACAACAAGGAGGCATCCAACTCCAAGAGCGCCGATCTCATCGGGCGCATCATGGATGCGCAGGAGGGCGGCGGAGGCAACGGCGAGCCGCCGAAGCAGACCCGCTCCCGCTCGGGCAAGGGCGGGAGCAAGACCACCTCCGGGCGTGGCAAGCGCGCCCCGAAGGAGGATGACGCTCCGGCCACCAGCGGGGACCTCTCCGGTCTCGTCGAGGCGGTGGGTAAAGGCGTGGACGAGAACCACACCGAGGTCAAGGAGCTGCTCGAGGGTGTCCTCGAGAACCAGGTGGAGATCCAGCGGCAGCAGTTCATCCTGTTCGGCCTGGCGACCGACATCTACAAGGCGGTTGACGAGCCGGACGCGCTGGACGACCGCCTCAAGGAGCTCGACGAAGAGTGGGAGGCCCAGGGAAACGAGGAGTAGGGGACCGCGACCCGCGGCTCCCCCTGCCCCCGCTCCCGGGCGACTTGCTCACCATAGACGACGAGACACTGCACTCGTTGTCCCTGCCTGAGCTGAGGGATCTGATCGCCAACGTGGTGATCGATGTAGATCCCGAGGCTGTCCAGGACAAGGAGGAGGCCATCGACCTCCTCCTGTCCGCCTCCCTCTAGGGGCCTTCGGGCCTTTCCTTAGTCCCTCAACCCGAAGGCGAGGGCCGTAGCGCCAGCTGCGGCCGTGATGAAGCCGGTGGCGAACCAGAACGTGGGGGAGCGGTACCATTTCGATAGCCGATCGATCTCTTTTCGGGCCTCCACGACCTGGTTTTTGTAGTTGTCACGCTGGCTGGTGCGTAGGTTGATCGTGGCCTGGTACATGGAGGCGTCCAACTTCTTCTCTGCCTCCAGCCGCTCCTTGAAGCCGACCGTCTCCTGCCAGCGGATCCGTCGGAGCGCCTTGATGCGGAGGCCCAGGGTCAGTACCCGGTTCTTCCCCATCAGGATGCCGTCCCAGGGAGCAGGCTGCTTCACCTTCAGCTCCACCGAGGTCTTGAGCTCGAGCCGCGGCACCAGAGCATCCTCCCCCGGGCCGGGACAGTCGTAGTTCGGCTCCACCTTCGGGTCCGTGTAGATCTGCTTGACGCACTGGCTCTGCCCCGCCGCCGGCCAGAGCCAGATAGCCAAGACTAACAGAATGTGGATGAACTTCATTGGACCTTGCTCCTGTACCGATGGATGGCCTCTCGGGCGCTGTGGTACATGTCGGGCACCCACCCCAGGGTGGCTCCAGTCCCCAGGCCGGCGATGGTGCCCTTCAGCAGCTGGCCCCTCCGAGCGCCCACCAGAGCACCCACACCGGCCCCCAGGAGGCCCCCGATGCCCGGACCGGCCTTCCGTATCAGCTTACCCCTCTCGCGCTGCCTGACGACGTCAGGGGTGCCTTGGGCGGTCTTCTGGATGGCCATCAGCTCTTCCATCAGAGCCTGCCCCTGGACGTGGGAGATCTTGACCAGCCTCTTCTTGCTGGCTACCAGCTCCCGGAGGCGGTCCATGGAGACTTTCGCCATTGGTCCCAAGAACTTGGGGTCATCATAGTGCATGAGATACGCCTCCTTCGCCGCCTTCTTGGACGGGAAGCCGAGCATGACCTTGTCCTCGTCGTAGCCCTTCCCAGTGTCCTTGTGCTGATGGACCACGAAGGCGGCCGGTGCCTCCTTGTCCGGACCGACGTAGCAATCCACAGGCTCCCCATCCGCACCTTTGGTACCAACTAGGTAGCCGTAGGGGTACTTCATCTTGGTACGCCACTCGTTGCCGTCAGAATCGGTCCCCTTGCGGACAGATCCCTTGCGGTTCTCGATGGCGACGCGGAGCCCCTGGACATCGTCGTGTCCCTGGAGCGTGTAGCCCAGCTTGTGGATCTGCCGGAGCCTGGGCATCATGCGTGTCGGGTCCTCGCTGAAGATCGTATCGTCGAACTCGGACAGCTTCTCTCCGGCGTTGGGGTAGAGGGTCCCGTAGAAGCCCTTCTTCTCCTTCCGGTTCAGGTGCTTGTCCCACTCCTTGGCGGTCCACCCTTCTGGAGGTGGTGGTTCAGCTCTCTTCAGCATCATCGGGTTCCGGTGTGAGGTCCTCGGCGATGTCGATCCCCGGCGCTTCCGGAGGCGGGCCGTCATCATCAGCCCAGACGACCTTGCTCTTCCCTCCGTGGCCGTGGATCAAACTGGTGTGCTGCCAGCCCTTGGGCCACCAGTGGAAGCACGGGTAGTCCCCCTTCCACTTGACCATCGCATCGCCCTGGGAGAACTGGATGCCCTCAGCCACGATGCCCTCACCGGATGTCCCGGTGGGGTCCTCGAACCTGACCAAGTAGAAGACCTTCGCCGCCATGACTACCTCGCGAATGCTGGCTGCGGGGCCGGCGTGACGGCCTCACGGATCTTACGCCCCATCCGCTGCGCCCCACGGCCGACAGCCTGAGCGCCTCTGGACACGTGACCGGCTACCGCCTTCTGAACGTGTGGGTCTCCGGCGTAGGCCATGAGCATCTTGCTGGGCGAACCGGTGGGGATCTTCTGCATCGCGTGTTCGATCCCGTGGCCGTGGTGCCCGGACATGATGTTGCCCACGCCGACCTGGGCACTCTCGTACCCCCGCTTCAGTGCACCACCAGCCCGCCCAGCACCACGCTGGGTGAGCAGACCGAGACGCTCGAATACCCCGGCGAACTTCTCCAACTCCTCCGGAGTGAGGCCAGCGGCCCCGACCTTCTCCAGCTCGTCGTAGAACGCAGAGAGCATGGCCATCTTCGTGCCCATGCACCCACCCTTGCCGATGCCACCCTGCTCCACCTTCTTGACGTTCTTCTTCGAGGTGGGACTCTCGCCGTGGCGCTCCTCGAAGCCCTCACGCAGGCCGGGGTACTTCGAGTAGACCTTGTTCCGCACCGCCTCCCGCTCGGCCGGGGTGCCGTGCTGCGACACGCGGGCCAGCGCGTTGCGGGCATGCTTCTCGTCTGGGACGGGGTATTTTCCCTTGGCCTCGCCCTGGATCTCCCCGCCCACTCCGATCTTCTTCGCCTTGCTCTCCGGCACAGCGAAGGCCTTGGAGGGCAAGCTCTCCCTCCGCTCCCGGCTCATGTAACCACCGAGCTTGGCGAACTCTTCTATGACAGCGAGTCGATCCATTTGGCTACCTCGTCTAGTGGCTTGTCCTTCAGCTCCTTGAGCTCCTTCACCTGCTCCTCGGAGGCAGACTGCATCCGCTCTTCGGTCCTGCGGTACAGCTCGTCCAGCTTCGCCCGGAACTCAGCCAGGGCAGCGTCCTTCTCGGCCACGACCTGGTCAGCAGCCTCGTCCGTGGTACCGGAGGGCGGGAAGAAGGTCTTGCGGCCCCCGCTGAGGAACCACACCAGGACGAGCGACAAGATCCAGAAGGGCAGCAGCAGCCACTTCCAGTTCTTCTTTAGCCAGGCCCAGACCTTCTTCATCAGTGACACCTCACGCCGCCTGCGGGTTGGCCGTCTCCTGGGCGATCTTCTCCATCTCGTCCAGGAAGTAGTAGAAACGAATGGCGGCAAGCTTGGTCATTTCCCGTTCTTGTCGGCACCGAACTTCATGTTGAAGCCCTTCTCCAGCACCCGCTTGACGATCTCGAACGCCTTGTCCGAGAGCCAGCCGCACCAGAGAGCGAACAAGATCTTGGCCCCGATTGCCACCCCCACCTTCTCCGGGATGGGGATCCCTGGGATGAACACCGCCCCGACCGTCAGCACGTAGGGGTAGACCGGGAGGAGCATCTTGAAGGGCCTGCTCTGCGCCCACCCGCCCGTGACGTTGCCCTTCTTGTCCTTGCGGGTCCCCACCTGGCGCAGCACGCCGATGACGGCGAACGCCGCGAACGCCAGGAGGAAAGCCTCCCAGCTCGCCATGATCGACGTGATCTTGTCCATCTTGCCTTCCTAGATCTTGAAGTTCCAGTCAGCGACTGGGCTGGCGGTGTAGGCTGTCGGCAACCCGGTGATTGTGAGACCGTAAACGAGGTCATCCAGGATGTTCCCCATCACCAGGATGTTGGTGCCGCCCATCGAGCAGGTGCCGGACCAGGCGTAATTCCCGATCTCTATGCCAGCCGTAGCACCGCTCCTGGAGGTGTTGTACGCATAGTTGAAGGTGGCGTAGTTGACAACGTCCCCCAGAACGAAGTTGCCGATGCAGTTGATCAGGGTATTGCTGCCGAAGAGGAAGGCGCGATTCCCACCCATGGAGAAGGGAGCGGTCCCATCCGTGTAAACGAGGTTGTTGGATACGATCCCGAACCCGGTACCCGTGACGACGATGCCGTCGTAGTTGTACGCTGCCTCGGTCCACACCGACTTGAGGATGACGTTGCCCGTGACGACCGCGAGCTCTGTGACATCGATGCCGGCCACGCCCTCTGTGACGTAGCTGGGGTCGTGCCCACCAACCATGTTGTCGATGTTGTTGTTGGCAACAACCGCGACGTTGGCCCCAGCATGGATACCGACCCAGTATTTCGTGGTGGCTGCCCACCACGACCCATGCCCACAATGGACGATGCTGTTGTTGGAGATGACGTTGCCGGTAGCTGCCCCGCTACCATTCTCCACGCGGATCATCCCCTCCTCGGTCAGATCTCCTACCCCACCGTTGTTCCACATGTAGCCGCCGAAACAATCGTAGAAGACGTTGCCGTCGATGACCAGGCCACGCACCCCCGGAGTCCCGGTACGAGGACCGGTGACAATCCCGCGCGCGTAGCAGCCGGTGAAGTGGTTGTTCGAGACGGAGATCTGAAGCAGCGTTGAGATGTTGGACTCCAGGAAGACCACCGCCTCGGCGATGATCCACGGTCCCACTGTCCCATAGGTATCGGTTTTGGCACCCACATCGTAGAAGACGTTGCCGTCGACCTTCGCACCGTTTCCGTCACCATGCACCCACACTCCGCGACGACCATGGCCCGAGAGTATATTGCTCTGTACGGTGCACATCGCTTGGTTGATCGCGATCCCCGTCTCCCCGTTGGCGCCGCCCTGTAGGTAGTTGTTGACGATCTTGTTGCCGAAGCTTTCCGCACTCACCTGTATGCTGACGGGTGCACCAACATCGCTGATGATGTTGTTGCAGACAGTACTTGGGTCTCCGCTCATGCGGACGGCATTGCCGGAGCCATACCCCTCGACGTAGTTCCCGTCGATCAGTGCCCCGGTGCCGGGCAAAATACGTACACCGGACGCAGTGTTGTTGACGACCATGTTGCCGCAGAACTCCGCCCAACCGCAGTAGTTGGCGTAGAGCACGTAGCCAGCGACGGTGCCATCGATGAGGTTGTCCTTGATGATGAAAGCCGACTCCGTGCCCACGGCCGTGTTGTTGAAGTCGAAGACCGTACTGGCCATGTCCTGGATCAAGTTGCCGCTGGCGCGGACCTGAACCACCAACGAGGCATTGTTGAGCGCCGAGCTGATGAAGCGGTACCCGTTCACCACGCTGCAGTTCTCTACCGTGACCGCCACACCACCACCCCCACTGTCGTAGAGCTGGATGAAGGGGGCAGGACCCAACCCGAAATGCACGCCCACGACATTTCGGATCGAGTTGGCGATGCCCCCCACGTAGAAGAACCGGCTCGAGGGCCCAGTGAACGAGACCGTGCCCCCGTCGAGCACGTTGCCCGCATTGCCGAAGTGGACACAGCCGACAGCTGCCGTACTGAACGGCCCGAGCAGGCAGTCCGTGATGCGGTCATAGCCACCCGTTTCGATCCCGTACCCCCGATACGAGCAGAAGCTCATGTCGCAGTTGCGGATCCTGACATTGCCCCCGGACCAGACACACGTCCTGAAGCTGAAGCTGCCGTCGGTGAACTTGATATTCTCGACGATGCTGCTCATCCCCGCGTAGATCGCCGCATAGGTGGAGGACTGATGGGCAGACGTCTGCGCCCATTCGATCTCCAGGTCCTTCACCGTGCAGTCCTGGCCAGTAGAGATGACATTGCTGGCCGCAGTGAAGGCGACATCCGTCTTGATCTTGTCACCAGACCCCTTGGTGGCCAGTCCGCGGAGGGTCCACCCCGTCGGGAGGTTGAAGGTGGAGGTGACCGCAGCCTCCCCGCACACCACGATCTCGTGAGACTTGTGGAGGTCCTCCGCACCAACCTGGTCCAGTCCCTGGTTCAGGACAATGGCCAGCAGGTTGATGTCCGAGAAGTCGGCGCCGACGCCGTCGCCCACGAACCACGCCTCATGCGTTCCCTGACGATTCGACGGCCAGCGGAGATCGTACTCGCTGGACCAGGCGGAGCCGCTCCAGTACCCCTTCCACAGCATGACGGCCCCGGTAGGCAGTGAGCTGGGGAAGAAGGTCTGCAGGCCCTGCACCGCATCGGCCCCCGGGTTGTAGAAGACGTAGACGTTGCCAGTGCCGACGAAGGACAGGTCGACGTTGCCGGCGGCGACCTGGATGGTCTCGCCGTTCACCAGCATGTCCAGGGTCGGGTAGTTCAGGCTTGGGCCCACGGTGCTGGAGCTGAACGCACCTGTCCTGTTGAGGGCGCGGTTCCCGCGCAAGATCTCCGAGCCCTTGATCTGACTGTTCAGAGCCCCGAGCACGCTGTTGTTGTAGGACCCGGTCGGGTTGTAGGGCGCTCCCTCCCCCGTCTGGCTGAACTTGACACCGCCCGGACTGGTGTTCTGGTCCCGAAAGATGACGTTTGCGGAGTCGGCTACCAGCCACACGTCATCGTTGATGCCTGTCAGCGACAGATCGAACCCGCTGACTCCACGGATCTCGATCACGTTGTGGATGCTGTGACTGTCCCAGTCCGCATCCCCCGTCATCTTCTTGGAACCATCCTGCAGGAAGGCTCCGGCCTCCACCTCGGTCGCCGACTGCACCTTGTAGCGCGTGAAGGCGTCCGCCGGCAGGTTCTCCATGTTCCCCTTCTTGGGGTAGAGGATACGCACGGCCGTGCCGGTGGGGATGTCGTAGGACGCGTCGACCTCCGCGCCGGTGCTCGGGTCCACGGTGTGGAAGTAGACGTAGGGGTTGGTGATGAAGTTGTCGATGAACGGGCTGCCGCCCTGGTAGACGTCGTTGACCTCGGTGGAGTCCCGGACCAACTTCACCCGGACCTCGTTGCCGCTCCCGTCTGTCAGCTCGTTGTACTGATCGTCCAGGACCGCGAAGAGCATGAGCATGCCCTCCGGGTCGGACGTGCCTGCCGAGCCTGGATAGGTGGCGTCGCCCACCCACACGTCGTCCGCGATCTGGTACTTGAGCTGGCCGCCCCCGCCCTGGTTGATCGCCGTAAACGACGCGCCGGCGGGCAGGGCCATGTCTGACGCCAAGATCTGGTAGACGTAGTCGATGTTCTCGGAGAGCGCCCAGTGAGCCCGGTTTCCAACAGAGCTAGTCCCCTCCTCACCGAATCCGATGAACTTGCCACCGGTAGATCCAGGGGTCACTCCGGTGTCGTAGATCGAGTTGTGCCCGATCTCGCCGGAAGCATTGCCGTGTGGGTGCGGAAGCGTCATCTTCGTCTCCTAGAACTGGATCTCCCAGTGGATCTCCAGGGCAACCGAAACAGTCTTGCTGATCGTATCGAAAGTATTGTACGCCAACAGCTTCTGCCTGGTCGAGGTGTTGATGTAGTCCGGCGGGCTGGCGTAGGAGTAGACCTCGTTCGACAGGCGGCTCGCCTGCTCGCTGGAGAGCATGAGCCCGGCCTCCGACAGCGGCATGGAGGGGTAGGCGCCTCCGAGCTGGCAGTCGGTGTAGTCGAACAAACAGTCGAACTCCACCTTCGTGATCGGCGTTCCTCCGAAGGTCGGCGGCGCGGTGACGCTGTTCATCCAGACGCCTGGCGCTGTCCCCGTCCCTGCCGTCCCCGTCACCTTGATCGGCCGCTCGAGGTAGTTGGTCGTGATGAGCGTGTCGTCGTAGGTGTTCTGGCCGGGGTAGTGGGAGTCCAGGGTCGGGAATGTTCCAGGCGCCAAGAGCTGAGAATCACCGCCGATTCCCAGCGCCATATACCGGACGACCCTCACGGGGGAGTCGTTGTAGTGGGCAGCGAAGGCCCCGTCCAGCGGGGAGATCACCTCGGCGAGGTACTGCCGGCCGATGTTGACCCAGACGTTGTGGACCTCACGGCACAGCTTGGGGACCTTCTTGTGCCGCTCGTCTCGGGCGATGATCCTGACGTTGGTCTTGGCTTCGACGATGTCTACGAACATTCGGCCAGCTCCTACGGTTCGATGATCCGCTCACGGTGGTACGTCCCCGCCACCACGCTGCCACCCAACGGCGGCACCGTCGGACTGCCAGCATCGTAGTAGATCGTCCCGACCAGCGGCCCATAGGGGGCCGGAGGCAGATGATCTGGACCACTTAGCGGCAGCAAGTCAGCACCTCCACCGTCATCATAAGCCCAGATCGTATCAAAGAACCACCCTGCCCCACCAGGGTGGATGTACGAGATGTGCACCCACACGTACTCGTCCGGGCACAACCGATGCGTGTCGAAGAGGAACCGCGGTGGGGGCGGTATCTCATCGTAGGTGTGGTTCCAGTTGCCGGACTCGTCCGAGTCGTCCCACCTGTACGACCCCGGCTCGTCCGGGCAGAACGTATCGAACAGGCTCAGGTGGACGATGAGGTTGACCTCGTCCGTGACGTCCACCTCGGACGGCGGGAGGTTCTTGAGGAGTACGAACAGCGGGTAGGTGTACGTCGGCTTGATCTTCCTCACGAAGTCCACCGCGAACACCAGGTTGGTCAAGTTGAACGTATCCACATCTGCCCGCACCAGGAAGCGGAAGAACTTGTTGAGCTCGTGGAACTTGCCCTGAGAGACGTACTTCTTCATCCATAGGGCTGCAGATTCCCAGTCCTCTACCTCAACCCCTCCGCTGAGCGGGGCGAACTGGGCGATCGTCTCCCCTTCCGCGATGACGTCTCCCGTCTCGTCGTTGACCGCCAACCCCGCATCCAGAGGGTAGAAGTAGGTCCGCACGATGTTCTCGTCCGCCAGATCCTGGATGACGATGCGCCCCTCCGTGGCCGAGAAGTTCGGCTCGATGGAGAGGATCGTCCCCTCGGCCTCCGAGAAGGGCAGCCCCAGCAAGATCTGCGTCCCGACCTTGACCTTCTGGAGAGCAGGGCCGCCGAAGTAGGCCCACCACAGGCCACGCACGGCTGACAGGTAGTCCAGGTCATCCGTCCTGGTATCCAGGTCCTCGACCTTGAAGTTCACCAGGTGGCCGAAGTTGGCCTCGATGGTGGGCCTGTTGTCCAGGTAGGTGACCTCCGCCCAGAGCAGGTCCGGAGGGGGATCGGTCAGGCTGAACGTGCCGTCCCGGAACCGGATTGCGTTCCTCTCCTCGGAGTCCTCGTTGATCAAGTAGTCGGTGTTCTCCTCCAGCGTGGTCGTCGGGTTCTTGATCACCTCCTGCAGACGTGGGATCTCCACCACCAGGTCGTCGACCGGGATGTTGTTGATCCGCTTCACGCCCAGGAAGTAGGTCCGGTAATCGCCTGGAGTGCCGGCGTACGCTCTCAACAGGGGAGCCGGGTCGAAGCCGATGTGATATCCCCTCACGCCCACGATCTCACAGAGGACTTCTGTGACCACCAAGGTCGTCGTATGCTTCACCTCGAAGCGGGCCAGGTCACCGCCGGTGACCTGCTCCTCCTCGAAGTCGAGGTCCTCCGAGACCACGATGGAGGGGATCAACCAAGGGTTCGCGTCCGGATAGGGAGGTGGGGAGGCCGATCCGCTGTCGGGCAGCGGGTCCTTCATGCTCAACCCACGCTTCGTACTGGTAGCCGTGTCCGTGGCGACCTTCTGGATCCGGTAGCTCTCACCGTCCCAGACCAACAGGTCATCCATCTGGATGCCTTCACTCTCCAGGTCCAGAGCCGGGGGATCGTGGGGACCTGCCGGGGTAGACACGTCGATGGTGGTGAAGGCGTTGACCTTGGTGACCTCGATGATCCCGCCGTCGGCTCCAGCCAGGTCGTTCTGCTCGTACGCGGCGGTGGAGAAGCCCAGGACCGTGTTGGCCGTCCCGTTGGGCCGGATCTGCAGGAGGGTGGCGTACTCGAGCTTCAGGTACTCGGCAGCCCCCACCGTCACCGCACTGGCCAGAGGAACCACGGCCCCGACGAAGCCCATCACCGAGTTGATACGGCCGGCGATGTCGGAAGCCGGCACCGGGTCGGTGAAGGACGAGCTAGGGAAGGTGACCTCCTCCACGTTGCCATTGTCCAAGACCAGCTGTAGCGACTTGCCGGTGATGTTGGCTCCTCCGGCGATGTCGTCACTGAAGATCGGGCCACGGATGACCCTGATCGTAGCTGTGTCCAAGTCCTCCTGGTCCAGGAGCGTGGAGTAGCTCAGCCACCGGCGCTGGAAGACGCGCTGGATGTCGATGAGACTCTTGTTGTAGTCGATCTGCCAGGCTGTCAGGAGCTGGGCGGCGCACGCCTGGGCGAATCCAGACCACACCGTCTCGACGATCTCCCGGTCCTCCAGGAGGTTCCAGAAGTCGGAGAGAGAGTTCCAGATCCACGAGACGTCTGGGATGCAGCCCATGGCTGTGGAGACCTGGGACACGTTCAGGATGGCCTCGGCTGCGAAGCTGTCCAGCTCGCCGTCGTTGACCACCAGCTGGACCACGTAGAGCCCCGCCTTGTCCGGGATGGCGGACGGGAAGCTGCCGGCCCGATCGCTGAAGTACGTGTCCGAGTGGTACACGTCCCAGGTCACGTCGGAGTAGTTGTCGGGGATGGTCTCCTCTTCGACCACGACCTCGTCATCGTCCCAGGTGACGCCCTCGTTCCTGCTGTAGCGGCCGGTCGCAGTGTCCAGTACCCAGCGGTCGGTGGACACCTTGTAGAGAACACCCTCCACCATCAGGTGGTCCCCAGGCTGGAGTAGGGGCATGTTGTCCACGCTGAAGGCGTCGGTGCCACCGTTGAAGATCGTGGTGAATCCGTCAGCGTCACCATCGTCCGAGGTAGAACCGCTGGTGCCCGAGGACTTGAAGCGCGACCCGTCCGGCGCGTCCTTGAGCGCCCAGTCGTAGGTCAGCGGAGCCTCCTCCGGGTCGTAGCTGTTCCGACCGTCGTGCGTCACGGCCGAGCCCACGTTGGCCGTCTGGTCAGCCCCGGGGTCGGCGATGGGCCGGCGATTGGGGATGAGCGCCGAAGTGCAAGCCGCCCGGAACGAGGTGAACTTGCCCCGGACGGTCTTGAGCGCGTTCCCCAAGATCTCGATCTTGATGGAGTCCACCGTCGTGCCTTCCGGCGGGACCGGCGCGGCAGAGGTGTAGCGGAGGATGTGCCCTGTGGTGGGGAGGTCGTCCGTCTTGGTGATGTAGACGTGCAGCAGATTGCGAGTCCCTTCCACCACCAGGCGGAGGGTGTAGTAGTCCTCCCCTTCCTCGAAGATGTCCTGGCTACCCGGCAGGACCAAGGCGCTGGTGCCGAACACCGCCATCAGGGCGATCCCCGTCCTGGAGATCAAGATCCCACTGGCGTTGTCCTGCTTGTCGAAGGTGCCGATGAAGAAGCGGTACTTGTCGAGCTGGGCCAGGTCCTCCGGCAGCGAGCTAGGCTTGAACTGCGTCTCGAACGTGTGGTCCGACTGCAGGGCGAGATCGAACAGCAGCGTGCTGGGCACACCATCATCGCTGTAGATGACCAGGTCATCATAGGCGTCGAAGTCGAAGTGCGGGACGCCACGACTGGCCGTCACCTCATCGAGCAGCAGGACGTTGGGGATGCAGGCATCCCGGCAGTCCATGCAGTCGAAATCCGTACCTGTCGGCAGGTTCAGCGTGGTGACGAATGAATAGGTGACTGGCATCTAGCTCAGCCTCGCCGGGTTCCCGTAGGGATCTTTGGCCGTGACGCGGACCCTCACCGTGGTGCCCACATCGAACTGGGTCTCATTGTCGATGATGATCGTCGTCACGCCGGCCACCGTACTCACGCTCGAGCCGGGGCCGTTCCACCCAGGCTTGAACTGCGGAACATCACTATACTTGAAGGCTAGCTCATAGCCAGTACCTGGGTCTATCTCCACCTGCACCGTGGTCAGGTCAACAGAGGTGTCGTCCTGGATCGTCAGCTCGATGTTGTCGAGGATGTCCACGTTGGTCTCACCGCTAAGCGGGTCGACCGGGGTGACCAGTGGCCCTTCCCAGTCCCGCACAGTGAACGACCAGTTCAGGGTGCCGGTGTTCCCTTCTGCGTCCTGGCAGGACACGTCCACGCCAACAGACTGCGTGCTGGGATGGTCCGCTATTCGGTCGATGACCACATCGTAGCCGTTGAAGCCGTTGGCAGTGATCGAACTGGATGGACCGTCGTACCCCGTCTGAAAGATCCCGTTCACGATGGCCGGCAGTGCATCCATCGTCACCTGGATGGTCGCCTGCACCACGCCGGAGCCACCCACGTCCTTGCAGGAGAAGGACACCAACGCCTGCTCGTTGATGTCGATCCCAGTCGGGGACTCGGTATCAACGACCGGGTTCACGTAGTCCTCGATCCGGAACGTGTAGGTCTCGTCCAGCACGAATGGTGGAGGACCGGCGTTGTCCTCGGCGTAGACCCGCACGGAGATGTTCTTGTAGGAGGTGTAGTCCGAGGTCTTCTCGAACACGAAGTGGTGCCCGTTGATGATCGCCGTCCGGGCCGAGTTGGTCCCGTTGTACGGGGCCTGGAACGTGTCGGTGGAACCGTCGTAGGCCAGAACCCCCTCGATCCAGATCTGCACGGAGGTGAGGACGATCGCGTCCTCCGCGTCCAGTAGGTCGAACTCGAGCTCCACGTCCTTGTCCACCACCGTCTCCAGCGGTGCCGGATCTTGGTTCGCTAGGTAGGGGGCACTGACGTCGATGCGCTCACCCTGCATGCCGTGGTCGAGACCGAAGAAGGTCCGCATCGAGATGAAGGTCGGGTAGGTCTCGGCGATGCCGCTGAACGTCGCATCATCGTTGGCCGGATCGATCGGCTGGTCCCACGCCGAATTGGCCGTGGTCACCACGTCATAATCCACGCCCTTCATGTTGGAGGTGTGGACGTCCACGACCGTATTCGAAACCTTCGAGACCCAGTAGATGGGGAGCGGGTCACCGGAGATCTGCTCCGAGACGGACCAGTTGTCCGGCCGCAGGACGGAGCCGGGGTTGTCCAGGAACATCATGTCGATGTCGAAGGACATCCGGATGGTGTTGGAGTCCTGCGGCACCGCGCTGAGGAGCTGCGGCTGGTCGTCGCCGTCACCATCCGTGAGAGTGATCTTGTCCACTCCCCACTGGAATCCCAGGTATGTGTCTACGCTCGCCATTACGCTGCAATCACCGAAGGTACTTTCAGATCAACAATCTCCGACTTGGAGTAGATCGAATCATCCGCCAACTTGATGGCTACGATCTGGCCGCGCCGCTCCTGCTCCAGGGCAGCGATGAGCAAATTGTTCGTTCCATCATTGCCGAACGTGATCGACGTGATCAACTTGTAGTCCGGCAAGATCTCATGCGTGGCCCCGGACCCCGTCTTGCCGTAGAACAACTCCCAAGAACCAGACGGCCAGTTCACCCGGTAGATCCCCTCGTTCGCCGGCATGAAGAGGAAGCTGGAGTACCTCTCGGCGCGGTACTGGAACTCGAAAGCGCGCGTGCCCGGCAGGCTCTTCTCGTACTCCTTGGTCCATGAACCACCGGTCATCCAGTCTTCCCACCCCTGCCCTCCGCCTGTCTTGTCCCGGGAGTACATCTTGTCGGTGTCCATGTAGAACAGCTCGCCAGAGACCGGGTCCAGGGCGCACCAGTGCATCTCAGTCGTCTCTGAACTGAGGGAGTACTCCCAGGCTACCTGACTGTGGTACGCCTCCAATTTGATCATCGCCATGCCGGCGCTCGTGGCTGCTGCCAAAAAGACCTCGTCTCCTACCTGCAGGGCATCCGGCATGAAAGCGTCACAGTCGAGGACGGAACTGCTGGGGAGCGCGACGTCAGCTACCGCGGCCCACTCCCCACGCGCACTGTTCCTACTCTCGATGAAGCCCTTGAAATCCTCCCTGCCGGATGTGTTGATCTGCGTTCGCGCATCACCAGTCAGGCTGACAAGCTTCAGGCTGCCGTTGGATCCACCCACTGAGCCCTGAGCCGTCAAGATCCACCCGGCCTTCTTCCAACGCACGCGACGGATCCTGGTGGTTCCGAACATGTAGCTCGTGGCCTGCAAGAAACGCATCCACATCTTGGTCTGCGCTGTGTCCAAGATCTCCATCGACCCGTCCGGAGCGACGATCAGAGCATCGTCTGGGGCAGTGACCTGCGTCCCACGGTCGGCCCCACTAGCCTCGCGGTACCACGATGCGCGGGCACTCTCCGAGCCGGAGACGATGGTGAAGTTGCTGAGATCGATCTGCCCATTGCAGCCCGTCTGGTACCCGGCCAGCTCGAACTCGAAGTACACGGGGTCCGTCCCAATGCTGGAACTGCCACTGAAAGACCCACCCATGGAGGTCCAACCTCCGCCGGAATCGTAGAGGCACTCAACTGTCGTACCCGTGCGCTTGATCTTCAGGCTGTAAGCACCGGTGGGTACCCCACCGGAGGATTCCCAGACGTTCGACGCGCCCCCACCATTGACGATCGTGTCCCTACGCCAGTTACGAGAACCCGAGTCGCGGATGACGGTGATGCACCGCAGCGCATCCTTGTCGGTACCGTGCCAAGCTCTGGCACTGAAGCGGAACTCTAGCTGCGTCGGTGATCCCGTGCTCTTGATGAAGTTGGTGCAGTCGAGCGTCACCTCGAAGTCACCAGTGAGGAACCATCTATGGGAGTTGAGGAACGCGAAACTGTCCCAGACTGCGCCGCCAGTGTTTGTGCCAGAGAAGCGGATGTTGTCCGCCCCGAAGACGATGATGTTCCCCACGATCCCCGCGTACCTCTCGGGCTCCACACTTCGATCTTGCCAATGACGGGCCAGGATATTCGAGGCATCGGAGAATGGACCGGAGGAGACGACCACCCCGCTGTTGTAGAACAAGCCGTCCTGTCCGTAGCCGTAGATCAAGTTGGCTACCGGGTTGCCAAACCCACCCTCGTCCATCTCTGCCACGGCGATGGTGCGGACGTCACCAGCACTCAACAGCTCCTTTCCGTCGCTGTCATCCTTCTCCTGCAAGAAGTCCGCGTCCACCACCTGTCCCAGCAGAGATTCATCAATCTGCACCAGCTCTGCAGGAGCAGATTCCCCCTGCCCATCCTCGACACCGTAAGCCTCACCGCCGGGAGAAAGGCGGGACGCCTCTTCCTGGACCTGGACCTCATCGAACGGCCCCTGAGAACCGGTCGTTTGGTGACTCGGTCCGGGCACCCGCTGTCCCTTGGAGATCTGATCTCCGTGCCCCTTCGGCCCACCCGCACCAGGCAGGTCCATCTCATCATGGGTCTGCACCGAGTCCTGCGTCCCGGTGCCCTCCTCCTGGTCTCCAAGGTAGGTGTTGGGATCAGCATCCTGCTCGAACTTCAGGTAGTCGAACCCAACGTCGAAGCCGCGGTAGCCTCCAGTCGACCAGTTGCGGGAGTAGACCCCGAAGCGCGTCGGGATGAAGGCCAGGGCCTCCTCGTATGCCCACACCCAGCTAGATCCATTGTTCGCACTGAACTGGAACGCCAGGGCGTATGGATCTAACCACTGGTTGTACTCTGGAATGAACACCTCCCGGCTCGTCCGGTTGACGTATATCCGGTAGATGTGTGGGGTACTGTTCGGGTTGCCGTAGCTTCCACCATTCCACCTGGTGACCCAGTCAGTCCCTCCCAGTAGACGCTGGAGGTAGACGTTGTCGTTGCTGTCATACCAACCAACCAGATAGGCATCTTCACTGGTCGGTCCCCAGAGGCAGAGACCAGCAATGACCTCGACGCCAGTCTTGGTGAAGGATGAGACCTTGTCCTCAAAACGCAGCAGCCCCCCACCCGGCGCCTCGTGGGTGGAGATCTCCTCGTAGCCGCAGGGGCGGTCGCGGCCCGCACTGTCCCAGCGACACATCGTGCCGGCCGATCCAGAAAGTACCAGCTCCGTGCCCACTGGCTCGGTGATCGTACCGTTCTGGGCGTCCTGCTGGATTCCGATCGAGTTATCGTCGAAATCGTCGAAGAATCTAGTGTCCCAGCCTGCCACGCTTCACCTCAGTCGATCGTCGGCACGTTGAAGTGGGCACTCGGCTCGTGCAGGACGTTGAACTCGAACGCACCCACCGGCTTGTCATCCATGAGCCGGATGACCGTCGCTCCCCTCCGGGTGGCGACGTACAGGTAGTGCGAGGAGTGCAGCGCCTCTCCCCACAAGCTCATGATCTCCGGAGTCCCACCGGCGATCACCTCCCCGTTCGGCGGCGTGTCGTTGTTTCCTCCTCCCCCACCACCCTCGATGGTATAGGCCAGGGCATAGTCCAGCGTTCCCCGGTGAACCCGGTAGACCCCCGCCTCGGTCCCCACGAAGATGTAGTTCGCGAGGGGGACCAGTTGGGTCACGTTGTGGGGCAGCTCGAGCCACTCCGGGGCACCAGCCCTACGGCGGGCCGGCACGCTGGTGTCCAGGTAGGCATACCCGTCCTTCCAGTCGACTGTCGGCACGCGGAAGATCTTGTTCTGGATTGCGATCCACCAGTGGCCATCCTCGTCAAAGGCCACTCTCCTGGCGTCTCCTATGTTGCCGTCCCCAACCTCTCCAGTCGGGGTGACACGCCAATCAGGATAGTCGGCGATCCTGTAGAGGTTCGGGCCGGGATCTTCCCCCGCGATGACCACCCAGGTCACAGCGCCCTCTGCCCACATGTCGACCGAGTAGATGTACTCCTCGTCTGTTCGGAGAGAGACAGTGACCCCAGAGGTGGTCCACTGCGACGATCCGGTCAGGTTTCTCCCGGCGATCTCCGTGGCTGGTTGCCATATCAGGTGGTTGTCGGAGCGTATGTAATGCCCACAGTCCTTCCCCGTTTGGGTGAAATTGATCAGATGCAGTGCCCCCCGGTAGTCGCCCTCCCTTGTGACCACAGACAAGATGCCGTTGGCCATCGCCAGGTCATTCACCTTCTGGTTGACCCTCCCCATCATGGTGTAGTTGCCACCACTGCTCCCGAACCTGAACCGCATCCACACGTCGAGCGTGGTGGGGAAGTTGTCCAGGTTGAAGATCACCACCTCCTTGGGTGTCTCGCTTACCCCATCTACCGTGTAGCAGATCAACACCTTGTCCGGGAATGCTTGATCTGGACCTCTGTCGTCACTCTCGGTCTCGCTGTACCAGGGGGCGAAGCTGCCCTGGTCCACACCGCTCAGGTAGAAGTGCCCATCCTTGCCGTAGCCGCTGAAGGAGGGGTCCGTAGGGTTGGTCCATGGGCCCGCCTCGGCCGCAGCGTCGTAGACGAAGCCCAGCAGAACCCGCTCACCAATGAAGTGTGGGTGACCGTTGAAGTCATTGGTGTCCCGGCGATAGTCGGTCAGCACGCTGAGGAAGTGGCTGGCCTCATCGAACACGTCTACGCTGTGTTCGGTTCCGGCGACGGCCGGGATGTGAACCCCCTCGCCTGGCGAGTTGCCGTAGGAATCTCCCAGCTGGATAGCTGGACCAGCTTCGTCGAACACATCCACATCATCGAAGGGACCCTGTGACCCGGACTGCTGGGTAGCTGGTCCCGGCATCCGCTGAGGTCCGGACAGCCCGCTCTGATAGACCCTCGGACCGGCCTGGTCTGGGAAGGCCGTCCCATCCTGTACCTGGACCACGTCCGCGTCGCCGTAGAACGTGCCGATCTCCCCCTGGAGGGCGTTCCAAGTCTCGGTCACGTCGGCCTGGTCGAAGACCTCCGCTGTCATGCGAAGAGAACAGAGTAGGCCTTTGAAGTCGACGGAACCACTCTCCTGTCTGCCAACTCGAACACGTTGTGCGTTGCCACCAGAATCGTTCTTTTGTGCCGGGTTGGTCAGCACATAGTTCCCGACGTTGACCGCGTTGACGTAGTACGTCCAGGTCAGCCCATCTGAGCTGATCGTGAGGACGAGGTAGATCAACGTGTCGAAGGCTGCCGGAGCGGTAGAGGACACCGGGTTATTGGTGCCATTGCCGTATTCGGTGAACGAGTAGTACTGCCACACCCCGGCGTTGTTCCATACGGGACCAAGCTGCCAGAGGTAGTTGGTCTGGGGGCTCTCACCACCAGCGTCACATCCGAGGATGATCCCAGAAACGTTGAGTTCCTGCCTGACGAGCGCCTCGAGCGTCAGCGAAGCATCCCCGCCGCCGGCATCATCCTTGGCCACGCGGAGTGCCTCCTCCGCCGGCAGGATGAGCTCATGGTCACCAGAACCGAAGTTGATGCCGTACAGCCCCGTCTCGGGATCTTGCTGGAACTCGAACGCTCCCGTGACGACCGACGCATCGCGGGCGTTACCGGTACGGTCTGTCAGGTAGTCACCGTCCGGCTTGAAGTGGAACGCGAAGAGTGGATCTGCCGTCACCCCGGAAGGCTTCGTGACCGGCAGGTACTTCGTGATCCCGTAGGTCTTGCGGACAGACGGCATACTACGTCAGTTCCGAGGTGCTTCCATCCGCGTAGACAAGATACCGAGAGCCGTCCCCGCGCCCCACATCTACGATCGACTCCGGGAACGTGTAGTCGTCTTCCTCCTCGAAAGCATCCCCCATAACCTCCGTGGGATAGGCCTCCGCCCGCACTGCCTTGTCCGCGTTGGCAGCGGACTCGCTATCGAACGGACCAGCGCCACACTTTCGCCCGTTCGCTTGCGTGACCGGGTAAAACCATTTCATCAGGGCCTCCTACCGAGAGAAGAGCTTCAGGATGTACTCGATGAGGAACGACTGATCGGCTGTTTTCTCCAGCGTGATCGGGTTGCCGCCAGAATCCTTGAACCGCGTGCGCGCAAACCGGCTCAGCTTGTTGTAGGCAGGAACGGTAATGTCCGCATCCTGATCGTAGAGCGGCCTCGCGCTGCGGATATTGGGCATGAGCCCATTGCTGGGCAGCCACAAGAACCTGTCCCGAAAGTAGTAGCCTTCGCGACCACCAGCATCGACCCAGATCCGGTGCGGCTCGGATTGGTCTTCGATGAACCTCTTCCAGAGCGTATAGGTGGCGTTAACTGAGTCCCCGTCGAAGTCCGTCCTGTACACGGGGTAGACATTGCTCCACTCCGTGTATGTGGGTTCTGTGGCCACCGTACACAGCTCCATGGCGGCCAGCCCTGCATTTGTACCGCCACTCCAACCAGACCAAGCATCGGGCATACCGAAGATCGCCCAGCCGAGATACGCCGGCATCGTGTGGAAGATCTGATTCGGCGTATCGGCTTGCTGCACCACAGGCAGAGAGTCCAAGAACTCCATGATCTTCCCCGCCTTCATGGCCTCGAGGAAGGGGCGGTCCTTCTCCTCCGGGGTCTTTCCCAAGTGGGAGGCATCGTGAACCACTGCTTTGAAGAAGCCCTGCATCGTCAGCCTCCTATACAGCCTGCGGGCGGTTGCCCCACATACTGAAGCGGTAGATGATCGTGAGTGCGTCCTTAACGAGCTGCCTCACGAACTGGGTGACCCCTGTCCGGTTCACATCACCGCCGGACGTGAGACCCAACGAACCGGACTTCCCGTAGTCGTAGACCCGAAGGGTGCTGTTGTCCCCCTGCACCGTAGCCCGGAACCACAAGAAACCGAAGGTGGAACGTACGGCCTCCACCCCGTACCCGACCACCGCCTGGTTGATAGCGTCCACCAGGTCCTGCATGTCGGACGTGGAAGAGACGTCCGGCAGGTCCACGTAAAGATCGGTGGCCCCGCCGTCCACGCTGAACTTGAGCCGATCGTTGCTGAAGGTGATCGGGAATCCCTCGGGCGCCCCAACCTCCTCGCCGATCATGAGCTGAGCGAGTTCCACGCGCTGGGTGTCGTCTTCCGACCGGATGTCCTTGAGCCGGATGCCGTAGCACGCCGGCGTGGCTGTGGTGAACACGTACTCCTTGCCGTACTGCCCGGCTGTGTAGAGGTCGACCGCTTCACCACCAGAGGTGTAGTCACCCTCCCCAGCCGGGATGTCCGTCCAGTGAGTCTCGTCCCCAGGCCGGAGGTCACCAGGAGGGGAGCCCACCTTGGTGGGGTCGAGGTACTGGATCTGGAACTCGTCCGGCAGGTACTCCCGGCTCACCCCCGGTGGGGCGATGATCCTGATGCGCTTGACCTGCTTGGAGGACGCTCCCCACACCCGACCGATCACGTGCGGCCCGGCCAGGTTCTGGGAGACCCACTTCTCACCGTTGACCACGGTGCCCCGGGGGTCGCTGTGGTTGGACGGGGCCTCGGTCTTGCCCTCGTTGGCCAGATGACCATCGAAGGCGTTGGCGCCCTGGTAGGTCCGGACCAGCTGGACCTGTAGAGCCGGGGTGGTCGTGTCGTCGTCATCCGCCGCCGGGGACTCGAAGGTCCGCACCGTCTTCGGGCCCATGATCTCCCGGATGTGGTAGTCCTTGTTGTTCCCTCCTGTGGCCGAGTTGGTGACGCGCAGCACCAGCCGCATGTGGGTCTCATCGAACCCCAGCGTACTGAGCTGGAGCCACTCGGCCTCATCGAGCACGAACTGGTTGGTGGCCGCGGTGATAGCGATGCCGTTGCCGAACGTGGCTAGCACGTCATCGGCCTTCTCGCCCCCGATGGTCGGGGGCGTGGGATCGGGGAACGGCCCGGAGCGAGCCACATAGCCATCCACCCCGCTCTGGCTGGTGATCGTCTGGCGGTTGGCTCCGTTGTCGTCGATGTAGTGGTGGAGCACCGTGAGCGTCGGGGTGGCTGGGATGAAGTTCGCGGCCTCGTGGACCCACAGGATGTCGGCCTTGCCTTGATCTGTCGGCGCCAGCCCGACGATGGCGCGGAGGCCGTTCTTGCTGTGGGTCTCGCCGTTGCCGCAGTTGACGTCCCTGGCGAAGCCTACCGACTTGATCGGGAAGTTGGTGATCTGGTCGTCGTCCATCGACGGGTCAGTGCCACCAGCCATGTCGTTCTTGGTGAAGTGGCCGGTGGCGTTGCTGATATCGATGGTCTGGTTGCCGATCGACCCTCCGGCCTCGTGGGTCAGGTTGACCTGGCTGAGGTTGACGTCGTCCACCGCTGCCGAGATGTAGAGCTTGTCGCCGATGCCCTGGATCACCGCTGCCAGCCGGGTGGCCATGGTGTCCACGCTGGGCGAGCCGGTGATGTCACACCTCGTGGCGTAGTCGGTCCCCGGGACACCCACCGTGATCGAATTGTCACTGTCGAACTCGATGCGCACGGGGTCGTTGATGCCGTCATCCAGGATGATGTAGTCCCCGTCATCCGGGACCGAGCTGAAGTCCAGGTCTCCAGTAGCCTTGACCAGAGAATCGATGGGGCTCGGCGAGTAGAAGGTCATCTCCATCTCGCCGTAGGGGTTGGTAGAGACCCACGACTTGGTGATCCGCTTGAGGCCGGGGTCGGTGGTCTTGTCGGTGTCAATCCCTCTACGTCCCTCGTACAGCGTGTGGGACGTGCCAACGTTGAGCGTTGGGGCGGGTGGGATCTTGGCGTTGTTGCCGAGATCGCTCTCGTCCCAGGTCACTTTAGCGTCGGCGGGGTAGCCGACCTTGTCGGCCATCAGGAAGAGCGCCTGAAACGGGTTGGACGTGGTATCAGTGGTGATCGAACCTTCCACCAACGACTCGTCCGTGACCGAGTTGTGTCCCCTGAGGAGGACCAGCATGATGAAGGAGAGACCACGCTTGGTGAACTTGTTGTGGAACACCAGGTCCTGCTTCACCCTGTCCCGAAACTTGCTCCGGAGCTGGGATGCACGGCCCTTGGCCATCTCCCACAAGTCCTCGAAGCGTACCTCGCCGTCGGGACCAGATCCCTTGATGCCGCTCACATCATGGCGGACGATTCGGAAGCGGCCTCCTATTGCAGCGACATCCTTGGCCCGCTTCCGACCTTCCTGATCTAGCATAGTCGTCTCCTTGACCAACAGTATGACCGAATTCTACTTCCCGCATCACAAGACGGTCAAACTATTGAAGTTCCGATCTCGTGGCGCTAACCTGAGCTCATGAACCTCAAGCCCATGGACCCCAGGATCACCCTCAAGTTACTAGAAGGGCAGAAAGATGTCATCACTCCTATGGCCCAAGAGCGTGACCAGTTCTACAAGGACCAGTCCTGCCCACAATGTGGTGGAAACGCACTGACCAAGACGGGAGACCCCAACCGCCTGTTTCGGGCCGGGAAACCGTTGGCCTACTATCAGCTGGAGTGTGACAACTGCGGCTGTCTATTCGACCCACATACCGGACTGGTGATCAAGATGGGGAACGTGGCGAACGCCTTCGAATCTGCTGTGCCCTTGCTGGAGGGCCCGGAGGACTAGAGGACTGTACTCTCCTCCCGCGTCACTACGATCTCCCCCTCGAAGAAGGTGGCCAAGCGGCCCTTGGTGACGTAGTTCTCCGAGCGGTCGACGGAGATCATCCGCTCCTCGTCATGGACGATGGCTACCAGCTCGAGCGGACTCTGGACGTAGTCCGCACCACGCCGGTTGGCCAGGTCCTGCAGATCTGACGCCTCCACCCGATCGTCCGGGCCGAGACCGTCCAGGTAGTCCTGGACATCGCCCTCCACGATGTCGGCGGAAGATCCACCTCGATAGGTCAGCTCGAAGTTGAGGTAGTGGGGCTGCAGATGCCTGACCAGGAGGCTGGCGCACAGGACCCGCTCGAGCTGGGAAGAGGCGAAGCTCTGGATGGAGGACGCCAGTGGCGACCGCTCGTAGTTCACCTGGATGTTCTGCCCGGACAGCAGCGTTGCCTGGTCAGGACGGTCTGTCGAGCCCACCGTCAGGATGCGCCCGCTGATGGAGATGACCAGCTCCTCCTCGATGGAGTAGCTGAGGTTCGGGTCCACCACGCTCAGCCTGTACCCATCCGAGTCGTGCCCGGAGACCTCCATGAGCTCGCCGGGGTCGAGGTTCCAGTCGTCCCCGACGCCTTCCGAGACCAGCTCCACATCCACGTAATACAACCCGTTTTCCAGGTTGTTCTGCATGTCGGTGGAGTGGATGCGTTGATCTCCCTCCCGCCAGACCTTGAAGTGCTGGGCCTGTCCCGCAGCCGCAGTGGCGCTGAGGACCAGGTAGCCGTGCTCCTCCAGGTCTGTTGGGTGCCCCACGCCGAGGATCGTATAGTAGACGCTTGCCGGTTTGGCGTCCGCGTCGTTGTCCACAGTCGAGGTGCCCAGACCCAGGACCGTGTTCGCGGTCCCGTTGCCGTGCAGGGTGAACTCGAAGTCTCCCTCGAAGCGCAGGTACTTGGCGCTAGAGATCTCCTCCAGGTCCACCAGGTCCGAGACACCAAAGCCGGAGTTGATCTCGTCCACCAGATCATCCTCATCTTCGATCTGGTCCGTGAGGGTGATCGTCCGAGGCAGGGCCCCATCGATGGACATGATCAGGGTCTTGCCGGCCAGGGGGTGTGTGGCATTGCCATAGTCGATGGCGCCGCCGGCGGAGGTGTCCCTGACGTCCACCGTGCCCTGGATGGGCTGGTAGTCCACCTCGAGCAGGTCTCCAACCTGCACTTCCCTGAGCAAGAAGTCGATCACCGAGTCCCGGGAGTTCTTCCCCAGAGTGCCGCTGGGGGCATCATCCGACTGGACCCGCGTGGTGCCGTCCGTGGTCAGGTTGTTGGGGACATCCTCGGACGAGGACGGCAGCACCTGCCGCTTCAAGTCCGGATCTGGGAAGAACCGAAGCCTCGTCCCGCCGATCTCCGCAGTGAAGTAGGTCCGTGGATATTCGTCCGCCACGATGGTCCCACCAGCCGCCTCGATGGCTGCATTGGCTGGGATCTCCGTGGTGTTCTTGAGGGCCGGCCGCCAGGCCCCATGCACAGTGATGCTGGTGGGGTCGAGAAAGTAGAGCCTGGCCTTGCCATAGGAGCGCGAGCCGGCTGCGACGGAGATGTTCGTGTTGGGCTGGAGGAACCGGACGCGCCCGGCGTCCTCATCGAAGCCCACTGCCAGCAACCTGTTGGGCGAGCTCTCGACGGCTATCAGGTAGAGGTACCCGATGTTGTCACCCGTCCTGACGTAGACCACGTCCTTGATGGGCTTGAGGTCGTAGGTGCCGGAGGTCCAATCGGCGATGTTGTTGAGGCTCTTGATCTGCCTGTTGTCCTCGCCCAGGGCGTCGAGCCCCACAGTGGAGAGGCTGTAGCTGCTGCTCGAAGCCTCCGGCAGGACACGCAGCCACCGATCTCCGGAACGGATGGTCAGTCGGGACTCGCCGTCCACATCGAGGTAGCCGCCGATGTTGAAGACGACAGCGTTGATCTTGTTGATGAGGTCGGTCTTGTTGGTAGAGCCTGTGAGAGTGATCACCTGCTCCGAGCCGCCGTTGATCGACACAGCCAGTACACACGCACCCAGGGGATAGGTCAGTCCATCCAAGTCCGCCGTCCCCACGATGCCCAGGATGGCGTCCGACGTGCTCACCTTGGTCCCGCGCCCAGCGTTGGAGAAGGCAGTCGTCCGCGCATCCACGGGGTCTGCGTAGGGGACAGCGTCCCCCGTGGGCTGGTCCGAGCTGTCGAGCAGCTCCACGCTGGTGATCCTGACCAGAGGGAACTCCAGACCGTCGTAGGCCTTGAACAGCTCCCAGCTGATGTTGTTGGCCGTGGACCGCATCTGCGACCCCAGGTTGAGGTACTTGTTCCCCACCCCGGAGATGCTCTCCACGTTGTAGTCACCCTCATCCTGACCATCCAACAGCCGGAGCGTGTCGTCCTCCTCTGCCCCCAGGGCGCTGAAGTCCACTGCACTGGTGGTGGTGACCTGGGCACTGAGCTGGATGGTTTGGAGGTCTGTGCCCTCTCCCCGCATCACCCGTGGCTCCCGCAGGTTGATGTCGATGTCGTCCACGATCTTGTAGCGCATCGCCAGGTCGGTTGACGTGAGCGGTGGATCGATCTGGAGGTACTCCCGCCCGAAACCTCCCATCGTGGCCGGCTTGGTGCCAGTGCGGAGGATCGTCTTGGTGCCAGCGTTCACCCCAGACTCGATGACCAGAGAGTAGCCGGTCTTCACGCCCAGGTTGGGCCAGTCCTTGCCTGTGACGTAGACGAACTCCTTGTGATCGGGGTTGGTGGGGTCATCCACCTCCCCCTTCATGTTCAACCCGGACGCCAGCGGGGTCTCATCGGCGATGGCGGGAAGGACCAGCTCGGACTCCTCCACACTGGTCCCCCTCACGTAGAAGTCCGCTGCCCCACCGATGTGGATCTCATCCGACTTGACCTCCAGCCCCGCCGCATCATCGCTGAAGATGATGCCGCCGGGGATGTCGGAGAGGGTGAGGATCTTCTTCCGGACGGACCAGGTCAGGGCCTCCATGTCCACCGGGATGGCCGTCTTGAGCTTCAGCTCCTTGGCGCCGATCACCGAGTCGATCTGTACGTCCACCGCCCGACGGATCAGGAACCAGGTGATGCCGGGGGCCTCCGTCACACCCACGCGGTTGATCTCCACCTCACCGACACCCACGTAGGCGGTGACGACCGCCAGGCCGATGTTGCCAGCCAGGGCGTCCAGGGTGACGATGGCGCTACCAACATCTGTGGACTTGAACTGCGCCGTGGCCGACTTGAAGTGATCCAGATTCGCGCTGGGCACCTCCCCATCCGTGCCGTACTTGCTCTCGCTGTAGGTCAGGTAGTACTCGTCGTCCGTACTTCCCGCTGCCCCGAAGAAGCTCAGGAAGGGATCTTGCGGGAGCGTTCCGTGACGGACCTTGAAGTAGAGAGTTTCGCTGTCACCGTCGTCGTCATCCTCCGTGTAGCCGTCGGCGCCGTCCAACAAGATCGGCCCGAGGTCCCCGCCGGTGATGACGTCCCGCCCCATCTCCTCGTCGAACATACCGACGACCTGCAGGTGGACCAGGCTCTCGAACTCGTTCTGCAGCCTGGTGGAGACGCCCCGGCCCACGACCAGGGACCGCTCGGTGATCGCCTCCTCTGCCTTCTCGACCAGCTCATCGTTGGTCTCTTCGTCCAGGCCGTCCTCAAACCGCTCGGGGTTGGTCACCCGCACAGCGGCGTTGAGGTTGGTGATGCCGACGATCTCTTCCTTGCCGATGTTGTACTCGGAGCCGGCCCTCTCGGCCGTCACCTGGATGTCGAAGTAGTAGAGGTTGCCGGACTGGTTGAAGACCATCGCCTCGGCTGAGATGCTCTGGAGCGTGGTCGGGAGGAAGCGGAGGCCGCTGGAGGTGTAGCAGACGTTGCCAACGCTGATGTTGAGGCCCACGGGAGCGTTGAAGTAGAGCCGGACGGTGCCAGTCGACAGACCACCAGTGGTACGACCGACGAACATGTTGGCCACCAGGGCGTCCATCTCCGTCTCGGCCAGTAGCTCGGGGTTGGCCAGAGACTGCCCCTGCTTGATGAGTGTCACCTCCCGGGCGATCGGGTCCAGCAGCAGTTGGTCTGCCTTCACCAACAGGTCGTAGATCCCAGACCCCTCCCGGAAGTTGGTGTTCGGAAACTCCTGCTGCAGGCGCGTCTGGATGAACAGGGACACGTCCATCTCGAACGGGTCCGGCTCGAACCGGTTCACGATGGGGTCCACCACCTGGGCCTGCGCGGGCGAACCTTCCGTCAGATCGATGTCCGGGTCATAGGCTCGGAGACGCTCCTCTACGAAATCTTTGAGTTCTTCGCTCGGCATTGCTACAGCTCCAGGTTCGCTATGGCCATCCGGCCGGACTGTGCGATCAGCTCGACACGGGCGATGAGGGCCGTGAGGTTCACATCGAACTTGGCGTTGAGGAGGTTCGCCGACAGCAGGCGCTCGTCATCGTCCAGCCGCGGCTGCTTGGCCTGCAGCGACCTCATCTGGGACTCCGCACTCCGCACTGAGATGGCGAAGTCGGACACGATGGTTGCGCTCTGCCCAACGTCGAAGTTCCGGCCGATGTTCTTCAAGCCGCTTCCACCCACCTTCTTCGCGAAGGCGTCGGTGCCGGAGGTGGTGAACAAGATCTTCAGGAAGGTCTGCATCATGGCCTTCAGGCCGGTCGCCTTCTGGGGATCCTGCCCCAGCCGGAAGCGGATGCGGCTCCTGATGGTGGCCGTGAAGTCGGAGCTCAACACCGAGATGTTGCGGATCACGTAGCGTGTCAGGGCCTCTGGCACCTCCGCATAGATGACCTTCTTGCTGGCGATCACAAAGGAGGGTGACGAGATCTCGTTGATCAGAACCTCGATGGCGTTGCTCAGGTCTACCCCTGTCAGCTCGAGCGTCCTGGGGTAGTAGTCCGGGATCTCCCGCGCGCCGGTCAGCTCAAGCGCATCGTTGAACTGGATGAACTGAAGGTCCATCTACTCCTCCGTGTTCTGAGCGTCCTTCGGGTCTATCCGGTCGTCGCTGTCCAGAGCCCAGTAGCTCGGCGGCAACTTCTTCACCGTGTCCACCGCACTCTCGATCTCGTTCTTGATCTTCTGCACCCGGTCCATCCGGGTGGATCGAACATCGCTCCTCCCCTTGGTCCCCTCGATACGATCGATGGCCTTGTCCAGCAGCTCCTCGTAGGTGATGTTGGCGACAGTCTCAGTGTACTCCCGGCTGCGGACAAAGGCATAGGACCTGGCCAGCACCTCCCGCATCTTGAGATTGAGGCGGGTCTGCTTCGCCTTGGTGCTGGCCTTGCTCTTCGTCTTCGTCGCCATCAGTACCTGATCCTGCTCGTCTCGTCAGCTATATCGTCGTCATCAAAGTCGGGCACTTCCCCAAGGATTTCGATGTTCTCGTCCTCATCCTCATCGCTGTAATCGTAATCCGCATCCGTCTCCTCTGCTAGAACGTCGTGAATCAGATCATCCGCGTCGTCCTCCAGCTTGGACACTGGGAGGTCGCTTTGTACAACGGTTCTCATCTGTTTCAGCATGTAGGATCCGCTACCGGCGTCGTCCTTGTCCATGCCGAAGAAGCCTTCCACGTTCCCGTCCAGCAGCTCGTCGTAGGCCCGGTCCAGCCCACGCTCTACGAGCATGCGCAGGGCAGCATCGATGCGTGGGACGGCCGCCACTTCAAAGCCGGTCAACACCTCCGTGAGCCCTTGCGGCGAAGTGTTGGTCAGCAGTGCCTTCAACTCCACGACCGCATCTTCCGCGTCTGACACCTGGGCCCGGGAGGGATTCTTATTGACCAGGAGAGGGTTCATCACCCGCTCGAGCTCGCTGATGTCCTCCGCGTAGTCCGATGCCCCCCGCATGGTATCCCACGCCTCCACGTCTTCGATGAAGGCCTCGTAGGCCACCGCGGCGGCGCTGTAGATCTTGAACTCGGTGATCGTCCTCCCCAGGCTCACCGGCGGGTCCAGCTCGACCTGCTTGTTGTCGTCTGAGATCTCGATGATGGTGTGGAACGTGGCGGTGTCAGTAGAGTCCACCAACCGCACGATATCATCCACCACGATATCGTAGCGGCTTAGATCTAGGGCCACCCCGGAGCCGTTGATCACCTCGAACCCGGTCGTGGTCCCGTAGGTAGTGCCCACAGTGAAGCCGAGCGTGGTGTTTCCGTTGGCCGCGGCGACCTCCAGAGCAGCGTCCAAGCCTGTGGACTTGGACGTGATGACCAGCAGCTCCCGGAGTACCAGCCAGGAGAGATCGGTCTCGGTGGTATGGAAGGGCGTCGAGGTGGACACCGTGACCGTATCGTACCCGCCTCCGGTAGCGATAGAGACGATCCTGTGGTACCCCACGCTCTCCCCGGAGCGTATCAACAGCTGGTCATCAGCATGGGAGAGCGATGCGAATGTTCCCGCGGCTACCCTGAACGTGGCCGTGCCGGTGATCTCTCCATCGTCTGTCCCTTCCTCGAAGGTGGTCGTCTCGACCGTGGCAGTGACCTTGCCGACAGCGTTGATGAGCTCGGCGACCTCCGCTGCAGATACACCGGCGTTGTCATCCTCCTGGCCCTCGTAGAAGCCCAGGACCCCGTAGGCCCCGATGATGCGGTCACGATCGGTTGCATCGTCCGCCGTCATGCGGAGGCGCTGGATGCCGTTCTTCGTCTTGGTGATCTTGACGTAGTTCTTGCCGCCGACCGCGGACACCGAGGCGCTGTAGTCCCCTGGGTAGTTCGCTGTGATCCAGGAGCTGATGTCCGATACAATCTGGGCAGCTGTCCGGCCAGCTCCCGCCGTCAGCGTGATGGTCGGAGACAGGCTGTCGATCTCCATCCGGTCACGCTGCGCGCTGGGGTCTGCCACCGTAGGTGCGACTTCGAACGGGCCGTAGTTCCCACCGGTCAGACTCGGCTGGGAAGGTGGAGTGATCGTGTAGGTAGTAGACGCGTTGCCGTCCTCTCCGATCTTCAGCTCGTTGTTACTGGCGATGATGGCCCAGGGGCCGGACTTTGTGCACTCCACCGAGGGAGCCACCAGCTCGCCCAGGTCGCCGACTGGCACGGCCAGCTGACCGATGACCGTGCTCGAGGAGGATAGGCGCGGCTCGGTCGGGTCGGTCACCGTGGTGAAGTTGTTCAGCACCGACTTGCCGGCCGTGAGCGTCAGGTACGCCTCACGGCACTTGGCGATCTTGTCGTCCCGCGTGTTGGTCGTGCTGTCGAAGTAGTCCTGCAGGTCACGCAGATCTTCCCGCGCTGTGCGGACGGTGTCCCGGATAGCCACCACGCCCAGGTTCAGGGCGAGGAATTCCCCGAGCATCAGCTGGATCTGAGCGAGCACCTCCAAGATCTCCCCGTAGGCGTCTGACAGATCGCTGAGGGTGGTGATGGTCTCACTGCGCGCCAGCTGCGGCGGACGCACAATCTCCCCGGCGTCCTTGATGTTCGGGGCCAGGGAGACGCTGGTGAAGTCGTTGATCGCCTGCTTGTAGCGATCGAAGGCCCGGCTGCTGATGGCGTTGTTGTTCGTGAGGATCTGATCGACCGTCAGCAGCGCGGCCGCGGCGTCCCCCAGAAGGGTCGTGCGGCTGACGTCCTTGGTGGTCTTGCTGACCTCGGCGACGGCGTCCTCGATGTCCTCCACGTACTCGATGGTGTTGGCCACTGCCTTGTTCAGCCGGTTGGTAGCCAGGTAGATCAGGTAGAAGATGGCGTTCGGGTCGTAGGTCAGTGTGGAAGAGAAGAGTGCGATGACCTCGGTGAACTTCGCCCCCAGGTCCACGGGACCGAGAGGATCTGTCTGGATCTTGACCGTGCTCTGCACGTAGCGAGAGACTTCAGCCTCGATCTCCTCATCCTTATAGCCGGCCATGCGTGTCCACCATGTCGTACTTCTTCACGTCCTTGCGGGTCAGCTTCAGGGCTTTGCGCCTGATTTCATTGGGATCTTGATCTAGCAGGTTACAGATGCTGACGAAGGATGTAAAGTAATCGTCCCGATCACTCATCATCCAGTGGAATGCTCCCTCCCAGAGCCTCCGCCGGGACAGCTTCTTCGAGCCCTTGTAGAGCGCGATGTCGAAGGCAGCGCGCCGGATGATAGCCGCCAGGAGTAGCTTCTCACCCTGCCCGGCTGGCCGGCACTGCTGCACCACCAACAACATCTAGGTCACGGTGATCGTCAGTGGCGATCCCGTGATGCCTGCGGAGGGGATGAAGACGACGGTCTGATCTCTCCGGGTGGCTGTCAGCTCTGTAACGCCTGCAGCCACACCGGTGATCACAAGTTTGTCCTCCTCCACGGAGACAAGAGCGACATCGGTATCGGCGATCTCGTAGAGCACGTCCTGGCAGGCGGAGCCCTCCAGCGTGCGGTAGTCGGAAGCCACGACGGTCGGGGTCAGCTCGAGCGTGTCGCCGGCAGCCAGGGAGACAGACACCGGGTCCCAGGTGATCTCCTTCACCACCGGGAAGAGCAGGTCGACCAGGTTGACCGAGGACCTGTCCGGCACCACGATCTCCCGGTCGAAGATGATGGCCCCGGTCGTGTCAGCCTCGGCCGCTTGGATGCTCTCCACGATCGCTCGGTACTCCCCGTTGCGGTACATGTCCAGCTGGGCATAGCCGTCCTCGTCCGTGCGGAGCTGGATCTTGGAGCCCAGCACACCGTACCCGTCCACGATGGCCGGCTTGAACTGGTTCATGAAGCTCATGTCCAGCCCGACCAGCGCCCGGCCGGCGGCGTCCTTGAAGAAGCCGCTCGCCCGGCAGAGCCGTGGGTCGGTGGCCACCGGCATGGTGAACGTCTCGCCCTGGATGTCGAAGTCGTTCTTCCCCGTGGGTGCGTTCGCCGGCGGGGAGTAGATCTCGATGAGCTGGGGGCTCTTGCTGTCGTCCCCCAGGCTGCCGTCGAAGGCCACTCCGGTCTTGGACATACGGATGGTGTACTGGATCGGGGGGTCGTCCCCATCGATACTCACTTCGGCCACCGCGTCTCCACCCACGTCCACAGTCATGTCCTGGGTGATGAGGGTGGTGCCGGTAGCATCGAAAACACGGACCAAAACTCCGAGGATCGGGTCTGTATTCTGATCAGTGAGGTAGAACTTGACGGTCTCGATGGCCATAACGACTCCTACATGAACTCGGAACCAGCCTGCTCTTTGGCAAGCTCTTCCATCCGCTTGGAGATCCGCTTCCGCGCATGCCTGCTCAGCCGCGGCCCGCTGGTATGCGTCAGTCCTCGACCGGAGACACCGCGTGTCGCGCGCTCGAGCAGAGCCTCCTCCCCACCAACCTGGCGGAGCTTCCCGAAGACCCCTCCCACCTCACCACGCACCTCAGGCGGGAGCGTCAACAGTCGGTTGCGCTCCCTCAAGATCACATCAGGGTGGGCGTGCCCAAAGGTACCACCGAAGAAGGGCTGCAGCTTCTTCTTGCCGAGAGCTAGCTCATCCAGCTCGTGGCCGTACCCCACCGACTCGATCGCACGCTTGCCCTTGCCGGTCAGGGTCTTGGCCGCTGGCAGACCTACTTCCTGGGCAGCCTCGCCGGTCAGAGCGCCGACCATGCCACCACGCCTCGGCGTAGCAATACGCCCACCGATCTGGCCGTAGAGCTTCTTGGTAGCCTCGACCGACGCCTGGGGGATATGACCAGCTTGAGCCATCTCCTGTGCCTGGGTGACAGCCATCCGCTGCGTGCCGCCCGGATACGCAGACGGGCCCATCCCCACGATCTGGGACGATCGTGGGGCCTTGATCATGCGCTTCTTCGCCATCCGTCCCACACGCTTGATGTCTTCCCACCCGAACGCGATCTTTTCCATCTCATCGTAGAATGCTACGAGGTCGATCATTGCTTCCCCTTCTCAATGTGGAAGCCGCCGAACGAGGGCGCTCTCAGCTTCCCGCTCTTGAACACCTGCTGCGTGCGGACCTTGGCCACCCGGCCGACGTAGGCCTTCGGGTCCCTGGAGATCTGCTCCCGCAGCCGGTCACTCAGGCCGGTCCCCACGTTGGTCACCGCGCTGCGGCCAGGTAACCGCACCTGCAGCGCCCCGATGCGCCCCTCGTGCTTCCCGCGGCCCGGAGTCACACCGACCACCTCGGCATCCACGTCCGGCCGGAACTTGGCCTTGGTGGGCCGCGGGCTGTCCAGATTCCAGGACACGATGCCCTCCCGGGTGATGGGTTCCTTACCGGCTTGGATCCTAGCCAGTAGGGCCTCTTTCTCCCGTGATGTCCGAGCCGTAGGAGGCATCTTCAGCCGTGGAACTTTGCGCTGCACCTCCTCCAAGATCTTCAGCTTCTGCTCGTAGGGCTGCCCCTCCACGTCCCGGCCCTGGTAACGCACCACGTCGAAGATGACGGGCTTGAGCTTGGCCCCCAGCTGCTTCTGCCGCTCCCGGCTCTTCCAGACCGAGGCGTTGAGGAGCCCACCGGTCTGCTCCGCCGGGATGGCCCGGCCACCCTTCTCCCCGTAGAGCTCACCCCGTAGGACCGTCCCAGCGAGCCCAGGAGGCGCCGTCAGCTCCCGGAACCGCGGTAGCTTGTGGCTGTGCTCCAGGACGCCTGTGGCGCGCTCTGTGGGCCGGTGGGAGAAGATCTTGACCGGTTTGCCAGCCCGGAGGTGGAACGTCACGTGGGCGCCGTCTACCTTCGCCTGGTGAACCTCCCGTTCGTCATCGAAGGAGACCGCTGAGACCTCCCGCTCCCGGTACTTCGGCTTCGAGCTGGGGATCTCGTGGCCGCCGATGCCCCGCACACCCGATTCCGCAGTGGCTGAAATGTTGTGCAGCAGCTGTCCCTTGGGGGTCGTGACCAGGGCGAACTCCTGGTTGCCCTCCTTCTTGCCGCCGTAGACGTTGAAGCGCAGCAGTCGACCAGGCTCAGAGCGCACTACTTCAACGGGTTTGAGCCCACCTGATCGCACCTCGCCGGCGCCGTAGCCCGCAGGGATCGTGAATTTTCCCTTACGTTCTGCGTATTCACGGGTGTGGGTAGGCTGTGGAAGAACTCCTATCTTTTCCCCTGGCTTTGGTAGTGAACCTTTCGGAATGACCCAAGAATGTGCGCGGCCTGACTTATCCACAAGCCGGAGATCTATGTGGGCACCTGCGCGCCGTGCAGCGTGCTCCTGCAGGGCCATGCCCCAGGCCTCCGGGCGGGTCGAGCCCACCCTTGGGACAGGTAGAATTTTCCGTTGGGAGGGGATTCCCGGAGCGAACTCGCCCTTCGCAGGCAGGGCTATGGCGGCGAGCTTCCGGAGCAGCATGTCACCGCGGCCTCATCCCCATGGAGACCCAGCCGGCGGGGTAGCCTCTGCGGAGGGCCTCCATCGTCTGCTCGTGCTTCGACTTGCCCTTCTTGATCCGCCGCACGCCAGCGTAGGCAGCCAGAGGATGCTGGATCGACTTGGCCAGCACGGCAGAGGCAGCACCGACCAGGGCAATCTTCTCCATCTCATCGAAGAAGGCTTCCAAGGTCATGGTGGGCCCTCCGTCGTCAGTCCTCTCGCCCCCTGCCGTTTGGGACTGAGCAGGCTGCCCGCGCCGATCCCTCCGCCACCAGTCGGAGGTGGTGGGGGCGGCGGCGCATTGGCCCCTCCCAACGGACTTCCGCCGGCGCTGGGCCCCAGTGGACCCCCACCACCGGCACCGCCCATTGGGTCACCACCACCAGGAGCCCCAGCCCCACCGAAGGGGTCTGCGCTAGGCGCACCGATGTCTCCCCCACCTGGTGATGGTGGGGTCGTCGGTGGGGGTGGAGCTGGCGGCGGGGTCTCTGCCCCACCCCCGGCCGACGCGGCTGGCTCAACGTTGCCCTGCGCGGCACCCTGGATCGACGCCTGTGCGGCCGGGCTGGAGGCCCCGAGACGCAACCGGTTGGCCAGGCTCCCACCGCCCTGGGAGATCTTCTCCAGCTCGTCCATAAGGCCGTCCAGCATCGCGGTCTTCCGCTTGCCCTTCCAGAACTTGTCGATGTCCTCCTGGTGCTGCTTCTTCTTCCGGGTCGCCAGGTATGCCACGCCGCCCAACGCAGCAGCTCCCGCCAGGCCGGCGCCGATCGGCACGCCATAGCGCCGGAGTTTTGACACCTGCTTCGTCACCTTTTTGACGGTCTGCGACGAGGGCGTCGGGACGTCGAGTGTCTTGGGCTTCAGCTTCTTGGGCTCCAGCTTTCGCACACCTGCCCGTGACGGGGGCTTCATCTCCACCTTCGGTCCAGGCTTCTTCTTGGGGGGAGGTGGAACACCGGCCGCGCGCTGACGAGCGGTGTAGGGCTGCTCGATACCTTTGGCGCGCGCCTTCTCTCTGGCCGAGCGCGCACCCGCATCACCGGGATCTTTGACACCAGCAGCCTCCAGCAGCTTCTTGCCTGCCTCTTCCGGAGACTCGTACCGCATCTTCGGTGTTGCCTTGATCGTCTCCTTCCGGCGCTGCGCTTGCTGCAGTTTCTTCTTGCTGAGCGCCTCCTTGATCAGCATCCCCTTGAGCGTGAACTCGAACGGATGTGCCGGGACCTGGGCGGTCTTCTCCTTCTTTCGCTTGCGCTTGCCCTTGAAGATCTTCCGTGCCGCCCACAGACCAGTCCCAGCTCCGGTCCCCAAAGCAGCCCCCGCCATCGGATTGCCGGCCAACGCGCCTATCCCCATTCCCGCTGCGCCACCACCAAGGCTGTACAAACCGCCCTCCAGGGCTGGATGCATGGCCTTCTTCTCGACCGGCTCACCCTGGCCCTTGAACAGGGGACGGAACTCCTTGGGTAGCTGCTCGATCATCTTTTCGATGCGCTTCTCAGGCTTCGCCTCCGCCGTCTTCTGGTACTCCTTCTTGGGGAGGCTGAACTTCGCCTTAGCTTCGCGGACACCCTGTGCCGTGCGGAACTTCTTCGGGCTCTTGCCGACCTTGTGGGCCTGCTGTGTGGCGGTAGCGTAGGCTACACCCTTGTCGATCTCCGGGTTCTTCTCCATGATCCGGTGAGCACGGTCATGGATCCACTTGCCGCCAGGGCCGTAGCTTCCTCTTCCAGGCATCAGGACCTCCGCACGGCCGATGGTAAATCAGGCACCTGGATATTCCAAGGATCATCCGTCTGTAGGGACGGGTCCAAGAGGTCGAACTCCGTGCCTGTGTCTGGCACCGTGATGCGCCGGATCACCGAGGTGCCTTCCACGATGACGTCGATGGTCGAGCCCTTGATCAACGTGGTCTCGGCGTAGCCGGAACCGTCCGTCTCGATCGCCTTCGAGCGACCGGCGATGAAGTGGTCGTCCGCAGTGAGCGGGCTGAAGACGTTGACCAGGGTGACCTGCCTGCCGACCAGGGCGGTACCATCGATGTCCGCCAGCCGGATGCGCCCCACGATGAGCTCGGCGGCATCGATGACCCCACCGGTTGAGCCCTGCGTCCAGTCCGACCAGGAGCTGACGTTGTCGGAGACGGTGTTGAGGTACCGGGTCCGATACCAGTACGACGCCTCGCCGCTCTGGTCGTCGTACTCGTAGGAGTCCACGCCCGCCTGCAGCGTGACGTGTTGATCTTCGCCGTTGTCCTTGTCGCCCTGGGTGAAGCCCAGCTCGGTCAACCCCGTGCCGCCGGTGATCTCCAGCGTGCCGGCCGTCCCCACGGTGCTGCCCTCGATCTTCAGCTTGCCGGTGCCGTCGTCCGACACCGTGACCCCGGTGAGGGCACCGTCCAGCTCACCGACCACATTGGCGATGCTGATGGGGTCCGTGGTCGTGAAGGTGTGGCTCTGCTCGTTCCCGCCATCCACTTTGATCTTGAAAGTCAGGCCCTGGAGGGTGAACGGGCCCTCCTCCGTCCCCACCAGGACAGGGGCTGCGGCCGCATCGGCCGTGATGGATTTGGCGTCCGAGTAGGGTGAGCCAGCCTCCGACCGCTGAACCTCGATGGTGTCGAACAGCAGGAGGACATTGGCGATCTCCGGGACGTAGATTTTGACCTTGATAACCGCCATTTAGTCCTCCTCGACCTTCTTGATGACGGGCTTCAGCTCCTGGGTGGAGGTCTGCGTCGGCTTTGGGTCTGGCGACGGCGGGGCGGGCGCGGTGGCCCCCGTCTGCGGCCTCAGCTCCTGCGCCGAGATCGGCACCGGCGCGGTCACCGTCACGGTCGGTGGAGCCCCAGCCAAACGGATGCGCGGCCGCACCTCCAGAGTCGCCTGCGTGTGCGGAGACTCCCGGCTGACAATCTGACCGAGCTTGCAGCACGATCTGATCATCCCGCGTGTGGCGAGAGCTACGCTCATACCTTCTTCACCCTGTACGTCCCCATTCTACAATCTGCCTCGTAGGTTGTCGTGATCTCGTAGGTGGCGACGAGACCAACGGTCTCTGACCCACCCCCGACCGACGGGACGTTGGTGGCGTCATCGAAGAGGCGGATCCGCGCAGCGACGAGGGAGCCGTTCGCGTCGTGCACGGTGTTGTCGATGAAGGCGTTCTCGTGGACCAGGCCAAGGATGCGGGCGATCTTGGAAGCCAGATCGTCAACGCTCGAATCCGTAGCTACGACCTGCTCGATCGCCCGCGTGTAGGTGATGTTCTCCACCGTGTGTCCGGCGTCGGCGTAGATGAAGAAGTGGGCCGTCCAGACGTCCGCGCTGGGTGGTGTCCAGGACGCCTCGTACCGGCCCTTCACCTTGTGCGGGAGGTCCACCACCGCCGTCGCTACGGTGGCCCCGGGCGCATAGATCTCCACCTGGGGGTACTGGGTCTCGTTCCCGTCCTCCAGCGTCATCACGATGGGGACAGGCGTGCCTACTGTAGCCGGGAGCGCCATCTCCCAGCGATCTTACTAGGAGTTCTCCGGCTTTGCTAGCATCGCCGGCGTGATGGCTGGGTGCTGGTCACCAGTGATGCTCTTGGTGAGGCGATCTCCCTGCCGGATGATGTTGTCTCGCCGGTCTATCATGCTCTGCCGGCGCCGCCGCTCAAGTGCCAGATCTGCCACGGCCATCGCGCACTTGTGCTTCCCCACCGCCCGCATACTCTCCTGGGCAGACATGGCCGTGACGACCTCGTCCTCAGTACACGCTCCGCTGGCCACCAACAACCGGCCGAGAAGGTCGTCCCCCCTGAGAGTCTCCTGCTCTTTCAAAGCGCGGCTGAGGTCCTCCTCGCTGATGACCTCCCACTCAAGCAGGATGTTCCCCAAGCTCGTGGGGTCTTCCTTCGGCCCCTTGGACATCGCTACCTCCTATCAACCAACGCCTGTACCGCGGCGTTGAAGGCTTTCTCCAGCGACTCGTAGGCCTTAGTATGTTCGAGATCTGCCTTGATGCTAGCCACGGCTAGCTCCTGCAGCTTCTCGGCCATCGACTCGCTCTTCTTCCGCTCGAGCCAGTAGAAGATGATGAAAACGACGGCGACGATGAAGCCAGGACCGTAGGCCGCCAGTGCTGCTAGAACTTTCGTCAAGACCGCTTCCATAGGCCCTCACCAAGAGCATAGGGTACACCACCCACCATTCTACCAGACCTACTCATCCTTCAGCTTCATCCGCTCCAAAACACTAGGATATTCATCGGTGTCTGGCTTCATCAAAGGGCACCGCACGTTGAGTCTGGTGATGGTCTTCTCCATGTTGGCGATCATGGTGCCGTTCGCCTCCACCTGGTGAACCACCGCGCGACTGTTGGCTGCTACCGTTGCCATCTCTTTCTTGATCTCGTCTAACTTGCCGTTGTTGTCCAGCGCGTTGAGCCGCTGCTCGAGGGAATCCAGCCGCTTGAGCTTCTTCTCCATCTCATCGGCCAGCACAAAGAGTTTTTTAATCGCTCCGTTGGAATCCAATCTACCTCTCCCGTTGAACTGGTGAGAAGTGTGGTGACTTCTCCATGACTTCCAGCAAACGTTGCGGGGAGGTCACCTCTGGATCAAACCGGGCTACCTCCGCCACTCCTGCATGTTGAAGGAAGCGGATGACCGCCTCCGAGCACATGAGCTTCCCCGGGCTGTTGAATTTCCCCCGCAGCCACGTACCGAACCACCGACGCAGCCCAACAAAGAAAGCAGATCTCCAGTCGTACTTCACACCAAGCGATTTGGCAATCCACCGGAGCGATTTCGCCACCGGTAATGCTGGTCTGAACTCAACGACGAGCTGGTTCCGGCTCTTCCACCTTGCCCAAGTGCGCACTTCGAAGCCCCACGCCTCCGCCTGCATGACCAGGCGCGTGTCCAGGCACGGATCGAAGAAGGCGATCCAGGCATGGCTCACCTTTCCCCGCGTGACCCACCGGATAACGCGGCTGATCAGCTTATTGGTAGTCGAAAAGCCGACGGTGATGTCGAGGACCTTCTCGGTATTGGTCATGTCTTGGCCCGCTTGCGGTTCTTAGACCAGCGTCCCACAAGCGCACCAATGAGCCAACCAACGCCGTTCGAGAGAGGATCCATCACCCAGGCGTTGAGCGGGTGCTCGATGACGACCCAGGTCTCCGGCCAGGCTCGCTGCATGAAGTGCTCAGGGATCTCCCAGCCGTAGGAGTACACCAGCCACATGATGACGTGGACCCACCACCGAGGCTCCCACTTGGCGTGGATGGCAGAGGCCAGCCAGATGGGCAACGCGATGTGCGGCAGAATCCACCAGTCGAAGATCGGGCTCATGAAAGGACCTCATCCTCGCTCGTGCAGTAGAGTGCAGCCGTGGCGAACGCCCCGGAGTTCGGGACGTCGTGCTCCAGGCTGATGTGGATCTCCATGCCGTAGCTGGCGATGAGCATGGTAGTTCCGACATCGTACCCCCACGAGAAGACGTACGCCGCCTGCTTCAGTGCTCTCCAGTTCGAGCCACCAACCGCCGGGTAGGCAGGGTAGGCATGGTTCGAGTCGTTGAGCAGATCGGAGAGCGTCTTGTACTTGAGCGGATCGCCGAGTGGAATCTTGGTCCCGCTGGGAATCCCTGGTATCAGCTGCGGAGCGAACACGTCCACCAGCCCATAGGCTTGAAAGACCACCGTGTCGTTCATCTCGATGTCGCCTGAGAACTGGACCTCGACCTTCTCGATCAGGAGCATCTTCCCGGCCGTCGGCGCCACGATGAACGTGCTGCCGTCGGCGTAGTGGTGCGTGACCTTCACCACCTCCGTCCCTGCCAGGGACGAGCCGAAGGTCACCGTGCCTCCGGCGTAGTCCACCGTGAAATCCCCACCAGAGCCGAGATGCGGGTCCTGCTCGGTCTTCTCCACGTCGTCGACTTTGACCGTGACCCGGTAGCTCCGGCCCTCCGAGTCCTTGAGCGAGTCCTCGAAAGTGATCTTGCCATGGTAGGTGTCGATGACGTTCTGGTGCTGGAGGTTGTAGGTCGTGTGGTCGCCGCTGTCCGTGGCCACCTCGTCCTCGACATAGACCGAAGCCTGGTACCACGTTGTGGGGTCACACCAGTTGGGAGTGATCAGCGTGAGCTTTGGGGCGTCGGGCTTGCGCGTGACGAAGAGGGGACTCCCATCGGACGCCTTCTTGCTGGTGGTGACCTGGAGCGCCTGCTCCGGGAGAACCGCTCCGGAGTGCGCCGCGACCAGGCCATCCAGCACCGTCTGGTCTGCCGAAGGCAGTTCGTCTTTGAACCAGATGTCGCACACGTCCCCGGACGTGCTGATGTAGTCGAAGGCGATGGTGATCGCACTGGCCACGATCTCCTGCGCCAGTCGGTCCTCGAACAGGGCCTGGTTGGGGAAGTCGTCGTTGATCGAGTAGCTGTACTTGGTGGCGCTCATGAGATCCTCCAGAACAGGAGCCGTGCCCTGCGGATGTAGGCCGTGCCGCCGCCTTGCTGACGGAAGTCGAGGTCGATGGTGTAGTCACCGGCTGACAGATCTGCGAAAGCGCACCCACCAGCATCCTCGTAGAGGTTGTACGGCCACATGCTGTAGCCAAGTTCAGTCATGTCGTTGACCTCGACCCGCATCTCCGATCGCTCGGTTGCCGTGTTGTTGCTGTGCCGCAGCTCGCAGTACCACTGGACGACATACTTGCCGTCAGGTAGCCCGTTCAAGGACAGACGGAGCTTCTGCTGCCACTCATCGGAGCCAGTGCTGTCCTGCCCTTCAGCCGTGGCCTCGTGGATCGTCTTGTCGATGCCCGCGGCCAGGAGCACACGCTCATCGTTGATCGAGACGATGGCCCCGTTGTCCGCCCGGACCTTGGCCAATCGAATGTGCGTGGTCGTCGGGAAGCCCGTGGTGTTGATGTTCAGGCTGCCGTCATAGTCCAGATAGACCCAGTTCCACGAGTCGTCCGTGATGCCTTGCCCGATAGCTCCAGCAAACGTCTGGCGGACCCCATCCAACTCGTAGTTGAACCGAAGGATGGCAATGGATAGTCCGCCGTCGTCCTTCACGAGCCCCGGCTCAAGAATGGCGACTACGTTGACTGTTCCATCTACTCTAGTCGGCATGGGTCACACTCCTAGCAGGTTGCCCTTGACGAAGCACCGGAGGTACACACCTGCCGCGTCGATGTCGTCGCGCACCGTGACTCGAACCTTGTCTGTGGTTCCGGCCTTCAGCTTCAGGCCACCTCCGATCAGGTACGTGGCGTAGATCATATCCTTCGATGACACCACCCAGTCGAACCCGCCAGGAGACGCGAAGTTCACGAAGCCTTCGTTCTGCCTGATGTTGCCGAGCGTACCCGTGTTGCCGTCGCTGATGATCTCTACCAGCAATCCGTTAGTCAGCGGACCCGCTGTCGCTCCAAAGTAGTCGGAGCCGAACGTGATCGAATTTGACACCAGGACGAACTTCACCTCCTGGATGGAGATGTCGTACGTGGTATCAGCGTCGTAGGTGAATACGACGGGGGTGCCGCTACCGTCTACCAACAGATCCGCTGAGTCACCAGGCTCTCGTACGAAGTCGTTTCGGATCGACGCTGGGTTGGGAGGAACAGCGGTGAAGGATACTGCGTCGTCATCGGGCGTATAGATCGTCGCCTTCAGCCTCCCCATTCCCGAAACCGTGTCCAACGCCTCCAGATGCACCAAGTCGCTTGCACCCTTTGCGACCTTGGCATCGGCCTGTATGCGATAGACCGCGCCATCTAGCACCACTCCAACTGGATGCCCGGCAGAGTCGTAGAGCACTACGTTGTGCAATTCGCCTGCCGGCTGAGACGCTTCAACCCGCAGGCGCTTCACACCGCCGGAGTCCAGGACATCTGCGACGTTGGTGCCGTCGCCTACCTTGGTCTTGCCGATCCAGTTATCTCCGGTTGGCAAGGCGTCGGTGATCTTCTTGATGCCGTCGGTGTCCTTGATGGCATTAAGCGTGGTCAGCAAAGACTGGACCGAAGAATCCTTCGCAGGGTCGATCAGATTTCCGGCGGAGTCGTAGACTTTGAACCCTTCGTTGTCTACTTCAACTACAAAGAAGCTCATGAGACAGTCTCCGTCCACTGGATGGACGAGACCTTACCGCTCGTCCTGGAAATCACTCCCGTTAACCGTTGCTTCTCAACGCCAGAGGCATCGTACTGGATCAGGTCCACCTGCGAAACCTGTGGACCCGGGGTGCGGGTCAGCACCAACTCACGAACCTTGGTGGTCTTCCCTGAGTCGGTCCAGTTGATGACGTTGGAGACCCGACCTCCTGACCGCACGATTTCCTGGTAGTTGGTCTCTGCCAGCCAGTGAACTAGGGTGTCGAGAACTTCGTGCTGTCCCTCGGTGATGCCGCCACCAGCCGAGGCTGCCAACTCCGTCAGCGTTTTGCCACTACCGGGATTGTTGGGGTCGCGGAAGCGGAGATCATTGCCGTCAGGCCAGATGGCACGCGTGCGAATGGGGCGAGTATCACCGGACTCTACGAAGGTGACGCCTGCGACCTCGATTATATCTTCAGTAGGGTCGATAGGTGCGGCGTACGGAGCTTCATCGCCTGCGTCTCCACCGAGAGCAGCTGATTCCTGCTTTTCTAGCTGGACGATCTCCAGGCTGTCAGGATTCGCTGGCATTTGCTCCTCTGCCGCTAGAGGCGGCAGGGAGCTGCCGCTACGCCTGCCGCCTCATGCGGATGCTACGCTGCCTTCTTACCGTAGTCCACGACACGGACGAACAGATCGGAGGCGTTCTTGGCGATACCGACCTGCACGACACGGTTACCGGCGCCCGGCAGCGACGTGCCGATGCCACCAGTGGCCTGCAGGTAGTACGCCTGCCCCGCTGTGGCCGTAGTGATGGCGCCGACGCAGGGGCCGTGCGAGACGATCGTGGAGTTCTGCCCCACGGTCCCCTGCGCGGTCTCGGCAACACCGATGACGCGCGCCTTGGCGTCGGTGTCCGCCCGGCTCTTCTCGATCCGGTCGTTCGTGGCACTCCAGTTCACGGCATCGCCGATGGCGATGGCCTCACCAACCGCGTAGTCCGCGCTGACCCGACTGGCCGGGGCGGCGCCGACCTGGAGCTGCCCAGAGCCGTTGAAGGTGATCGAGGTACCGTTGACCTTGACGTACAGGCCGGTGCCGTCCGTAGCCAGACCCCGGTTCCCATCCTCCTTGACCGACAGCTCGTTGGAGCCGGTGATCTCGAGGGACGGGTTGGTGGCTTCCAGCTTCACGCCCAGACCGGCGGCGATCTTCTGGAGCGCCCCAGCCGGGTCGATCTTGACCCCCAGCTCGTTCGCGACGACCTGGAGAGAGGGGTTGGTGGCCTCCAGCTTGACGGCCAGACCATCGGCCGCACGCTGCAGAGCACCGGTGGCGCTGACCGCGGCGCGGAGCTTGCCGCTGTCGCCGGTGACGTCGAACTCCAGACCCGAGGACCCGCCGCCCGTGCCGCCGCCCGTCGCAGCAGCCACCGTGTGCAGCTCGACCGACCAGGTGTTGGTGGTGTCGAGCAGACCAGCACCGGCCGTCAGGAAGCCGGGACCGCTGACGACCGCCCACTCCTGCGCCGTCACATCGATGGTGATCGGGTCGGGGGTGATCAGGGCGTAGGTCCTCTTGGCGTTGACCGTACCCTCGGCCACGAAGACCGAGTCGCCCTGGTTGACCTCGGCACTCTCGTCGAAGTCCGTGGCCCTGGTCATGATCATGCTGGCTGAGGCACCGTCGGCGAGCTGAGTCACCTCGTAGATGCCGTTCTCCACGTTCGCGCTGGTAGCGCCGTAGTCCTTCACCAGGACGCGGTCTCCGACAGCGACGGTCACGCCATCGACGTCGTTCTCGGTCACAGCCGTGGTGGGAGAAGTCAGAGTAGCACCCACGCCCGGGCCGCCCCCAGGCGTGAAGGCGTCGAAGTCCTCGTTACCTGCCACACGGACATGAGGCCGCGGGTTCAGGCCCGCGGCCACAGCATCGACGTAGGCCTTGGAGGCCGCCGCGTCGGACGCTGTTGGCGTGGCCGGGAGACCTCGCGGCTCACCACCGCTGGAGTAGTTGATATCCCCAGCGACGCTCGCGCCTGCGCGCAGATCTGTGGTGTCCCCAGAGGGAACTTCCTCCATGAACCCTTCGGTCTGGTTCATGGCGAGCGGGATTCGAAGTGCCATCTTGCTCCTCCTGGAAGATTAGCCGATCATCCCGGCTCAACTTCCTCCTGAATTGGTCTGAGGTCCTGAAGGACCCCAGTGTCATCGTTGATACCCAGAAAGTCCGGGTGGATCTTGTACTTCTTAGCGATCTCTCGCACGTGGGCGAGGTACTCGGTATTGAGGGGGGCGTTCAACCCCCGCAGCGTGTTGAGGTGCGTCTCCCTGTTGTGCTTCTCCGCCACGTACTCCCTGTCCGCCCTCTCCTGCTCAAGCTCCAGGATCCTGATCTGCTGCAGATTGCGCTCCATCTTCAGCCGCAGCAGGTTGAACTTGTCCAACTCCGCTTCCGTCAGCTTCTGGACGTTGTCCTCAACAAACACAGGGTCGATTCCTACACCGTTCCCGCCCTTGGACTCCTGGGGTTCTGGCTCAGCCACTGTCATGTGCAGCTGGCAGAAGTCAGAGCCCTCGGCACGGCTCTTTCTGCAGCCTTTCTCCTTACACTGCTTTCGTCTAGCCATCTCGCATCCTCCACTATGCGTTCATTCTCACCGGCACCTGCATCCGCAACAAGACCGTCGTTGATGATAGCGCCAAAGCTGCGGGGTGAATCCATGTTACACCAGCTACAGGGTGCGATGGAACCACGTGTGAGAGCCTGGACAAGTTGTTGATGAAGAGCTGCTTGCCGGGCGTGAGCCCGGCATAGACACCCTTCACCTCACCTCCTACCTGCACCGCACACCGTGTAGCTGTCAGCTTCCGCGTGATCATACCAACTGGCAGATGTGGCGAGACGTTCAAGATGTTCATGTCCGAGACCTGATAGATCCCGGCGATCTCGTCCGCCGAAACGCGCACCATGTCCCCCACCGCATTTGACGCTAGGCAGTCAGCGATGACGAACTCGGCCTGCGCGCGTTTTCTGACCGTTACAGCCATCTAGTCCTCGATCATGCAGATCCCCTTCTCCTTGTCGATCAGCCGCACGTTCTTGCCGGGCTGGACGCCGTAGTGCTTGGAGATCTGCACCATCAGCTGAGCCTCCTGCTGCTCCGCTGCGAGCTTGGCCTTGCGTGCGTCGCTCAAGGCCACCAACGCAAGCCGCTCGTTCGCCTCGGCCAACCTCTTCTTGGTAGACACCAGCTCGACCTCGATGAGCGTCTTGGGGTCGAGCTGGATGCTGCTGGGATTGGGCCGTGTCTGCTGCTCGGGGGGCCGGGGAACTTGGCGCTGAGG